>TARA_R100000306_G_scaffold18884_1_pt1 | contig 30388 bp, 30 predicted proteins | sample TARA_R100000306 | Tara Oceans TARA_R100000306 (sample SAMEA2620824) | marine metagenome | biome: marine biome (ENVO:00000447); feature: mesopelagic zone (ENVO:00000213); material: "saline water (ENVO:00002010), including plankton (ENVO:xxxxxxxx)" | depth 1000 m | reverse complement strand
CGGCTGCGTGCCGCCGGTGGGTGCGTGGGTTGGCGTGTCCGGGCAACCGGGTTCTTGCGGGGCGGCTTGCTTAAAGGTTGCGTCATGTGTCGCTCCGGGCTAGGATTGCGGCCGCCGTGCACAGGCCGCGATCGTAGTTAATCATGCCAAAGCCACTGATCAGGCCCACTTGGGCGTTATTCACCTGCGTGTCATTCGCCTGGCCGGTTAACTGGCGGATGGTTTCCACGGTGCCCAGGTACCCGCCGGCCGCGCCGGCCTGCCCGGCCGACAACTGACCGCCATTGGTGTTGAAAGGGAAGCTGCCGTCAATGGTAAAGGTGTTGTCTCTTACGAACTGCGCGGCTTCGCCTTTTTTGCAGAAACCCAGGTCTTCAATTTGCATGAAGTTAATGACCGGGTAGTCGTCGTAGGCCTGCATGACATCAATGTCTTTTGGTCCGACACCCGCCTGGCCGTAGAGGTCGTCGACATCCATGACCCAGCCGCCCCGGTATTGAATCGGGTCGGCGGCAAAGGCATTGTGCCGTTCAATGGTGGAAAGAATGCGTGCATAGGGCAGGCCCAGTTCCTGTGCTTTTGACTCATGCATGACCAGGAAGGCGTCGGCGCCGGCGCAGGGCATGACGCAGTCGAACAGGTGGATGGGGTCGGCAATCATGCGCGCGTTCAAGTACTGGTCGAGCGTCAACGGCTTTTTCATGAGCGCATTGGGGTTGTGCAGGGCGTTGTCGCGCTGAGCCACGCACAGCTTGCCGAAATCTTCCCGCGTGGCCCCATAGGTATTCATGTAATAGCGCGTCAGCAAAGCAAAACTGGCATTGGGCCCGCCCGCTCCGTAGGGGTAAACGGCATCCTGGGCGAAACGCGAAAATTGGCTGACGGTATTGCGAAATGAATCTACATGGTTGGCGTCGCCGGCAATGCAGGCCACCATCGCGGCATCGCCAGATTGCACGGCGCGCGCGGCCCGGCGCATGCCGACCACGCCGCTGGCGCCGCCCATGGGAATGTGGTCGAGCCAGCGTGGGCTCATGCCCAGGTGCTGGCATAACCCCACGGCCGTATCGGGGGCCAGAGTGAAGCTGGAAACGCACAGGCCATCGATATCGGTTTTGCCAACGCCGGCCGATTTCACCAGTTCGCCTAATGCGCGCCCCAGCCACCAGTGCGCGGCATCAATGGAATAGCGCACATAGGGAATGGTGACGGGGGCGGTGACGACAATGCCGTCGTAGCCCAGGCGCTGCGTGCTCATGCGGGCTCCTGGCGTTTTTTCATATGGCAGGTGTTCACGCACTCGGGCGTCTCGGGCAGCGTGGGGGCCAGTTTCTTCAGTTCGCCGCGTTGAATTTTATTGGTCGCGGTCAAGGGCAGGGCACTAACAAACGCCACGTAGCCCGGCACTTTGTAATAAGCCAGTTGCGACAGTGCCCAGTTCACAATGTCGTGCGCGGTGTGTTCCCGCGTTGCGGCCGTGTCGGTCTCGATGCCTTCGGCGGTCACGATGCAAGCCAGCACCTCGTCGCCGCGCACCGGGTCGGGTACGGCGGCCACGGCAGCCGCCTTGACCGCCGGATGCTGCAGCAGCACGGCTTCCACTTCCACCGCGGCAATGTTTTCGCCGCTGCGGCGAATCACGTTTTTCTTGCGGTCGATAAAGTGCAGATAGCCATCGGCATCGCGGCGCACCACATCGCCGGTATGAAACCAGCCGTCGGCCCAGGCTTGCTGCGTGGCGGCTTCGTCTTTCAGGTAACCGGCAAAAAAGCCGTAACGGGGGTTCGGCCCGCTGTGACGCACCAGCAATTCGGCGTGTTCGTCCACACTGGCATCCTGGCCCGCGTCATTCACCAGTTTCACCTGAACCTCGGGCTGTTCCCTGCCGAAACAACTGGTGCCGATGTGGCGGGGTTCATGGTTGGCGATGACCACTGCGCCGGAGCCCGTTTCGGTCATGGCCCAGGCTTCCAGCAACGGAAAACCAAAGCGTTTTTCGAAGGGCTCATGCAGGCTGCGGTCGATGCCGGCGCCAAAACCGAAACGCACGTTGTGCCGGGTGTCTTGCACCGAGGGCTCGGCCTTCATCAGTATGGCGGGCATGACGCCCAGATAGTGAATGACCGTGGCTTTCGATTCGCGCACCGTGTCCCACCAGGAACGGGGGTGGAATCGGTCGAGCACGATGAGGCAGCCCCCTGTCGTGACCATGGCCAGGGTGGAGCAGGCCATGGCATTCATGTGTACCAGCGGCAGGGGCGTCAGCATGCGTTCTTTGCCTGCATGCAGGGTCGCCATGCCGCCGACCGTGGCATACCAGTGGCCACAGTGCAGATAGTATTCGTTGGGGAGAATGCAGCCTTTGGGGCGCCCGGTGGTGCCCGAGGTATACAGCAGGCCGCATTCCGTTTGTGTGTTGATTTCCCGGCCTTGCAGGGGGGCGGCGCCATTGGCCCGTGGAATGTCGTCGTCGGGTCCGATCAGTGCCAACCGCCGGCTGGCTTGTTGCGCTGCGTCGGCCAGGCCGGCGTGCCGCTGCGGCAGTGCCACGGCCAGGCAGATTTCCGAATGGCCGATCAAATAAGTGAGCTCGGCGGCCCGCATGTCGGCGTTAATGGGTACAACCGATACGCCCAGCGCATTTAGGGCAAACCAATGCAGGAAAAACGCCGGCCGGTTTTCCAGCAGCAGGCCAACACGGTGCCCATGGCCGTAGCCCGCGTTGCGGTAGGCCAGTTTCAGCGCATCGATCTTGTTCAGTGCCGACTGGTACGTGATTTCACCGGCCGGGATGTCGTAATGCTGTGCGGTTTCCGGCATGACGCACAGGAAAGGATTGTCAGGCCACTGGGCAGCCGTTTGGCAGAACGCTTCGTAAACCGTTTTTGCCGATACACCCGCCGTTGCGGTATCCACTTTCGACACGATCGCTCCTACATGAAAAGTTGAATACTACCCAATGCGGATTCGCAGTTGAGCAGGTCGACGCGTTTGCGCCGGATGCGCAGGGCGCCGTCTTCGATGCGCAATTCGTGCGTGGTCCAGCCGGCGTACAGGGTCTGGGTGTCTTGCCGCACTTCGACGTAGTGGAAAGCGGTGCGCACAACGTATTGCCCTTGATCGGGCTGGTGCCATGCGTGCTGCGTTTCAATTTCGGGGCGTGCAAGCAAATGGTGGCATCGGCTGTGTGGCTGTTGCGAATACGTGTGCTGGCCTTTCAGGCGTTCGACCCGGATGCGCAGCAGCAGTTTGTCTTCATCCATTAATGAAGTATGCAGGCGCGCGTCGGTCTGGTCGTGCGTCAGCGGCATCCAATAGCGGCCGTCTTCGGTAAACAGGTTCAGCCAGTCTTCAAAACGCTGCTCGTCGAGCATGCGCGATTCGGCATAGACAAAATCGACAATGTCCTGATCGGTAAACTGGCTCATGACACCTCCTTCATGCTCGTGGTCATGTAGTGAGCCCAGGCACGATACTGATTGCGCATCTGCCACTCGGTGGTGCCGTTGGCCACTTCATTCTTGCGCGCTTCTTCACCGGGTTCGTAAAGGCGGGCCACGTTCACCCAGTCACGCCCGCGCGACATCAGCCCTTTCTGGGCGCGTTCGTACACTTCCAGATCGTCGTGCCCCACCACCGAGGTGGGTGCATTGATAAGGCGGTTGTACATGACGGTGCGTTCCAGGAGTTTGTCGGGCGCGCCTACCAAGCGGAATGTCCAGGATTCAACCAGCGTTTTGTTCGCCGCAATGGGCTTGAAAATACGCAGCGTTTGAATCGGCCCTTTCACCATGATGTTGGGGAAATAGGTGGTGTTGTGGCGCACGTCGCCCAATATGGCTTTGGCACGCTCTTCACCGTAGGCATCACACATGGCTTCGAAATAGCCGGGTATTTCAGAATAGGCTGCATGAATGGAGTTGCTGACCCCGGTGTGCCCATGGCCGTTTTCCCATACGCGAATACCCATGCCTTCAAAGAATTCATAAGACGAAACAAACGGGGCGAACTGTTCGACCGCCATGGGTTTGGGCGTGCCTTGCGGCGCTTCTTCCCACACTTTTACCGCGGTGCCGGCCGAGGACTCATGCGCAATCATGGGGTGGCAGGTGTCGGTTTGGTTATCGACCAGCATTTTCCAGTTGCAATTGTGCATGTAACGCAATACGCCGCCTGCCACCTCAAGCCGGCCCTCGGGCGCGCGGTCGATCATATTGTCGAGTGTCGACAGCGACTCGCCGAAGAAGTCTTCGAAACTTTGGCCTTGCGGGTTCAGTCGACAGAATACAAAGCCGCGATGGTTGTGCACGTTTTCAACCGCCGCCATGCCGTTGTGGGCTTCGGTCTGGCCAAAAATTTCAGGGTCGTAGCCGCGTTTGAGCGGCAGTGCGAGCAGGTCGCCGTTCAAGCGGAAAGACCATGCATGGTAGGGGCAGCGCAAAAACCGACCTGCGTTGCCATAGGTGTCGCTTAGCAGCATGACGCCTTTGTGCGGACAGCGGTTGTACAACACGCGAACGCTGTCGTCGGCATCGCGAACCATGACCACCGACTCATTGCCCACCGTGGTGGTGAAGAAGTCGCCTGTGTTGGGTATCTGGCTGTCATGCCCGACATAAACCCAGGTGTTGGCGAACAACTGGGTCATTTCCAGCTCGAAAATCTCGTCGCTGATAAACAGGTCTTTGTGTACCTCCGCCGGGCGCACCAGCGCGTTGACGGCATCGGGGTTATTGCGATACGACATGGCCTTACTCCTGCTCCAGATTTAATTATGCTAAGGCTTTATCCCCTTGTTCCAGCAGGGCGTCCAGTTTGCTGCCTTGCTCATCGGCCAGGGCGGCATTGCGCAGTGCAAGCAGGCGCTGGGCCGCATTGCTTTGGCCATTCATGCTTTGTGCTGCGCGAATCAGTTTCTGGTACTTGCTTTGCCCGCGCGCATGCGTGTCGCTGTAGCCTTTCACCAAACGGCGACAATTCACAATTTCAACCGCCAGATCATAGTCGCTGGGTGCGGTTTGCGTGATTAAGTTCAACCATTCGCGAAAGCCCTGCATTTCAATCTTGTGGCGCAAGGTGGTACGACGGAAGCGGCGCATGCCTGCCATGCCGTACAGCATGAGAAAGCCCGTTAGCGAAGTGCTGTTCAGGAAGCGTCCTTTGCGGAACAGCGGTTGCAGCCACCGTTTGAGCGAATCGGAGTTCTCGATGCGTTCGCCCAGGAAGGTGGGCATGGTGCCGCAGATTTCCTCGAGGCGCGGGTGCATGTATTCGGTTGTGTGAACCAGTTGGTCCGGCTTGGCGCGCACCTCATCGCGCACGCGGTCGAAGCGCGAGGCCCGGGTTTTCAGGTCGGCCACGCGGATAACGTCGTCGTAAGCCATGGCAACTGCGACATAACGGGCCGCAGCCGTAGTCAGGGCCCAGTTCTTGTTGTTGCCGCCGTATTGTTTGTCCAGGGCATGAATGCCGCGCATGTGCTCCAGATACTCCTTGCCGTAGGCCAGGTCCTGAAACTCCATGGTGCGCTGCAGGCCTGCCACCAGCATGGGCTGGGTCGCCGGTGCGAAGTTCTGACGGATATCGTCGAGCAATGCTTTTACACGTGGATGTTTGGCGGTATCGGGTACGGCGCGCTGTGGCGGCGCGGTATCGATTGCGTCGGGCATTTCGGGTGCATTCTGTGCCACATCGTAAGCCAGTGCAAAGGCTTTCAGACTGGCTTTTACCCCTTTGCCGCCGGCCTCAATGGTGGCTTCGAAGTCTGCACGGGAAAAGGGCAACGCGCCACTGCCGGCAACGGCACCAAAGAGGCTGGCACTGATCACGCTGCCGCCCTGTTCAGCCAGGCTTTGCAGGTCGAAACACAGAAAACGCTTGGCGGCTTTTTTGCCGATATCAATGACTTTATTGCCATCGACAATGCCGTTGCCGGGGGCCGACTTTTCCTGCACCGCATAAGCGCGATGCGACGAAGAAATAAGGGTTGTGCGGTCGGGGCTGACCAGACCGCGTTGAATGGCGCGCCCGCCTTCCATAAGCTCGGCGGCAATTACCAGGTCGACATCGCCCGGGGTGGGCATAAGGGCAAGCGCCGGCTGGCGCCCCATTTCCTGGACGGCCTGCTCCGGTAACAGTTCCAGGTAATAAATGGTGGCACCGGTGCGCTGGGCCACGCCTGGTACTGATGTGGTTTGCGCCCACCAGCCGGCATTTTCCGCCATGGTTACGATCCAGTCGGCCAGCACGCCGCCACCCTGGCCACCCATGGCAAGAATCGCGATTTTGATGGGGTTCACGTTGTTTTGTATTGTTTGACTCATGATGTTGGTTTACATTGAAATCTGTTCAAGTTGACGGGAACGACGCGACTGCAGGAAGCCGATAACGCGTTGGCGCATGCGTGATTTGAACAAGTCCCACTTGTTGGGGTTGTGCACGATGTCGGCGCGATAAAACGAGGGGCACAAAACGGCTGCGTGCGAAACCTCGCCGCAGTTGCCGCAACCCACGCAGGTGTTGTCGATATAAGCCACCGGATCTTCTTTCAATGGGTCATCGCTGTCTTTGATGGTTAGCGACGGACAGCCCGACAAACGGATACACGCGTGATCGCCTGTGCAGACGTCGCCGTCGACACCGAAACGTTCCTTGATAACGCGTTTGCCGTCTTTCACCGCCTGGTTGAATTGCGGCTTGATGCGGCGCTGTTTGTTCAGCATGCATTCCGATTGAAGAATAATCACCTTCGGCCCACCTTCCTTGGTGGTGAGCGCCTCTTCGAATGTGTCGCGGACTTTGGAAACCGCATAGGTGCGGTCAAGCACACGCACCCATTTCACGCCAACGCCTTTTACCGCTTCAATAATGGGGTTGTTGGTGGAGCGGTTCGGATTGTCGGCGCGTGATGAAAGAATGTCTTGCCCACCGGTGGCTGCCGAATAGTAGTTGTCGATAATGACAATGACGCCGTCGTACTTGTTGAAGACGGCATTGCCCACGCCCGAGGACAGCCCGTTATGCCAGAACCCGCCGTCGCCCATGATGGAAATCGGGCGCTTTGACGATTTCACGTTGAAGGCGGCTGAACTGGCGGCACCCAGGCCGTAGCCCATGGTGGTTGCGCCCAGATTGAAGGGTGGCAGAACCGAGAACAGGTGACAGCCGATATCGCCGGAAATATGGTGCTCGCCCAGTTTTTCCTGGGTAAGTTTCAGCGCCGAGAAAATGGGGCGCTCAGGACAGCCGGTACAGAATCCGGCCGGGCGGGCCGGCACCACTTCGGATATTTCCTTGGAAAAACTCTGGAAGTGGATCGGCTGTTCCTTGACCACCGGCTTGGGGCGCGTGACTTCGGCCACTTGCATATCGGCCTGGTTGTGACCGTTGCCATTGGCTTGCCCGTTGCCGCCATTGGATGCCGCCGCAGGGGTGGTTGCTTCCAGGGTGGGCAACAGTTCGGGGCGCTGGTTGGTTAGGAATTTCTGCAGGCCGTCGCGCATGACGGCAGTGGTGTATTCGCCGGAAATGGGCAGCACATCCTTGCCCGAGATAATGGTGTTGCTGCCCGAATGGCGCAATATGGTGTTCAGGCTTTGTTCGATGTAGTTGGGTTGGCCTTCTTCGTACAGCAAGACCGCTTTCTTGTCCTGGCAGAACTCGTTGATTTCATCGTCGATGACCGGGTAGGCCACATTCATGACATACAGCGGAATGCGGCTGTTGCCGAAGTGGTCGGCCAGGCCCAGTAATTGCAACGCGCGAATGGCACCGTTATACAGGCCGCCTTGGACAATAATGCCCAGGTCCTTGACGTCGCCGTCGTCGAAGACTTCATTCAGTTTTTTCTCTTTGATGAAGTTCACGGCGGCAGGCCAGCGTTCGCGAATTTTTTCGTGTTCATGTTCGTAAGCCGCCGGCGGCAACACGATGCGGCTGGTATCGCGCTTGGGGCTCTCCAGTGCCTGCGTGAGCGTGAACGGCGGGCGCTTGTTCTCTTTTGTGATGAAGCGGCCGTGCACGTGACAGGTGCGAATGCGCAGTTGCAGGATAACCGGCGTGTTGCTGGCCTCCGACAGCTGGAAACCGTCTTCGACGGCTTGAACCATGCTTTCCAGGTTGGGGCGCGGATCGAGCAGCCAGATTTGCGATTTCATGGCGAATGCATGGGTGCGCTCTTGCATAATGGAGGAGCCTTCGCCGTAGTCTTCGCCCACAATAATCAGCGCGCCGCCGGTTACACCGCCCGAGGCCAGGTTGGCCAGGGCATCAGAGGCCACATTGGTGCCCACCGTGGATTTCCAGGTAACGGCCCCGCGAATGGGATACATCACGGAAGCCGACAGTGTGGCCGCTGCCGTGGCTTCAGAGGCACTGGCCTCGAAGTGCACGTCGAGTTCCTCGAGGATATCCTGCGCATCGGCCAGCACGTCCATTAAGTGCGAAATAGGCGCGCCCTGATAGCCGGCGACATAGCCCACCCCCGACTGCAGGAGGGCTTTGGTAACAGCCAGAATGCCTTCGCCGCGAAACTCTTCGCCGGCGCCAATGCGTAGTTGCTGGACTTCTTTTTTGAACGAACGTTCTGCCATGGTAAGACTCCGTTGGCGATAAAATATGAAAATTCATGTAATGGGGATATTTGATTATATAAAACAACTGTTTGAATATCCGTAAAAACCATTATATTGACGTAGCATACCCCGTAACATACGATCTTTTCATTTTAGAGGCTCACGATTTCAATGGGCGAGCGTTTTGTACACCGTTACCTGGCTTCCGTTCTGGCGTTGGCCAGCCACCGCATATCGGCGGAGTTCCATGTTGAAGTTCGCAAAGCGGGGTTAACGGTAACCGAGTGGCGGATTCTGGGCAGTCTGATTGAAGCCGAGGGAGAAACCGTGGGCGAACTGGCCAAGCTGGCCGTTACCAAGCAACCCACGTTAAGCAAGGTATTGCCCGGGCTGGAGTCAAAAGGGTTGGTTACGCTGGAAACAGCGCGTGCCGACCGGCGCCATACGGTGGTACGAATTACGCCGAAAGGCACGCGGCTTATCAGCGGCTTGTGCGATCGCGCCATGGCGCATCAGCAGCGTGTGCTGCAAAAGCTGGATCCCGACCACGCCGATCGCCTGGTTGAAATGTTGCGCGACATTATCTGGGACCCACCGCAACAACCAAAATAATACGGGTTATGAACGTGCTTTGTTTTCAGTACAGGTATTGCGCATCGGTGCGGCACCTGCTTTGCGGGCGAACGCCGGCGTGAACCTCACTTCGTAATCATCTTTGCGACGAATAAAGAAGAGTGCCGCCAGGTTGTTTTCCTGTGCGAATACCCAGCCGTTCAACGGGCCCAGGCATTGCAAGGCCGTGGCCAGTGCGTCGGCCTGCATGGCGCTTTCATGAATGACGCTGACCGAGGCCAGTTGGTTTGCGATGGGTTGGCCGGTGCGTCCGTCCAGGGTGTGGCTGTACTGTATGTGGTTGCTGGTGAAGTTGCGCAGATAGTCGCCCGATGTCGCCAGTGCGGCGTTGTCGAGCACCATTGGAAACGCCGGTTCGGGGTTCTCTGTTTCCTGCTCGTTGTGCGTGTTTTCGCGTGTGCTACGGGTGTGCGCGTTGGGGTGCTCGATATCGACACGCCAGGGTCGCGTTGCCTGGGCTTTGCCGCGGGCTTTCATTTCCCCGCCCAGTTCAACCAGGTAATCAGGAATGCCGGCATGGTCCAGTACGCGCGCCATTTCTTCAACGGCATAACCTTTGGCAATAGAGGAAAAATCAAAGTGCAGGCCGCCGGGTTGCCAAAGGGCGTGATGCTGTCGATTCAAAACGGTTTTACGCCAGCCGCTGCGCAATAAGGCCGTGCGCAGGGCGTCGGCACGGGGCGGTGCGTAAACAGGCCCTGCGGCGCCGAACCCCCACAAATTAATCAGTTCGCCCAGTGTGGGGTCAAATGCGCCTTGCGTTTGTTCTGCCAGTGCCAATGCCGCGCTGATCACGGCGTAGAAGTCGTCGGGCAGGGCATACCAGCCCTTGTCGGCCGAATTGATTCTGCTAATCAGGCTGTCGGCATCCCAAGTGCTCATTTGCGCATTGATTTGCAGCAGGCGCGATTCAATGCGGGTTTGCAAGGCACGGCAGTCGGGCGGGGACGGCGCGTAAAGTTGCGCCGACCAGCTTGTGCCCATGCTCAGGCCGTGCAGGCGGTAAAGATTATTCAGGTAAAACCTCCAGCGTGGCGGCGTATGTCATATTGCGGGATTGGGCCTGCGGTACCGAGGTTTTTTGATCGCGATGTTCGAAATGCAACCAGTATTGTCCGGCATTGGGCCATGTAACTTCGAACTCGCCGTTTTCGTTGGTGGTCGTCGTGATTTGATTGACCTGGTTGCGATAGCGCTGGCCACCGGGCACCAGTTCCACTTCAATGCCGGGTGCGGGCTGCCCATCGAGCGTCACGATGAACACGGCTTTTTCGCCGGCGAACAGATCATTGGGATGCGTAAGCGGGCGCAGTCCCAGGCCGCTTTCCGGTGCGTCAATGGGTGTTGGCCTGCCTTGTGTCACAAACGTTTCGGCGCGGCTGGCGCGTTGCAAAATGCGCAAGTCATCTGCCTTGGCGGGTACTTTTTCGGCAAGTTCGGCGGCATTGCCGACCCAGCGGCGGTTTTCACCGTTTTCTTTCCATAGCGCCATTACACCGTCGTTCACGACGGCAATACGATAGGTGCCGGCTTGCGGCAACTGCACGTCGAAGGTGCTGCGCAGTTCGCCGGCGTGGACGTTTTTCGGTTCCACGGTTTTGCCGTCTGGCGCCGTAATGACGAGATTGGTCAAGCGCAAGGGGCGGTGGTTGAAATGGAATTTATCGTTGCCGGCCGCACCATCGACCGTGACCCAGCTGTCTTGGCCCGACAGAACGGTCGATGAGGGCAGCAGCCAGAAGTCGTGTGCCATGCTTAAGGCGGGTACCGATAGTGCGGTGGTCAGTAACGAGATGGCAAGTGCTTTTTTCATAACGGGTTCCGAGTATAAGGATTGAAGCGGTTTTGCGAGTGCGTGTTTTCAAATAAAGGATAGGCAGCGTCAAGCCGGAGCCTAAGGCGTGGCCTTAAGCGTGACCTGGCCCAGTTCGTGCTTGCCGGCTTGCTGTTCTGAAACGGCCTTGTCAACGGGCCAGGGCAAAGACAAACGAATCAGTTCACGACCGCCTTTTTCGCGTGCCGCCTCAACGACCACTTCGTACTGGCCGGCGGGCAGGTCTTGCAGGGCGGCGGCATCAGCAGCTACCGAAACAGTGTGCTTGCCTACGGGGCGCGAGGCACTGCTGACGCCGTCTGCCGGTACTTTCTGGTAGCGGCCGCTCAGGCGCCACCACTGGCGCAAGTCTTTGAGCCATGTGCGTCCTTCGTCATCAGCCATGTTCGTGTCATACCAAAGCGCCAGGTCGCGTACGACTTTGCGGTCTTTGCTTTCCAACCAGACCGCCACATAAGGCCGATGGTATTCAGCCGTATCAATGCGCGGCAGGGTTAGATCGAGGGAAAGTTCGGCGCCCAGGGCTGCTCCGGCTGGGAAGGTGGAAGCCAGGGCTAGTAGCGTGGCGGTTTTCAGATTGCGTTTCATGAGTTCAATGCACCAGTAGCAACATAAGAAAAACGGGAATCAGCAGGCCAACACCGGTAATGGGCCAGGTCAGGGGGCGGTGTTTGCCATGCATTTTCAGCAGGAACAGGCCGGTAAGGGCGAAAATCAGGCTGGCAACGGCGAACAGGTCAATAAACCATTTCCATGCCGTGCCGGTGTGGCGCCCCTTGTGTAAATCATTCAGGTACGCCACCCATCCGCGTTGCGTGCGTTCGTACTCCAGGCTGCCCGAGGCCAGGTCCAGTGCCAGCCAGGCGTCGCCACCCGGCTCGGGCAGCGACAAATAAACTTCTGTTTCCGAGAACTCGGCCGGCCGTGTCCCAATGCGAATGCGCAGCGCCTGATCAAGCCATTGCTCAGCTTGCGCAGGTAATGGCGCAACATAAGGCAAGGTGTTGGCCGATTGCGCAACCCGATCACGCAGCAGTTGTGCGATGTTGTCGGGAACGACCAGCAGTTCCTGTTGTGTTTCGATTTGCCCGTCGAACCACGATGCGTTGTTCAGTGTGATGCCCGTTATAGAGAATAAAAGCAAACCGGCCAGGCATAAGGCTGAACTGATCCAATGCCATTGGTGCAACTGTTTGAGCCAGAAGGATCTGGGGCGGGATAAAAGGGATGTTGCCATGCGGGTGAAGCGAGACTGTTATTGTTTGCAAGATGGAATTCGGGAATTTTATATTAAACAAGAATGGTTATCATCATTATTATCAATAAAATTGTTTCGCACGGTTTCTGCCCTTGTTAGGTGCAAGATCCGACACTTTCCTGCACAAGATTTGTGCAGGAAAAGCTGCGGCGATGCAGGCGGGTCTGACGGGAATCGGTACTGGCGCGTCTCAAGCACATGAAATTTATAGGTAAAAAGCCCCGGCTTATTGTGCTTTCCCCATTGGCATAAAACTTGCTTTATCAAAACAGGGGGAAATGTTTTTCGTACGACTGGGTCGGAAAATATTGAACCCTTGGCCTTTTGGGCCACACGAGAGAGTGATCGCGCTTGCCTGGCAGGGTTTCTGCCGGGTAAGCGCTTTTTTTACCTGGGAACTTTTTGTTTTTGGCGTCAGTCAGAGCATTAGCACTCTTGCTTAATGAGTGCTAATATATGAGGTAGAAAGTAGCTTAAATCAAGGCGGTATAACGGTTTTATTACTTTCCCAACCAGGATGGCAAGACCTATGACGACACAATCGCAAGCTTTGGCCCCTACGAATCAAACGCTAATGGCGGCCATTTCGAATCCCGGTGCGCTAGGCACCATAGAAGCCTATATTGCGGCAGTGAACCGCCTGCCGGTGCTGACGCAAATGCAGGAAACCGAATTGGGCAAACGTCTGCGCGATCACGAAGATCTCGACGCGGCGCGCCAGCTTATTTTGTCGCACCTGCGTTTGGTGGTCTCCATCTCGCGTCAGTATCTGGGGTATGGCCTGGCTCATGCCGATCTTATCCAGGAAGGCAATATCGGGCTCATGAAAGCGGTGAAACGGTTCGACCCTGAACGCGGTGTGCGTCTTGTGTCGTTTGCCGTGCACTGGATTAAAGCTGAAATTCACGAGTACATTGTGCGCAATTGGCGCATGGTGAAAGTAGCCACCACCAAGGCGCAGCGCAAATTGTTTTTCAATTTGCGCAAAATGCGTCCCGACGGCCAAACGCTTGATCCTTCCCAGGTGGCCGAAATTGCCGAGCAGTTGAACGTGCGTCCGGAAGATGTCAGCGAAATGGAAGTGCGGCTGTCTGGTCGTGAAATGGCGCTTGAGGCACCGGCCGACGATGAAGATGCCTATGCACCGGCTTCATATTTATCGGACGATGGTCGCCAGGAGCCGTCGCAGGTGTTGGAGCGCAAAGCACACGACACCTTGCAGGGGCCCGCGCTGGCCCAGGCGCTGGAAGGTCTTGATGCCCGTTCGCGCCATATTGTAGAGTCGCGCTGGTTGCGCGATGAGGGCGGTGCAACCCTGCACGAACTGGCCGACGAGTACGGCATTTCTGCCGAACGCGTACGCCAGATTGAAGTGGCGGCCTTCAAGAAACTGAAAGTGGCGCTGGCACATTAAGCATTCCGCGCTGTTTACAATTTCATACAACTTTAAAGGGCAACGGATCGAACTTATCCGTTGCCCTTTGTACTAAACAAGCATGGGGTGTTCTCCGACATTTACCTCGTTTTGTCAGGTAACCCCTTTTCCGCTTCTGCTTCTCTCAATCCCCTCCCTAAATGAAGCGGGTTTTCGGGACGCCAAATAAGGCGTCCCTTTTTTGTACCCTAAAGCCACCGGGTTACAACAGGCAGCCACAGTGCCAGTGCCAGCAGCGTGGCCAATAGCACCGGGGGTGTAATCAACAGGCCGATTTTCATGTATTGCAGCCAACTGATGCGGTAACCCCGCGAGGCCAGGACATGCAGCCACAGCAGCGTGGCCAGGCTGCCGATGGGCGTGAACTTGGGCCCCAGGTCGTTGCCGATAATGCTGGCGTAAATCATGAGTTCCCGATGCAATGCGGGAACCTGGGCATGATCAATGGCCAAGGCAGCCAGCAGTGTCGACGGAAGGTTGTTCATGACGGAGGCCGCCAGCGCAACCATAAAGCCGGTTCCGATGGTGGCCATCATGCCGCCTTGTTGACTCAACCAGTTCAAGGCCTGCGCGCCATACTGCGTTAGCCCCGCGCTACCCAGCCCAAACACAACCAGATACATGCCAATGGAGAACAGTACGATCTGCCACGGGGCATGCCTCAATGCGCTGCGAACCGAGATAATGGCGCCCTGGCCTTTACGCCACCAGCGGCCGGCCACGCACAGCAAAATGCAGGCTGCAGTACCGGTGACAAAAGCAATTGGTACGCCCCAGGACGCCGTGACGAAATAGGCCAGAAACAAGAGGCCCAATACCGGGAACGCCGCACGAAATACCAGCGGGTCGACTATGACTGACTTGGGCGCGGCCAGTTTTTCCAATGCATAATGACGTGGAATAACCGCCTTGAAAGCCAGCCACAGAATGGCCATGGTGGCGGCCAATGCCGCCAGATTCACCGGTACCATCACAGCGGCATAGTGGCCAAATCCAATTCCGAAGTAGTTGGCCGTAATGATATTGACGAGGTTGGAGGTAACCAGCGGCAAGCTGGTGGTGTCGGCCACGAACCCAATGGCAATAATAAAAGCCAGGGCTGCCTTGGTGCCGACCTTCAATCGTTGCAGCATCGCAATGACGATGGGCGTGAGCAACAGGGCGGCGCCATCATTGGCAAACAAGGCCGTGACGACTGCGCCCAGCATCAGCAGAAGTGGAAACAGTGCATGGCCTTTGCCCTTGCCCCAGCGCATAATGTGCAAGGCTGCCCAGGCGAAAAAACCTGCCTCGTCCAGAACCAACGAGATGATGATGAGTGCCACGAACGTGAAGGTGGCGTCCCAGACAATGTGCCAGACGGCCACGACGTCCGACCAATGCACGACGCCGGCAAGCAGGGCAAACATGGCCCCCAGCATGGCGCTGAACCCAATACCCAGGCCTTTGGGTCGCCAAACCACCAACACCAGGGTGGCAACGAAAATGGCCAGCGCCAACATGGGCAGTGCGTTCGGTTAAAGCAGTGCCTGGATGTCGTCCGCAATTTCTTGCGGGCTGGCGTCGGGGCGAATTAAAACGCGCGCATTGCCTTGTTTGTCGAACAGGTAGAACGACGCGCTGTGATCCATGCTGTAGTCGCCGTTCTCTTGTTCGACCTTGCCGTAGAAGGCACGAAACGAACCGGCCGTCTGTTTAAGCTGTTCGGCGGTGCCGGTCAGGCCGATGAAGTCGGGATGGAATGCTTTTACGTATTGCGCCAATTGCTCGGGCGTGTCGCGTTCCGGGTCGACACTGATCATGGCCACTTGAACGTCTTTGGCCTGCTCGCCCAGTACTTGCATGGTTTGCGCCAGTTGCGCCATGGCGGCCGGGCAAACGTCCGGGCACTGGGTGAAGCCGAAAAATACCAGCAGGGCTTTGCCGTTGAAGTCGGCCAGCGTGCGGTTCTGGCCGGTGTGATCTGTCATGTTCAGTTCGGCGCCCAGATTGCTGCCGCTGATGTCGGAGCCATGAAAGGATGTGGTGGTATTTTTTTCGCCGCATGCCGCCAGGGCAAATACCATGCTGCCTGCGGCACAGGCTTTAAGAAAGCGGCGTTTTGATTGCTGAAGAAGCATAATGTAAATGGCATGCCGCCAGACGGCATGCATTGCCTTAAATAAGCAGAATCCAGTGGTCGATGAGCAGTGCCAGGAACAACAGCGACAAATACAAAATGGAAAAACGGAACAGCTTGCGCGCCAGCGCGTCGGAATAGTTCTTGTACAGTTTCCAGGCGTACCAGACGAAAAGGCTGCTGAGCACACAGGCACTCGCCAGATACAGCAGGCCGCTCATGCGAATCATGAACGGCAGTAAGGTCGAGGCGAACAACACAAGGCTGTAAAGAAAAATGTGCAGGCGGGTGAATTGCTGGCCGTGTGTGACCGGCAGCATGGGCAGGCCCGATTGTGCGTAATCGTTACTGCGGTACAAGGCCAGTGCCCAGAAATGTGGGGGGGTCCAGATAAAGATAATCAGCACCAGGACCCAGGCTTGGGCAGGAACCGAGTTTGCCACGGCCGCCCAGCCCAGCGCCGGCGGCATCGCGCCCGACAGCCCGCCAATCACAATGTTCTGCGGCGTGAGCGGTTTAAGGATAATGGTGTAGATAATGGCGTAACCCACGAAGGTGGCAAACGTAAGCCACATTGTTAAGGGGTTGACCCAATGATAAAGCACCAGCATGCCGGCACCGCCAAGCAGGCCCGACAGTACCAGAACCTGGGTGTTGGTAATGGTGCCTTGGGCCGTGGCGCGCCGTGAAGTACGCAGCATTTTGGCATCGACTTCCTGTTCGATAAGGCAGTTGATGGCGAAAGCCGCCGCAGCCAGCAGCCAGATACCGACAATGCCGGCGATAACAGGTTGCCAGGGCGGCAGGCCGGGGCTGGCCAGGAACATACCGATAACGGCGCAGAACACGGCCAGTTGCGTAACGCGCGGTTTGGTCAGCACCCAATACTGGCGCCACAGGTTCGAAGAGTGAATTGATGCAGTACTCATACCCGTATTGTAGTCGGTCGTGCGCTTGCAATGCGGACCAGCAAGGTTGTGCTCATTAAAACAAGCCCTGCGGCCCCGCCATTATGCAAAACGGCAATCAGTAGCGGCCATTCGAAGAAGATGGTGGTCAGGCCCGTGAACAACTGTGCGCATAGCAGGGCAAGCACCCAGTTGGCGGGGGTGCGCAAGCCCGGTTCAGCACGCATTTGCCAGGCCAGCGTTCCCATGTAAATGAAGACAAGCCAGGCGAAGTTGCGGTGAATCCAATGGATGCCGACCAGGGCTTCCTGGGAAATCATTTCACCGGTTGGCAACTCGCCCAGTCCCCGGATCAGTGAAAAGCCGTTTTGCAGATCCATGTGGGGAACCCATTGGCCGCCGCAGGTGGGGAAGTCCATGCAGGCCAGCGCCGCGTAGTTGGTGCTGACCCAGCCCCCCAACGCAATTTGAACGAACAGCAGAACAAAGCCCACGATCATCCACGGTTGCCATCGCAGTGCGGCAACGGAGACACGCTCGTGCTGTTTTTCACGGGCTGCCAGCCAGGTCATCATGGCCAGCAGCAGCATTCCGCCCAGCAAGTGGGCCGTCACGATAATGGGCATGAGCTTGTGCGTGACTGTCCAGGCTCCGAAGGCGCCCTGCAGGCAAACCGCAATTAAGGTGGCGATTGCCAGCCTGGGCGTATGACCCAGTGTTCTGCGGTGGCGCCAGGCCATGATCACGATAAAAATGATCAGCAGACCCAGGAAGGCGCCGACATAGCGGTGAATCATTTCGATCCAGGCTTTGGGAAAACTGACCGGCCCATAAGGCATGGCCTCGTAAGCCTGGCGGATATGATCGGCTGCCCCGATGGGCGTGACTTTTCCGTAACAACCCGGCCAGTCGGGGCAGCCCAGGCCTGAGTCGGTCAAGCGTACGAAGGCGCCGAACATAATGAGGTCGAGTGTCAGGAACCAGGTGAAGAACACCAGTTTCCGGTAGCGCGTTCTGATACGTTCGAGCATGACCTTAACCAATCCGGGAGTTATATAACAGCTTGCTCAGGTCTTGGCGAACTTCGGGACCACGTACTTCCGGCGGGGCGTCGTCGGGTGGGAATTCGAGCATTAAATTGCCCAGTGGGTCGATGATCCACATGGGCTGGGTCAAGGCCTGATCGCCCGTTGCGGCGTTGTCGACCGTATTGGTGGTCAGGAATCGGGCAAGCTGTTCGGGCTGGGCACGCAGCATAATGGTGGAGCCGTAAGCCTGCATGACCTCGCTGGGGACCGGGGCGTCGTCGGTAATGAGCCAGACGCGCACGACACGGTCGACATTCTTGCCCTGGCTGGCATGCGAGTTGCGCAGAATGAACAGTTTCTCCACACACGAAGCCGGGCAGGCGCCCTGGTCGGCCGAAAGCAGCACCCATTGCCCTTGCAGGCTTTGCAAGTCGAATGGTTCGCCGTCCAGCGTGGTCAGTTGCAACTCATCGGCCGGGGGCGTGGGGCGTTGCGGTTCGATCAGTTGTCCGTAGTTGGTGGCTTCATCGGGGCGCAGGCCCAGGCCCGGCACATAATAGGCCAGCAACGCGGCAACAATGGGCGCCACGCATAATAAGAAGATCCAGATGACAGGTTGAATCGAGCGCCGTTTCTGCGGGCTCGGAGACGGAGAAGAAGTGTTGCTGACCACAATTATTCCTTGAAGTGGGAAGGTGACGCCAGTTTGCGTCTGCGTTGCCATGCACGCCACGCCACTACCAACCAGGCGCCTGTCGCAATAAGCGCAAAAATAAACCATTGCAGCGCGTAGCCGCGATTCTTGTCGGCGTCGGTTTGTGGTGCGGCCCAATCTTGAACGAGAGGGGTTCCATCTGGAAGCCGGTCGGCAGAGGCCTGTTGTACAACAGCAGGGAGCAATTTTAGCCCGGTTGCCTGTTCCGCGTCTTGCAGTGTCAGATTCTGCAATTCAGGCGGGGGCCGGCCCGCCTGCCAATTGGCTTGTTCAAGCGGTGATTGCGTGTCGGTCGAACTGAAAGACCACAGCTCAAACAATCTTGGAATATGGGTAAGCAGTTCGCCTTCAATGGTTTGCGTTCCCTGTGCCCCGTTCAGTTCGGGCAAGGTTTGCCCTGCGCCGATCGGGCGGGCAATCCAGCCACGCAAAACCATGATGGCATGGCCGGGTTCAAGCTCAAAAGGGGTGGCCACCCAGTAGCCCGGTCGTCCTTCGTGGTTCCGATTGGCCAACAGCATCGTGAATTTGTTCAGCCATTGGCCGTTTGCCTGCACGCGGCGCCACGGTGTCAGTTGTTGCGTGGGCGTTTGGGTGCCCAGCGTAAGCGGTTGCATTGCACGACCGGCATTGATTCGTTCAAGCGTGGCTTGCCGCTGGGCCGCGCGGTCGAGCTGCCATTGCCCAAGCGAAAAGCATACAGCGGCCACGATTGCCAGGGTAAGCAGTGCCAAGAGCGTACGAATCGGAAAGTTTATTTGCGTCATGTCTGCGATAATTATAGTTTCTCGGGAGAGCTGAACATGCGCATTATTGTGATTCTGGCGTTTCTGGGTATTTTGGCCAGCCTGGCGTCGGCGTTTATTTACTTAATGCGTGACAAGGGCGGCTCGAATCGTACCGTTAACGCCTTAACCATCAGAATCGGGTTATCCATTCTGTTGTTTTTGTTTGTGTTGCTGGCGCATCACCTGGGTTGGATTGAAAGCACCGGTGTTACGTTTCGGCCTGTTCAATAAAAAAATAAAAAAAGCCGGTCATTTCGACCGGCCTTAACATGCCCGGCGGCAAAGCCGGGCGCTTGGGCAAACTTAGAACCAGTATACAAACAGGTACAGGCCCAGCCATACCACGTCAACGAAGTGCCAGTACCATGCTGCCCCTTCGAAACCGAAGTGGTGGTTTGCCGTGAAATGCCCCTTAAGTACACGGAACAGGATCACGGTGAGCATGGTCGCACCCAGGATAACGTGAAAGCCGTGAAAGCCGGTTAGCATGTAGAACAGCGAACCATAGGCACCGGAGTCAAATCGCAGGTTCAGGTCGGCATAGGCATGCATGTACTCGTAAGCCTGCACGAACACGAAGATGAAACCCAGGATCACGGTGGCGGCCAGCCAGAACGCTGTCTTGCCACGGTGGTTTTCACGCAGCGCGTGGTGGGCAACGGTAAGCGTCAGGCCCGAAGTCAGCAGCAACGCCGTGTTGATGGTAGGCAGCCAGAAAGGACCCACTGTCTGGAAGGCTTCGACAACGCCGGCCGGCCCGGTGTTGGGCCAGGTGCCGGTGAAGTTCGGCCACAACAGATTGCGGTGGTCGATGTCGGACAGCCAGGGTGTGGTGACTTCCCGCACATACCATAACGCGCCGAAGAAGGCTGCGAAAAACATGACTTCCGAGAAAATGAACCAGGCCATGCTCCAACGGTAGGAGAGGTCGACCCGGGCGCTGTTCATGCCGGTTTCAGATTCCCGGATGGCGTCGCCGAACCAGCCCCATAACACGAAAAACAGGAACAGCAAGCCAGCCGCAACGAGCCAGGGGCCGGCGGCAATACTGTTGACCCACAGGGCTGCGCCCAGCAAAACGAATAACAAAGCGATACTGGCGCGCACCGGATGCGCGGAGTCGGCGGGCACGTAGTAGTAAGGTGCCTGGTTGCCGTTGGCCGAGTGACCTGCACTCATGGTGTTCTCCTACGAATTATTTAAATTTTACAAATACATTAAACCGCTTGGGCAACAAACCACTGCGCCACTAATACCAGCCCCACCACGAAGATAATGGTGCCGATAATGGCCGCAATGATCAGGTGAACCGGATTCAGACGTTCAATGTCCTCGTTGTAGCCCTTGCCTTTGCGCACCCCCAAAAACCCCCATAGAACCGCTTTCAGCGTTTGGAAGAAATTGAGCTTGCGCTGGGACAGTGCTTTAAGGTCGTTGCTCATAAACCTACTTTAGCCGATGCCGCCGCGGTAGAACACCCACCCCATAATGGCAAATACGATAACTGCCAGGATAAGGCCGGTGATGCGATTGCGGCGGCGTTGTTCGGGTGTCATAAACGTTATTTCACTTCTGGTGGCGTTTCGAATGTATGGAACGGTGCAGGTGAGGGCACGGTCCATTCAAGTCCTTCAGCACCTTCCCAAGGCTTGGCGGGCGCGGGTTCACCGCGGCCTGAGTAAGCCTTCAGCACGACATAGATAAAGATCAGCTGCGACAGGCCGAACCAGAATGCGCCAATGGTGGCGATTTGATGGAAATCGGTGAACTGCGCTGCATAGTCGGCGTAGCGACGCGGCATGCCGGCCAGACCCAGGAAGTGCATGGGGAAGAAGGTGACGTTAAAGGAAATCATGGTTGACCAGAAGTGCCACTTGGCCAGGCGTTCGTCGTACATGCGGCCTGTCCATTTGGGCAGCCAGTAGTATGCCCCGCCGAACAGCGCGAACAGTGAACCGGCCACCAGCACGTAATGGAAGTGGGCTACCACATAGTAGGTGTCGTGAACCGCGATGTCGATTGGCGCAACGGCCAGAATCAGGCCGGTAAAGCCGCCGAGCGTGAACACGAAGATAAAGCCGATCGAGAACAACATAGGTGTTTCAAAGCTCATGGAGCCGCGCCACATGGTGGCCACCCAGTTGAAGATTTTAACGCCGGTCGGCACCGAAATAAGCATGGTGGCGTACATGAAGTACAACTGACCCGTAACCGGCATGCCGGTGGTGAACATGTGGTGCGCCCATACCAGGAAGGAGAGAATGGCAATGGCCGCCGTTGCGTACACCATGGAGGCATAACCGAACAAACGCTTGCGTGAGAATGCGGGCACGATGGCGGACACAATACCAAAGGCCGGCAGAATCATAATGTAGACCTCGGGGTGACCGAAGAACCAGAACACGTGCTGATACAGGACGGGGTCACCACCGGCAGCGGCGTTGAAGAACGCGGTGCCGAAGTGGCGGTCGGTCAGCAGCATGGTAACGGCAGCGGCCAGCACGGGCATCACGGCAATGAGTAGGTATGCCGTAATCAGCCATGTCCAGCAGAACAGCGGCATTTTCATGAGCGTCATGCCGGGGGCGCGCATGTTCAGGATGGTGACGATAATGTTGATCGCACCCATGATGGACGAGGCACCCAGAATGTGTACGCCGAAAATGGCCAGGTCCATGCCCACGCCCATTTGCAGGGTCAGCGGCGCGTACATTGTCCAGCCGGCCGCCATGGCGCCGCCCGGAACGAAGAAGGACGCAGTGAACAGAATGGCCCCAACCGGCAGCAGCCAGAAGCTGAAGTTGTTCATGCGGGCAAAGGCCATGTCGGAGGCACCGATTTGCAGCGGGATCATCCAGTTGGCAAAGCCCACGAAGGCCGGCATGATGGCGCCGAACACCATGATGATGCCGTGCATGGTGGTGAACTGGTTGAACAGTTCAGGCTGGAAAAACTGCAAGCCGGGTTCGAACAGTTCGGTGCGCAACAGCAAAGCCAGTGTGCCGCCTTCCAGCAGCATAATGAACGAGAAGATGAGGTACATCGTCCCGATGTCTTTGTGGTTGGTGGCGAAAAGCCAACGGCGCCACCCCTTGGGGGCGCCATGGGCGTGATCGTCGTGCCCGTGGGTGTGATCGGCAGTGATACTGCTCATGGTGGACTCCTTCCTACTTTGCCGGGGCCGTGTGTTCCAGCGCGACCCCGGTAGAAAAAACTAGCGAATAAACTACGTTAACAACGTTGCGCCTAGCGCAGGGCGGTGACTTCGGCGGGTTGAACAACCGGATCTTCACCTTTTCCTTCGTTGCTCCAGGCGTTGCGGGTATAGGTAACCACGGCAGCGATTTCCACATCGTTAAGCTGGTCGCGGAAGGCCGCCATGGCCGTGCCCTGAACCCCGTTCAGCACAATTTCAAGCTGTGCGTCTTTCGGGCCCAGTACCACTTGCGATGCGTCAAGGGCAGGGAACGCGCCCGGTGTGCCCTTGCCGTTGGCCTGGTGGCATGCAACGCAGTTTGCAGCGTAAACCTGTTCGCCACGTGTCATGAGCTCTTCTTTGGTCCATTCTTTGGTGGGGTCGTCGGCGGCATTGGCCAAGGCTTTCTGCTGCTCTTCAGACCATGCCTTGAAGTCGTCTTGTGAAACAACTTCGACCACAATCGGCATATAGGCGTGATCTTTGCCGCAAAGTTCTGCGCACTGGCCACGATAAGTGCCAACCTTGTTGGCGCGGAACCATGTGTCGCGCAGGAAGCCGGGAATGGCATCTTGCTTGACGCCCAGTTCCGGCACCATCCAGGAGTGGATGACGTCGCCCGAGGTCACGACGATACGAACTTTCTTGTCGACGGGAACGACCAGCGGCTGGTCGACTTCCATGAGGTAGAACTCACCGGGAGGCTCTTTGCCCAGGCGCTGGGCCATGGGTGTGGTGAGGTTGGAAAGGAAGCTGACGCCTTGCGCGGCGCCGTCGGTATACTCGTAGCCCCATTTCCATTGATAGCCGGTTGCTTTGACAGTGAGGTCGGCACTGGAGGTGTCTTTCATGGCCACCACGGTTTTGGTGGCGGGTAGCGCCATGGCTACCACGATAAGAAAGGGGACGACTGTCCAGGCCACTTCCACGCCCACGTGCTCGTGAAACTTCGATGGCTTGAAGCCGGCCGACTTGCGGTGGCGGATAATGGAGTAAAACATCACCCCGAACACGCCAATGAAGATGACCGTACAGATGATAAGCATCATCCAGTGCAGCCAAACGATATCGCTGGCAATCTGGGTAACCCCTTCCGGCAGATTCAGCTGGTTGACCCGTGGCCCCCCCGGCATATCCTTCACCTGCGCACCGGCCACACTTGCAAATAGCAACGCGCTGGTGCCCAGTACCCCTCTCAACTTCTTCATGCTGACCTCGAAATACAGTGTGTTTTGCCGTTTCTGGCATTGACCGGCAGACCTGGGTAAGCCTGCCTGCGGCACGAACACAATTATCAGATGGCAAGGACGAGTACAGGCGGCCTGCTCACGACAGACCTACTCGGACTATGCCCCATTGAATTACGTCTAAACCGCAGAATTATAACGAACCTGCGGCGGTCGTGGGGCAACGAGGCCGTCTTACACTACAATTTGCGCATGAATACACACATTGAACCCCTTACGTTAAGCCAGGTTCAGGCGCGTCTTGAAGCGCTTCAGCCGCGTTTGCAACAATTGCCACCGCCGGGTTCCCGGCCGCTTACGATTGCGGGTCGGGTTTGTGGCTGGATTACCGCGCGGGCCACCGAGGCCCTGCAGGATATTGATGGGGTGCAGATCGATCACGAGGCCGTTCATGTGGGCGCGCGTTTCGTGAATCCGTCTCCTGTGCTGAACGCGCTCTTGGCCCAGGTGGCCGTCACGCTGAAAGAGGCCGGCTGCGCGCGCGGCTGGCGTGATGAGTTGCTGGATGTGGTCGGTGAGGGTTGCCGCCTGGGCGAAATTGAGCGTGCTGCCGTGCGCCCAATGGGGTTGCTTACGCGCGCAGTGCACTTGAATGCCTGGACGCCAGACGGGCGTTTGTATGTGGCCCGGCGCTCGGCCGCCAAAAATACCGATCCCAATATGCTGGATACTTTAGTGGGCGGCCTGGCCGGTGCGGGCGAAGACATGGATACCGCGCTGATACGTGAAAGCTACGAAGAAGCCGGGCTGACGCTTGACGATCTTGCGCGGCGGGGTCCGGAGCGCACGATCGTGCGAATGCATCGCCGCTTGCCTGAAGGCTATCAGGTGGAGGATGTACTGGTTAGCGAGTGCGTGCTGGCCCACGACGTGGCGCCGCGCAATATCGATGGCGAGGTCAGTGAAATAATGGCTGTAACGCCTGAAGAATTGGGGCATTTGCTTGCGCAGGAGCAATTCACCCTGGAGGCGTCATTGGTTATTTTGGATTGTTTAAGGTCACGTTTGATGCAAACTGCGTAAAATGGCCTTGTTCCTTGCTAACGTTGGTGCGGAGGCGCTATGAGTCAATCGAATAACAGTAATCCGTTTATGTTCCCGGGGCTGGGTCAACAGGGCGATTCGGGGCACAACCCGATGCTGGCCAGTATTGAAATGATGCGCCAGGCCTGGGATAACCTGGCCCAGGCGGGGGCGTCCCAAGGGCTCGGGCTGGCGTCGCCGCCGATGAATGTTGAAGACCTTGACCGTCGCATTGCCGAGCTACGCACCGTTGAAAACTGGCTGCGCATGAACTTGTCGATGTTGACCAGCACCATCCAGGGGCTGGAAGTACAGCGCGCCACTATCTCTACATTAAGATCTTTTGTGTCGCCCGAAGGCATGTCGGGCAATGGCGATAATCCGTCAGCGCTGGAAGTGGCGCTGGGTTTGAAGCCATCGGGCCAGGCCAAAATCAAGCCCGCTTCCGCTGCCGCGCAAGACAAGGCCCGCACACAGGAAAAGTCGGACAGGGCGCCGCACGGCGATGCCGATGCCAGTGCCGAGGCCATGAAGCAAGGCGCAGATGCCATGCAGCAAGGGTCGGAGGCCGCGCAGGCCTGGTGGTCGATGTTGCAAGATCAATTCAACACACTGGCTTCGGCCACATCGGGAGAGGCTTCCGGCGCGGGCGCCGACGGTAAAGCCGGTGGCCAAACCAGTGCGGCAAAGACCGCGGCTGCGTCGGCTTCCCCGGCGGCGGCCAAGAGCACCCTGTCTTCCGGTTCGGCGGCACCAAAACGCACTGCGGCTTCGCGTGCGCGCAAGCAAGCCTCGGCAGGCGGCACGCGTAAATCCGGGGCGGCCCGGAAAACCGCTTCGCGCAAACGTACTGCCGCCAGGAAAACAAGTGGTTAACAAAGCCCAACTTAATTGAGCCCACAGGCCGTATCGGCCTTATATTTCATTTTTTTAATAGTGTTTCATACATGCTGAATATTGTGATTCTGGCAGCCGGGTTGGGTAAGCGTATGCAATCCAGTTTGCCCAAAGTGCTTCATCCTGTTGCCGGCAAGCCCATGCTGGCGCATGTAATCGATCAGGCCCGGTTATTGAAACCGGGCCGTATTGTGGTGGTCGTGGGGCATGGCGCCGAGACGGTGAAGCAGGCATTTGCCCATGCGCCCGACCTGGACTTTGTGTTGCAAAACCCCCAGCAGGGTACAGGCCATGCTGTTATGCAGGCTATTCCGTTATTGCAACAGGCCGATCCGGGCGGCGCCACTCTGGTGTTGTACGGCGATGTGCCCCTGGTGCAGTCGGCAACGTTGGAAAATCTGCTGCAAGCACGCCACGACGGTTTAGCGATTCTTACCGAGAAACTCGCCGATCCGGCCGGCTACGGGCGTATTGTGCGCGGCTCAGTCGGCAATGTGGAACGTATTGTCGAGCACAAAGATGCCACCGAAGCCGAGCGCGCCATTAACGAAGTGAATACGGGAATTCTGGCTGCGCCAACCGGCAAGCTCATTGAATGGCTGGGGCAAATTACCAACGACAACGCCCAAGGTGAGTACTATTTAACCGACGTGGTGAGCCTGGCGGTTCGCGATGGCGTTGCGGTGGGCGCGGCTCACCCCGGCGCGGCCTATGAAACGTTGGGCGTGAACAGTCGAGTTCAGCAAGCCCAGCTGGAGCGTTTGTGGCAGGCAGAGCAGGCACGGCGGCTGCTGGAGCAAGGCGTCACGTTGGCCGATCCGGCCCGCTTTGATTTACGCGGCACCCTGCAATGCGGGCGCGATGTTTTCATCGACGTCGGTTGTGTGTTTGAAGGCCACGTGGTGCTGAACGACGGCGTTCGTGTGGGGCCGCATTGCGTGGTGAAGTCGGCCACCGTGGGTGCCGGTTCGCATATTGAAGCATTCAGCCACGTTGAAGAGGCTGCGATCGATGCGCAAGCCCGTATTGGCCCATACGCGCGGTTGCGCCCTGGCGCGCATGTGGGTGAGCAGGCGCATGTGGGCAATTTTGTGGAAATCAAGAAAAGCAGCCTGGGGAAAGGTTCGAAGGCGAATCACCTGTCTTATATTGGCGACGCCCAGGTAGGCGAACGCGTGAATATCGGTGCGGGGACGATTACCTGCAATTACGATGGTGTGAACAAATTTCAAACCATTATTGAAGACGATGCCTTTATTGGTTCGGATACGCAACTGGTAGCACCGGTTCGGGTCGGTAAAGGCGCCACGCTGGGTGCAGGCACGACACTGACCAAAGATGCGCCCGGCGGAAAATTGACGTTGTCGCGCTCGCGGCAAACCACAATAGAAAACTGGAAGCGGCCGGAGAAAAAGAAGTAGGCGTTTGAGTGACATGACCGAATTTAAAGATGGCTTGCCGATGCCGCGTCGCCTTTGGGCGATGGCGGTGTTGATGTCGGGCCTGGCACTGGTTTCCTGGGACATGGCGGCCGCCAATGTGGCGCTGCCCGATATTGCTGCCGATCTCAACGTGTCGCCAGGCCTGGCGGTATGGGTCATGATTGCCTATACGGTAACGGTGCTGGTGGGCATCCTGCCTTCATCGGCAGTGGCCGAACGCATTGGTTTTCGGCAAATGTATGGCCTGGGTTCAACCGTTTTCATGGTGGGTGCGCTGTCGTGCGCGTTTTCTACATCGTTTTCCATGTTGCTGATTGCCCGTGTCATCCAGGGTGTCGGGGCCGCCATGCTGATGAGCCTTTTCGGCGGGCTGGTGCGTAATATTTATCCCATGCGTCAACTGGGGCTGGGCGTTAGCCTGAGTTCGCTGGTGGTGGGTGTCCTGGCCGTGCTGGGGCCGGCCATTGGGGCTTTCATTATCGAGCTGTCTTCCTGGCGCTGGACGTTTGTTGTGTACACGCCGGTTTGCGTGGCGCTGCTGTTCGGTTTGCGTGCCTTGCCCGACGTGCCGCGTACCAGCAAGCGTTTCGACTGGGTGGCGTGCGGGCTGAGCATGACCACATTCGGCCTGTTTGTGGTGGGCCTGGACATGCTGGTGTCGAACCTTGTTTGGGCACTTGGGTTTCTGGCGGTGTCGGGTGTTGCCGGCTGGTGGCTGTTCAGGCGCTCGGGTCATCAAGAGGCGCCGTTGGTACCGCTTGATTTATTGCGCATTCAACCCATTGCCTTTGCGGTGAGTGCTTCGCTGGCCTCGTTTGCCTCGCAGATGTCGGCCATGGTGGCATTGCCCTTTTATTTGATTCACGCTCTTGATTACAATTATGGCCAGGTGGGTGTGCTGCTGGCGGCCTGGTCGGTGGGCGTGGCATGCATGGCGCCCATTGCCGGCTGGATGTCAGATCGCTATCGCGTTGCAATCCTGTGCATTATCGGCGCCAGTTTAACGGCGGCCGGTTTGATCTGGACTGTGCTGATGCCGCTCGATTCCATTCATTATGCCTTGTTGCCGCCCATGGTTCTGAGCGGTATCGGTGTGGGCTTTTTCCAAAGCCCGAATAACCGTGCCATGCTGGCTGGGGCACCTCGGCGCAGAAGCGGCGCTGCCGGCGGCCTGCAGGCGACCACGCGTGTCCTGGGGCAGAGTGTGGGTACGGCCTTGGCCGCCATTGCGTTTCAGATGGGCGGAGACCAGGGGCCCGTGGTTTCGATTTTCGTGAGCATTATTTGCGCGTTACTGGCCGTGGCCATTAACGTGATCCGTCATTTAAACCCTACGCCCGACTTGCAGTTGTAGCGCAGCAAGGCAAACTTATTGCAGGCTTCTTATGCGGGTATTGCACCTTAATTTTGAACGCGGTTGGCGTGGCGGTGAGCGGCAAACTTTGCTGTGCTTGCGTCAGTTGCGCAAGCAAGGGCACGATGCGCATCTGCTGGCGCGGGCTGGTGAGCCCCTGGCAAAGGCCGCGCGCGCCGAAGGGTTCAAAGTGCACGAAGCCCGAAACGTGCCAGCCGCCTGCTTCAGGTTGCTGGGTTTAGGGCGGCGCTTCGATATTCTGCATGCGCAAACCGCGAACACCTTGAGCTGGCTGACGGTGTTGAAACCGTTGTTGGGTCGGCCGGTGGTGTTCACGCGGCGCACTTCGTTTTTGCTGAAGCCATCGCGGCAGCCGCGCACCCTTATGAAATGGGAGCGCGTGGATGCATTCGTTGCCATTAGCGAGGCTGCAGCGTTTGAGCCGCGCCGTTTTGGTTTGGTGGTATCGGTTATTCGAAGTGCTATCGAGCCGGCTGCCCCCAACGCTGAAAAAGTGGCCGCGCTGAAGCAGCGCTTTAACCTGCAGGGCCGGCAGGTGGTGGGTACCAGCGCTGCGCTAACGCGCGAGAAAGACCCGCTTACGTTAATTCGTGCGATCGATCATTTGCGTGAAACGCATCCGAACGTGGTCTGCCTGCATTTCGGTGCTGAAGGCGACGTGGCCCAAGCTGCAAAACAATTGGTGAACGAGCTGGATTTAACGCAGCATTATTTATTCGCGGGCTTCGAATCGGGTGTCGAGACCTTGTTCGGCGCGTTCGATGTTTTCGTCTTGTCGTCTGTTGAAGAGGCCTTGGGCAGCAGTGTGCTGGATGCTTTCAGCCAGAAGGTGCCGGTGGTGGCAACCCGTGCCGGCGGCCTGAAGGAGAGTCTGGCCGACGAACGTGGCTTGCTGGTTGACGTGGGCGACTTTCGCGCCATGGCGGCGAGCCTGGTACAGGTGCTCGACAGCCCGGATCTGCGAGCCGGCTTAACGCGCCATGCCTATGACTACGTTGTGCGCGAACATAACGTGGACACGATGGGCGAACGTTATCTTGCGCTATATGAGTCTGTGCTAGAGCAATGAGTGGGTGTTGAATTTAGACCGGTGCACAGAAAAGAAAGTGCGCACATTGCGGATATTGCCTTGTTCGGTAAATAAGCGATGTGCCAATGCGTGGTAGGCCGGCATGTCTTGCACTTGTGCAACCAGAATGAAGTCGGGCCCTGGCGAGACGCGGTAACACTGCAGTACTCGCGCTTCCTGTTGTATTTGTTGCTCGAACGCCGCAAATGCCTGTTCGGTTTGGGTGTTCAGTGTGATTTCGCAAATGGCGGTCAGGCTGTTGCCCAGTTTGTCCGGGTTCAGAATTGCCACTTGTTTTTCAATCATGCCGGCTTCGGTCAGGCGGCGTACGCGGCGCAGGCAGGTGGGGGCAGACGCATGCACCTGCTGGGCCAGTTCCAGGTTCGACACCGCGCTGTCGTGCTGGAGCGCATTCAGGATACGGATGTCCAGGTCGTCGAGTTTGATGGCGGATTTCGTAAGTGGCATGGTCCAGTTGTGAAATAATATTTCATAGTGGTATAAGATTGAAATATTATTTCATATGTAAGGAAAATAAGAAATCTTATTTCTTGCCGCTTTGCGCACAATGAGCCATTGCTTTATCAAGCATTTGTGCAAGGAGAACAAACTATGTGCGGAATTGTTGGCGCCGTGGCGCAACGTAACGTTGTCCCCGTATTGCTCGAGGGTCTGAAGCGTCTGGAGTATCGTGGATACGACTCTTGTGGCGTGGCCGTTCATGCCGATGGCGATTTGCAGCGCGCGCGCAGCACACATCGCGTCGCGGAACTGGAGCGCGAAGTTCAAGATACAGCACTTTCCGGTTTTACCGGGATTGCCCATACGCGCTGGGCCACCCATGGTGC
>TARA_R100000306_G_C4382247_1_pt1 | contig 30479 bp, 44 predicted proteins | sample TARA_R100000306 | Tara Oceans TARA_R100000306 (sample SAMEA2620824) | marine metagenome | biome: marine biome (ENVO:00000447); feature: mesopelagic zone (ENVO:00000213); material: "saline water (ENVO:00002010), including plankton (ENVO:xxxxxxxx)" | depth 1000 m | reverse complement strand
AATTGCGATGGAAGACGGTCTGCGCTTTGCGATTCGTGAAGGTGGCAGGACCGTAGGCGCGGGCGTTGTTTCTAAGGTTATTGAATAAACTTTAGGATCGGTACGCAACTGAAAGGGGGCTTGGCCCCCTTTTTTATTAGACCTGACTGATGACTTCCTGCAGGAATCAGGTTGACAGTGTGAAAAGCCGCGCTTACAATGCGGCTCCTTTTTCGATGGGTGGATGCCTGCCTATTGTGTCGGAGAGTACAAATGCAAAGCCAAACGATCAGAATTCGACTCAAGGCTTTCGACTATCGCCTGATTGATCAATCTACTCAGGAAATTGTCGATACGGCTAAAAGGACTGGAGCGCAAGTTCGCGGCCCAATCCCGTTGCCAACGAAGCACGAGAGATTCACGATTCTTATTTCGCCGCACGTCAACAAAGATGCGCGAGATCAATACGAAATACGAACACATAAAAGATTGCTCGATATTGTCGAGCCTACGGAAAAGACCGTAGACGCGCTGATGAAGTTAGATCTTGCGGCCGGAGTTGATGTTCAAATCAGTCTCGGTTAATAGATAGGGATAGCAATATCCCGCTTCATTGGTGTAACACATATTGTGGCCATAGAGGGTTAGCCCCGTACACTAAGAGGTGAAAAATGGCAATTGGTTTAGTCGGCCGTAAGGCTGGCATGACTCGTTTGTTTCTGGAAGACGGTACGGCGACAGCCGTTACTGTCATCGAAGTGTCGAAGAATGTCATCACCCAGGTGAAGTCCCTGGAAGTTGATGGTTACACGGCAGTTCAAGTGGCTTCTGGTTCAAAGAAGCCTTCTCGGCTCAATAAGCCCGAGGCAGGTATCTTCGCCAAAACTGGCGTGGAGCCCGCAGCGCGTTTTGATGAGTTCCGCATTAGCTCCGAAGAGATCTCAGGCTTCAGCGCCGGTGATGAAGTTCGCGTGTCGATTTTTGCGCCTGGCCAATCCGTGGACGTGACTGGCGTTTCCAAGGGCAAGGGTTTCGCTGGCGTTATTAAGCGCTGGAACTTCTCCATGCAGGACGCTACGCACGGCAACTCACTTTCTCACCGTGCTCCTGGATCGATTGGTCAAAACCAGTCTCCTGGAAAGGTCTTCAAGGGAAAGAAAATGGCCGGACAGCTTGGTAATAAGCAAATTACTGTCCAGAGTCTTACAGTGGCTCGAGTTGACGAGGAGCGTAACTTGTTACTCGTGTCGGGCTCCGTGCCCGGTGCTGTCGGTAGTAACGTTATTGTTAAGCCTGCTGTTAAAGCAGTCAACAAGAAGGGATAGGGGGCGCAGATGCAATTGAATGTTCAAGGCGCAGAAGCGCTTGCCGTATCCGACCAGGCTTTCGGTAGAGAATTTAACCAGGATCTGGTTCATCAGGTAGTTACCGCTTACTTGGCGGGAGCACGTCAAGGTACAAAGGCTCAGAAGACGCGATCAGATGTTAGCGGTGGCGGTAAGAAGCCGTGGCGGCAAAAAGGTACTGGTCGTGCCCGAGCTGGTACAATCCGTAGTCCTATCTGGCGAGGGGGTGGCGTTACATTCGCAGCCCGGCCGCGCGACCACAGTCAGAAAGTTAACAAGAAGATGTACCGAGCTGCAATGCAGGCTATTTTGTCTGAGCTTGTTCGGCAGGATCGTCTGCTTGTTGTTGAGTCGGTTTCGCCTGATACGCACAAGACTAAGCAGTTTGCTGAGAAGCTTCAGAATATGGGTATCAGCAACGCTTTGATTATCACCGAAGAAATGGATGAAAAGTTGTATCTTGCTTCGCGCAATATACCGCGTATCTATGTCTGCGATGCGCAAGGAATTGACCCGGTGAGCCTCATTAACTGCGAAAAGGTCGTCGTCACGGTATCGGCGATCAAGAAGATAGAGGAGATGCTGGGATGATTCGCGAAAGATTGTATAAGGTGCTGCTTGGTCCTCATGTTTCGGAGAAGGCCACCCGTATCGCTGAACTTAACAACCAGGTTACCTTCAAGATTGCACCCGATGCTACCAAGGCTGAGGTAAGGCAGGCAGTGGAGGCGTTGTTTAAAGTTTCAGTTAAGGCTGTTCAGGTCGTTACCATCAAGGGTAAGACCAAGCGGACGGCTCGTGGTATTGGAAAGAAGTCAGCTGTCAGAAAGGCTTATGTTCGCCTTGCTGAAGGGCAGACAATTGAATTCGCTGACGTCGAATAAGGGGTTTATATGCCAGTTCTAAAAACTAAGCCGACGTCGGCTGGTCGGCGTCATGTGGTTAAAGTGGTTAATCACGATCTCCATAAAGGTGCACCTGTAGCCAGGTTGACTGAAACGCTCACCAAGAAAGGTGGCCGTAATAATACTGGGCGCATAACTGTGCGGCACCAGGGCGGTGGTCATAAGCGTCTCTATCGCGTTATTGATTTTAAGCGCAATAAAGATGGTGTTCCCGCGGTCGTCGAGCGGCTTGAGTATGATCCGAATCGATCAGCGCATATTGCTTTGGTAGCTTACGCTGATGGTGACAAGCGGTACATTGTTGCCAGTAAGGGGCTAAAAGCGGGCGATACCATTCAGAATGGTGAAGATGCACCGATTCGGTCGGGTAGTTGTTTGCCGCTCCGCAACATTCCCGTTGGTAGCGTTGTGCATTGTATTGAGCTGAAGCCTGGCAAGGGTGCTCAGATGATCCGCAGTGCTGGTACATCAGCGCAGGTGGTCGCGAGAGAGGGTGTTTACGCAACCCTTCGTCTGAAGTCAGGCGAAATGCGCAAGGTGCTGTCTGAGTGCCGGGCTACTCTAGGGGAAGTTTGTAACTCCGAGCATAACCTGAAGGTTTACGGCAAGGCTGGTGCGAAGCGTTGGATTGGCGTTCGCCCGACAGTGCGCGGTACGGTCATGAACCCGGTTGACCACCCACACGGTGGTGGTGAGGGACGTAACTTTGGTAAGCACCCAGTAACCCCATGGGGCGTGCCTACTAAGGGATACAAGACCAGAAAGAACAAGCGTACGGATAAGATGATTATCCGCAGCCGTAAAGCAAAGTAGGAGTTAAATCGTGCCACGTTCATTGAAGAAAGGACCGTTCATCGACCTGCATTTGCTTAAGAAGGTTGAAGCGGCTAATGAAACTAAAGATAAAAAACCGATCAAGACCTGGTCACGTCGCTCAACCATCTTCCCGGAAATGGTTGGCTTGACGATAGCTGTTCACAACGGCCGGCAACATGTTCCAGTGTATGTAACCGAAGATATGGTCGGGCATAAATTGGGCGAATTTTCTGCCACACGCACCTTCAAAGGCCACGTGGCAGACAAGAAAGCCAAACGGTAGAGGAGAAGGATGGTGGAAGTAGCAGCTAAATTAGCAGGCGCCCGCCTCTCTGCTCAGAAAGCCCGTTTGGTGGCTGATCTGATCAGAGGAAAGGGTGTTGAAGAGGCGTTAGACGTGCTTACGTTTAGCCCGAAAAAGGCAGCGCATATCGTTAAAAAGGTTCTCGAGTCAGCGATAGCAAACGCTGAGCACAACGAGGGGCTTGATGTGGATGAGCTGAAAGTATCAACGGTGTTTGTTGATGAAGGCCCAGTTATGAAGCGAATTAAGCCTCGGGCCAAAGGACGTGCAGATCGTATTCTTAAGCGTACCTGCCACATCACTATCAAGGTCGCGGAGGCTTAGACGAAAATGGGACAGAAAGTTCATCCAGTCGGTATCCGACTCGGAATCGTTAAAGAGCATAATTCGGTTTGGTACGCAGACAAGAAGCACTACGCTGATAATCTGCTTACTGACATTCGTGTTCGTGAGTACCTCATGAAGAAGCTTGAAAGAGCTTCTGTGAGCAAGATCATTATTGAGCGACCTGCTCAAAATGCCAAAATTACCATTCACACTGCCCGCCCAGGTATCGTGATTGGTAAGAAGGGTGAGGACGTAGATAAGCTGCGCTCAGAAATTGGCGCTTTGATGGGCGTTCCCGTTCATCTGAATATCGAAGAAATTCGCAAGCCAGATCTGGATGCGAAACTTGTTGCCGCCGGTGTGGCGAGCCAGCTTGAGCGACGCGTAATGTTTCGTCGCGCCATGAAGCGTGCTGTGCAGAATGCTATGCGTCAGGGTGCGAAGGGCATAAAGATTCAGGTCGGAGGCCGTCTCGGTGGTGCTGAGATTGCTCGTACAGAATGGTATAGAGAAGGTCGTGTGCCTCTCCATACCTTGAGAGCTGATATCGATTACGCGACCCATGAAGCACATACCACCTATGGTGTTATCGGTGTGAAAGTCTGGATCTTCAAAGGCGAAATTCTAGGCGGTATAGCCCAGATTCGTGCAGAAGCAGCGGCAGCCGGTAAGAAGTCTTCCAAACAAGAGAGGGCATAACATGCTGCAGCCCAAACGTACTAAATTCAGAAAAATGTTTAAAGGCCGTAATACTGGTCTTGCTACACGTGGTGCCAAGGTCAGTTTTGGTGAATACGGTCTGAAAGCTACGGCACGTGGCCGAATAACTTCTCGTCAGATTGAGGCGGCCCGACGAACCATTACTCGAAAAATCAAGCGAGGCGGCAAAATCTGGATTCGTATTTTCCCAGACAAGCCAATCAGCAAGAAGCCGCTTGAAGTGAGAATGGGTAAGGGTAAGGGTGCAGTAGAATACTGGGTCGCTGAAATTCAGCCTGGTAGAGTCCTGTATGAAATGGAAGGCGTGTCAGAAGATCTTGCAAGAGAGGCGTTTACCCTCGCTGCAGCCAAGCTGCCGATCGCGACGACCTTCGTTACCAGAACGGTGATGTAGACATGAAAATAGCAGAACTGAAAGATTTGTCTCAGGAAGAGTTACAAGGGAAGCTTATGGAGCTCCTTAAAGACCAGTTCAACCTTCGGATGAAGAAGTCAACTGGCCAACTCGCCCAGACACATTTGCTTCGCGAAACTCGTAAGAGCATCGCTCAGGTCAAAACAGTTATACATCAGAAGGCAGGTAAATGATGGCTGCGGCAGAGAAGACAGTTCGTACAGAGACTGGCAGGGTCGTCAGCGACAAGATGGATAAGTCTGTCGTTGTACTTATTGAGCGCAAGGTCAAGCATCCTCTTTACGGCAAGTATGTTAAGCGTTCAACAAAGCTACAGGCACATGATGAGCAGAATGAATGCCACATCGGTGATGTGGTTCAGATTCAAGAGTCCAGGCCAATATCCAAGAATAAATCTTGGCGGCTTGTACAGGTGCTCGAGCGCGCGAAGCGGGTCTAAGCGTCTTAACTAAGGTTTTGGAGTAGTCCAATGATTCAGACAGAAAGTGAGCTGGACGTAGCCGACAACAGCGGTGCCCGTCGAGTCATGTGTATTAAGGTATTAGGCGGCTCGCACCGTCGCTATGCCAGGATTGGCGATGTCATCAAGGTAACCGTCAAAGAGGCGATTCCGCGAGGCAAAGTCAAGAAAGGTCAGGTATTAAAGGCGGTTGTCGTTCGCACACGTAAAGGTGTTCGTCGTCCAGATGGCTCTATTATTCGATTCGACGGCAATGCTGCAGTTCTTCTGAATCAAAAGGAAGAGCCAATCGGTACGCGAATTTTTGGGCCTGTAACACGAGAGCTTAGGGGTGAGAAGTTCATGAAGATCATCTCTCTCGCTCCAGAAGTTTTGTAGGGGTCGCAATGAAAAAGTTAAGAAAAAATGATGAAGTGATTGTTATCGCGGGTAAAGATAAGGGTAAGCGGGGAACTGTCAGAGCTGTCCAAGCTGATGGTCGTGTCGTGGTCTCTGGCGTTAACATGATCAAGAAACACACAAAGCCGAATCCAAACCTCGGCGTTGCGGGTGGCATAGTTGAAAAGGAAGCCCCTATACAGGCTTCGAACGTTGCTGCCTTCAATAGTGCAACAGGAAAAGCGGATCGCGTAGGCTTCAAAATACTCGATGACGGCAAGAAGGTCCGCATCTTCAAATCCGATCAGCAAGAGCTGAAGAGTTAGAGAGCGAACACATGGCTAGGTATCAGGAAGTCTATCGTGACCAGGTTGTACCGGCATTGATGAAAGAAATGTCGTACAAAAATGTCATGGAAGTGCCCCGCGTTAAGAAGATCACACTGAACATGGGTGTCGGCGAAGGCGTTGGTGACAAAAAGCAGGTTGAAATTGCTGCAGCTGAACTTGAGAAGATCGCGGGTCAGAAAGTTGTCATCACAAATGCTCGTAAATCGGTGGCAGGATTCAAAATTCGTCAAGGCATGCCTATCGGCTGCAAAGTGACGCTGAGAAATGACCGTATGTGGGAGTTTCTTGAGCGCTTGGTTGATATTTCAATTCCACGCGTACGCGACTTTCGAGGGTTAAATCCGAAGTCGTTCGACGGTCGGGGCAACTACTCTATGGGTGTAAAAGAGCAGATTATTTTCCCCGAAATCGAGTACGACAAGATCGATAAAGTCCGTGGCCTTGATATCACGATTACTACAACAGCTAAGACGGATGAAGAAGGCAGAGCTTTGCTCAATGCGTTCAGTTTTCCGTTCAGAAAATAGGTAATTTGCTGATGGCTAAGAAAAGTATGATTCAGCGTGAGCTGAAGCGTGAAAAGACCGTTGCAAAGTATGCTGCGAAGCGTGCGGCGCTAAAAGACACTATCAGTAGTCCAGAGTCTTCTGACGACCAGAAGTGGGAAGCCCAAAAGCAGCTTCAGAAGCTACCGAGGGATTCTTCACCTGTTCGGATTCAGCGCCGCTGTCAGATGACTGGTCGTCCTCATGCAGTTTTGAGGAAGTTTAAATTGTCACGCATCAAGCTTCGAGAAGCAGCCATGCGCGGAGATGTGCCCGGTCTGACCAAGGCAAGCTGGTAGTCGGGAAACGTTGGTAAGCTTTTAGCTGCACAACTCAAACGCGGAGTTAGTAATGAGTATTCAAGATCCTATCGCGGATATGTTAACGCGAATTCGTAATGCCCAGATGGCAGAAAAGTCATCGGTTAGCATGCCCTCATCCAAGATGAAGCTTGCTTTGGCAAAGGTGCTCCAGGATGAAGGCTTCGTCGCCGAATTCACTGTAGAAGGCGACATTAAACCAGTGCTTAACATCGAGCTGAAGTACTTCGAAGGCAAGCCGGTTATCGAAACGATCAAGCGCGTTAGTCGCCCTGGTCTCAGACAATATCGAGCAGCCGACGAGTTGCCGAAAGTGAATGCTGGGCTCGGTGTTTCGGTCGTCTCAACTTCGAAAGGTATCATGACGGATAGAGCTGCTCGGGCAGCTGGTATCGGTGGTGAAATAATCTGTACTGTATTCTAGGAGAATAGTATGTCTAGAGTTGCAAACAATCCTGTACAGATTCCTTCCGGTGTTACTGTCACGATTGATAATAGTAATGTTGCCATAAAAGGTAGCAAAGGGCAGCTGGAGCTCACTCTTCATCATATTGTTGATGTAAAGCATGAGGGTGATCAGTTAATTTTTGCTTCTGCGAATTCAGCGAAGCAATCTCGCGCACTCGCCGGTACAATGCGTTCGCTTGTAAATAATATGGTAACAGGCGTGTCACAAGGCTTTGAGCGAAAGCTTGAGCTTGTAGGCGTTGGTTACAAGGCGCAGGCAAAAGGTAACGTGCTTGGACTTTCACTCGGATATAGTCATCCGATCGACTATCAGTTGCCTGACGGCATTTCTGCTGAGACGCCGACGCAGACTGAAATCTTGTTGAAAGGTATAGACAAGCAGAAGATTGGACAGGTTGCAGCTGAGATCAGAGCGCTGCGTGCACCAGAGCCATACAAGGGCAAGGGTGTGCGTTACGCTGGTGAGAGAGTTGCAATTAAGGAAGCTAAGAAGAAGTAGGGCGCAGTCATGATTGATAAAAAAACATCTCGTTTGCGTCGTGCGAAGAAGACGCGTTTCAAAATTAGAGAGCTTAAAGTAGAACGCCTGAGTGTTAATCGGACGCCGCGGCATATCTACGCTCAGGTGTTAACATCTGATGGTAGTCGGGTGCTTGTTTCTGCGTCTACGCTCGATAAGGAGTTACGTTCAGGCAGCACTGGCAACATAGACGCCGCGACTAAAGTTGGGGCATTGATTGCCGAACGTGCTAAGTCTGCCGGCATTACTAAAGTCGCTTTCGACCGATCTGGTTTCAGATATCACGGTCGCGTTAAAGCTCTGGCAGATGCAGCCAGAGAAAACGGCTTGGAATTCTAAGGGGTAAATTATGTCGGCAAATGATCAAAAGTCACCTGAGCTCCAGGAAAAGCTGGTACAAGTTAACCGAGTTGCCAAGGTTGTTAAGGGTGGTCGCATCTTTGGTTTTACAGCATTGACGGTTGTAGGCGATGGTCAAGGCAAGGTTGGATTTGGACGTGGCAAGGCGCGTGAAGTACCTGCTGCGATCCAGAAGGCTATGGATGCGGCTAGAAAGAACATGATCAACGTTTCTCTCGATGGTACAACCATCCAGTATCCTGTGAAAGCGCGTCATGGCGCATCAAAGGTGTACATGCAGCCTGCTTCAGAAGGTACCGGTATCATCGCCGGCGGTGCCATGCGCGCCGTCCTCGAAGTGGCTGGTGTTCAAAACGTTCTGGCGAAGTGCTATGGCTCGACGAATCCGGTAAACGTTATCCGTGCGACTTTCAATGGTCTCAAGACTATGCAGAGCCCAGAGGATATTGCTGCCCGTCGTGGCAAGTCGCTTGAAGAAATTACAGGTGAGCCCAATGAATAAAGTAAAGGTCACTTTGATAAGAAGTGTGATTGGCACCTTGCCGAATCATAGAGCATGTGTAAAAGGTCTCGGCCTCAGAAAGATCAACCACTCGGTTGAGGTGGAAGATACTCCCGCAGTACGTGGCATGATCAATAAAGTCCAGTATCTGCTGAAAGTTGAAGGTGTGTAGCATGAAGATGAATACTCTTAGTCCAGGTGAGGGTGCACGTGAAGCTCGTAAGCGAGTTGGTCGTGGCATCGGTAGCGGGCTCGGCAAGACATGCGGACGCGGTCATAAAGGTATCAAGGCCCGAAGTGGCGGAGGCGTGAAGCCTGGTTTTGAAGGCGGTCAGCAGCCCCTGCAGCGTCGGCTTCCAAAGTTCGGCTTCTCTTCGCGAATCGGTCGATTTTCTGAGGAAGTGCGTTTGCACGAAATCAACGGCTTGGCTGACGGTACCGTGGATCTTGCCGTGTTGAAGGCGGCTGGCCTGGTTGGCGAGCAAGCGCAGCAGGTTAAGGTGATTCTTTCTGGTGAGATTTCGCGAGCTGTAGTCATTAAGGGTCTTAAAGTGACCAAGGGCGCTGCGGAAGCGATCCAGTCTGCAGGTGGTTCGATCGAGGCGTAAATGGCTAATTTGAACGCGTTACCCGCAGGGGCAAATAAAGGATTTGCAGAGCTTAAATCCCGTCTTTTGTTTGTCTTCCTCGCATTAGTGGTATATCGAATTGGAGCGCACATACCAGTTCCGGGTATAAATCCGGACCGACTTGCTGCGCTGTTCGATCAAAACCAAGGAACCATATTGAGCTTGTTCAATATGTTTTCCGGCGGTGCACTTGAGCGGATGAGTATTTTTGCGCTTGGGATCATGCCGTATATTTCGGCATCGATCATCATGCAGTTGCTCACTGTGGTGACGCCTTCACTTGAAGCGTTGAAGAAAGAGGGTGAGGCAGGTAGACGAAAGATTAGCCAATATACGCGTTATGGTACCGTAGTTCTGGCCACGATCCAGGCTATAGGGATGTCCATAGGCTTGGCGAATCAGGGTGTCACGTTCACTGTGGACATCGGGTTCTACGTTGTAGCTGTCATCACGTTTGTGTCAGGTGCAGTTTTTCTGATGTGGTTAGGAGAGCAGATCACCGAGCGCGGAATAGGCAATGGCATATCGTTGCTGATCTTCGCTGGCATCGTTGCGGGTCTCCCATCAGCTATTGGTCAGACCTTCGAACAGGCCAGGCTGGGTGAGCTAAACGTGCTAACCCTGATCGGTATCGCTGTTTTCGCAATAGCAATTGTCGGATTTATCGTTTTCGTTGAAAGGGGACAGCGTAGAATCACGATAAACTATGCTCGGCGGCAGCAGGGACGGAAAGTTTACGCACAGCAAAGCAGCCATCTGCCTTTGAAAGTAAATATGGCTGGAGTCATCCCACCGATTTTTGCTTCAAGTATCCTGCTGTTTCCAGCTTCTATAGGTCAGTGGTTTGGTCAGAGTGAAGGTATGGAGTGGTTGCAGGTGTTTTCACAGCTGCTCGCGCCTAGCCAACCTTTGTATATTGTGCTGTTCGCGATTGCCGTGATCTTTTTCTGCTTCTTCTATACAGCGCTGATGTATAACCCGAAAGAAGTTGCTGACAATCTGAAGCGCTCTGGAGCTTTCGTTCCTGGGATCAGGCCTGGTGATCAAACCGCTCGATATATAGACGGCGTTCTGACTAGGTTGACAATGTTCGGCGCTCTTTACATAGCGGCTGTGTCGTTGATGCCTCAGTTCTTGATCATCGCGGCTAACGTGCCGTTCTACTTTGGTGGCACCTCACTGCTGATCGTTGTTGTGGTTGTTATGGATTTTATGGCCCAGGTTCAATCTCACTTGATGTCTCATCAATACGAGTCAGTCATGAAGAAGTCGAATCTGAAAAGTTACGGTCGAAGTGGCGCTCCGCGTTAACTCGGTCAGAGATTAGGTTCCCTCTCGGGAACGATGAGTATTGTTCCAGAAGGAGGTTTCAATGAAAGTACGGGCTTCGGTCAAGAAGGTCTGCCGTAACTGTAAGATCATCCGACGCAATGGCGCCGTGATGGTTATCTGTAGCGCTGAACCGCGCCACAAACAGAAACAAGGCTAGGTTTTTCTTGTATTAGGCATCAAGGGGCGCTATGATTTCGCGCCCTGATTTTTAAGCACAGCGCTTCGGCGCGTATGTGGAGTATTGCAATGGCGCGTATTGCAGGTGTGAACATACCGGACAATAAGCATGCTGTTATCTCGCTTACCTATATCTATGGTATCGGTAAGACAACAGCACAGAAACTGTGCGTCAGCACTGGCGTTGGCACGTCTACTAAGATCGGAGACTTGTCTCCGGAGCAGCTAGACAATCTCAGAAATGAGATTGCGAAGTTTGCTGTAGAAGGTGACTTGCGTCGTGAAGTGCAGATGAACATTAAGCGGTTGAAGGATCTTGGTGCATTTCGTGGCATTCGCCATCGTCATGGCCTGCCCGTTCGTGGTCAGCGAACCAAGACCAATGCGCGAACTCGTAAGGGTCCTCGCAAGCCGATTCGCAAGTAAAGCAACTGGAATTTAGAGATGGCAAAACCAGGTACACGTACCCGTAAGAAGGTAAAAAAGACCGTCGTCGATGGTGTGGCGCACATACATGCGTCATTCAACAATACTATTGTTACCATCACAGATCGCCAAGGCAATGCACTTAGTTGGGCAACAGCTGGCGGATCAGGTTTTCGTGGCTCGCGTAAGAGCACGCCTTTTGCTGCGCAGGTAGCAGCTGAAAGAGCCGGTAACGCGGCTTCTGAATACGGCCTGAAGAATCTCGACGTCATGGTGAAAGGACCTGGTCCTGGTCGTGAGTCGGCTATTCGAGCCCTGAATGCAATTGGCTACAAAATTAGTAGCATCGTTGACGTGACACCCATACCGCACAATGGCTGTAGACCGCCTAAGCGTCGTCGAGTCTAAGAGCAAAGGAGATTTCGAATGGCCCGCTATATTGGCCCAAAGTGTAAGCTTTCCCGTCGTGAAGGCACCGACCTTTTTCTGAAGAGTGGCGTTAGAGCTCTCGACAGCAAATGCAATATGGAAACCGCGCCTGGTCAGCACGGTGCTCGTAGAAGCCGTCTTTCAGACTACGGCATTCAGCTGCGTGAAAAGCAAAAGGTTCGTCGTATCTACGGTGTGCTCGAGAAGCAGTTCCGCAACTATTATCATACTGCGGCCCGTCAGAAAGGTGCGACCGGTGAGAATCTGCTTCAGTTGTTGGAGTCTCGTCTGGATAATGTCGTTTACCGTATGGGTTTCGGCTCGACTCGCGCAGAATCGCGTCAGCTTGTATCGCATAAGTCGATTTTGGTTAATGACAAGCAGGTCAATATCCCGTCTTATCAGGTAAAGCCTGGCGACATTATCAGCGTTCGTGAGAAGTCCAGGAACCAGCTGAGAATCAAGGGTGCCATGCAGCTGTCTGGCAACCGTGGAGAAGTAAGTTGGTTGGACGTCGATTCTGGTAAGCTAACCGGTATCTTTAAGTCGACACCGGAACGAACAGACCTTTCAGCCGAGATAAATGAAAATCTTATCGTCGAGCTGTACTCGAAATAGGTCCCGTATTTTGCGGTGGGTAGTTCAGCTGCCCTGGCTATTAACTTACTAGAGGCATACATGCAGAATTCAGTTAATGAATTTTTAACGCCACGTAGCATTGAGGTCAACCAGGTTGCGAGTCGCACTGCGAAGGTTGTGCTGGAGCCACTCGAACGTGGTTTCGGACACACGCTCGGTAGTGCTCTGCGCCGTATCCTGTTGTCCTCAATGCCAGGCGCAGCTGTTGTTGAAGTCGAGATGAGCGGTGTGCTCCATGAGTACAGCTCTATTGAGGGCGTACAGGAAGATGTAATCGAGATCCTGTTGAACCTTAAGAACTTGGCTATCATCATGCACACGCGTGAAGAGGCGACGGTTACTTTGAAGAAATCAGGCGCTGGAGTAGTAACTGCGGCTGACATCAATCTTGATCATGATGTTGAGATTGCTAATCCGGACTTGGTTATTTGTAACCTTAATTCGGGTGGCAGTGTAGATATGAAGCTCAAGGTCGCTAAAGGTCGTGGCTATGAGCCATCAGACCAGCGGCGCTCTGGTGATGATGAGACGCGAGCAATAGGTAAGCTGCAGTTGGATGCTTCATTCAGTCCGATTCGCCGTGTGAGCTACACAGTAGAGCGGGCACGGGTTGAACAGCGTACTGACTTAGACAAGCTCGTTATCGATTTGGAGACCAATGGCACTATTGAGCCTGAGGAAGCCATTCGTAGGGCAGCAACGATCCTGCAGCAACAGTTGGCAGTATTTGTTGATTTCGACCAGCAGTCTGAGCCGCAGAAGGTTGAAGAGCAGGAAGAAATTGATCCAATTCTGCTTCGTCCTGTTGATGACCTTGAATTAACGGTTCGTTCAGCAAACTGTCTCAAAGCTGAAAATATCTACTACATTGGCGACCTGATTCAGCGTACTGAAGTCGAGTTGTTGAAGACACCTAATCTTGGTAAGAAGTCGCTCACCGAGATCAAGGATGTCCTTGCGTCACGCGGTCTTTCGCTCGGCATGAGATTAGACAACTGGCCACCCGCAAGTTTGCGTGGTGACGATCGGGTTCTTGGAGCTTAATGAGCGGTTACTCCGCTCTGTGTAATTAAAGGTTATTTACCATGCGTCATCGTAACAGCGGCCGTAAATTCAGTCGCACTAGTGCTCATCAGAAGAGCATGTTCAAGAATATGACAGTGTCCCTCCTTGAGCACGAGCTCATCAGGACTACATTGCCAAAGGCTAAAGAGCTCAGAAGCTTTGCGGAGCCTTTCATAACGCTTGCCAAGAAGGATAGCGTTGCAAACCGGCGTCTGGCGTTTAATCGCCTGAGAAGCCGAGATGCCGTAACCAAGCTCTTCAATGAGATCGGACCGCGGTATCAGGCCCGTCCTGGTGGCTATACTAGAATTCTGAAGTGTGGCTTCCGTCCAGGCGACTCCGCTCCCATGGCATATATCGAGTTGGTCGACAGGCCGGCTAAAGAAAAGCCAGCAAGTGCTGAGAAGCCAGAACAGGCTGATGCTGAATAGCTTGTTCATATGTTTAACCGCTGTTTTAAGCGGTCGTTAAATAAAAAGCCTCGATATTCGAGGCTTTTTTATGTCCTGGTTCTTGGCTTCCAGCCCCAGCTTCTAGCCTAGCGTTCCAGTAAAGGCGCTAGGAAAGTGCCGGTGAAGCTGTTGGGGTTGGCTGCCACATCCTCTGGCGTGCCTTCGGCGATGATGTTGCCGCCTCTAATCCCACCTTCGGGGCCCAGGTCAACAATCCAGTCTGCCGTCTTTATGACGTCGAGGTTATGTTCGATTACAACGATGCTGTTGCCGTGATCGCGTAGTCGGTGCAGTACTCCTAACAGCTGTTCAATATCGTGAAAGTGAAGGCCTGTGGTGGGCTCATCAAGAATATAAAGTGTTTTGCCAGTATCGCGTTTGCTGAGCTCCCGGGACAGCTTCACCCGTTGCGCTTCGCCACCGGACAGGGTGACTGCGCTTTGGCCGAGGCGAATGTAGGACAGACCAACATCTATTAGTGTCTGAAGACGCTTGGCAACGGCTGGAATAGCGTCGAAAAACGGCAGTGCTTCTTCGATCGTCAGTTCGAGAACCCCGTGAATCGATAAGCCCTTGTATTTGATCTCGAGGGTCTCGCGGTTGTATCGCTTGCCTTTGCAAACATCGCACGGCACGTGGATGTCTGGCAGGAAGTGCATTTCAACCTTGATCAGACCATCGCCTTGGCAGGTTTCGCAGCGGCCGCCCTTGACGTTAAAGCTGAAACGGCCGGGTTTATAGCCTCTGGATCGAGCTTCTGGTGTGTTGGAAAAGAGCTCTCGAATGGGTGTAAAAATCCCGGTGTAGGTCGCTGGATTTGAGCGTGGTGTTCGTCCAATTGGGCTTTGATCGATATCGATTACCTTATCGAAGTGGTCCAGGCCTTCGATCTGGTCATGTGCAGCGGCGACCAAGGTGGTTGCGTTATTGAGGGCAGTAGCGGCCAGTGGGTAGAGCGTTCCGTTTATCAGCGTAGATTTGCCTGATCCTGAAACACCCGTTATGCACGTAAAAAGCCCAACGGGTATTTCAAGGGTAACGTCGTTGAGGTTATTGCCTGAAGCTTTGGTAACTCGAAGAATTTTCTCCTCATCTTTTCTTACGCGCTGCTCTGGAATATGAATTTTTCGAGTGCCAGTCAGGAACTGGCCGGTGACCGACTCCTTGACTGCCATGATTTCCTCGACAGTGCCTTGAGCAACAACTTCGCCACCGTGGACTCCGGCCCCTGGGCCGATATCTAATACGTGATCGGCGAGCCGAATGGCATCCTCATCATGTTCGACCACGATAACAGTGTTACCAAGATCTCTCAGATGGGTCAGCGTCTCTAACAGGCGGGCATTATCGCGCTGGTGCAGGCCGATAGAAGGCTCGTCCAGAACGTACATGACGCCGACGAGTCCTGCGCCAATCTGGCTGGCCAGGCGAATGCGTTGAGCTTCGCCGCCAGACAGCGTTTCTGCGCTTCGATTGAGGGTCAGATAATCGAGCCCCACGTTCACGAGAAATCGAAGGCGCAGCTGAATCTCCTTGCTGATCTTTTCGGCTATTTCGCCTTTTCGACCTGGTAACTTGAGGCCAGCAAAGAAGGTGTCAGCCTCGCCGATTGCCATTCGACTGATATCAGGTAAGGTTAACTCTTCGATGAAAACGTTGCGCGATGCTTCCTTGAGCCGGCTGCCGCCGCACTCCGGGCACTTGGTCTGGGTTAGGAGTTTCGCTAAGTCGTCCCTCACCATTTGGGAGTCAGTTTCCCGGTATCGGCGCTCGATGTTGGGAATGACGCCCTCGAATGGATGCTGTCTGAGCACCGCATCGCCACGGCTGTTGATATACTTGAAGCCGATGACCTCTTTGCCAGATCCTTTGAGTACGACATTGCGGAAGTCTTCCGGCAGGTCTTCGAAGGCGACCTCGATCGATACCCCGTAATGATCGGCCAGCCCCTGCAGCATCTGGTAATAGAAAACGCTTCGTCTGTCCCAGCCGCGAATCGCGCCCTCAGGTAGTGAGACACCCGCTCTCTCAACAACCTTGTCGGGATCGAAGAACTGGCGCACGCCCAGGCCGTCACATGACGGGCAGGCGCCGGCAGGATTGTTAAAAGAGAAAATGCGAGGCTCAAGCTCGCTCATACTATAGCCGCAGACTGGGCAGGCGAAGAGCGAAGAAAATATCAGCTCCTCTGGTAGATCGCTCGTGTCCCGAGAACCGCTTTCAGCCATGGGTGCCGCAAGCGCTATGCCTTCAGACAACTGAAGACAGGTTTCTAAAGACTCGGCAAGTCGGGTGCCGATATCCTCTTTGATCTTGAACCGGTCGATCACAACTTCGATTGTGTGCTTTTTCTTCTTATCCAGATCAGGGAGGTCGTCGAGCTCATAGACTCGACCATCGACGCGGGCCCGGATGAAGCCCTGAGCTCGCAGGTTGTCGAAGATATTGGCGTGCTCTCCCTTTCGGTTTCTCACGATCGGCGCGAGGATCATCCAGCGGCTGTCTTGCGGGAGCGCAAGGAGCTGATCGACCATCTGACTTATCGACTGAGCTTCGAGCTTCTCGCCGTGTTGTGGACAACGCGGTTCACCTACCCGGGCGAAGAGGAGTCTCAGGTAATCGTAGATTTCCGTAATGGTACCGACGGTCGAACGTGGATTGTGTGATGTCGATTTCTGCTCTATGGAAATGGCAGGAGAGAGGCCCTCGATATGGTCGACATCGGGTTTTTCCATCATCGAAAGGAACTGTCTCGCATAGGTCGACAGCGACTCAACATATCGTCGTTGCCCTTCTGCGTACAGGGTGTCGAACGCGAGCGAGCTCTTGCCTGAGCCGGAGAGCCCTGTGATAACGATCAACTTGTCTCGTGGCAGTGTGAGATCGATATTCTTGAGATTGTGGGTGCGTGCGCCACGGATGACGATCTTATCCATAATTACCATTATCAGCAGAAAATTTGAGAGCCGGACAGTATACAGTCTTCAAGCGAGCTGACCTAATGTGCTCGGGGGCTTGATGCTGGGCCTGGCTGTGTGGACAGCTGCAACCTGGCTGACACTGATGTTAGACTACGCGGCTTTCCGTAGTCGGGTTTACTTGGGTCGCCACGTCCCGGCGCTCGCTATAGAGTCATCTTTTGAGGATTACATGTGAACTCCAGTGAACGTTACGCAGTCGGCAACGTGTCACTTCTCTATGCGATGCGCATGCTGGGCCTCTTCATGGTGTTGCCGGTTTTCACCCTGTATTCGGGTGAACTGGCTGGCGCTACACCTGTACTCATAGGCGTGGCTATAGGCATATATGGTCTGAGCCAGGCCTTGCTTCAGATTCCATTCGGAGCGCTCTCAGACCGTTTTGGGCGAAAGCCGCTGATGCTGACAGGCTTAGGCTTGTTCGTCATGGGATCTTTGCTCGCCGCGTTCAGCGAGTCCATATACCTGATGATTGCTGGGCGTTTCCTTCAGGGGGCAGGTGCAATTGCCAGCGTGCTGATGGCCTATCTTGCCGATGCAACACGCGAGGATAACCGATCCAAGGCAATGGCTACCGTCGGCATGACGATCGGGCTGTCGTTTGGGGTGGCACTCATCGCCGGACCTATTCTGGCCAGCTTGGGCGGACTTTACCTCATCTTCCTGATTACCGCAGTGCTTGGTGCGTTGGGTATGCTCCTGGTCATGCGTATGCCGACCATCATTATTCAGCGGCATCGTACCTCCCGTGATGTCGCCTTCATAAAGGACGACTTGCGGAAAGTATTGAAGGACCCTGCGCTGTTACGCCTTGATGTGAGCGTGCTGTTGCTGCACCTGTCGTTGACAATGCTCTTTGTCAGTCTGCCCATGGTGCTGAAGAACCAATGGGCGCTGCCGGTGGAAGATCACGGTTGGGTCTACCTTGGTCTGATGGCAATAGGCTTCGCATTGATGGTGCCCGGCCTTATCTATGCAGAGAAACAGCGGCAGTTACCTTTGGTCTTCCGTGTGGCGGTGCTGACTCTGATCGTGGGCATGCTGGTGCTCGGGTTGTTCCAGGCTTCGGTTCTCATAAGCTGTATCGCTCTCGCGCTTTTCTTTGCTGGCTTCAACTTCATGGAAGCCAGTCTGCCATCGATGCTAAGTCGTCTGGCGCCCGCCGGCCAGCGTGGCACGGCTATGGGTGTATTTGCGAGCTGTCAGTTTGGCGGCGCCTTTCTGGGCGGTGTACTGGGAGGCGTGCTCTTGAATACGGGCCGTCCTGAGCTCGCTTTCTATGCAATTTCCGCCCTGGCTTGTGTGTGGTTTTTGTTCACTTTGGGTATGAAAAATCCACCAGCTACCCAAACCTCTGTGATATCCTTGCGCCGCTTCACTGAAGATCAGATCGACGGCTTGCAGGAGTCTTTGCTGGCTGTGAACGGTGTGACTGATGTGACGCTGATCATGGAAGATCAGCTGGCGTACCTGAAGATTGACAAGAGTCGGCTCGACAGGCGCGCGCTCGATCAATTTACCCTGGGTAGTCACGAAGCGTGATCGAAGGGGCGAACTAGCGAATTTTGAAAAGGAGTCAGAAATGGCGAGAGGTATAAATAAGGTAATTTTGATCGGTAACCTGGGGAAGGATCCCGACACTCGTTATCTTCCATCGGGGCAGGCGGTTACCAATCTGGCGCTAGCGACCGATGAGAGCTACAAAGACAAGCAGAGCGGTGAAATGGTCTCCAAGACCGAGTGGCACCGTGTTTCGATGTTCGGTCGTCTGGCCGAAATTGCCAGCCAGTATCTGAAGAAAGGCAGCAAGGTTTACATCGAAGGCAAGCTTCAAACTCGTAAGTGGCAGGACCAGAGCGGTCAGGATCGATATTCTACGGATATCGTGGCCAACGAAATGCAGATGCTCGATAGCAAGGGCATGGGTGACTCTGGTGGGTCAGGCAGTAGCTGGGGTGACTCCAGCCCTGAATATTCCGGCCCGCAGGACTCGCAACGTGGTGGCTCATCGGCTGGTGGCTATGCTTCTGCCGGTCAAAAGTCTGGCGCACAGAGCAGGCCACAGCCACAGACGGCGAGTGGTCCTGATCACAGCGATGACTTTGACGATGATATCCCGTTCTAGATAACGAGTAAGTCAGATAGTCTGAGTTCGAAAAGATGACCAGAGATGGTCATCTTTTTTTTGTTTACGATACCCGGTACTGCCTCACGACCAATTGACCCTTTGTCTCGTATTGCATTGCTCAGTGGGGCTTCCCTTAGTCGGGGGGGTTGTCCTTCTTATGGATGATTGCCTGGCGCAGATGATTGATGGCCTGCTTTGATGGCGTCACGAATTTCCTCGAGCAACAGCTCCTGACTGCTCTTTTCGACAGGCTTTTTCACCGCCTGGACTTCTTTTTTCTTCATGTTGTTGAGGGCCTTCACGAGCATGAACACCGCAAATGCCACAATTAGGAAATTGAAAACAGTCTGGAGGAAAAGTCCGTAGCGTATCACTACCGCGTCAGCGCCTTCTGAAGCCGCCTGCAAGGTAAATGCAAGATCGCTGAAGTCGACGCCACCGACCAGAATGCCTATCGGCGGCATGATGATATCTGCGACGAGTGAGGCGACGATTTTCCCGAATGCGGCGCCGATAATGATACCAATGGCGAGATCGACGACATTGCCACGCATGGCAAAGTCCTTGAATTCCTTCATGAAGCTCATTTGCGTTATCCTTCTGGATTGGCTTAAGGCGAGTGGCGAACTGGTCGGGCGCAGATCGGCGCGCGCGCGATTATCGCGGTAATTGAGCATGAAACTATTGGCAATATCAAGGCGCAAGCTCTGTTGCGCCTCAAAGGAGAGAAGACGCTTTGAGTGAATTGCGTGAACATATCCAGCAGGGCTTCGTCTTGCTTTTACCTGTTGCTGTGATGGTCCTGCCTTTCGGTCTGGCTTTCAGTGTCGCGGCGCAACAGGCTGGCCTCGAGGATCTCACCATCGTGGCTATGAGCATGCTTGTCTTTGCTGGTGCTTCGCAGTTCGCTGCGCTCGAGCTATGGCATTCGCCCGTGCCGTGGATTCCACTGGCGCTCGTGGTCTTCGCTGTCAATGCACGACATATCCTGATGGGCGCTTCGCTATACCCGGCTCTGTCGCGTCAGCCCCTGCGGAAACGCCTCCTGGCAATGTTCCTCATCACTGACGCGAACTGGGCCTTCGCGATGCTACAGCGAAGCCCCGTCCGGCAAGTGGGGATCATAATCGGCGGCGGTTTGGCACTTTGGATTGCTTGGCAAGCAGGTACAATCGGGGGGCTCTGGATCAAGACCTCGCAGGACACTGCCTATAGCTTTGGCCTCGATGCCGTCATGCCACTGTTTTTTCTGATTTTGCTTTTCAAGCAGTGGAGCGGGCGTAGTGATTTGCTGCCCTGGTGCGTTGCCGCTGTAGTAGCTGTCTCATGGCAGTACTTCATCGGCGGCCACTGGTATGTGCTTGCCGGCGCTCTGGCAGGTGGTGTGGTCGCGCTCGTCGTGCCGAGTGAGCAGGAGAGCCTGGAGAAGGCCACTGCCGAGGCTCCTGAATCACAAGCTGACAAGGATGCGCATGACCCAGTTTGAGCTTGCCGGTTTTCTGGCTGTCATGACGCTTGCAACACTATGTACACGTGTAGGTGGCGTAGTCCTGATGTCAATCGTGCCCATGGGGCCCAGGGTGCAGCGCTTTCTCAAGGCACTGTCTGGCAGCGTACTGGTAGCGCTCGTGGCGCCGGCGATGCTGTCGGGTGACTGGGCGATCCGCACAGGTGCAGCCGTTTGCCTGCTTGCCATGTTACTGCAGCGAGGACAACTCGTCGCGCTCGCTGCTGGCGTGTTAACGGTCGGGTTGGTCCGTGCGCTCATTTAACCACTGCAGGATTTCGCTTTGCGTACCTCTGAACAGGAGCTCGCGATCTGAACGGCTGGCCTGGTGCTCATACATAGGGTCGTAATACTCCAGTAGTAAAGGCTCGATCCAGCTGTAATGCTCAGTAAGATCTCTGTTTACACGATAGCGATCGAAAGCTGCCGTGAGCTGTTGCTTGAGCGTTGCCAGGCGTTCACCGCCCAGCCGCCGCTTGATACTCCCAAGTTGCTCGAGCAACCGATCTTCGATCTGCTGCAATATGTCCACCGACGGGGCGCCATTCCCCGACAATTCAACGAGCTCTCGCTCCCTGCGCAATACATAATCCTCCGCGATTGCCTGAGCACGTTGCTCGAAAGGGCGCACCAGTTCGACTATTGGTGATCGGCGAATCACCTCCTGCACTGCGAGCGGTACGAAAGCCCGCCCTATAAGGCGACCTTCATCTTCCACCAGGACCCGTCGCACCGCACAGGCTTCCAGGCGCAGTAGCTCGATAGCCAGAGCATTCTCGAAGTTGATCTGACTTGGCTGCGGCGTGACTTCGCCGCCAAAGGCAGAGCCGCGGTGGTTGGCAAGATGCTCGAGGTCGACCGTCGCAATGTCGCTGGGTTCCGCTCTGGCAGCCTTCAGTAGTTCAGTCTTGCCTGACCCTGTCTTGCCTGCAACAACGAGCCAGGGGTACTGAGCTGCGGCTTCGATGGTATTGATGAGGAAGTGTCGCATTGCCTTGTAGCCGCCTTCGACGTAAGGGACTGCAAAGCCGGCATCCGCGAGCCACTCCAGACTGATCTTTGTCCTGAGCCCGCCCCGAAAGCAATACAACACCGTGTCAGGCTGCTGCTCGAGCTGTTTGATCCACTGGTCGATGCGGCTCTGCTTTACCGCCCCGCTCACCAGTTCATGCCCGAGCTCAATGGCTGCTGTCTGGCCCTGCGTCTTATAGCAGGTGCCTACGAGCGCCCGCTCCTCATTGTTCATCAGGGGCAAGTTGATTGCTGTTGGAAAAGCGCCTTTATCGAACTCGCCCGGCGAGCGCGTATCGATAAAAGGCACCTTGCGGAGAAACAGTGACGCACTGATGGGGATTTTTGGGCCCCTGTAGGCCTTGTCAGTGATTGCGGAGCGCCTCTATCAGCTCGGATTTGGTCATGTCCGATCTTCCGTCGATATCCACTTCCTGCGCCTTGTCGTAGAGTTCATCATAAGTCCAGTCCTCATAGGCAGCGTGATTGCCACCTTTCTGGCTGGTCTTTTTCGTTGGAGAGTTCGAAATCCGCGCTGCCTTTTCCTTGCTCATGCCATCATCGCGTAGCGCTTCGTACTGCTCCGGGTTCTTGATAGATGAACCGTGATCATTCGATTTATTGCCTTGTTTGGCCATGATGTCACCTCAATATAATTTTAGGACATTGATTCGTTACGACGGTCAGCCCGGCCTGGCGGGCCTCTGCTTCGGCGGCGGCATTCTGAACGCCGAGCTGTCCCCAGAGGATACGTACGCCTGCAGCAATAGCCTCTTTGGCGACCTCGCCTAGATGAGCTGGATCCCTGAACACGTCGACCATATCTACAGATTTATTCAGTTGATTCCGAATGTGGTCAGCAGCCTGCGTGATGGAGGCAAAAACTGGTCGCCCCATCAGTTCTCCACCAGCGAGTCGGGGGTTGACCGGGAAGACCTCGTAACCGCGCTCCAGCAGGAATGCCATGATCTTGTAGCTGTCGCGGTGCTGCTTCTCGCTTGCGCCTACCAGAATGATCGTCTCGACACTGTCTAAAAGTCGTTTCAGCGAAGGCTCACTCATGACATTTCTCCGGGCCACTGAAGCGCCGAATGCGCCCCTTCCGATGTACTACCAATCTACAGCGATCGCTGCCATCGGTTCAGCAAATCTTGCAAAAAAGTAATGCTTGTGTGCATTGATTCTGACCGCCTTGCCACCATTTTAACAGTGTGAGCGATGAGTCTGATTGAGATCATCGAGTCACACACAACAGTGGTTGCAGAAGGGCTGATGCCCGCTTGGGCCACGACTGAATCGTATTGCTTCAATGGAGAATATGCTATGACTACTATCGACTTTTCACCGCTGTACCGCAGCAGTATTGGTTTCGACCGTATGGCATCCATACTTGATGCCACCCTCAGGGGCGATCAGACCAGTGCAGGCTATCCGCCTTACAACATCGAAGTGACGGATGAGAATCGCTATGCGATCACTTTGGCCATCGCCGGATTCAGTGAGGATGAACTGGATATCCAGGTCGAAAAAGGTGTGCTCACTGTCAAGGGTCGCAAGGGCGGCGAAGAGGAGTCACGCAAGTACCTGCATCAGGGTATTGCCAATCGTGCATTCGAACGCAAGTTCAACCTTGCGGACCATATCGAAGTACGTGGCGCCGACCTGAAGAATGGCTTGTTGACCATCAGTCTGGTCAAGGAAGTTCCTGAGGCTGCCAAACCACGGAGCATCCAGATCAATGGTTCAGCTAAGCGGTCAGACAAGGTGCTTGAGCACGATGCCTCAGCCAATGAGGACAACGCGGAAACCAATGCCGCGTAAACGAGCGATAGGCTCGCAAGACAAAAGGCAGCGCTTCATGCGCTGCTTTTTTATTGGTCAGCCTCTTTTTTTCCCCTCGTACCTATTGCAGTGTTCAGAACCGCGCCGAAAAAGATGATGAAATTGGTCAGGTATAGCCAGATCATCAAGACGGCGACTGCGGAGATGGAACCGAAAACAAGGTCGTACTGGCCAAAGTTGCTGACATAGTAGGAAAACAGTCCGCTGCCTACCAACCAGATGAGTGAGGCGGCAACAGCGCCAGGACTGAGCCAGTGATGGAAAAGCGAAGGTCGGTCAGACACCATCGTGCGGCTGAATCTGTAGAGCATGCCGAGCGCAACGCAGATCATGACAAACAGACCGGGCCAGATGAGTAGGCGGACCAGGTTACGGTGCTCGATCAATGCTGGGAGATGTTGCACCACAGCCGGAATGATAATAAGCATCCCGAGGCACAGCACGATGAATACCACGGCGCATGCTGATGTCACGATAGTTCGCAGGATCCCTGGATCGCTTGTATCGTCAAGGTGCTGTGCGTGAACTGCCGAGAGAGTGGATAGCAAAGTGGCGGTCCCGCGATAGGTGACGGCACATGCGAAGCTGATACTCACAGCCAGACCCCACCCAAGATTCTGTTTCGGCGTCTCGGCCAGCGAATGGAGCCGGTCTTCAGCCATGCTGGAGATGTTGGCAGGCAAAAATTCGCTGACTGCGGTAACTTGCTGCTCTACAGTGGCTGCATCCATGAATAGGCCGTAGAGCGTCAGGATAGCGAGCGTCAAGGGGAACAGCGCCAGAAATGCGTTAAAGGCCGCACTATAGGCAAAGTCACTGATTCGGCATTGCCTGCTCAGCGTTATTGAGTGGCGGCAGACTTTGCGCCAGTCCTGGGGCGAGAAGTGCAGATAGTCTGCTGATGAATCCATAGATCGAGTATACCCTGTAATGAAGAAGAATTCTGAAATCGTGCTACGCGACATCGTGCTCGTCGGCGGCGGGCATAGCCATGCCGTGGTGCTGAAAATGTTGGGAATGAAACCCATTCCCGGTGTCAGAATCACCCTGATCTGCAGGGATACGCATACCCCATATTCCGGCATGCTGCCCGGCTACGTTGCCGGCCATTACAGCTATGACGAGACGCATATCGATCTTCGCCGTCTGGCTGAGTTCGCTGGCGCCAGGTTCTACCGGGATGAGGTCACCGGAATCGATCGGTCAGCGCAAACCGTTCAGTGTCGGCATCGTCCTGATGTGGCCTATGATGTGCTGTCAATCAATACGGGCTCCAGTCCCGACGTCAGTACTGTCAATGGTGCCGCGGAATATGCTGTGCCCGTCAAGCCAATAAACGAATTCAATGACCGCTGGCAGCACCTCTTGGCCACGATCACTGCCGATAGATCCACGACTTCACCTTATCAGATTGCCGTGGTCGGGGCAGGGGCTGGTGGTGTTGAGCTGGCGCTCGCTTTACAGCATCGTCTTGGCTCGGTGCGCACGTCGGCTGGGCAGGCGGTGGCCATCACTGTGTTCGGCAAGGATGATGCGCTGCTGCCCCAGGCTCCATCCTCTGTGGGACGGCAGTTCTCGGAGGTGCTCGAGAGCCGGGGCATTCGTCAGGTGCTCGGTAGGGCGGTCAGCCAGGTTGGTGCGCGCACAGTAGCCACTAGCGACAACAGTGCCACCTATCCTGCCGATACCACCTTATGGGTCACCGAGGCTGGCGGGGCCCGCTGGCTTCGGCAAACTGGGCTCGAACTGGATGAAAAAGGGTTTATCAGAGTCTCGGATACGCTGCAGACGGTGAGTGATCCCAACATATTCGCCGCTGGTGATGTTGCTGCCATGATCGACCATCCGCGCCCAAAAGCAGGCGTCTTCGCTGTACGGCAGGGTAGGCCGCTCGCTGTGAATCTTCGTCGTTATGTGGAAAACCGCACGCTGCTCGACTATCGCCCGCAGCGAAAATGGTTGGCGTTGATCAGCACCGGCGACAAGTATGCCTTTGCAACCAGAGGTCGATTCACTGCACGTGGCGCCTGGGTCTGGCGCTGGAAGGACTGGGTCGACCGACGTTTCATGGCACGCTTCAGCGAATTGCCGGCAATGCCGGAGAAGGCTGCCTCACCGGGCCATCACATCCGGTTGTCCAGTGAAGAAAACACTCAGGCCATTTCGGCTGTAGCCATGCGATGCGGCGGTTGTGGTGCAAAGGTTGGCGCCAGCGTGCTGAGCCGTGCTATCAGTTCGCTCCAGCCAGTCGAGCGCGAGGATGTGCTGGTTGGCCTGCACGCACCCGACGACGCTGCAGTGCTGTCCATCCCTGCCGACAAGGCACTGGTCCACAGTATCGATTTTTTCCGCGCTTTCATCGACGACCCCTATATTTTTGGCAAGATCGCGGCGAATCACAGTCTTGGTGATATCTTTGCCATGGGCGCAGAAGCCCAGAGTGCGACTGCTGTGGCGACCATTCCGCAAGGACTCGAAAGCAAAGTTGAAGCGCTTCTTTTTCAGCTCATGTCTGGCGCGGTAGAAGTGCTGAATGCTGCAGGCTGCGCACTTGTCGGAGGGCATACGGGTGAAGGTCAGGAACTGGCCCTGGGCTTTGCGATCAACGGTCTCATTGACCCTGCCGAAGTGCTGAAGAAAGGTGGCCTCTTGCCTGGTCAGAAGCTGGTTCTGACCAAGCCGATCGGTACCGGAACGCTTTTCGCCGCGCATGCACGGCTGGCAGCAAAGGGCCGCTGGATCGATGCAGCGCTGGAATCGATGCAGCTGTCGAGTCAGGCTGCGGCTGGCTGCCTGCGCCGGCATGGTGCTACAGCCTGCACCGATGTCACCGGCTTCGGGCTACTCGGACATCTCGTCGAGATGACCAAGGCCTCGGGTGTGGATGCAGCTCTGGACCTTGCATGCATCCCAGTGCTCGACGGCGCACTGGAAACCTCGAGAATGGGAATATTGAGCTCACTGCAGCCCGCCAATGTGCGGCTGCGTCGCGCCATCTCGAACCAGACCGAGTCAGTTGACCATCCTGTGTACCCATTGTTATTCGATCCGCAGACTGCGGGCGGCCTGCTGGCCGGTGTGCCGGCGGAGCGTGTGGATGCGTGTGTTGCTGAACTCCGGGCGCTTGGCTACGAATCCACCATTGTCATTGGAGACATCTTACCGATGGGAGACCAGCTCGCCCCGATTCTACTTCGATGCTAAGCAAGCGCGAGCAACACTATCCAGCAGCTCGCTGGCTTCCTGCTGCGGAGTGAAGTCGGTAGCAAGGCCTTGGCAGATCGTGGTGAGTCTTGTCAGGTAGGTTGGGTCGGTCTCGCAGCGAAGTAGCTGGACCATTAGAGCCTGCTCGTCTCCGACTTCAAATAATCCCGGGTAGTCGCTGCCCAGCAAACCCATATTGCCATCGATGTTCGAGGCAAGAACAGGGCATCCAAGCGCGCATGCCTCGGATACGATGTTGGCGCCACCTTCCATGACCGAGCTGATGATCATGAGTGCGGCTTGCCTCAATAGCTGTTCCGTATCGCCCCGGCTGAGCTCTCCCAGCCAGTGGTAGCGCGGAGTAAGGGACATTTCTTCCCGGGCTCTTGTCGCCCATTGACTACTGTGAGCTCCGCCGGCGTGAAGGATCTGAATACCGGATTCAGGCGGCAGTAGCTTGGCGGCCAGAGCGGCCCTGAACGGATCCTTCTCCTCGCGCAGATGCCCAATGACCGCGATCGGCATGCTCGATGACGCAATCAGTGAGGTAAGGCCGCTATCGCTCTCTCCTGGACGCGAAGGCGATATTTCTTCCTCGAAGGCCGTTGATTGTTTGATAACAACGAGCTTGCTGTGAAAGCGTTCGGGTACAGAACGGTAGCCGAGGTCGTGCAGACAGACGAGTACATCGGCCGCCTCGAGCGCCGTTTCGAACTCAGCTGGCTGAGTGAATTGGGATTTGTAATAGTCGGTACCGGTCAGCACCACTACCAGCGGAATTCCACGACGTCTGGCTTCAGCGATAGCGTATCGGCCACGTATGGCATGTAGTACGATAGCGCAGTCTACAGGCCACTCGACGGATCCGGCACATGACTCGAATGCCTGCTCGATTCGACAGTCGTGCCCCGCGTCGAGCAGGAATTTCCGGTATCTGAGAGCTGTTGCTCGGTTGCCCGCCCTTGAGCCTGCGACAGCAGGTGAAATCACAAGAACATTCATGGATCATGCCCTGTTTGTTCAGCTGGCAGTTGACCCAGCGTGATGACGATCAGCAAGTGAATTCACTATGACAATATCATCAGGAAGCTACCTCATGCACAGAGATTCTAAACCACTCACTCAGCGTTTCTTCCGTCTGACTCTACCACTGCTGTTCGCCGGGCTGCTCACAGCAGGTGGAGCCTTTGCCGAAACACTGGTATTCACTGCGATCCCGGATCAGGACGAAACCCGTCTGCAGGAGCGCTTTTCAAAAGTGTCTGATTATCTGGAGAAGACACTGGAAGTGGATGTGCGCTTTGTACCCGTAAAGGATTACGCAGCTACGGTTTCCGCCTTCCGTAACAATCAGGTACAGCTGGCCTGGTTTGGCGGACTCTCGGGTGTGCAGGCCAGGCGTCTGGTCGAGGGCTCTGAAGCTATTGCACAAGGCGAAGAAGATACCCAGTTCAAGACCTATTTCATTGCCCACAAGAGCTCAGGCGTCGAGCCGAGTGAAGAGTTTCCAAAGGGCATGGCCGGCAAGACCTTCACGTTCGGTTCCAAAGGCAGCACTTCCGGCCGCCTGATGCCCGAGTTCTATATCAGGGAAAAAACCGGTCAGGTGCCTGAGAAGTTCTTCAGCCGAGTCGGGTTTTCCGACAATCATTCGCGAACAATCGCGCTCGTCGAATCCGGCGCCTATCAACTGGGTGCGGTCAGTTACGATGTCTGGGAGACGGAAATGGCAGCGGGCGATATCGATGTTTCTGCCGTCAAGGTGATCTGGGAGACGCCCACCTATGCAGACTATCAGTGGACCATACGCGGTGACGTCGACAAGACCTTTGGCAAGGGTTTCAAGGCAAAGGTGCAGCAGGCGCTTCTGAATATGGACGACCCGGATCTGCTCGCCGCATTTCCACGGACGAAGTTCATCAAGGCGGAAAACAGTGACTACCAGCAGATACTGGACGTCGCGCAAGAAATCGGTCTGATCGACTGAGCTTGGGTACGCCAATGCTCCAACTGGTCGACCTGACGGCCAAGTACGGCGTGCACGTGGTGTTGCACCCGCTTTCGCTGACTGTCGATCGCGGAGAGCATGTGGCGCTGGTCGGCAAGAGCGGAGTGGGTAAGAGCACCATGCTGAAGCTTGCGTTTAACGCCCTTGCACAGCAGGCGCATCCGGAAGCAGCCGCAGTTCATTCGGTCGCTTTTCTGCCGCAGGAGCTTGGGCTGGTGCCGCAGCTTCCTGTTTTCCACAATGTCTACATGGCCAGGTTGTCGCGCTACGGCCGCCTGCAGAACCTGCGGAATTTCGTTTGGCCGCAGGCCGCCAGAGCAGCCGAAGTCGAAAGACTGCTGGATCAGCTCGATATGTCCTCCACTCTGCGTACCACTGCGGCCTCACTCTCGGGTGGGCAGAAACAGCGTGTTGCTGTGGCTCGCGCATTGTATCAGGAGGCTGACATTCTGCTGGCTGATGAGCCATGTTCGGCGCTGGATGGTCCACAGGCCGATAACGTGCTCGGACTGCTGATTTCTAATTTTGCGGCCAGCATCGTGGCCCTACACGACGTCGACCTTGCCCTGAGGCATTCGACGCGGATCATCGGTTTGCGCGGTGGCCGGATTGCGCTCGATGAAGCGAGTGCGGCTCTGAAGCCCGCAGATCTCGAGTTTCTCTATGACTGAGCCCCAACGTGGGCAAGTGAGACCACCGACGCCATTTGGGCTCCGATCGGCAACCATCCGCGTCAGCCTTATTTTCGTAGGCGTAGCCCTGGTCAGCCTGATCCTGGGCGACATAGAAATCACTACAGAGAATCCTTGGGCAGAGATGCTCAGGTTTGCGAGCGGATTTCTGTCACCCTCGCTCGATTCCGTCGATACTCTGACGACAGCGCTGCTGAGAACCGTCGGCTTCGCTTTCGTTGGTGTAGCGCTGGGCAGTATGGCTGGTTATCTGCTCATGCTGTTCTTCGACAGACCTGTGGTCCGGGGATTCTGCGCCTTTATCCGCGCCATTCACGAGTTGTTCTGGGCGCTCATTTTTCTGCAGTTCTTTGGTCTGCATCCGCTGACAGGCGTGTTGGCTATCGCGATACCCTATGCCGGGGTCTTTGCCAAGGTTTATGCTGAAATCAGCGACGAAACGGATCCGCTGCCGGGGCTCGTGCTACCACCGGCCCGTTCGCGACTCATTCAGACCCTGTTCCTCAAAATTCCGCAAGCCTTTGCGAACATCAAGAGCTACACCGCGTACAGGTTGGAATGTGGCTTTCGCTCAAGCGCCATTCTCGGCTTCGTTGGGCTGCCGACACTGGGTTTTTATCTCGAGTCCGCCTTTGTCCAGGGACACTATTCGGAAGTAGCAGCGATGCTGATGCTGTTCTACCTGCTTATCGCGACAATGCGTTGGTGGCTACGTCCGAAGCTGTTACCACTCTACCTGCTGGCGTCGCCATTCTTTCTGGGGGAAGGGCTCCCGATCGTGTGGAGCAACGTGGGCCGCTTCTTCACTGAAGACATTGTACCTGCTCCACTCAAGTCGGGCCTGAGCTGGTCCAGCCCGGAGGCGCTCTGGGCCTGGTTCTCACCGATTGCCACGGAGCAGATTCTACCCGGCCTCTGGAATACGGTGATACTGACTCAGATCGCGCTAGTCGCTACGGCGGTACTGACTCTGCTCAGCTTTATCCTGGTATCCAGGCATTTCGGTGGCCCCAGGCGACGGTCGGTGGGCCACCTTTTGCTGGTCATTGGTCGCTCGACCCCGGAGTACATTCTTGCTTACATGCTGTTGCAGCTATGGGGACCATCGATGTTACCGGCTGTTGTCGCGCTCGCCTTGCATAATGGTTGTATTATCGGGCATTTGATCGGCAGGCAAAGCAATGAATTGACCCTCAGTCCCGGCGCGAGCACAGGCTCTGATCGCTACTTCTTCGAGTTGCTACC
>TARA_R100000306_G_scaffold56519_2_pt1 | contig 30628 bp, 19 predicted proteins | sample TARA_R100000306 | Tara Oceans TARA_R100000306 (sample SAMEA2620824) | marine metagenome | biome: marine biome (ENVO:00000447); feature: mesopelagic zone (ENVO:00000213); material: "saline water (ENVO:00002010), including plankton (ENVO:xxxxxxxx)" | depth 1000 m | reverse complement strand
AGGGTTACCATTACAGCAAGCCGATAACGGCGCAGAAGTTTGCCAGGAAGTTTTTGGCGCAACAGCACTAGAAGTTGTCGACGCTATCTCCTGAGCAAGCCCCAGGTCTACCTCTCCCAAGGCGCCGCTCTACGATGGTATGCTGACGCAAGCTCGGCCCACCACCGGCTCCACACCGAAAATTCACTACACTAGTCTTCAGGAAAGCCGAATGGCCATCAAGAAAACCGAACTTTATTCCTCCCTCTGGGCTAGTTGCGATGAGCTGCGTGGGGGGATGGATGCCAGTCAGTACAAGGATTATGTGCTGACGATGCTCTTCATGAAATATGTCACGGACAAGTACAAGGGCGATCCCTATGGCATGATCGTCGTGCCCAGCGGCGCCAGTTTTGACGATATGATAGCCGCCAAGAATGACAAGGAAATTGGCGACAAGATCAACAAGATCATCGGCGCCCTAGCCGAAGAAAACGACCTGAAAGGCGTGATCGATGTTGCCGACTTCAATGATGAGGACAAGCTCGGCAAAGGCAAGGAGATGGTCGACCGGCTGACCAAGCTCGTCGGCATTTTTCAGGGACTGGATCTTTCGAGCAACAGGGTAGATGGTGACGACCTGCTGGGCGATGCCTACGAATACCTGATGCGCCACTTCGCGACGGAGTCTGGCAAGAGCAAAGGGCAGTTCTATACCCCATCGGAAGTCTCGCAAATCCTCGCGAAGGTCATTGGCATACCCAAAGATTGCCTGCCATCGACCACCGTTTACGACCCGACTTGTGGCTCGGGATCCCTACTCTTGAAGGCCAGTGACGAAGCCCCACGGGGATTAAGTATCTTCGGCCAGGAAATGGATAATGCGACCAGCGCGCTGGCCCGCATGAACATGATTCTGCACAACAATGCGACGGCCAAGATCTGGAAGGGCAATACGCTGAGCGATCCTCAGTGGAAGGACGATAACCACCAGCTCAAGACCTTTGATTTTGCGGTCGCCAACCCACCGTTTTCGAACAAGAACTGGACCAGCGGCCTCAACCCCCAGGAAGATCTGTTCAAACGGTTTACCTGGGGCGTTCCACCTGAGAAGAATGGTGACTACACCTTTCTGCTGCATGTGATCAAAAGCCTGAAAAGCACAGGCAAAGGCGCTGTTATCCTGCCGCATGGCGTGTTGTTCCGCGGTAATGCCGAAGCACGTATCCGTGAAAATCTGCTCAAGCAGGGCTATATCAAGGGCATCATCGGCCTGCCAGCCAACCTGTTTTACGGCACTGGCATTCCTGCGTGCATCATTGTCATCGACAAGGAACAAGCGGCTGAGCGAAAAAGCGTATTCATGATCGATGCCAGTAAAGGCTTCATGAAAGACGGTAACAAGAACCGCTTACGCAGTCAGGATATTCACAAGATCGTCGACGTGTTCAACAAGCAACTGGTCCTGCCTCGCTTCAGTCGCATGGTGCCTTTGGGTAACATCGCTGCAAACGACTATAACCTGAATATTCCCCGTTATATCGACTCGTCCGAGCCGGAAGATCTGCACGACCTGAGCGCACACCTTCAAGGCGGTATTCCTAACCGTGACATCGACGCCCTGCAAGCCTACTGGCGTGTGTTTCCTGGCCTGCGGGCGCAGCTGTTCCAGCCGGCCCGTGATGGCTATAGCCGGGGGGTAGTCGAAGCGACCAAGGTCAAGCCAAGCATTCTGGCGCATCAGGAATTCAAGGATTTTGCAGCTCGCAGTTTACTGCCGTTCAAGGCCTGGATAAGCCAGACCAATTTGAATGACATCAAACCCGGCGACCATCCCAAAACCTTGATTGGTGGCATCTCCGAAGCATTGCTGGATCTTTATGCCAATAGTGAACTGCTGAGCAAGTATGACATCTACCAAATTCTGATGAACTACTGGGCGGAGGTGATGCAGGACGATGTGTACGTCCTGGTTCAGGATGGCTGGCCGGCCGGCAAGCTGATTCGGAAGCTCGAGGTTCCGAAAGGTGAAAAGCTCAAGGAAACGCCGGATCTGGTCATTAACAAAGCCAAATATAAGGCCGAACTGATTCCACCCAGCTTGATCATCGCTCGCTATTTTGCGGCAGAGCAAACCAGGCTGAATGAACTGCAAATGCAGCAGGATGCCGCTACCCAGGCACTGGAAACATTTCTGGAGGAAAACTCGTCTGAAGACGGGCTATTGAGCGCTGCAATAAATGAGAAGGACAAAGTTACGAAAGCGAGTGTCGCCGCACGCTTCAAACTCAGCACTGATAATGAAGAAAGAAGTGCGCTGAAACAGGTGGAGAAGCTTTTTAATCAGGAAGCGACTACCAAGAAAGCCGTGAAAGCAGCCCAGGATGCACTTGATCTGGCTGTATTGAAACAGTATTCAAAACTCAGTACTGAAGACATCCAGACCTTAGTCGTCAAAGATAAATGGCTCGCCACCCTACAAGCCAATATCGTGGCCGAAATCGAGCGTGTTACCCAGCAGCTAGCCAATCGGGTGAAGGAACTGGAAGAGCGTTATGCGGAACCGCTGCCAGCAATAAGCAAGCAGGTAGAGGCCTTGAGTGAAAAGGTCGCCGGACATCTGAGAGCCATGGGACTGGTGTGGGACGCGTCCGATATGGAGCCCGCAGAATGAGCAAGCCTGCCAGCACCACTTTGCCTGAAGGCTACCAGACTCTACAGAAGCAAATTTCCGATACCTATTCGCAAGGCCGCGCCCAGGCCTTTCAGGCTGTCAATACGCAACTGGTGGAAACCTACTGGCTGCTTGGCCGGCACATTGTTGAGTTTGAACAGGGCGGTAAAGAGCGCGCAGAGTATGGTCAAAATCTGATTAAGCAGCTGGCAGCCGATTTAGCTCTGCGTCATGGGCGGGGTTTTAGCCGCAGCAATCTCATTCGCTTCCGCCAGTTCTATCTGACCTACCCAAAAGGTGCAACACTGTCGCACCTTTTCAGTTGGTCGCATATTATCGAGCTATTGAAAATCGATGACCCTCTGGAACGAAGCTTCTATGAACAGCAATGTCAAAAGGAGCGCTGGTCGGTCAGAGAACTAATCCGTCAAAAAGAGAGTGGGTTATTTCTGCGCCTGGCCGCAAGCAAGGACAGGGACGGCGTTCTGCAATTGGCCAAGGAGGGCCAGGTGATCCAGCAGCCCACCGACCTGTTGCGTGAGCCCTACGTGTTCGAGTTCCTGAAAACTCCAGAGCCTTACCAGGTCTCCGAAACCCAACTTGAAACCTTGCTCTGCGACCACCTGCAAGCCTTTTTGCTGGAGCTGGGCAAGGGCTTTACCTATGTCGGCCGACAATACCGCATCACCCTCAACAACACCCATTACAAAGTCGACCTGGTATTTTACCACCGCATTCTGCGTTGCTTCGTGCTGATCGACCTGAAGCTGGGGGAGGTCCGACACCACGACATCGGCCAGATGAATATGTACCTGGGCTATTTTGCCAATGAAGAAAACACCGAAGGTGAAAACCCACCGATCGGCATCATTCTCAGCAGAAATAAAGATGAACTACTCGTCGAATACGCCACCTATAACCTCGATAGCCAACTGTTCGTGCAGAAATACCAGCTGTACCTGCCAGACCGCGAGAGTTTGAAGCGCGAGCTGGAGTTGACCTTGCAGGAGGCGAGTGATGAGTAGTTTTGATCAAATAGCTGAGGCAAGTGCTGACTATCTGAGGGCAGGGGAGCTGGTGCCGGTTGGCTATAGAAATACCGAAGCGGGGGTGATTCCAGAGGATTGGACGGTTCGCCGACTCGGTGAATTAGCGGTCTTTATAGGGTCAGGTACTACAAACACTAAAGAGACGGGTGAGTACCCACTTTTCGGTTCAACGGGGTTGATTGGAACTTGCACAGCTCCGATATATGAAGGGGAGGCAATCCTAGTGGCACGTGTTGGTGCAAATGCTGGAAAGCTAAACTTTGTAAGTGGGCAGTATGGAGTTTCGGATAACACAATTATCTTAAGATTAGATTCAGAAATTAATATTATTTATTTGAAGTACTGGCTGCTTAGAAAGAACCTGAATTCTCTAGTATTTGGCTCTGGCCAGCCACTTATTACAGGCACTCAAATTAAGTCGCTGCCGTTAGCAATTCCTCCTCAAAAGGAACAAGCCGCGATAGCCAAGGCCCTGTCCGACATTGACGAATTACTAACCTCACTGAACAAATTTATCGCCAAAAAACAGGCCATCAAAACCGCCACCATGCAACAATTGCTTACCGGTAAAACCCGCCTGCCGGCTTTTGCATTGCGTGAGGATGGGACGCGGAAGGGTTATACAGATAGTGAGTTGGGAGAAATTCCGGAGGATTGGAATATCAAAAACATTGAAGATATCGCTACCGTCAAGGGAGGGAAGCGGCTACCTAAAGGTGAGCAACTTTTAACAACACCAACTAAACACCCCTATATTAGAGTGGCTGATATGTTTTATGGTGGGGTTACCACTGACGATTTACGCTTTGTTCCTGAACATGTTGCACCGCTGATCAAAAACTACACCATGAATGAAAACGAGATCTTCATAAGTGTGGCAGGAACTTTGGGGATAGTTGGAAAGATTCCGAAACTACTGAACGGAGCCAATTTGACCGAAAACGCAGATAGGATCAGCACTGAAATTAATCCTGATTTTTTATTGTACTGGCTGATGGCCGAAAAAATTCAGAATGAGATTGCGCAACAATCTACTGTCGGAGCACAGCCGAAATTAGCATTAGCCAGAATTCAGCAGTTTCCCGTGCCGGTTCCTCTACAAGATAGGGAGCAGGCAGCAATAGCCACAATACTCTCCGACATGCACATCGAAATACAAACCTTAGAAAAACGACTGTTCAAAACCCGCCAAATCAAACAGGGCATGATGCAAGAGTTGCTGACGGGTAAGACACGCTTGATTCAAGGGAGTGAGGCTAGATGAGCATCCAAATAGATATTCTTCGGATATCCGGCTTTCGGGGTGTAACCAATATCGAAATAGCCTTACCGAGAGTTACCGTATTGCTAGGCCAAAATAATGCTGGCAAAACATCAGTTATAAAAGCATTGCAATTAGCAATAGGTGACTATTCACGTTACTTGTCTGATGAAGATTTCCATATTTGTGAAGCTGGTAAGCGCCAAGATACTATCACTGTCGACATTAGATTCATACCCGTTGAAGGTAAGGTTAGATCCAGCGAATTTTCAGAGGAATGGCAACAGGAGTTTGGTTCTAAAATTCAGGCAGAGGCAGATGGCAAACAGTATGCAGCAATTAGAACGATCGCGAGACCTGATAGGGTAAAAGGTGGATACATCATCGATCGTTACGAGATGGAATCGTGGCCTGAAAATACCGGATGGGAAAAGGTTAGTTTTAGGAAAAAGCTTGGAAAACGACTGGAGTCTGTGCCTTTTATTCCGATTGATGCACAACGAGATATACATACTGAATTGAAAGAAAAGTCTTCGTTTGTGGGGCGCGTGCTGTCAAGCGTTGAATACGATGATAAAGACGTTGCTGAGCTAGAGCGGATGGTGGCCGAAGTCAACAAAGAGGCTATAGAGAAGAGCGAGCCACTCAAGCGATTGAAGACCCATCTAGACAATCTGGATCAATCATTTGAAGGGTCTGGTCAAACAGAGCTCACCCCATTTCCCAAGAAAATTCGTGATCTTTCAAAGCGATTTAGTGTGAATTTTGGCGAATCAGAAAAAAGCTCATTCTCAATGGAATATCACGGTATGGGCACGCGTAGCTGGGCATCTATGCTGACCGTTAAAGCCTTCACCGAACTCTTGGCCAAGAATCACGAAGAGGAAGCTGAACCCTTCTTCCCAATTATGGCCGCCGAAGAGCCTGAAGCACACCTGCACCCGAATGCACAGAGAACTTTGTATCGGCAACTCATCGATGTGCCTGGACAGGTGATTATTAGCACTCACTCGCCATATATTGCGGGCTTGGCTGAGCTGCATGAAATTAAGTACCTAAGCAAGCCGGAGAATTCAGTTCAGGTATATCAGCTTAGAGCCGATTTTGAAAACGATGATCTAAGGAAATTGAAAAGAGAGGTCGTTCATTCCCGTGGTGAGCTTCTGTTCTCTAAAGCAATAGTCTTATCAGAAGGGGAGACAGAAGAGCAAGCCCTGCCTGAATTGTTTGAGTCCTATACTGGAAAACACCCCTTTTCGCTCGGTATAAATTTCGTGGGTGTTAATGGCTCAGGCGCGAAGTATCGGCCGTTTCTAATTTTGGCGAAAGACTTCAATATACCAGTGTATATATTTAGTGATGGTGAAGAAAAAACGGTTGAAGAGCTCAAGAAGAATTATAAAAAAGTCTTTGGGGATGACGATATCGAGAAAGCCACCAATATCACTATACTTGTAGGCACTGACTTTGAGGGTTATCTGTTAGATCAAGGGTATAACGAGCTGATAGAACAGACGATTCATGAGGTAGCAGGTGCTGGCGCCGTTGATAATTGGATCCAAAAGCGAAATGGAACACCTTTAAAACCGATTAAATCCGACAAGCCGCCCTGCAATGCCTGTAAGCAGCCTATATTTGAGGCGGAGCTACGAGACTATAGCGGTGCGGATGGACGCGTTCGAGCAATCCTCGAAATCTTGGATTCAAGTAAGCCCCTTTATGCAAAGGCAATTACCGATAATCTGACTAAGTTGTCAAAAGAAAAGCTTCCGTTGAAGGTTGTTGAATTATTCAAACAAATTGAGTCTGGAGTCTGATGTGAATCTATCGAATGCCCAGCGCCAGATAGTTGAAGCTCCTGTAGATACAGCTATTCAAGTGCTTGCTTCAGCCGGATCAGGTAAGACACGAGTTTTGACAGAGCGCGTCCGGCATATGTTGGGGAAAACCAAAAAAGAGGGTGTTATCGCTCTTACTTTCACCAATAAAGCAGCCGAAGAGATGAGTACACGCTTAGCTGACTTAGAGCAGGTAGAGAACAGGGCCTGGATTGCTACGATTCATTCAGTCGCACAGCGAATTTTAGAGAAATATGGTCATACCGTTGGCTTGCCGCAGGAGTTGCACATATATGAGAGAGATAAAGACCGTATGGAAGTCTTTATGCAATCCTTGCGTGAAGATGGCATCGATATAGATGACTATCTAAATATTCACGATTCAAGGGAGTTAAAAAGCAGGGAAAGAAACTTTCAATCCTATATGAATATTTTCGCTAAAATTAAAAGAGAGCTGCTAACAGAGCTAGAAGTCACTGAATTGTACCCAAATAACGAGGTTTGGAAAACATATCAGGATTATCAGGCGGCCTTGCTTAATAGCGGTGGAATCGATTATGACGATATTTTGGTGTATGCGCATAAAATACTGCTAGATCACGATTGGGTCGCAAAAATATACCGATCACAGTATAAGCATGTCTGCGTTGATGAGGCCCAAGATCTGAATAAAGTACAGTATGAGTTCATCAAAGTGCTTTGCGGCGATGTAATAAAAAGTGTTTTGATGGTAGGGGACCCTAATCAAATGATATATGGGTTTAATGGGTCATCAAACGACTATCTTTGCTCACATTTTGTCGATGATTTTACGCCTCAACAGTTTGAGTTGAAGGAAAACTATCGCAGCACTAAGGCGGTCATTCGTGCGGCAAACCAGTTGCGGCCAAGCTCACAAGCAGAAATGGATTACGCGTTAGAGGGTGGCGTTAAGGTCTCAGGTTTTGATTCGGAAGAAGATGAAGCAGCGGCGGTTGTTGCCACCATAAGGAATCTTTTGGATTTGAAAGTTCACGATGAGATCGAAGGCGAAATATCGCTTGGCAATATGGTGGTGATTGGCCGCAATAGATTCGTTTTTTCAAAGCTCGAAAAATGTCTTGAGGATAATTTGATACCTTACTCATTGAGAAAGGGTGAAAGACAGCTTGAGCCATCTACTCGATTTGGCAAAGTTTTGGACTATGCCATACGGTTGAAGCTGAACGCTAAAGATTGGGTCGATGGGAAGAAATTGTGTCAGGTGCTAGGCATTTCTGAGCCAGATAACTGGACGACAGATGTATTGCAAGGTTTGGCAGCGAAAATCTCATTATCATCAGCTGATTGCTACTCTAAGATATTCCAAGAGCTGCTTTCTGCGATTGATAACCTGGATGTCGATAGCCCTAGAATTGCCAAGCTAGTTAAAGATTTTAATACCCTTCTTACCTCATTGGTTGAAAATCATAATGATGCTTCGGACAACAGAATAGAAGACGTAAAGCTGAGTTTAGAAGAGCTCGATGAATTCAATCGCACTTGGACGCGCTTCAAGCGAAAGGGGCTGGGTGATTCCTTGGTTGCATTTCGCAATGCATTAGCCCTCGGCCAACTGTCTGATAATATCCAAGATGACGGCCTAACGTTGAGCACTGTTCATACCATGAAGGGGCTTGAAAAGGATATCGTGTTTTTAATTAGTATGTGTGAAGGTGTTTTTCCAGACTATAGGGCAATCAACTCAAAGGAGCTCGACGAGGAGAGGAATAACGCCTTTGTCGCTGTAACAAGGGCCAAACGATGGCTCTATGTTTCTTACCCTAAGCAAAGAATGATGCCTTGGGGTGATAGGAAATTTCAGCGGAAGTCTCGCTTTGTTGCGGAAATAGAGGCATGAGCAACGTCGGCCAGAGAGAACGCGCCACCCAGACCCGAGTTGTGAACTTTTTTCAGCAGGTGATGGGCTATCGCTATTTAGGTGACTGGCACGACCGGCCGGATAGTCGAAATGTCGATACCGCCATCCTTAAAGGCTGGCTCCTCAAGCGTGGTATTGATGAGACACTAATCAGTCGCGCCTTGCGAAAACTGGATATCGCTGTGGCTTTAGGGGAGGGCAGGAAACTCTTCGACGCCAACAAAGACGTCTACCGACTGCTGCGCTATGGTGTGAAAGACAAGGTCGGCGCGGGCCAGCTAAATGAGACTGTCTGGCTGATCGACTGGCAAAATCCCCTGAATAATGACTTCGCCATCGCCGAAGAAGTGTCGGTGAAAGGGGAGAACAAGAAGCGCCCTGATATCGTGCTTTACGTGAATGGCATCGCGCTGGGCATTCTCGAGCTGAAGCGATCTTCTGTCTCGACCAGCGAAGGTATTCGACAGAATCTGGACAATCAGAAAAAAGATTTCATCCGCAATTTCTTCACGACCATGCAAGTCGTCATGGCTGGCAATGATACCCAGGGCTTGCGCTATGGCACGGTAGAGACGCCTGAGCGTTATTACCTTGAATGGAAAGACGAACAACTGCCCCTCAGCGCCGATCCGCTCGGTGATCCGTTCGATACGCAGCTCGACAATCCACTGGACAGGCATTTACGCCAGCTCTGCAACAAACAGCGCTTCCTGGAGATCATCCACGATTTCATAGTGTTCGATGCGGGCGTCAAGAAAACCTGTCGGCACAATCAGTATTTCGGTGTTCAGGCCGCAAAGAATTACATCGCTTCACGGCAGGGCGGAATCATATGGCACACGCAGGGTTCGGGCAAAAGCCTCACCATGGTCTGGCTGGCAAAGTGGATTCGGGAAAACATCAGCGACGCCAGAGTGTTGATAATCACGGACAGAACCGAGTTGGACGAACAGATCGAGAAAGTGTTCAGCGGTGTCGACGAACAGATCGATCGCAGCAAGAGCGGAGCAGATCTGCTCTCAAAGCTCAATCAGCCTGTGCCGTGGTTGTTGTGCTCATTGGTACATAAATTCGGTCGTCAGGGTGAGTCGGATGATGAAGGTGCCACCCGCGATTTTATAGAAGAGCTCAAGAATAGCCTGCCGACTGATTTTCGGCCCAAGGGCAACCTGTTCGTATTTGTGGATGAGTGCCACCGTACCCAATCCGGCAAACTGCACGGTGCGATGAAAAGCATTCTGCCAGACGCCATGTTTATCGGCTTTACCGGCACGCCCTTGATGAAAAAGGACAAGCAGAAGTCCATCGAGGTGTTTGGACCCTACATTCACACCTACAAATTCAACGAAGCCGTAGCTGACGGTGTGGTGCTGGATCTGCGCTATGAAGCCAGAGACATCGATCAGCATCTGACATCTGAAGCCAAGGTGGACCAGTGGTTTGACGCCAAAACCAGAGGTTTGTCGAACCTTGCAAAAACGCAGTTGAAGCAGAAGTGGGGCACCTTGCAAAAGGTACTGTCCAGCAAGTCCCGGCTGGAAAAGATTGTCAGCGATATCCTGATGGATATGGAGCTGAAACCCCGATTGATGGATGGTCGGGGTAACGCCATGCTGGTGTGTGCCAGTGTTCATCAGGCCTGTGTCGTCTATGACCTGTTCAGCAAGACAGATCTGAAGGGAAAGTGCGCCATTGTCACCAGTTACAAGCCCAGCGCTGCTGACATTAAGGGCGAAACGACTGGGGAGGGGCTAACCGAGAAATTGTTCAAATACGACGTCTATCGCAGAATGCTCGCCAACTATTTTGAGCAGGATGAAGAACACGCTGCCAGACGTGTCGAAGAATTTGAAATGGACGTCAAAAAACGCTTCATCGAAGAACCCGGACAAATGCGCTTGCTTATAGTAGTAGACAAGCTACTGACCGGGTTCGATGCACCGTCTGCAACCTACCTGTATATTGATAAGAGCATGACCGATCACAGCTTGTTTCAGGCTATCTGCCGGGTCAACCGGCTGGACGGTGATGACAAGGAATACGGCTATATCATCGACTACAAGGACCTGTTCCGATCTCTGGATAAAGCAGTAAAAGACTACACTGCTGAAGCCTTCGACGCTTACGACACAGACGATGTGAAAGGGCTGTTGAAAGATCGTCTGATTCAGGCCAAGGAAGATCTGGATAACGCGCTCGAAGCAGTGAGAGCCCTATGCGAGCCTGTAAGTTATCCGCGAAATACCCAAGACTTTCTGACGTTCTTCTGCGGCCAATCCGGAAATAACACCGAGGCCTTGTCCGAAAAGGAAGCCCTGCGGCTGACGCTATACCAATCTGTTGCCAAGTTGTTGCGAGCATATGCCAGTATTGCCAATGAAATGGACCAGGCGGGCTATACCTCGACCCAGGCAACCGTTATCAAACAAAGTGTGGTTCATTTCGAGAAGGTTCGTGACGAGGTCAAGGTGGCCAGTGGCGATCTTCTGGATATGAAGCGCTTTGAGCCTGCCATGCGTCATTTGCTCGATATGTACATTCGGGCAGATGACAGTGAAACCTTGATGGACTTCGAAGAATTGGGATTGATCGAACTGGTCATCAATGATAACGGGCAGGGCATGGAAAAACTGCCCGAGGGGCTTCTGAACGATAAAGAGGCTATGGCTGAAGCCATAGAGAACAACGTTCGTAAAACCATTATTGATGAAAACCCGGTGAATCCCCGCTATTACGAACACATGTCAAAACTGCTCGATGAACTGATTGAGCAGCGACGTAAACATGCCATGGATTATCAAGAATATCTGAAAGAAATCAAAGAGCTGGCAAAGAAAGTGGTTGATCCTGTCAGCACCAGTCAGAGTCGTTATCCTGTATCAGTGGACACAGCGACGAAGCAGTCGCTCTACGACAATCTCGGTCAGGATGAAACGCTGGCGAACAAGATCGATGAAGCGGTTCGTGCGATCAAGAAGGCAGATTGGCTGGGTGATCGGTTCAAAGAACGTGAAATTGCCAACGCCATTCGTGAGTCCACTGAAGGCTACGCTATAGATATCGACGCTGTAATGGCGCTGATGAAAGCGCAGAAGGCCTACCTTTGAGGTCGCAGATTGAAATTCGGGACATTACGGTAGCGATTACCCACAAGGATATCAAAAACCTGCATTTGAGTGTGCTGCCGCCAGATGGGCGCGTGCGTGTGGCGGCACCGAGCAGCATGAGCGAACAGGCTATTCGTATTGCGGTCATCAGCAAGCTAGCCTGGATACGGCGGCAGCAACGAGATTTTGCGAAACAGCCTAGGCAGTCGAGTCGCGAAATGATCACCGGTGAGAGCCATTATTTATGGGGTCATCGTTATCGACTGAGTCTGGTAGAGCGAACTGGCAGACATGCCGTACTGGTCAAAAGTGCTCAGAAGATCGAGCTGCGTATTTCACCAGGCACGACCAGGGACAACCGGCTGAAGTGTCTCAACGATTTCTATCGTCAGGAGATGAAACAGCGAACCGATCTCCTGATAGACAAATGGCAAAACGCTATTGGCGTAGAAGTTGGCGCTATCGGCATCAAGAAAATGAAAACCAAATGGGGCAGCTGCAACATCGCAGCAAAACGCATCTGGCTCAATCTGGAGCTGGCCAAGAAGCCGCCAGAGTGCCTTGAATATATTCTGGTCCATGAAATGGTGCATTTGCTGGAGCGGCACCATAACGACAGATATAAAGAGCTGATCACGCGGTTCATGCCGAACTGGCGAGAGAATCGTGATTTGCTAAATAGTTTGCCGTTGGCGTATGAGGATTGGCTCTACTGACTTAGAGTCATCGCAACTTCATCCAGCTGCAGCAAGCATAGTGGTCGGGATTTGAATATCAGCTAATAACTTGGGGAATGAACAATTCAGGCCAGTTAGCTGCGGTAACTCGGATAAAAAGCCCTGGGAAGCCTGCCCACGACATGTCCACTAATTAACATTAGTGGACATTGGGCGCTCTACTTGGCGCTCCGCCGCCTTCTGGGTTTGATACCAGTTTGCTCCTCGTCGCAGCTTAGGCATTTTTCATTTGGCACGAATCCGGATTTCCTGCCATACGCGTACTTCAACTCGGCGCCACTAACGCTGTCAACCAGACGAGTTTGAATGCATGCATGACATTGATATCGATGACCGGGACTATGAGCTGTTGTTTGGTTCGGACGTGCTGAGTACATCTGACGCAGTTGTACATTTTGACCACGGTCTCGCGCGCTATGACGGCGAAGAAGTTGTAACCACTGGCGATATCGAGCAGACCCTCACACGATTTGTTTACCGTCACGGCGGAAAGCTTATGTTGCCGGCAACTGAGGGTAAGGATTTCTGGCGCTATGGCGCGCCGGCAAAGTCCCTGTCTCTCGATAGACTTAAGACAAACGACTGGCAGCGGCGCCGAGATGAAATGATTCGCGAGCTACAGGAAAGTATTTCCCTGCTCATCGTTGAAGACCAGCAGCGCCGCGCTGTCCCCGCGCGAAGCATTACGGCCGACCAGCAACTTTACGAGCGCTTCGAACAGAGCTTTCAGTATGAAGAAACGGCAGATCAGAGTCGCGCAGTTACAGCAGTTCTGAAGGACCTCTCCACAACTGAGCCGATGAACAGGTTGCTGGTCGGTGATGTGGGATTCGGTAAAACCGAAGTGGCTTTGCGTGCTGCAGCGGCAGTGGTCTCTGCTGGGTGTCAGGTGGTCGTCGCTGCACCGACGACGGTCCTCGCTCGGCAGCATTTCGAATCGTTCAAAACCCGCTTCGCGAGCATGGACGTGCGGGTCGCGGAATTATCCCGCCTCACGACTGAGGCAGAGAAACAAGCGCTCATTGAGGATCTCGCCGCCGGACAGCTACAGGTTCTTGTCGGCACTCAGGCCCTGCTTTCAGGTGAACTGAAGTTTCAGAATCTGGCCCTCGTGGTTATTGACGAGGAACAGAAGTTTGGGGCGGAGCAAAAGGTTGGGCTTCGCAATCTGGTACCGGGTCTGCATGTGCTCAGTATGACTGCGACACCGATACCGCGCTCGCTGGCTGCTGTCGAGATTGGCTTGATGACCGTGTCGGTGGTAGCCACGCCGCCTCGAGATCGAGTACCAATCGAAACGACCGTTTTATCTCTTGAGTTCGACAAGGTGCTGGAGGCGATCGCCGCCGAAAAAGCGCGCGGTGGCCAGTGCTACCTCGTCTGTCCAAGAGTGTCAGGTGTTAGAGAGTTGAAGCGTCGCCTCGCCCAATCCAATATCGATTTTACCTTTAGTATCGCGCACGGTCAGATGTCGGACGAACGCATGACGGCTGCCATGCTGAAATTCATGTCAGGCGCGGTCGATGTTTTACTCTCGACTTCAATCGTCGAAAGTGGTCTGGACAATGGGCGAGCCAATACAATGATTGTCTGGCATGCAGATCGTTTTGGCCTGGCGCAGCTTCATCAGTTGCGAGGTCGCGTCGGCCGATCCATACCGCCTGGACGCATGCTGCTGTTCACCAAAGTCGACACGGATGGGACAAGCGTCTCAGCTGAGAGGCTTCGATCTTTCAGTACGCTGAGCCATTTAGGTTCGGGCTTCGAAATTTCTCGGAGAGACAGAGAGCTTCGCGGCTTTGGCGAACTTGACGGCGAATCGCAGTCCGGGCAGCTTTCGCGTCTTGGTATTGGACTCTATCGTCATGTGCTCCAGAAGCATCGGCACGCTCGCTCCCAGACCACCCTGCCCTCGCTTTGACCTGGCCTTTCCGAAGCTGAGTCGCCGTTGCAGCGTCAACGGAATCGAGTTGCTCCCGCTCTAGCCTGACTTGGAAAGACTCGACCCACCGAGCGAATGAGCAATGTGGCGCCTTGTTTGGTCGTCTGCTGGGTCACACTCGCCACGCCGGCAGTGTCCATTTTCGCCACAAGGCAATGATTCGCAGGCCCGCTGTCACAATGACGCAGGCCAATAGCGCCAACCAGTCCGGCGAATCCAGCCACCATAGCCCTGCATACACCCAGCCACCGACGAACGCACAGACCGCATACGGCTGATGGTCGCTGAACGCAGTGGGTGTTTCATTGCAGACAATGTCACGCAGGACGCCGCCGAACACGCCAGTCGCAATGCCCATCAACACGGCGACGAGCATAGGCATTTGATCGTCGAGTGCCAAATGCACGCCAGTGGCAGCAAACAGTCCCAAACCAAGGGCGTCCGGCCATTGAATGGCTTTTTCGGTCACGGCCAGGTGGCGCTGGCGCATCAACAACATCGCCAGTACGCAAAGAACGATCACCGCCCAGAGCAGCTCAACATGCTGGACCCAGAAGAACGGTCGTCGGTCCAGCAGTAAGTCCCGCAGCGTGCCACCGCCAAAGGCAGCCAGAAACGCTACGACGCAAACGCCAACCGGGTCGAGTCGCTTGCGTGCGCCTTTCAGCAGCCCTGATAGTGCAAATGCAAAGGTGCCTGCCAGCTCTACAGTCAGTCGCAGACTCTCTCCCCAGGACGGAATCTCAGTAAGCATGTCGGCTCATGGTGCCAGCTTCTTTTTTAATGCCCGTGTTACTGGCAGCGGCAGGCTCGGCAATGCGCGCAGCATCCACGGCAATATCTTGCGTTTCATACCGCTCAGCGATTCAGGAATCATGGCTTCTATAAGATGTGGGCCTGGATTGCTCCAGGCGTACTCGAGCGCCCTCACCATACCCTCGGCCGTGTCAACACTCACGCCATGCACGCCCATACCCTGTGCCAGTTGCGCAAAGCTGATTACGGGGCCATTCAGGTCCAGTTGCGATCTGGCCTTCTTGCCGGCCTGCTGCACCCCCACACGCTCAAGCTCGATATTTAATACAGAGTAGGACGCGTTGTTGAAAATGATGGTTGTGACGTCGAGTTGTTCACGCGCCATCGTCCATAAGGCCTGAATGGTATACATCGCCGAACCGTCTCCAATGAGCGCGAGGATGGGTCGATCGGGGCAGGCTATGGCCGCACCGACGGCATTGGGCAAACCCTGGCCTATGGCACCTCCAGTCAGGGTAAGCAGATCATGTGGTGGCGCCCCTGCCGTCATGACGGACAGCATCAGACCAGACGTGATGGACTCATCTACGATGATGGCATTTTCAGGCAGCAAATGTCCGACGGCCTTGCAGACCTTTTCAGCGGTGAGCCTGCCTTTGGGGCGGCCCGGGCGCTTGGCTGCCTGCAGCCTCGGCTTGGCTTCATGCGATCCGACGACTTCGCTCAATTTCACAAGACAATCCATCACGTCCTGGTCAGGTGCCGCAAGGGTGTGGACGCGACAGGTTTCCGGTACCAGATCGCTCTGTTTGCCTGGATAGGCGAAAAATGAAACTGGCGCCTTGGCATCGACCAATACAAGGTGTTCGATATCCGTCAATTGTACGGAGGCGAGTTCAGCAAGATAGGCGAGGCGTTCGACAGCTGGGAGCCCCGCGCCCCGCTGCATGCGTGTAGGGAATGTTTCTGCAAGCAAGGTAACGCCGCAGTGAGCGGCAATGCGCGCCGCAGCGAGTATTGCGGGCTCACGAAGTGCGCGACCACCTAATAGCAGGGCCACGCTCTCGCCAGAGCGGATCGCTGCGGCTATGGCTTCTACCGCGGCCTTGTCCGCAGCTCTGGGCGAAGCGGGCTGCAGAGGCGAGCTGGCTACCCCGCCCTCACCCCACGACACATCTGCCGGCAGTATCAGTGTGGCCACCTGCCCCGGCAGCGTCCTGGCTGCAGCGATCGCCTGCGCAGCATCCTGGCAGAGTGTGGCCGTGCTCCGAGCTGTGCGAACGAATCCTGGCGAGACGTTCCGCGCGACGGTCTCGATATCAGACTGCAATTGCGCATCGTATTGGACGTGGTGGGTGGCATGATCACCCACGATATTGACGATAGGTACCTTGCCCTTACGAGCGTTGTGGAGGTTCGCCAGACCGTTGCCCAGACCGGCACCCAGGTGCAACAGGGTGGCTGCCGGCTTGTCGGCCATGCGAGCATAACCATCAGCCGCACCAGTCGCGACGCCTTCGAACAAAGCCAGCACGGCGCGCATTTTTGGCTCGTCATCGAGCGCTGCGACGAAATGCATTTCACTGGTGCCAGGATTGCTGAAGCAGACTTCGATACCCGCATCCACTAAGGTCTTCATCAAGGCCTGAGCGCCGTTTGTCATGCTTGTACTCCAGCTTGGAATGCATTGAATCAAGTCGATCATGACTGATATCAGCCTGGCAAGTCACGCCTGTGATGCTCACGATCAGCAGTGGCTTGTTTAGAAAAGCGTGTAAATCGCCAGCCAGACTTGCTGATACAGCCGATGCGCGTTCAGCTACAATAAGGCGATCAATTCCATCCCAGTAGTAGCGAGTGTGCATGCCAGAACCGAGTTTTACAGCCAGGCCACTGTTCGATACCCATCGTGTGTTTATCAAACTGCCAATGGGGCTTGGCATGCTCGAGCAGTATCCTGCTAGCCTGCAGTTCCTCAGTAAGCTGATTGAGGCCATGCCCGGCGTGAAGGACGACTTTATCGGTGCGCAGCGCTTTTTGAAAAGCTATTCGCGCAAAAGCGAAAAGACCTTCACCAGCTTCAGGAACGAGGTTGAGCGTTTTCTGCTGTGGAGTTGGACAGTGGCCGAACGGCCAGTATCGAACCTCAAGCGCTCGGACATCGAAAACTACTTTGATTTTCTGCATTCGCCACCACTGCACTGGATCGGCACGGCCACAGTCAAGCGCTTCATCTATGACAACAATCTCGATCGCCACGATATCAATCCGGACTGGCGGCCCTTCGTTTCGCGCGAGTCTTCTGCTGACGAGAAAAAGGCCTACAAGCCCAGCCACAGCGGCAGCGCCCTCGCCTACTCTGCCATAAGCGTTTTTTACGACCATATGGTGCAGGAGGACATGATCCTGGGCAATCCGATACCTGGCATTCGGAAGGCCTCACCCTACCTGATCAAGGATGCGCAGATGAAACAGGTCAAACGACTGTCTGCGCTGCAGTGGGACTATGTGCTGGAAACGACTTGCGCAGCCGCCGTTGAACAGCCGGAGCTCGAGCGGACCATCTTTATCATCGCCTGCCTGAAGTCGCTCTATCTGCGAATATCAGAGCTCTCGGATCGCAGCCAGTGGACGCCGGTCTGGGAGCATGTCTGGCGTGACCATGAGGGGAACTGGTGGTTCAAGGCCTTCGGCAAGGGCCGCAAGATACGGGACATATCGATTTCCGAGGCGATGTGGACCTATATCCAACGGTATCGCCAGTATCGCAACATGCCTGAGCCGCCAGCGCCTGGCGACAAGGAGCCCCTGCTCAATTCACGCAACGGCGGCGGATTGACCAGCCGGCAGATCTCGCGACTGGTACAGGATGCTTTCGACATCGCCTATGCCAAGATGGTAAGTGACGGCTTCAAGAATGACGCCAAGGAACTCCGGCACGCGACAACGCACTGGCTTCGACATACCGGCGCATCGCAGGACATCGCGACCCGGCCGCTGAAACACATGGCGGACGATCTCGGCCACGCCAGCATGGGCACGACCGATCGGGTCTACATACAGTCAGACATGAAGGAACGGGCGGCCACAGGCAAGAACAGGCAGGTTTGATCGTATGAGGCCGGACCAGTAACGGTCCGGCGTCCCACCACATCGCGAGTGGCAGAGGCTGTCAAGGCACATGAAGCCGATGGTTTGCAATCTGCGCCAGATACAGTTTGAGGGCGGTCAAATCAACGGGCTTGGGGAACAGGTCATCAAATCCCGCTGCTAACGCTTCGCGACGATTGCGCTCCTGTGCATAGCCCGTTACCGCCACCAGAACAGCACCTGCAGTAGATGGCGCTTCGCGAAGCGCCTGCGCGAGCGCGTACCCGTTCATGTCAGGCAGTCCGATATCCAGGAGACAGACATCAGGACTGAATTCTGGCAACCTGGAGAGCGCGTCTTCAGCAGAATTCGCTGTCAGAAGCGTATGGCCCAGCGTCTCGAGTAGTAGAGAAAGTGTGGCTGCAGCATCTTCGTTGTCATCGACGACAGCAATCCGCAGGACCGGTGTATGTCGCATCTCCTGGCGGGGACGGACGTGGTCTGATGCTCTGTTACCGCTGGCCTTCGGCAGGGTTACTTTGAAGGTACTTCCCAGCCCAGGACCATCACTGTGCACGCTGATGGCCCCACCGTGGAGTTCGAGCAGACTGCGGACCAGCGCCAACCCGATGCCCAGCCCCCCCTGACTCCGGTCCAGCCCGCGATCACCCTGAGAAAACAGATCGAAGGCCTGAGCAATCAACTCTGCTGACATGCCAATGCCGTTATCGCTCACTGAAATATCAATATCGTCGCCACTGGTTTCCAGCACAAGCCTGATCTCACCGCCTTCCGGGGTGTATTTGGCCGCATTGTTGAAGAGATTCGTCATGATCTGCACGAGACGCTTCCGGTCACCAATCACCATAGCCGCATCCGGCGCAAGTTGTACGCTCAACTGGTGATGATGCTTTTCGATAAGCGGCCGCACCTGTTCGAGGGCATCGGCGACAACGTCCTTCAGATCCACTTCAAGATTTTCGATATCGATCTTGCCCCGTGTCACTCGTGATACGTCCAGTAGATCCTCGATCAGGCTCGTCATATGCTGGGCCTGTCTTGCGATGACGGCGCTGGTGCGTCTGACCGTCGAGGCATCGACACCAGTACCAGCGAGTATGGCGGCTGCCGAAGCGATCGGCGCCAGTGGATTGCGTAGCTCATGCGCAAGCATCGCCAGGAACTCGTCCTTCCTTTGATCAGCCTCCCTCAGCGCATTTTCAGCCTTGATTCGGTCTGTTATATCCATCTGAGCGATGATCGCACCATCGATTTCGCCACTGCTGGTGCGAATCGGACGTCCACAGTTGAGGATGATCCTCCGCTCGTGCGGCGGTGAAAACGATTCGATCTCGATGACCTGGCGGGGCGCAGGCTCACCATTCAGGGCGCGACTCATCGCCCAATCCTCTGGCCCCAGTGGCTGTCCATGGCGGTCGGAACCGTCCGCCCACCAGCCCTTCCACTCAGTATACTGGCTGTTGTTGGCCGACATGGGATGAGCGCCCCATATGCGACGGTTTTCCGCGTTGACATTGAGCAGTGCACCTTTTCCATCAGCGACGATAATGCCTGCAGGAACCACCTCGAGTAAGGTGTCGAGGCGGCGCCGCTCATTTTCAGCCTCGAGGGCAATGGCGAGCGCAGTACTCTGACTTTCCCTAAGCTCCTCCTCGACGCGCTTTCGCTCGGTAATATCAACCACTATGCCGCTCATGCGCGTGGGCTCTGCATCTGAGCCATAAACGCTGCCGTGAACGGCAATCCAGTGAACAGTCTCATCCGGCCAGACGACGCGGCATTCGAACTGCCAGTCCCTCATTTGAGCCAGCGACTCCTCGAATTTCCCCATGACGTACTGACGATCATCCGGATGCACATGCTGAATGAACGTCTCCCGACCCCAGTTCTCAATCGGCTGCGCATAGCCAAAGCACTGGTCGTGGCGCAAGGAGCGATGCGAGGTATCGTTGACAAGATCCAGGTCCCAGTCGCCTATTTCAGCCGCTTTCAGAGTGAATTCCAGCCGCTCGGCGGTCTGCCGCGAGCGTGTCTCAGCTAGCTTGCGCTCGGTGATGTCGCGGTAGAAAACAGCAAGCCCACCATTTGCAGGATAGGCCCTGATATCAACCCAGTAACTGCGGCCATCAGGAAAGGCGTAGTTGGTTTCGAACACGACAGGAACCCGCTCCCGCATGGCGCGGCGATAGTTCTCACCCAGCGCGACAGACTCAGAACCTGGCCAGGCCTCCCAATGTGTCTTGCCAAGAATGTCATCGGCACTACGTTCTTCAAACCTGAGTCCGCCGGCATTGATCTGACGCACCCGGAAGTCCTTGTCCAGAAAGACAAAGCCTTCGTCCATGCCCTCGAGAAGCTGACGACTCTGATCGCGCTCTATCTCCAGTTCGCGCTGGATCTCCACTTGTTTCACCAGGAGCGTTTGTTGATCCCTGATCGATTTTCTCAGCTCGATCTGGCTCATGATCTGTTGCGCCAGTGTTTCCAGGACAAACTGTTGATGAGCTGTGAGCCCGGCTTCACGAGGCTTGAGGTCGAGCGCGCATAGCGTGCCCAGCGCAACCCCATCCTCGGTCTCAAGGCGGGCCCCGGCGTAAAATCTGAGTCCCGGGTCTCCGGTGACAAGCGCGTTGCAGTCGAAGCGCTCATCTTCACGCGTATCCGGGATAACGGTCACGCCGGGCTGTAATATCGCGAACTTGCAAATGGAGTCGTCCAGCGGCATCTCTCGCGTGCCGAGTCCTACCTCTGCCTTGAACCACTGCCGCTCGCCTGCGATGAGATTGACAGCAGCAATTGGGACATCGAGTAGCTGACTCAGCAGCATGACCACATCATCGAAAGATTTCTCTACGGGTGTGTCGAGAATTCCGTAACTTTCGAGAATCGCCAGACGCTTGGCTTCGCCGTCGGGTAAGGCTGTCGACACCATTCAATACATCCTGATCAAAGAGAGAATGCTTCAATCATATCTCAAATGCGGTCGACACTCGCGAAAAGCCGTTGCGTGGTGGCCAGACACGACGTTTTATGCCAGAGGATGGGGTACCCGCCCACCTGTGCTTACGCCAGGCCTGAGGCGTTCCTTGAGAAAGCCTGAGATGATCCCATAAGATATTTCTCCCCTCTCAGCCATCTCAGTACATCGATGTAGTCGAAGGCCAGGCAGATCAGCACCGTGTCAACCAAGACCAGAACGTAGGTGAAAAGTAAGGGTTGAGTTTCAAAGGTGATCTGGGGACCTAAGGCGCCATCTGACCACAAGCGGGTGCAGAGATAAGCTAGCAGTGGCGTCCAGGGTACGATGTGAGCCAGGCCAAGCAAACGGGAGAGGCCTCGCTGACTTGCCATAAATGTCAGTAGAAAGGGGCCGCTCGCGATAAAAGCGACCAGGATCCACAGTACACTTGGGTCCTGTCCATAGAGTGGAATTGAACATAAGAAGACGATATTGAGGTAAAAAAGCCAGGTTTTCACCCAGGTCTTGAGGCTCATCCATGAGCGGCCGATAGCTCGCCAGACTCCCTCCTGTGCATCCATGAGTACTCTCCTAAATCTGCTTGTTGTACTGTCTGAGCCCAATACTCTGAGCGATTGCGAGAGCGGCCACCAAAAGCGCCACTGTCAGAATCAAGGACTGACCGAGTTCGGTAAGGTTCACAGGTCCTTGCATGAGCAGCCCAATGCTGCCTAGCACCCATCCCCCATCAAGGGCGATGACGACTCTGGTCCAGAGGCCTGAAATTCTTTGTTGCATCGCCAGAACGTAAAGTAGCAGCGAAAACAGAGCGAGCAGTGCGCCCAGCGCTATCAGAACGCCATCTTCCACATAGGCCAGAGATCCCATAAAGCGGTTGAGGACCGGCGCGAGCATCATCAAGGCGAAGCCACTCAAGCCAGAGAACGTGCCGTTCGCAAGGAGCGCTAGTTGTAGCGTGCGCTGTGACTGAACCGAGTCAGACGTGGTCGCTGCTGTAAAAGTGGTTTGTTCATGAATCATTGATTGCAGTGCTCCCTGACCGATCCATAGTATGTAGGACAGCATGCCAACCGTGCGATTATCGTACACTGCCAGCTCAATTTGCTTTAAAATCCTATAGCTTCTGCTTCGTCCAAGTCAATCAACTTTGCACTTTGCTTCAGGCAAGGTTGCGGAGGGTGAATGCAGGCGCAGGTTCGTTATCTTCCCGTAGTAGAGGTGCCCGATATGAAAAAGCGAAGCTATGAACAGAATTGCACTTTGGCTCTGGCCCTGGATGTAATTGGTGACCGATGGACCCTGCTGATTGTGAGAGAACTACTGCTTGGGCCGAAGCGCTATAGTGAGCTGCTAAAAGACCTGCGAGGCATGGGCACCAATCTCCTTGCTGATCGACTCAAGCATCTGGAGGAGATTGGAATCGTGCAGCGAGCCGATGGCGACGAGGAAGCATCCGTGAAAGGCTATCGATTAAGCGCTACTGGGCAGGGATTGGAAGAAGTGGTTTTCGCAATCGTAAGGTGGGGTGCGCAGATGCCCTTCAAGTTTCGCGAAGGTGCCCTATCGAACCCCGAGTGGGACATCGTTGCCATGCGCGCACTTTTCCAGCCAGAACATGCCGCTGATGTTGATGAAATCTACCAGTTCGAGATTGAAGGTTTTTCCTATTTCGTCCACGTCTGCAATCGTGAGATCGCTATCCGGACGGGCGTGGCTGAGGTGCCAAACTTAACAGTGAAGACTGATCGCACCACCCTATCCGAGATGGGTCGTGGCGCTTCGATGACTGAAGCCCTGAGCGATGGCAGGCTTGCCCTGGAGGGATCACCGCATAGCGCGGAGCGGATGGTTAGCATGTTCTCCAGATCTCAGGCGGGGGCGCATTCCCCTGGATGAACTTGAAGAATGGGTTCAGCGCAAGGTTGCCACCTGCGACATAGGCGCTGGTCGCTAGTCAAGCCAGCATCCCACAGCAGATGGATATGCTGGCTTGCCCGCCGAGACAAGGTCAGGAAGTCGCTTTGACCTTCAGGCGGTTGTCGACATCCTGGACGCCAGGACAGCCATCCGCCGTATCTTCAGCGCGGTGCTTCATCTGTCGGTCAGGTACGGTACCTTCAAGGCTGACAATGCCGCTTTTGCAGGTGACGCTGATGTCGCTGGCATCAACGCCTGAGTGTTCGGTGAGGCGTTCGCAGACATCTTCGATGATACGGTCATCGGAACGTTTATAGCCCTTTGGCCCCCGTCCTCGATGGTTCGGCTGCGCGGCACCGCGTTGACGACCCGTTTCATGGTTGGCATCCAGAGGTTGCGGCTGACGGCCGCCGTTCCAGTTGTTATCACGCAGCGATTCACCTCTATTGTCAGAGTCGCCGAAATAATCCACTGGGTAATACTCACCCAGCGCACTATCATTTGTGACGCTGGCGTTTGTGACACTGGCATTGGTGGCGCCGCGCTTACTCCTGGACCGACCATTAGCGGCATCGGGTTTGCCTGAAGATGGCATACGCTGCGTATCCAGATCGATGTTCCGTTTCGAGTGTTCCTGAGCCATTAGTGGCCTCCTTTAACAATTCGCTATACAAGAAACTCGCCTACCGGTAACGGCGGCGGTTCGTGTATTGCTGTACGAAGACATTCGGGGCTCAGCTCGCTTCTGGCGGCCTTAAGTTCTGTTTGGATGGTATGGCGACAATGAACGGTCAACCAGGCGCGCATCGATGACAAATCTGATGAGCCTTGGCATAGCTCATCAGATCTTCAACGGGATTGGATTATTTCGCGCCGCCCGGCTTGAGGCTTGCGTAGTAAGCTGCGAGGTTGGCCATGTCGGCTTCGCTCAGCCCCGCCGCCTGTCCCTGCATGACTACCGCCTGACCGCCTGTCCGAGTCTTGTTCTTGTAAGCTGTGAGAGCGCTGACAAGGTAGGCAGCATTTTGTCCAGCAAGGTTTGGGTACATTGGAATGGTGGCCATCCCATCCTGCCCGTGACAGGCTGCACAGACAGCCGACTTGGCTTTACCAGCCTCGACGTCAGCAGATTGCGCAGACAGCGATGCCAGACTGCCAAAAACGGCGATAGCCGCCACAACTGAACTTCTAAGTGCTCTTTTCATCAAATTGCTCCAGGTGGGACACGAAAAGCCTAAAGAAGGCTTCATTTCAATCTATTACACGCTCATGGGTGCTGCAACGGAAAAACAGCGCTGTACAAAGTCTTCAGATCACGCCCTGGGCCAACATCGCATCGGCAACTTTCACGAAACCTGCGATATTCGCGCCCGTAACATAGTCGGTATAGTCGTCATCCTCCTTACGGCCGTAGGAAACGCAGGCCTTGTGAATACACGACATGATGGTATGCAGCTTCGTGTCAACCTCGCCTTCAGACCAATGCTGACGCATCGAGTTCTGGGCCATTTCAAGACCGCTGACGGCCACACCCCCGGCGTTCGACGCCTTGCCCGGCGCGTACAGGATTCTTGCCTGCTGTACAACGTTGATAGCCTTGAGCGTCAAAGGCATGTTTGCGCCTTCACTCACGCAGAAGCAGCCATTCTCGACCAGCGTTCGGGCATTATCTTCATCCATTTCATTCTGGGTCGCGCAAGGCAAAGCGATGTCACAGGGGTATTGCCAGGGTTTCGCGCCATCCTTGTATTCAAGACCGAACTTGTCAGCCAGCTCACTGATGCGGCCGCGGCGTTCATTCTTGAGTGCCATCAGGTACTGCCACTGTTCCATCGAGAATCCATCAGGATTGTATACCACACCGTCAGAGTCCGACATGGTCACTACGGTGGCGTCGAGCTCAATAGCCTTCTGTGCTGTGTACTGCGCTACATTGCCGGACCCTGATATCGCGATTCTCTGGCCCGCAATGTCCTTGTTCCTTGTTTTCAGCATTGCCTCGACGAAATAGATCAGACCATAGCCAGTGGCCTCCGGGCGCAGAATGCTGCCGCCAAAGCTGGGCCCTTTTCCAGTAAAGCTACCGGTGACTTCGTTCCGCAGTTTTCGATACATGCCGTACATATAGCCGACCTCCCTGCCCCCAACACCGATGTCGCCTGCCGGCACATCGGTCTCTGGGCCAATGTGCCTGTACAGTTCGGTCATGAAGGCCTGACAAAAGCGCATGACCTCATTGGGGCTCTTGCCCTTCGGGTCGAAATCCGAGCCTCCCTTGCCGCCGCCAAGTGGCAAGGTCGTCAGTGAGTTCTTGAGGACTTGCTCGAACGCGAGGAACTTGAGTACGCTCAGGTTGACCGATGGATGGAATCGCAGACCGCCCTTGTAGGGACCGATGGCGCTGTTCATCTGGACACGGTAGCCCCGGTTGACCTGCACCTCCCCTGCATCGTCGACCCAGGCGACCCGGAACTGGATCACCCGTTCAGGCTCGAGAAAACGGTCGAGGAGACCCTGCTTCTGATACTCACTGCATTTTTCAAGAAACGGCCACAGTGTCGTGAGCACCTCCTCTACGGCCTGGAGAAATTCTGGCTGGTCAGGGTCCCTCTTCCGTACACCCTCCAGCGTTTGCTCTAACGACATGCGCATAATTTTCCGCCTTTTCTTCCGTTATGTTCGATTGATCTCGTCTTCGCCGAGATAGCGATTCGATATGACTGATGTTTACGCCTCAATTGTTCATCCAGTCTGATCCACCGAACGACAGACAGAAAAAAGCCCGCAATTTGCAGGCTCAATGGTGTGTTCAGTGACCGGATCCGGAATCAGGCGGGCTGTGCGGTGGAGCTGTGGATGCAGCCACAACCTGTTCCTTATCTGATGGCAGGGGTTGAGCGCCACGCTCCGCGAGCCAGGTCAGCAGAGCCGCCAGTGGCATTGGCCTTGCCAGGAAATAGCCCTGAATGAGATCGCAGTCCAGGCGGTGGAGGATATCCAGCATTTCCTGGTTCTCAACGCCCTCTGCGACGACGCGATAGCCCAGATTCTGAGCCATTTCCAGCGTCGTCTTCACGATGACCTGATCATCGCTGCTGCTGGTCAAGTCGAAAATGAGCGACTTGTCGATCTTGATTTCGTCGATAGGCAGCTTCTTGATGTATGACAGTGACGAATAGCCTGTACCGAAGTCGTCAATGGAGAGCTGAACGCCCACTTTCTTCAGCCGGCATAGCGCCTCTCTTGCACGAGCGGGGTTATCCATCATGGCCGTTTCGGTCAATTCCAGCATGATATCATTCGGCCGAACATCGAATTCCTGAAGTAGCGACGTCACTTCGAGAGTAAAGTCCGGCTCCTTGAGATTGATTGCCGAGATATTAATAGAGAACTGTAGCGGGAATCCCGCACTGGCCACCTGCTGTAGGGCCTTGAGTGTGTTTCGCATGACCCACCTGGTTAGCGGGGTAATGAGGCCCGTGCGTTCGGCGAGTGTTACAAACTCGTCGGGTGGAATGAAGCCATATTCCGGGTGGTTCCAGCGCAACAGAGTTTCAACGCCGACGATTCGATTCTGCTTGAGGTTGAGCTGCGGTTGAAAGTGAAGGTCCAGCCCGTCGAGGCTGATCGCTTTATCCAGTTCAGCCATCAGCGTGAGTCGGCGCTCGTTGTAGACGTCGAAACTCTCATCGTAGAACGCGAGGTTTTCCTGCTGCTGACCTGCAGTATCGAGCGCGATATGCGCCTTTCGCATCAGATCTTCGAGCTCTGTGGCATCGTCAGGATAGCGAACCACGCCTATCTTCGCGCCTGGGTCGAGCGTGAGGTGGTCGAATTGCACGCTTTGGCGGGTTTCCGCTTCAAGCTGGCCAAGCCTGGCGTCAATGTCCTCCTTCAGCACCGGTTTATGGCTCTTCAGCAGCAGCCCCATGGTCACGCCTTCGGTGCTAGCCAGACGGAGGCGCGAGTCCTGGCGTGACTCAAGCAGTATGGCGTCGGGTAGCTCGCTACAGAACGCACTGAGTCTGTTGGCAATCTGACAGAGTAGTCGGTCGGCGTTGTCATGGCCGAGCGTCTTGTCGATCTCATGAAAGCGACTGAGATGAATCAGGCAGACCAAAAACGGCTGCATCCTGTCGACGCTGATCAGCTTGCGGATCCTGTTTTCGAACAGGATTCGGTTTGGCAACCCGGTCACTACATTATGGGTGGCCTGAAGCACAAGCTGATGTTCAGCGCTGAGTCGCTCCTCGGCATCCTTGATGCTGCGACGATGGGCCGCGAGCCGCTCATTCCGTTCCCGATAAATGCGATCGACAATGGCGATAGAAAGCAGCATTGCCTCAAGTGCCGAACCGATCTGTATGCCATAGCTTGTGAAGAAGGATTCTGGCAGCACGCCGGTCTTGTGCAGCATGGTCGACAGAATGCCCATAGACAGCCCGACCCAGGCAAAGGTAAAGAATCTCGCCTCCCGAACCCCCCGCCACCAAAGAACAGGTCCGGTAACGAGCAGTAGCATTGAACAGGGAATGGTGAGGTAGGCCGAGATCATCAGTGATGTCTCGCGGCTGACAAACGGTATCAGCGCCAGGCACGATAGACTTGCCATGATGGTGAAGCGGAAACACAGGTTCAGCACGGGACTGTGCCTGGAAACCCGCAGGAAACTCTGGGCGAATAGACTGCCGAATAATGTGGCGGCTGGAATATTGAGCTGAATCAGCCAGTGCTGCATTTCCGGCAGATGGGGCCAGAAATACTCGAAGGTCCGGCCGTGTAGAGTCGATTGCAGCAGCAACAGCGTGGTGACGAAGAGCACATAATAGAGATAGGTCTTCTCTCGCAGAGCATAGAAAATCATCGAGTTGAACAGGATGACGAACAGCAGGATCCCGTAGTAGATCGAATTCAGCTGGGTCGAGATGACATCATCCAGGTGAAACGCTCGTTCATTCCAAAGCGAAATCGGAAACTCCATCGGCCCCGATTCTTTTACACGAAAGAGATAGGTGTAAGTCTCGCCGGGGTCGAGCGTCATCGGAAGAAGAAACTTAGGGTGCTGGATCAGCCGCTGGGTAAAGGGGTAGGTGTCGCCCATTACGCCTGATTGGATCAGCTCATCGTTCCGATAGAGGAAAAATTCGATGTGATCGAGAAACGGCGCCTGGATGGCCAGCAATTTGTTCAGCGGCTGTGGTGTGACATTTACCAAGCCAACGCGGAACCAGAACACACCTCGCGAATAGCCGAAATTTGCTGCGCCGGCGGCAGCCTGCTGCCAGTTCACTGGCGCCTCGGAAAGCGCTTCAATCGAACGCTTGCCGTCGGGGTCCTCGAGGTAGAAGAGCGTCGGCAAGATCTCCACGCTCGCGTCTACCGGGTCCGGCATTGGTGCATTGCTCGCCAGCAGGCGTGGCGACAGTAGAAGCAGTAGCCAAAAAACGATCTTCAAGCGACGCTGGAGAGCTGTCACAGCACAAGCGGGCATGGGTTAAAGATATCTAAAAAACATCTAACAACGGTAGCCGCGAACCGCCAGAATCGCCAATCTTACCCGGGATTTCATCGACAAAAAAAAGCCGATGCAGCCTCAGGACTGCATCGGAAAGAAAGGCCCAGGGCGTCCGGTGCCGCCCCAGGTCGATTACATAGTTATCAGGTAGAGCTATTTTGGAACACGCCCTGCCCTAGCGATCTTCGTAGCGCTGGTGCTTGAAGAAGATGCCTGAGTCGCCAAAAGCCGACGCCACGAACGGCGTACTGGTATGCAGTTCACCGATCTTGGTCGCTCCCTGACGACGCTCATTGGCATAGCGACGGTTCAATGATGGGAAGATCGAGCTTCTGATGGTCGCAGACGTGGCATACACATCATAAACCTTCACACCTTGCGGCAGTGCCATCAGGTCCTCACGGAAATCGTGCGGGTCCGAGGCGAAGACACCTCTCACATCGGCACCCGGCACGAAATATATCTGCGTGGGCGCTTTCGGCGAGGCTACCGCTGAGCCATCCTGGCGGACTTCAGCCATGGCGTTGGCCATGACCAGCGTAGGCTTGGTGCTTACCAGCGAGAACAGGATGGTGGAGCCCAGTGACTCATTGGCCTCGGGCGATACATAGTTCGACATCTCGTTGGCAAAGAAGTTGTAGTTGTCTCCCTGGCCCGAGAGCGTGTACAGCGCTGAGATGTTTTCAGACGGCTTGCCATCGGCAAACAGCTTGAGAGCCAGTCCCGGCGCATAGCCGCGATCAGCAGGATCACCAGTAAGCGAAAGTCTCAGCAGGCCATGGTCTGCGCCCTGAAACAGACCGGTATACTGACTGCCTGCTGCTGGCACGAATTTCACGCGTGCCACTGCAGCCTTTGGATGTAAGGGCTTCTCATAGCCAGCTGGTGCCACGTCACCCACGCGGTTGACCTTGGTCCACAGAATTGAGTCGATCAGCCCGCCAATATTGACCGGTGGAATTGCAGGCAGTTCATTCGCATCATAGGCCGTGCGCATGACGCCGTTGGTCCAGAGGTGCTGCGCCTTGGCGTCGGCATCCCACTGCTCGTACTCGGCAGGCATGTTCAGACCCCAAGGCTTGAACGCGTTATCCATGCCGACAAGACTGGCAGACAGATTCGGATAATGACGCTTGATCACGTCCACCATCGTATTATTCTCGACCCAGTCGATACCTTCCTGGGTGTAGACTTCTGCCCGGTAATCGCTGGTGAAGAAGCGATCGGTCATCAGACGACGCGAGGCGTTGAGGATGAATATCTGAAACGCCGTTTCACCGAAGCCAAAGCCGTCGGGTCTGGTTTCTTCAGCCAGCTGACCAACCAGTGTGTCGATCTGCTCGATGTCGTTATTGTACAGGCGCTTGAGTTCTGACAGCGTCTGGGGATCGGCAGTCAGATCCTCGAACTTGGTTATAGGCTTCAGTCCGATCTGACGACGGAACTCGTTGTAACGCGGTACACCACGTTCCCGATCACGAAGTATATCGATAGTTGCCATGTCCAGATTGCCACGAACCGGTACGTTCAGATTGCGCATGAAGTCGGGATAGTTCTTCAATGTGAGCGACCCGGGATTGGTAATACCAAAGGAGTACCACATGCGGTCGGCGCCGACGTCGTCAAGAAGGTCTTCGGCGTCGCCGTCGCGGGTTTCCGGCAGCGGTATACTGGCATCGACCACGTTTGAACCGATATCGTAAACCTCGATGCTGTCGCGCAGCAGCGGGTGCATTCGATAGACCGCTACGAACTCTTCGGTCAGCGTATAGGGTACATCGTAGTCGGCCGGCGTTCTTGAGCCCACCAGACCACCGAGCGCGTGCTCGAGGAATCCAGAGTCATTCTGACCCAGGTTCGAG
>TARA_R100000306_G_scaffold15039_2_pt1 | contig 30687 bp, 26 predicted proteins | sample TARA_R100000306 | Tara Oceans TARA_R100000306 (sample SAMEA2620824) | marine metagenome | biome: marine biome (ENVO:00000447); feature: mesopelagic zone (ENVO:00000213); material: "saline water (ENVO:00002010), including plankton (ENVO:xxxxxxxx)" | depth 1000 m | reverse complement strand
CGTCTCCTTTGGTAAAACCGCTAGTTATCAACAAATAGCTAATGCTTTGGGTGATCCAAAAGTAATTCGGGCAGCTGCTTCAGCAAATGGTAAAAACCCGATTTCAATTATTATTCCCTGCCATCGTGTTATTGGTAGCGATGGCTCTTTAACGGGTTATGCGGGAGGATTGCACCGTAAAAAATGGCTATTACAACACGAAAGTCCGGTTAAACAAGGGGAGTTGTTTTAATAGTCACTTCAAAAGGACGTTTCCGTATATTTGAAAGTATAGTTTATTTATGAAGAGATTTCTAACTTGGCTCCTCGGCATCATAGCTGCAATCATACTGGTTTTATACCTAACCGATTATAATTACATATTAAAAGGCATTCGGGTGGTTTATCTTACCGGTCATACTACAGCCTTTATTGACGACTTTAAGTATTTTGAAAGTGAAATAATTTCGGAAAGTAGCAATCCACAGCCGTGGCCTAAAGCCGAAGATTACAATACTGTAGAGCCAACTGAAACACTTACCAAAACCAATGAAGCATTGGGTACTGTTGCATTTTTAATCATTAAAAATGATAGTATTTATTATGAAAAGTATGCTGAAGGCTACAGCAAAGCTTCGCAGACCAATTCATTTTCAATGGCCAAAAGCGTGGTTTCTGCCTTATTGGGAAAAGCAATTTACGATGGGTACATTAAGAGTTTAAACCAACCTGTTGGCGACTTTTATCCAGAATTTAAAGACACGGGCTTAACGGTAGGCGATCTTTCTTCTATGGCTTCCGGCTTAAATTGGGACGAATCGTACAAAAACCCATTTGGTATCACGGCTCGTGCGTATTACGATGATAATCTAGCCGAAACCATCCTCAACCTAAAAGTAGTAGAAACCCCAGGGGAAAAGTATAAATATTTGAGTGGGAATACTCAATTATTGGCGATGGTAATTCAAAAAGCTACAGAGAAGCAGTTAGCGACCTATTTACAGGAAAGCTTTTGGCAACCTATGGGTGCTGAAAAACCAGCTTTGTGGCAAGTAGATGATGACGAACACCGTTTGGTGAAAGCGTATTGTTGCATTGGTTCCAACGCGCGCGATTTTGCCCGTTTTGGTAAGCTCTACAAAGACTTCGGAAAATGGAACGGGAAACAACTATTGGATTCTGCTTTTGTGGCTAAATCAATCCAACCCAGATTTAAAGAAAACCCTGAATATGGTTACGGCTTTTGGCTGAATAAACTCAGTGGCAAAGATATATTTGCCATGCGAGGTATTTTGGGTCAATACGTTATTGTTATTCCTGAAGATGATATTATAATTGTCCGTTTAGGGCATCACCGTGGTAAAAAAGAAGACGATCCTTTTGGCAATGATTTTTACACATATATTGAAGAAGTGTATAAAATGTTAAATATAGGTTCGTAATTTTTTTGTAGTTTTAAATTCTCCCCGATTGTAAAATTTCAAAAGTATGCTTACACGTATAAACCCAGAGCACGTTTTGTTTCTGGATATAGAAACTGTACCGCAATATCCAGATTACAACAATCTGGACGAAACCGCAAAAGTATTGTGGGAGCAAAAAACAAAATACCAACGCAAAGAAGATTTTTCTCCCGAAGAGTTTTACGATAGAGCCGGTATTTGGGCCGAATTTGGTAAAATTGTCTGTATTTCGGTAGGGTATTTTAAAATGAAAGGTGACATCCGGAACTTTCGTGTTACGAGTTTTCACGGTGATGAAGCAACATTACTCAAAGAGTTTAAAACCCTGCTGCAAACCCACTTCAATAAACCGCAACATATACTATGTGCACATAATGGAAAGGAATTCGATTTTCCATATATCGCCCGGCGCATGATTATCCATGGCATAAGCTTGCCATTTAAATTAAATCTATTCGGAAAAAAACCGTGGGAAGTTCCACATTTAGATACTTTAGAATTATGGAAATTTGGCGATTATAAAACATTTACTTCCTTAAAATTAATGGCTCATGTGTTGGGAATTCCTTCCCCAAAAGATGATATAGATGGCAGTGATGTACGAGATGTATATTATGAAGAAAATGATATAGACCGTATCATCACCTATTGTGAAAAAGATACTATTACCGTTGCGCAAATTTTTCTAAAACTTCGGAATGAGGCACTTTTAGAGGAAGATGAGATTTTAACAGTTTAAGAAAAAGTTTTTAATGCAAAAACCCCCACTTCAATTAAGAAAGGGGGTTTTCTACATTCTGGTATTTAAGAAATAAACTAACTAATTAAACGCTATTCTTTAATAAATCGTTCTACCAGTTCTTTCTGTCCGTCATTAATCTTAACAAGATATAAACCGTTAGAAAGTGTATCAACGTTGATGGTTGCAGTTCTGTTTATAGAACCGTTCAGTACTTGTTGTCCAAGTACGTTATAAATTTCATACGTTGCTTCTCTATTATCCAATAATTCCACATTTAAAACACTGTTAGCTGGATTAGGATATACATTAATGCCAAACGCAGCTCCACTAGCACCAAGGTTTTCACCATCTGTACTGCCTCCTGCTGTATAAAATGGTTGTCCAATATTTACAGTGTAGTCTTCAACTTCACCATACGTAAACGACTCACAAGCTCCTTGAGCGCTGTTATACTTCATAGACACTCGCATTCGTGTAGGTCCGGCTGCAGCTGATGTAGGTACTGAGAAACTGGCATTTAACGTCCCGCTACTTGTAGACGAACCGCTAACTACCGCTTCATTAGTTTCAAAAATCCCATCTTGGTCATAATCAATCCATATTTTCCAATACTCTCTGTAGCTAGAACTAGAGAAACCAGCGCTGATATAAATTGTATTTGAACCATATGGAACATTTGCAGACATACTTGTAAAGTCTGCATACCCACCGTTATTTCCGGTTGCATTGTCTAAGTTGTTCAGTCTAACTAAATCAATCCATTCGTATGAAGAATTGTTTCCTTGTGAGTCACAATATTCTACATTAGAAGGTGAACCAGTGGTTACGTTTACAACATTAGAAGCTCCTGATACATTACCTGCCGCATCTTTTGCTTTTACACTAAAGGTATAACTGGTATTGGCAACCAATCCAGTAATTTGAGTTGAAGTGTTTGCGGTTGTTCCTAATAAAGAACTACCTTGATATACTTCGTATTCTGTTACACCTATATTGTCTGAAGAAGCATTCCAAGAAAGATCTACAGTAGTCTCAGTAACGTTAGAGGCAGTTAAACCTGTAGGATCGCTTGGTGCTTCCGTATCGGCACCAATCCCTCCGTCTTCAATACAAAATTGAGTGGCTTCAGAGCTTCCAAAATCACCTCCGGCAAAGATAGTTCCATCATCTGATGATAGAGTGTATGAACCATTTCCGTAGGAACAGCAAATACCATCTCCGTAAGAATCTGTTATTGTAAAAGTATAATCATCTGCCGCAAGTCCTGAAAAGGTAACATTTACAGTAGAACCATCTGCATTTGAGCTTGAGTAGCTTTCAGAATCTATAGTAGTTCCTGAACCATCTTTCAAGGTCCAAGCTGTTTCTTCTGGATAATTATCGAATGTAATTGACAAATACACATCGCCAGTTGCACACTCTTCTGGTGGTGGGGGGTTTCCGCCATCATATGGTTGTCCCACTCCAACTGCATGCCAAGCGTTTGTTACTGCAATTTCTTCTGCACTTCCAGCTCCATAAAGATCGATAGCTGCTTGAATAGCACCTGCTCTAGCATCGTCGTACTGTGAGTTTGAGTTTAAGTAAACTGCTAGGTTTCTATATGCAATAGAGGCTGCTGCGTCCATTCCAATTGCTGAAACGCTATAACTATCTCCATTGTCATTGGTCCCATTTCCACCTACACTTAACAGATAAAACCAAAAGTTTTGTACTCCAGAGTTGTAGTGAACACCACCGTTATCTCCTGAACCTGAATACCAGTTTGTTCCTAGATAGGTGTCTGGTTGGTTGTAAGCGTTAGGATTGCTCATAGAACGTAAAGCGCCACCACTTCCGCCAGCACCTATATCGTCACCCATAAGCCAATCATTATTCCCTTGCGCAAAATTTTCAATAGATTCTCCAAAAATATCAGAGAATGATTCATTTAATGCTCCAGATTCATAACTGTAAACTAAGTTAGCTGAATATTCAGTAACACCGTGAGCAATTTCATGCCCAACAATATCTAATGAAACTAAAGGACCGTAATTGACACCATCACCATCACCATACGTCATACGGCTACCGTCCCAAAATGCGTTAACGTAGTTGGAAGAGTAGCTTACATACGAGCGAATTACAGCACCAGAACCATTATAGGAGTTTCTGTTGTGATTTTGAAAAAAGTATTTGTGAGTCTGTTCTGCTCCCCAATGCGCTTGAACACCGGTAGCATTACCGTTAAAGGTAGTACTGCTGCTGGTAATGTCGCTGGCATTGTTGTAGTTGGTACCGTTGTTTAAGTCATAGGTTTGTATTCCGTTACCATCTGCTGTTTGGCGCAAACGATACTGGCCACCATTACTATCTGCCGTAAGGGAAACATTCCCATTGTAAAGGCTGTTTCCCGTGGCAGGTGTATCAGCGTGATGAATACGCTTGTTTTCCATTATAAAGGCACCTGTGTTGGCATCGATATAAACATCGGCACGATATAACGGCGCTGTAGCATAAATGTCAAACTTATACGCTAATCTATTGGTGGTAGACACATTTTCAATTGCTGGAAAAACAACCAATTCGCCAGTAGGCTTCTCGTAGTTGTTAGCTAGGTTTGCTTCTTGTCTATTTTCCCACAGATAGGTGTTGGCACCAACGTGAGCGAGCGCTCTGTTTAATGCTTGAACGTTACTAAGTTTTGGGGATACTGAAACATCTTTAATTCGGAAAACATTATTGCTCATCGCTACGATGGAACCATCCTTAGCGTGAATCTTGCTCGAACTAAAAGCTACTTTTACGTTCTTGTAGTATTGTTGGTATTCTCTATGGAAATACCCCAACTCATCTACTTTTTCTGAAATTTTTGAAAGGGAATTACCTTCCGGTAGTTGTAGTTGTTGCGAAAGCACTTGTTGTGAGTTAGCAACTGATTTGGTTTCGGTTTGATTAAAAACTTTAAGCTTTTTAATTGGTTTTTTAGGACTTTCCTGCGCAAAACCAACAAATGAAGCTAATAATAATGACGTTGCCACGGCAAGGTCTTTATAATTGTTTCTCATAATTAGTGAATATTAAGGGTTAATAATTAGGTTTATTGTTTTAAATTATTGTGGGGATACGTATTGTGGGGCAATACGTTTTTATTATGTGTACTCGTAAGTTATTTTGGATTTTGACCAATACGAATGGTAAAGAAATAGTATTGAAAAAGTATGTTGAAAACCTGCAGTAGAAGAAAATAAAGTAATAAAGGGATAAAGCAGAAGCGTAATTGGCGATAAATATGAATGAGAAATTAAACGAGGTGGGTGCTTTATAGTACGCTTTTCATCTTTAACAGAATTAAAGAGATTTAGAGCTTTATAAAAAAAGTATTTTTTCGTCATAAACTGCAATAAAATAGACTAATTGTTAAAAATCTGACACGAATTAACCCAAAATATTAATAAAATCAAAATTTAATCGATAAACTACACGGCTAAAATTGTTAAATTTTGTAGGTAAAATCTGTAAACCCTACTATTCATGTAGGATAAGAAAAAATTAGAAATAAAGTTAAAATTGCTACATTTGATTCAATGAACAACAACCCCCTTCTTTCAATTAACAATCTCTCTATTTCTTTCGGGAAAAAATCAAAATTAGTTGAGGTTATCCACAATATTTCCTTTTCAATTTCTGAAAATGAGATAGTTGGTGTTGTGGGAGAGTCCGGTTCAGGTAAGTCGGTCACTGCTATGTCAGTTATGGGGCTGTTGCCTGAAAAGATATCACACGTAAAAGGGGAAGTTCTATTTCAGAAAAAAAACGTGTTAGAACTTGGCTCCAAAGAACTTCGAAACATTCGTGGAAAAGAAATTGCCATGATTTTTCAAGAACCTATGAGTGCTCTAAACCCTTCATTAACTTGTGGTTATCAAGTTTCAGAAATATTACAACATCACTTAAACTACTCAGCTTCAAAAGCAAAAAAAGAAACCCTTTCCCTTTTCGAAAAAGTAAAACTGCCAAGACCCAAAGAACTATATAACAGTTATCCACATCAAATTAGTGGTGGGCAAATGCAACGGGTTATGATCGCTATGGCGATTGCTTGTAAACCTAAATTATTGATTGCCGATGAGCCGACAACAGCCCTTGACGTTACTGTTCAAAAAGAAATATTATTGCTTTTGAAAGATTTGCAACAAGAAACGGGAATGAGCTTATTGTTCATTTCACACGATTTAGCATTGGTTTCAGAAATTGTAGATCGAGTAGTGGTAATGTATAAAGGAGATATTGTCGAAACAGGCACGGTAGCCGAAATTTTTAAAAACCCAAAAGACGAATACACTAAAGCGTTGTTGGCTTCTCGCCCAACATTGGAAAAACGTCTGGAAAAATTGCCTACTATCGCTTCTATTGCAGATAATAGTTATATTCCTAAAGTAGAAAGTTCGCAAACCCGCGCGAAACGCCATAAAAAAATCTATACCAAAAGCCCTTTGCTAGAAGTAAAAAACCTGGAAAAAGAATATTATAGTAATGCAGGATTCTTTAAGCCGAAACAAACAGTAAAAGCGGTAAATGATGTGAGTTTTGCTGTTTTCGAAGGTGAAACTATGGGGTTGGTAGGCGAATCTGGTTGTGGAAAATCAACCTTGGGCAAAACCATTTTGCAGTTGGAAAAAGCCACAAAAGGACATATTTTATACCGCGGAAGCGAATTAACACAACTAAAACCTTCTGAAATACGAAAACTCCGAAAAGAAATACAGCTAATTTTTCAAGATCCGTATTCTTCTTTAAACCCCCGAATTCTAATAGGCGAAGCGCTAATGGAACCGATGAAGGTTCATAAAATTGGCTCTTCAAAAAAGGAACGTGAAGAAAAAGCAAAACAATTATTAACCCGAGTTGGATTAGATGAATCCTATTATTATCGGTATCCTCACGAGCTCTCCGGTGGACAACGCCAACGTGTGGGCATTGCACGAACCATTGCTTTAGAGCCTAAATTGGTTATTTGTGACGAGTCGGTTTCCGCATTGGACATTTCAGTTCAGGCACAGGTTTTAAATTTGCTAAATGAATTAAAAGATGATTTTGGCTTTACTTATTTATTTATCTCTCACGATTTGGCCGTTGTTAAATATATGGCAGACCAACTTTTGGTAATGAACGAAGGAAGAATAGAAGAAATAGGTGACGCAGATGAAATCTACGCAAACCCATCAAAAAAATACACACAAAAGCTTATTGATGCTATTCCGAAGGGGATTTAGGTTTTGGGGCTTCGATACAATCCCGATTCCATCGGGATCACTCAGCCGCCTTATATATTGCTTTTAAATTACCTAAAGCAGTGATTGGTTCGCTCCTACTGTATTTTTATTCAAAGACTAACTTTAAGGTGATTGAGTGATTTTAATAACGATACGAAGTAGCGGTTTTAAAATCGTACCGAAAACCACCGGACTGAAAAAAATCAAAATAAAAAAACCCGTTCTAACCTCACAAAGAACGGGTTTAATATTTGAATCATTGCAGATTCGGGGCAAAAATAAGTAGCCCATAACTGCCAATTGGCAGTATTACATGAGCAAGAATACCTTCTTTGCTACATAAAGCACATTTCTAAGTAAAACAAATGTGCTTTTTAGGGAGTTAACTATGTTTTTCATAAAGTAGGCTTTTAGTTAGTTGTTCAAACTTGGGAATGCTAATATGAAAAAGAATTTAATTTTAATCGATAAAAAACATATTAATTTGATTAAATACACAAAATTTTAACAAATAAGATTAATTAGTAGGAAATATCTTATTTTTATATTAAAAAAAGACCGATGTTTTTACACCGGTCAAAACTTTTTAAAAAATTGGTTTATTAAAATTTCATTTCGGGAATTTCACCATTAACAACCAAATCGCCTTCAGTAGCTTCTCTAATTTCATCAATACTTACACCTGGAGCGCGTTCTAATAGATGAAAGGCTTTGTCTTTTATTTCTAAAACAGCAAGATTGGTCACAATTTTCCGCACACACTCCACACCTGTAAGTGGCAATGTACATTCTTTTAGCAGTTTTGAGTTCCCCGCACGGTTGGTATGCATCATCGCAACAATAATATTTTCTGCTGAAGCTACTAAGTCCATTGCGCCGCCCATTCCTTTTACCATTTTCCCTGGTATTTTCCAGTTGGCAATGTTTCCATTTTGTGCTACTTCCATAGAGCCCAAAATGGTTAAATCTACGTGTTGTCCACGAATCATGGAAAAGCTCATCGCAGAGTCGAAGAAAGAAGCTCCTGGCAAGGCTGTAATGGTTTGTTTTCCGGCATTGATCAAGTCTGGGTCTTCTTCGCCTTCAAAAGGGAAAGGCCCCATTCCCAAAATTCCGTTTTCACTTTGAAACTCTACTTGAATATCGTCCCGTACAAAGTTGGCAACCAAAGTGGGAATGCCAATTCCGAGGTTTACGTAATACCCGTCTTTAACTTCTTTTGCGATGCGTTGTGCTATTTGTTCTTTGCTTAATGACATTATTTTTTAGGTCTTACGGTTCGTTGTTCAATTCTTTTCTCATAATCTTTTCCTTGGAAAATACGCTGTACAAATATCCCTGGAATATGTATTTGATTAGGGTCTAACTCTCCAGCTGGGACTAGTTCTTCAACTTCAGCTACCGTTATTTTGGCAGCACCGCACATATTTGGGTTAAAGTTTCTTGCTGTACCTTTAAAGATAAGGTTGCCGGCTTCATCGCCTTTCCAAGCTTTTACAAATGCAAAATCTGCTTTAAATGCACGTTCCATTACAAACATTTTGCCATCAAATTCGCGGGTTTCTTTTCCTTCTGCAACTTCGGTTCCGTAACCTGCTGGTGTAAAAAATGCTGGTATTCCACTCTGTGCGGCTTGGCATCGTTGTGCTAAGGTTCCCTGAGGAATTAATTCAACTTCCATCTCGCCACTTAACATCTGACGTTCAAATTCTTTGTTTTCACCTACATAAGATGAAATCATTTTTTTTATCTGGTGTTTTCTTAATAACAAGCCTAAACCAAAATCGTCCACGCCAGCGTTGTTTGAAATACACGTTACATCTTGAACATTTCTCCTCACTAATTCATTAATGGCGTTCTCTGGAATCCCGCTTAAGCCGAAACCTCCAAGCATCAACGTCATGCTGTCTTTAATGCCTTCACAAGCTTTTTCAACGTTTGAAACCGTTTTATTGATCATTATTTTAATTTTTCAGAAAATTACAAAATTTGCTTCAGAAACCCTTCAGAAGAGAGAGGCATTTTTAGGAAGGTATAAAAGGAGGCTGTCTAAAAGGTGACTTTAGCTTTCTGTTCGAGCGCAGTTGAGAACTACAAATTATTGAAACTCAATAAGGTCTCGACTGCGCTCGACTGGACAAACTAATTCTTTTCTACTTTTTAGACAGCCTCTTTAAGTTTTTTCAGGAAAAATGATTAAAAGTCAAATTCATCGGGGACATCTTCAGTGTTTTGGTTATCCTCTTTCCATTGCGAACAATCTGTTTCAATCGATAAACGGGAGGGACGTTTAAAGTTCTCGTCTGAAACGTTCAGCTCTTCATCGGCTAAACACTTTTTCATATAGATTGCCCAGATAGGCAATGCCATAGTGGCTCCTTGCCCGTATGACGTATTTTTAAAGTGAACAGCTCTGTCTTCACCACCAACCCAAACGCCGGTAACTAAATTTGGTACCATGCCCATAAACCAACCATCACTGTTATTTTGTGTCGTTCCAGTTTTACCGGCAATAGGGTTTTTAAAATCGTATGGATAGCCTGTAATTACATTCTTGTACATATGGCCACCACGCCAAGTTCCTCGTAACCTACTACCAGATCCAGATTGTACCACTCCTTGCATTAAACTTACTGTTACGTAGGCAGTTTCGTCACTAATAACATCTTTGGTTTCGGGTACATTTTGAAACAAAACAGTTCCGTTTTTATCTTCAATTCGTTGAATAAGTGTTGGTTTTACATAAACACCTTCATTGGCAAACACACTGTAGGCTCCGACCATTTCATAAAGAGAAACATCTGGTGTCCCCAGAGCAATGGATGGTGCAGCGGGCATATCTTTAGTTTCTACACCCATTTTTGAAATTAATTCGATCACTGGTTTTGGTCCAACGCGGTCTATTAAACGAGCTGTTACGGTGTTGATGGAACGAGCCAAGGCTTCTTTTAAGCTAACCATGCCGCCATAATCCCCTCCTGAATTTCTAGGCGTCCAGGGTTTTAATAAGCCATACTTTCCAGCTTCAATAGTGTATTGTGTGTTTGGTAATGTATCGCAAGGCGACATATGCATTTGGTCTATTGCGGTGGCATATACAAAAGGCTTAAATGTTGAGCCTATTTGACGTTGACCGGTCTTCACCATATCATACTTAAAGTGTTTGTAATTAACACCACCCACCCAAGCTTTTACTTCGCCAGTTTGCGGTGTCATGGACATTAATGAAGAACGTAAAAATCGTTTATAATACCGAATGGAATCCATAGGGGTCATTGTGGTATCGATTGCATTGTTTTCGGCTGTCCAAGAAAAGATTCGCATCTGGGTTTTCTTTTTAAAGCTAGCGACAATCTCTTCTTTGCTTTTTCCTTGTTGCTCCATTTCACGCCAGCGATCACTTCGACGCATGGCCGATTTCATGATCTGCTCGGTTTCTTCTTCAGTAATATCTCTAAAAGGTGCCGTTTTATTTTTTTCGTTCTGGCTGTCAAATTCTTTCTGAAGGTTTTTCATGTGCATATCGACTGCTTCTTCAGCATACTCCTGCATTTTAGAATCGATGGTCGTGTACACTTTTAAACCATCACTATAAATATTGTACTGAGAGCCATCGGTTTTAGGGTTTTCTTTTATCCAGTCGGCCATAAAAGCACGGGCATATTCCCTAAAATAGGTGGCAATCCCTTCGTCATGGCCTTGCGGTGTATATTTAATATCAAGGGGTAAAGCTTGCAGCGAATCTTTTACACTTTCAGTAATAAAATCATACTTCTCCATTTGAGCAAGAACTACATTCCTTCGGTTTTTTACACCTACCGGATTACGCAAAGGGTTGTAAAGCGATGAGTTTTTAAACATCCCGACCAGCATGGCAGATTCGGCAGTGGTTAATTCTGAAGGGCTTTTATCAAAGTAAATACTCGCTGCAGACTCAATACCTACGGCTTGGTTAAGGAAATCGTATTCGTTAAAATACATGGTCAATATTTCCTCTTTTGTATAACGACGCTCCAAACGGGTGGCAATAACCCACTCCTTTATCTTTTGAAGGCCTCTTTCTAATTTATTATCTGAAACCTGTTCGGTAAAAAACAGCTTTGCCAATTGTTGCGAAATAGTACTGGCACCTCCCCTAGAACCTAAAAAGACAGCTGCCCGAAGTGTTCCTTTTGCATCGATACCTGAATGATCATAATAGCGAACATCCTCGGTCGCAATTAAGGCGTTAACCAAGTGGTCTGGCAGTTCTTCATACTTGACGGGAGTTCGATTCTCCTTGTAAAATTTCCCCAAGGTTTTACCATCTGTTGAAATGATCTCGGTAGCGAGGTTTTTTTCTGGATTTTCAAGGCTAGTTTCGTCCGGGAGGCTTCCGAAGAATCCCCAAGAAGCAAAGAGGAAAACCAAAATGACCAATAAAATTCCTATACCAAATAGTTTCCAAAAAGTTTTAATGTGCTTTTTGGTACCATCCTGTTGTTTTTTCGGCTTTTTTTTGACCGATTTTTTAGCTTGTTTTTTTGCCATGTTATTGTTGTTGCGATGCTTCTTCTATACTAAAGCCAACATCTGTAATGCCTTCTAGTTTGGTAACGCCCTCAACATCGCCGTTATTGCGTACGGCTTGCATGATGCGAAGTTGATACGTTCCTTCCTCTGGAAAAGCAACACCTTCTTTAAACCAAAGTTTGCTTTCTTTTAAACTTCCAATGCCTTCGCCTAACCATTCGCCATTAGGTTTGGCCATTCTATATTCCAATGTATCTTGAATGGTCTTGCCGTGTGGAAATTCCATTGAAACAATTAAAAACAGGTTGTTAAAACGATAGTCGTTCGTATTCCGAAGGTGTAAAAAAACATTGTATTGTTTTAATGAATCCAACTGCGGAATGGAAAACGCAATGGTGTCGTTTTTATCCCAATAATTAGGCAACGAGTGAGTATCGCTCATAACAGCATCGGTATTGCAGGAGGCTAATAAACCTGCTACTGCAATTAAAAACAGCTTATGCATTCTTTTTTGAATTTCTATTTTTACTTCGCTTTCTATTTTTATTACGGCTTTTACGACGTTTGCTTTGTTTTTTACCTTTGGGTTTATCGAAACGTGTTAAACTGTCTTGCCCCACTACATTGCTGAACAGTTCTTTTTTCGATTCTTGAACCTCAACAACGTACTCTTCAAGACTTGCAACTTTAGTGCCTTTTTTATTTAGTGCAATAATTTTATTTACGTTTTCTACGGAAAGCTCTAACCAGTTCATCCCTTCTTTCACATATGAAAACCACATTAACCCTTTAAAAATGTCAATTTTCTGGCAAATAGCAGGCCCTTTTTCAGTTTGAAGTTTAACATCGTTTTTAGGGAATTCTTTTAACGCTTCCAAATAGGTGTCCAATTCGTAATTAAGACAACATTTCAGTTTGCCACATTGTCCGGCCAGTTTTAATGGATTTAATGACAATTGTTGGTATCGAGCCGCCGAAGTGGTTACCGATCTAAAATCAGTTAACCAAGTGGAGCAACACAATTCACGGCCACACGAGCCAATACCGCCTAATCGTGCTGCTTCCTGACGGAAACCAACTTGTTTCATCTCGATACGGGTATTGAACGTACGGGCAAACTCTTTAATTAATTGTCTAAAATCTACGCGCTCTTCGGCAGTATAATAGAAAATAGCTTTTGAGCCATCACCTTGGTATTCAATATCACTAATCTTCATTTTCAACCCTAAACGAATAGCAATTTCACGTGATTGTTTTTGAATACTGGGCTCTTTATCACGGCAGCTTTGCCATTTGTCAATATCTTTTTGGGAGGCTTTTCGGTATATTTTTGGAAGCGCATCCATATCCATGCGCTCATTTTTCTTCTTCATTTGTACACGAACCAGTTCGCCGGTTAGCGTAACAATCCCAATGTCATGACCGGGGGACGCCTCGGTGGCGACCACGTCGCCCATACTAAGGGTAAGATTTTCGTTATTGTGATAAAAGTGCTTCCGTCCATTTTTAAAACGCACTTCCACGCCTTTAAAAGGTTCCATATCGGCAGGAAGTGACATGTTGGAAAGCCAGTCAAACACCGTTAATTTATTACAGCCATCGGTACCGCAAGTTCCGTTGTTTTTGCATCCCTTTGGCTGTCCGTTGGCGCCTGTGGCACAGCTTGTACAGCCCATATTGTATATATATAGCTCATTTTCAAAAGAAAACGAGACGAAGATTAAACATTCTCTTGAAAAGTAAAGATACCAATAATTGAAGAACCTACTTCTTAAACTTTAGTTTTTCTGAACGTCCTTTTTTAAAGATTTTATTGCTGTTAGGGATGCCTTTTCGAAGTCTTTTTTGTTCTTCATACGGAAGTTGAATAATCTCTTTACACTCAGTACTACAACAGGTTTCCATAGCTTCGGAACACTCTTCGCATTGGATAAAAAGTAAGTGACACGCTTCGTTAGCACAGTTTACGTGAGTGTCGCAAGGGGTGCCACACTGATGGCAATTGGCGATTACATCTTCGGTAATTCGTTCCCCTCGACGGTGATCGAACACAAAGTTTTTACCAATAAATTTATTGTCCAATCCTTTATTTTCCACTTGACGAGCGTATTCAATGATGCCGCCTTCTAGCTGAAATACATTTTTAAATCCTTTGTGTTTGTAATAAGCACTGGCTTTTTCGCATCGAATTCCACCGGTGCAATACATTACTAGATTTTTATCTTCCTTGTGGTCTTTTAAATCCGCTTCAATAATGTCCAGCGAATCGCGAAACGTATCCACATCGGGTGTTACGGCGCCTTGAAAGTGACCAATTTCACTCTCATAATGATTCCGCATATCAACTAAAACCGTGTTGGGGTCATCGATAAGCTTGTTGAAGTTTTCAGCATCTACGTGAACGCCTTTGTTGGTTACGTCAAATGTTTCATCGTTTAATCCGTCTGCCACAATTTTTGGACGCACTTTTACTTTCAGCTTTAAGAATGATTTCAAATCGTGTTCAATAGCGATATTCAATCGAACGCCATTTAAAAAATAGATGCCATCGATAAACTCTTTAAATTTTCCGAAGTTTTTAGCGGGAACAGAGAGTTGCGCATTAATTCCTTCGTGAGCCACATAGATACGGCCTAGAACATCTAATTCGTCCCAAGCGATAAACAAATGATTTCTGAAAAGTTCTGGATTGCCAATCTTGGCATATTGATAAAAAGAGAGGGTCAAGCGGTCTTCACCTGCTTGTTCCAATAAATCGGCCCGCTCTTTTGCACTTAAGGTGTTGTACAGTTGCATGCTATACTTTTTTTGAGTGAAAAGAAATAATTTTAAATATTGAGGCAAAAATACACTTTTCAACCCTGTTAACAAAAAAACTAGTTTCAGGGTTTTTCCTTTTGTAGTAAAAGCAAAGAAATAGTACCTTAGCCTACTGACTTATTTACAGCTAAAACACACACTATGAGCAAAGAAAAAGAAGCAAAATTAAAAGCGTTAAAGCTTACACTAGATAAAATGGATAAAACGTACGGAAAAGGTACGGTTATGAAAATGGGAGATGCCGCAGTACAAGAAGTAGATGTAATCCCAACAGGTTCGTTAGGACTTGATGTAGCATTAGGTGTAGGAGGATATCCAAGAGGACGCGTAGTTGAAATATACGGACCGGAATCTTCGGGTAAAACTACGTTAACCTTACACGCTATTGCTGAAGCGCAAAAAAAAGGAGGTATCGCCGCTTTTATAGATGCAGAACACGCTTTTGATCGTTATTATGCAGAAAAACTAGGGGTTGACATTGAAAACTTGATTATTTCACAACCAGATAATGGGGAACAAGCTTTAGAAGTTACCGATAACTTAATTAGAAGTGGAGCTATCGATATTATTGTAGTCGATTCGGTAGCGGCATTAACACCGAAAAGTGAAATTGAAGGTGAAATGGGAGACAGCAAAATGGGACTTCATGCCCGATTAATGTCGCAGGCACTTCGTAAATTGACAGGATCGATTAGCAAAACACAATGTACAGTTATATTTATTAACCAGTTGCGTGAAAAAATAGGCGTAATGTTTGGTAACCCTGAAACCACAACAGGTGGTAACGCTCTTAAATTCTACTGTTCCGTACGTTTAGATATTCGTCGTTCTACGCAAATAAAAGACTCAAATAGTGATGTACAAGGGAATAAAACCCGTGTAAAGGTGGTAAAAAACAAAGTAGCACCACCATTTAAAACGGCCGAGTTTGACATCATGTACGGGAAAGGAATTTCGAAAGTAGGTGAGGTTGTCGATTTAGGGGTAGATTTTGAAATCATCAAAAAAAGTGGTTCTTGGTACAGTTACGACGATACCAAATTAGGGCAAGGTCGTGACGCAGTTAAGACACTTCTTTTAGACAACCCAGAACTTATGGAAGAATTAGAAACTAAAATTAAAGACGCTATAAACACCCTTAAAGAATAAAAAGGTACATTCTGCACGCAACCTTTTGTAAATTAGGGTATCTACAGTATGTAGGGCCTTGATTATTAGTATCGTTTGCACTGTAAATAAGTAATAACCATCAATAACCACGGTACCGCAATTTGACTTTAGACGAGCTCATACTAAAATGTAAGAAGCAGGACAGTAAGGCACAGGGAGCATTGTATAAACGCTATTCCGGTATCTTGTTTTCCATTTGTTTACGGTATTCGCCCAATAAAACCGAAGCCGAAGACAATTTACAAGACGCATTTCTTACCATTTTTAAAAAAATTGAGCAGTATAAAGGGAAAGGTTCTTTTGAAGGTTGGATTAAACGTATAACTGTTAATACTGTGCTTCAGAAATACCGTAAACAGCGTGTTTACAGCATTGAAGATGAAGCACAAATTGAAGAGGAAGATAATGTGACCGTTGATACGGAAACAGTGCCCTTGGATTTTCTATTGAAAATTATTCAAGAGCTTCCAGATCAGTATCGGTTAGTGTTTACTCTATATGTTTTGGACGATTATTCGCATAAAGAAATAGCCAAAATGTTAGGAATCAGCGATGGTACGTCTAAATCTAATCTAGCAAGAGCAAGAGGTATATTAAAAACTAAAATAGACAACTACAAACCATAAAATAACGTATATAAAATTAGAACTCCCCTCATGAAAAACAAAAAGCACATAGACGAGCTTTTTAAAGAGCGTTTCAAAGACCTTGAAACGACTCCACCCCCGCATGTTTGGGACAATATTCAGGCAAAACTACAAGAAAAGAAAAAAGACCGAAAAGTAATTCCGCTTTGGTGGAAACTGGGCGGTGTAGCTGCTTTATTGGCTTTGTTGTTTACCATTGGAAATTCAGTTTTTAATACCGAAGAAACCAATAATAAGATAGTTACTGAAGAAAAAAATACTACCATTCATTCAGATTCTGAAACAAAAACAGAAGAAACTATTTTTGATGATACACAAGTTGCTTCAGAAACAGATGAAAAATCTACAGATAAAACAGTAGATGATAACTCAAAACAAGATAAAAATTTATACAAAAAGAATACTGAGAAAAACAAATTCAACTCTCAAAAATCCAATACTACAGCAGTTGCTGTAGAAAACACTTCTGAAGAAAAGGCAAAAAATAAAACCAATAAAATTTCTTCTGAAAAGAAAGGTGAAGCTGCTAAGCAAAATAATACAATTACTATAAACGATGCTGTTGCCATAACTTCAGAAAACGATGCTATAAATTCTAAGGACAACTCAAAAAATAAAAGCAATACTGCCATCGCTTCTGAAAAAAACAGTTCAAATCTAACTGAACAACAGAAGGAAAAAAATAATGGACTGATTAATAAGGAAAGAGTTATTTCCGAAGAAAAGAATACTGCAACAGCGACTGTCAAAACCGAAGATGAGGTTGTAAAAGAAACTGAAAAAAAGTCAATTTTTGACGAAATTGAAGATGCTAAAAAAGCAGATGAGGCTGTTGCCAAAAGTAACAAACCTCAAAATAGATGGGATGTTGCTCCCAATGTAGCGCCTGTTTATTATAGTTCATTAAATGGAGGGTCGTCTATAGACCCAATGTTTGCAGATAATTCGCAAAGTAGCGATGTCAACATTAGCTATGGAGTACAGGTGGCATATAATATTACGGACAGATTAAGTGTACGTTCTGGAATTAATAACGTAAATCTAGGTTATGCCACAGGTGGTGTGGATATTGGTACAGGCCCTGTTGCTTTTGGGCTTAGAACGATTGATTACAATGGTGGTGGAAACATAATTATACCTGCTGACAAAGGAGCCTTTGACAATCCTATGGATGGTTTTGGTTCCGTTATTCCAAAATCTACTGGAGGAAATGCACAGATTATTCAAGACATAAGTTATTACGAAGTGCCGCTTGAATTAAAATACGCCATAGTCAACAATCGATTTGGCGTTAATATGATAGGAGGTCTTAGTACTCTCTTCTTAGGAAATAATGAAATATCTGTAGAAGATGGAGGTTTTAGGAGTGTGTTAGGTGAAGCTAACAACCTTAATCAAGTTAGTTTTACCACGAATGTAGGTGTTGGTTTTGATTACAAAATTAGTAAACGATTAAAGTTTAATGTTGAACCTATGTTTAAATATCAACTTAATCCGTACTCAGACTCATCGGTAGGGTATAAGCCTTACTACATTGGTTTGTATAGCGGCTTGAGTTTTAAGTTTTAGGTTAGTGTCAAGTTTTAAAGTTTAATTGACACTGTTTTTTAGTTGGTTAGGTTTGGGTGATGCCAAACATGATTAAAGAAAACCGTTCTTCGCCATAGGACGGTTTTTTTTATACAGTAGGTTGGGTAAGCTCATCTTTAATAATTTTATGGGTTGTATGGTTCAACATTCGTCTATCTTCCATACTCAAAATTTTAGTGGGCAATGTTTCGTGCACTTTTACCCTCATTTTACCTGGGCTGGCCGATAAAAAGGAATAGGAAAACCGTTTTTTGTTATCGTGAAAGGTCATAGGCGCAATAGGTATTTGATGCTCTATTGCCAATCTAAAAGCCCCATCTTTAAAAGTATCTAATACAAGTGAGAGATCTTCCGGCACCCCGCCCTCAGGGAAAATACAGACACTTAAACCTTGATTCAATTTATTCTGGGCTCTTTTAAAAACCTCCAACCGACTTTTAGGGTTGTTGCGGTCCACCAAAATACAGGTGCGTTTGTAGAAAAAACCAAATATCGGAATTTTCGCTAATTCCTTTTTACCTACAAACACAAAAGGGTTTCTTGTTACGTACAACATTAACATAATATCGGCCATCGAAGTGTGATTGGCCACGAACATATAGCTTTGTCCTTTTTTATAGTGGGTTTCACGTTTTATTTTGGGTATAAAGCCCATTCCAAATAAAATAATAGTTGCCCATAACCTAGCCAGAGCAAAGAAGAACGGATACCATTTTTCGCGAAGAATGCTTATCACCAAAATAGGGAAAAATAAAATAATTGGTATAGTAACCAGTATATAGAACCAGATTCGGTATAAAAAAATGAAGAAAGCCTTGAGTATGTTCATTCGAAATCAAAAGTAATAATTTGAGGCGTATCAAAAAGGTAAAAAAAGTACCTTTGCTGAAAATTGAATAATTAATAGATTCCCTTTTGAAGTTTATATCAAACGGAATCGAAATAGAAAGTTAATATGTCTAGAATACTAACAGGAATACAAAGCACAGGAACACCGCATTTAGGAAATATTTTAGGAGCCATAAAACCAGCTATCGATATGGCAAACGACCCTAATAACGAGTCCTTTTTGTTTATAGCCGATATGCATTCACTAACGCAAATAAAAGACGCTGAAACATTACGGAACAACACCTATAGTGTTGCTGCAACTTGGTTAGCCTTTGGACTGGACATAAACAGAGTAGTATTTTATAGACAAAGCGATGTACCGCAAACAGCGGAGCTCACTTGGTATTTAAGCTGCTTTTTTCCATATCAGCGCTTAACCTTGGCACATTCCTTTAAAGATAAAGCGGATCGATTAGAAGATGTAAATGCCGGTTTGTTTACGTATCCAATGTTAATGGCAGCCGATATATTATTATACGATGCCGAAATTGTCCCCGTTGGGAAGGATCAATTACAACACATTGAAATGACGCGCGATGTTGCTTCCCGTTTCCACGCAAAAATGGGTGAAACCTTTATACTACCTGAAGGCAAAATACAAGAAAATACTAAGCTTATCCCCGGGACAGATGGATCTAAGATGAGTAAATCCAACAATAATTTCATTAATATCTTTTTGCCTGATAAAAAACTTCGGAAGCAAATAATGAGTATTGATACCGACAGCACACCTTTGGAAGAACCAAAAAACCCAGATACATGTAATGTGTTTGCACTCTATAAATTATTAGGTTCCCCTGAACAAGTATCTGAAATGCGCGACAACTATGAAAATGGCGGCTACGGCTACGGTCATGCCAAACAAGCCCTTTTTGAGTTAATAACAGAAAAGTTTTCAGAAGAGCGAGCAAAATATAATCACTACATCAATAATTTAGATGAAATTGACGAAGCTTTAAAAGTAGGAGCAGAAAAAGCAGGAAAAGTAGCTGATGAAGTATTGAAGCGTGTTCGTGAGAAAGTAGGCTATTAAACCACCTGAAACAATTTCCCGGGCAACGGGCGAACGACACCTTTTAATTCCATATTTAATAAGATAGTAGCTGCTTTAAAGGTAGGGATTTGACATTCCAGAGCGATAATATCCAGTAACTCTTTGTCTTTTTCCTTTAAAAAACGATAAACTTTCTTTTCTTCTTCAGTCAATTCTACAAAAAGTTGAGTTTGCTGTGGTTTTTTAGTTTTTTCTTCCACTTCCCATCCCAATTGATAGATGAGGTCTGCCGCACTATTTAATAAATGTGCCTGTTGGGTTTTTATTAAGTTGTTGCAACCTTGGCTTTGCTTATCGGTACTCCTACCAGGGACGGCAAAAACTTCTCGGTTATATGAATTTGCAATATCTGCGGTAACGAGACTTCCACCTTTTTCAGCAGATTCTATCACGATGGTCGCTTCAGATAATCCAGCAATAATTCGGTTGCGTTTTAAAAAATTGTTTCGGTCAAAAGGATCATCGCTCCAAAATTCAGTGATAAAGCCACCATTTTCTTCAACTTTCGCAACATATTTTTTGTGTATTTTTGGGTACACTTGATTTAGTCCGTGAGCTAAACAAGCTATTGTCTGTAGGCCATTGTCCATAGCAGCTTTGTGGGCTGTAATATCAACACCGTAGGCAAACCCAGAAACAATAACGGGATTGAGCGGCGCCAACTCTTCAACTAAATTTTGACAGAAAACAGTACCGTAAGTGGTAACTTTTCGGGTACCAACAATGCTAATTATTTTCTTGTTCTTTAAATCGATATTTCCACTATGGAAAAATAGAATAGGACCATCCAAACAATGTTTCAGGCGTTCGGGATAGGTTTTGTCAAGAAAGTAACAGTATTCAATATTTTCTTTTTCAATAAAGCGAAGTTCTCGTTCTGCCTCACCTAGTTGTTGGTTCTCGTTGAGGTCTTTCAGCTTAAAGGAGCCAATTCCATCTACTTTCAGCAAATTATGTTTTTTCTCTTTAAAAATAGCTTCCGCCGAACCTACGGCACGCAATAATTTTTTAGCAGACGTATCGCCCAAGTTGGGAGTTCGCTGTAAAGCAAGGGTGTAAAGTAATTCTTTTTGTGATAACATAAAGTAACATATGCAATCGGGGAGTTGTTAAAAATACACTTTTTTAAGTTGTTGATAAATTTTAAGTCCAGTAATTGAAATACATGAAAAATTAATCTATGTTTGTTAGTATGCAACTAGCCACTTACATAAAAGACTTACTCTATCGCTATGAGTGTGTTATCATTCCTGGGTTTGGTGCGTTTTTAACGCAATATCGTACCGCTAGAATCGATGAAGAAACCAACACTTTTTATCCACCTGGAAAATCACTTTCATTTAACAGACAGTTGCAAACCAATGATGGGTTGTTGGCAAATTATGTTGCTTCGGTAGAAAACTGTAGTTATGAAGTAGCGGTTCAAAAAATACGAAATTTCACGGCTGAAATATCGCTTCAACTTACAGAAGGTGAAACGGTTTTCTTAAAAAATCTAGGTGAATTTGCATTGAATTCTGAAAAATCCATGCAATTCATTCCTTCAGAAACGGAGAATTTTAGCACAGCATCTTTTGGCTTAAACACTTATGTTTCTACAAAAGTTTCACGTGAAGTTTACAAAGAAACTGTTGATACTCTTGAAGAAAAAGCACCTATCCACTTTACACCCGAGCGTCGCAAGGCCAGACCATATTTAAAGTATGCTGCAATTGGTTTGATAGCACTTACTTTAGGTGGTTTTGGAGGGATGAAACTTTACGAAAGTCAAGTGCAAAAACATAATTTTGCTGCAAAGCAAGAAGCAGACAACCGTATTGAAAACCAAATACAAGAAGCAACGTTTGTAATTGAAAATCCGTTGCCGGCTTTAAAAATTACTGTACCTAAACAAACAGGCAAATACCATATTATCGCTGGAGCGTTTCGAGTGGAGGAAAATGCTCAGAAAAAAGTTAGACAACTTTCAGAAAAAGGCTTTAAGGCTAAGCTGATAGGCGCTAACAAATATGGCCTACATCAAGTGGTTTACAGTAGCTATGAAGATAGGCGAGAGGCTCTTCGTGAACTTCGCTCCATTAAACGTACCGAAAACGAAGCGGCTTGGTTATTAGTAAAGGATCTTACCAAATAGACATTAACCTCAACTTTATTCCATTTCTTTAAAAAACCAATGTACCTTTGCAAAAATTTATTTTTGCAATGGAAGCTAGAACACCGTTAGAATCAAGAACCATTATTACAGATCTTGTCCTGCCCAGTGAAACCAACCCAATAGGAAATATGTTTGGGGGCGAATTATTAGCTAGAATGGACCGGGCTGCCGGAATTGCTGCACGCAGGCATAGCCGTCGTATTACAGTTACAGCATCGGTAAACCACGTAGCTTTTAACAAAATGATCCCGTTAGGAAGCGTGGTAACGGTCGAAGCAAAAGTTTCCCGCGCCTTTAAAAGTTCCATGGAAATATATATGGACGTTTGGATTGAGGATCGCGAAAGTGGTATGCGCAGTAAGGCAAACGAGGCGATATATACATTTGTAGCTGTAGATGAAATGGGCAACCCAGTACCTGTACCTCCCGTAAAACCAGAAACTGATCTTGAAAAGGAACGTTATGATGCCGCTTTGCGCAGAAGACAGTTAAGTTTGGTTCTTGCTAAAAAAATGGATGCGAAAGATGCAACCGAACTAAAAGCATTGTTTCAATAAATCTAAAAATTTTATAGAAACTGTTAAAAACCCTTTTGTAACTATTTATTGATTGTATCTTAGCTTTAATTCAGAAAAAGCGATCAATCAATACAAATGGATCAATTAATTCATCCCACATACGCTTCAATTTTTGAAAAAGAATTATTAGACGAAATTGAACAGACTGCGGTTTTAAAAAAAATTCCTCAAGACACAACTTTAATTGAAATAGGTGATTATGTAAAATCAATGCCCTTAATTCTATCAGGTGCTATTAAAGTACTTCGCGTAGACGATAATGGTGATGAGCTACTGCTTTATTTTTTAGAACCTGGCGACACTTGCGCCATGACCATGTCCTGTTGTTTAGGCCATACCAAAAGCGAAATTAAAGCTGTTGCCGAATTGGATACAGAACTACTTATGATACCTGTTCAGAAAATGGAAGAATGGACAGCAACCTATAAAAGTTGGAGAAATTTTGTTTTTCAAAGTTATCACAATCGATTGCAAGAATTATTAAATACAGTAGATACCATTGCTTTCCTTAATATGGATGAACGCCTTTTAAAATATTTAAATGAAAAGGTTAAAGTGTCTGGAGATACTACTTTACAAACTACACACCAAGAAATAGCCTACGATTTAAACACGTCTAGAGTTGTAATATCACGATTATTAAAAAAACTGGAGACCATGAAAAAAATAGAGTTAAAGCGAAATAGTATAACAATACGCTCGCTTTGATCTTTCTATGTAACATAAGATACGTTAGCAATAAAGCTAATATGCTACTTTTGCCAAAAATGAAATTATCTTAATGGAGTTATCACAAATTTTGGGTTATGCAGGCGCACTGGTAATAGGGGTTGTTTTAGGGCTTATTGGTGGAGGAGGATCCATTTTAACCGTTCCAGTACTTGTATACTTATTTTATGTTAATCCAGTAACTGCAACAGCGTACTCTTTATTTGTAGTGGGAGTTTCGGCATTGGTAGGCGCTGTTAGAAACATTCAAAAAGGACTGGTAGACTTTAAAACGGCCATTGTTTTTGCTATTCCCGCTTTTATAGCTGTCTACGCCACCCGAAAATTTATAGTCCCTGCAATACCTGAAGAGTTGTTTGAGGTTAATGGCTTTTTGGTAACCAAGAACATAGCAATAATGGTATTTTTTGCCATAATTATGTTAGTGGCGGCGATTTCGATGATTAAATCGAACGGTAAAAAGATTGCCACAGAAACAAAAGTGAAATATAACTATCCATTAATAATTGTTGAAGGGATTGTAGTAGGGCTTTTAACTGGAATTGTAGGTGCTGGTGGTGGATTCCTTATTATTCCAGCCTTGGTCTTGTTGGCCAAATTACCCATGAAAAAGGCAGTAGCGACTTCGCTGTTAATTATTGCAATAAAATCACTGATTGGTTTTATAGGAGATGTGGAAAACCTGGATATCGATTGGACTTTTTTATTGCTTTTTACGGCAATTTCAATTGTGGGTATTTTTGTTGGGATATGGCTCAACAAATTTATTGACGGAAAAAAACTCAAAAAGAGCTTTGGGTGGTTTGTACTGGCGATGGCCCTTTATATTCTATTTAAAGAATTTTCATAATACCTATTGAAGTTCTCCAACTATGCTAAATGAACAATATTGGGATAACCGTTATAAAAACAAGAATACACAGTGGGACATTGGCTATGTTTCCACTCCCTTAAAAGCCTATTTTGATCAACTAACCAATAAGGAATTAAAAATCCTTATCCCCGGTGGTGGAAATTCTTATGAGGCAGAATATCTTCACAACAATGGTTTTACTGAAGTTTATGTGGTAGATATTTCAGAAACTGCTTTGCAAAATTTAAAAAAAAGAGTACCAACTTTCCCTTCAGAAAAATTACTACACATCGATTTTTTTGAGCTACAAGAAACATTCGACCTTATTATAGAACAAACCTTCTTTTGTGCACTCAAACCTTCGTTACGGAATGAATATACTGTTAAAACACATCAATTGCTGAAACCAAAAGGGAAACTCGCAGGGTTGCTTTTTAAATTTCCCTTAACTGATGACGGACCGCCTTTTGGCGGAAGTGAAAAAGAATACCGAACGCTTTTCAGCCCTCATTTTGAAATTAAGACTATGGAAACTGCGTACAATTCAATTCCACAACGCCAGGATAATGAACTTTTTATTATTCTTCAAAAAAACTAATTTCTAATTTAATATAGTAGGTAACCATTGTTACAGATAAGATTTCTACTCTTTCTTATCTTTGTAAATCAATCTTAAAATAAATGTTATGAAAATAAAGCAATTTGAATATAAGCCACTTTCACATTACTCGTATGCAATTATCAGTGAAGGTAAAATGGCATTAGTAGACCCCGAACGTGATCCTACGCAATATTATGCATTTGCCGAAGAGAATGATGCACAAATTGTTACCGTTTTTGAAACCCACCCGCATGCTGATTTTGTAAGTTCTCATTTACAGATTCATGAAGAAACAGGTGCCAAGATATATTCCAGCAAAAAGACAGGAGCTGACTATCCACACACAACTTTTGATGATGACGATACTGTAAAAATGGGAAATATCAAATTTACGGCTATAAACACACCAGGACATTCGCCAGATAGTATAACCATACAGGCTACCGATGGCGACAATACAGCATTATTTACTGGAGACACTTTGTTTATAGGTGATGTAGGTCGCCCAGATTTACGTGAAAAAGCAGGCCATTTAAAAGCTAAACGAGAAGAACTGGCTAAAATGATGTTCAATACCATCCAGACTAAATTTAAGGATTTGCCAGACAATGCATATGTTTATCCAGCGCACGGTGCTGGTTCACTTTGTGGAAAAGGGATGAGCGCAGACGCATCTTCCAGCACATTAGGAAACGAACGTATAAGTAATTGGGCATTTAAAAACCAAACCGAAGAACAGTTTACAGAGCATCTTTTAAGCTCACAACCTTTTATACCACATTATTTTGGCTATAATGTGGCTATTAATAAAGATGGTGCCAGTAACCTCTCTAGGAGTATAGGAAACATTCCTTTACAACTTTCCATTTCAGAAACGAGAGATGATATATTAGTCATTGATACTCGCGATGAAAGCGATTTTAAAAAGAATCATCTGCCAGGAAGCATCAATATTATGGCTACTTCGGAAACTTCGAAATTTGAAACTTGGTTAGGTTCCATTGTTAAACCAGAAGAGGAATTTTATGTAGTCGTCACTTCAGTAGAAGAAGCAAATACATTACTCAACAGGATAGCAAAAATCGGATATGAAAAACAGGTTAAAGCAATTGTGACATTAGGCAACGGCGACTTAAAGACATCGCCAGATTTTAACATTTCAGAATTTAAAGAAAACAAAAAAGCCTTCACTATTGTAGATATACGTAATGATAGTGAAGTGGAAGAAGGTAAGATTTTTGAAACAGCATTGACTATCCCATTGCACCAATTGAGAGAACGAGTTTCTGAAATTCCAAATGACAAACCCATCGTGGTTCATTGTGCAGGAGGGTATAGAAGTGCTGCGGGAAGCAGTATCTTGGAAACCGAATTAAAAAACACTACCGTATTCGATTTAAGTGATGCCGTAACTGAATTTCAAAACTAAACTTTATGAATATTATTTATGAACCTTGGCCGTGGTACGTAGCCGGACCACTCATTGCTTTGGTTATGTTTTTATTACTGTTTGCAGGAAAGAAGTTTGGTATGTCCTCAAATTTACGAACCATGTGTGCAGCTGGAGGAGCTGGAAAAGTAGCCGATTTCTTTAAATTTAATTGGAAAGAAGAGCGTTGGAATTTATTGGTGGTGATTGGGGCTGTTATTGGCGGATTTATTGCCTCTCAATTTATGTCTAACAATAAGGTGGATATCAATCCTAAAGTTTCCAAACAACTCTCTGATGATTATCAAATTGATAGTTCAGGTAAAGCATATTTGCCGCCCGAATTATTTTCAACGGAACAATTATCAAATCCATCTATGTTAGGGGTTTTATTGGTTGGTGGATTGTTGGTGGGCTTTGGTGCTCGCTATGCTGGTGGGTGTACCTCTGGTCACGCCATTTCAGGATTGAGTAATCTACAACTTCCATCATTACTAGCCGTAATCGGATTTTTTGTTGGTGGATTGGTGATGATTCATGCCATTTTCCCCATAATATTTTAAGAATATGAAACAGATAGTTTATTTAAGTATTGGAATCTTCTTCGGAATTATAATGTACAAATCTGAAGCAGCTTCGTGGTTTCGAATTTATGAAATGTTCCAGTTTGGCTCGTTTCATATGTATGGTATTATTGGTTCGGCGCTGGTGTTAGGAGTAATAGGAATTCAAATTATAAAAAAGAAAGATTTAAAAGCAGTAGGCAAACAACAAATGAGATTAAGCCCTAAAGAGAAAGGTTTTTCCAGATATGTTATTGGCGGAACTATTTTTGGATTAGGTTGGGCATTATCTGGCGCTTGTCCAGGGCCTATGTATGTATTAGTTGGGTCGGGTTACTTCTCTATTTTGGTGGTGATTTTTGGTGCTTTATTGGGAACGCTTTTGTATGGAATTTTAAAAGATAGACTTCCACATTAAAGCTACATCCTATAAATCCAATATGCAGGATTCATACGTTTGGTGTTTTGGTAAATCAGGAATTTCATGGTGGTTTTACCAGTAGCTGGATTACTAAAAATGGTTCCCAGACTTTGCTTGGTGTCCACATTGTCACCTTTTTTCACCGAAACGGTAGCTAAGTTGTTATACACGGTGATATAATTACCATGCTGTACATAAATTGCCTTATTTGCCCCTTTTAGTTGTTGAATTTCCAATACTACACCTTTAAAAATAGCACGAGCTTCTGCACCTTTTTCAGTAGCTATTTCCACACCACTATTAAATGTTGTAACATTAGGTAACTGTGGATGCCTGTGTTTTCCGTATTGTTTAACCACCACGCCTCCTTTGGTTATGGGCCAAGGCAATTTTCCTTTATTAGTGGTAAAGTTGGCAGCCAGTTCTTTTGCTTCGGCGTTTAAGGCAAAAGTGGATTCTCGAGTATTGTCTACTTTGTTTCCTGAAGCTTTATTGGACTTTGCAATGGCTTCACGAATCAATTTGTCTATCTGTCGGTCAATTTCATCGGCTTTGCTTTGCTTTTCCCGTATTTGACGAGCAAACTTGCCTTCATCTTTTTTAAGTGAAGCTACAAGCGCTTGTTGGTCTTTCTTTTCTTTGGCAAGTTCGTTTTTGGTTTTTCGGTTTTGGGCAATTAAATCTTCTTTTTTCTGCTTTTGAGAAATAAGGTCTTTGTTTAATTGCTGTAATTGCGCCGTTTTTTCTTTAATGCTCTCACCTTGTTCTTTACGGTGCTTTGCGTATTGTTTCATATACTGCAAGCGTTTGTATGCCTGCAAAAAACTTTCCGAAGACAACAAAAACATCACCCTACTTTGCTGCGATTTACTTTTGTACGATTTGTTAATCATCGCCGCATAATCTTCTTTCAACTCTTTCAGTTCAGTACGAAGGTTGTCTATTTTGGTGAGGTTGTCGTTAATTTCATGCGTTAATAAATTTGCTTGCCTGTTGGTAACACGTATAAGGTTTTCAGTAGCACTAATACGTTGATCCAGGTCTTCAACTTGTGTCAACACCGATTTTTCTTCTTTTCGGGTTTTAAATAACAGCGAGTTTATTTGCTTAATTTCTTGAAGAATCGCCTGTCGTTGTTCTTCTAATTCTTTTTGTTTTTCAGATTGAGCAGAAATCGTTGTTGCCACTAACAAGAAACACCCAAAAAGAAAATATGTAATAAAGTTATTACGCATTATAGTTGAATTTCATCATACCCTTCAGGAATGTTAAATGGAAAACCAATATTTACATCCAGGTCTATTTTTTTATAAATAACGTCAATATTTGTTTTACTGTCTTTTTCAGTAGTATTTATTTTTATTTCTGAAGGATAAAAATCTGCTCCTACTTTTTGGTAGTCGGTATAACGAACACTCAATAGCCGATCATTATTGGGTTGCGAAAGGCTTTCAGAAGCTATTTTAAAGTTTTCAGGATTTAAAAACAACGAATGAATAAAATTTTGAGGCTGTATGTTGGGCTGCAGTTTATATTTATTTTGAACCACCATAGATTTATAATCTGTCTTGTTAAGATTAAAAATGGATTGCCCTAGCAAAATAGCTTGTGCTTTTTCAAAATTAATTTCAGTTCCTAACCAGTCACTCAATAGGGCGTAATTACCATCAAAATAAGTGCCGCCAATCGTTTCGTAATACTGAACGCGATCTGGTGTGATATTGGCTTTCACCAATGTAATGCCCAGTAAAGATGCTTTTACCCAAATGGTTTTATCTTTTTCCATCCGCAGGCTTACCGTCACGCTTTGTTGCGTGTCATCGTCTTTGTAGCTAACTTGAATGCGGGCAGCCATCGTTTTAAATTTTGGCGATGCTGCTTCATGTGAAGCGATAATGTTTTTAGTTGAGATATTTTCTTTAGCTGTTTTAGAGCCTTTTACTTTCTTGGCTGCCCCACAAGATGAAAGTACAATAGCCAAGACTATAAAAATATATTTTGTGTAGGTCATGTATTAATTTGTTAGCTTAATTTGAGCAGCTTTTTTGGCATACTCAGCGGCTTTTTTAGAATTCCCTTTTAGCGTATAAGCTTGTTGTAATTGTTTGTAAAAATCCTGCTCCATCGTCGGATTGTCAAATAGATAATCCAAACCGGTGTTGAGGCTTTCAATGGCTTCATCAGGGTTTTTAAGGTTGTTTTTCGCAACACCATTGATTAAATATAACAACGGTTGCGCCGGAAATATTGCTAATGCATCACTGCTTAATTTTTCAGCGGTATCATATTTTTTGAAATCAATTTGAAGCAACAAGGTGTTCTTTAATAAACTGAAATTATCCGGATCGCCTTCAATTCCTTTTTCATAAAAGGTTAAAGCGGTTTCTTTTTGTCCTTTCGAGTTGTAGTAACCACCTAACTGCTCATAAATTTTGCCTGTATTGGTTTCACTGAAATTAGCAACTACATTTTCCAATTCGGTTTCATATTGAGGGTTTTTCTCAACAAAACCAATAAAATCACTCAACACTTTATATTTGCTTTCCTTTTCTATTTCCGAAGCAGCAAATACAATATTCATAGATTTAAAGGCTTCTTCAGTATTATTTTCATCTAGATAGAACTTATACAAAGCCAAGTGAACTTGTTTTGAGTTTGGCTGATTTTTCAATAGTTCTTTAGCGGTAGCAAATGCTTTTTCAGTATTGCCTTCCTCACTATACAGATAAATTAACCCTAAATAGTCCTGTTCTTTCTTCGGGTTTTTATCAATACGGGTCTCTAGACTCTCTATTTGTCCTTCTGTATTGCCAGTTTGCCTGTAAATTTGAGCACGAAGGGCATTTCGATAATCGCTTTCGCCAAAGGTTTCATCCAAGTCGTCCAATACTTCAATGGCTTTATCAAATTGACGTGTTCGAGAATATAAATTGGCTAAATCTTCTTTGTAGTCTTCATCAAACTCAATGAGCTGTTGCACCAACGGAATGGCAGCATCATAATCGTTTTTTTGATAATATAAATCGTACAATGACTCTAATACGTCCAATCGTTTTGGTTCGGTTTTCAACACTTGCTTAAAACTTACTTCAGCTTCTTCAAATTGCTTTAGTTCGGTTAAGTTTTTGGCTTTTTCAAACGCAACGACAGCTTCTAGTTTTGGATCACCTTTAGCGGCTTTTTCCGCTTTCCGAAGTGCATCGAGTGCTAACTCATAATTCTCAATTCCTTTTTG
>TARA_R100000306_G_scaffold40720_1_pt1 | contig 30889 bp, 28 predicted proteins | sample TARA_R100000306 | Tara Oceans TARA_R100000306 (sample SAMEA2620824) | marine metagenome | biome: marine biome (ENVO:00000447); feature: mesopelagic zone (ENVO:00000213); material: "saline water (ENVO:00002010), including plankton (ENVO:xxxxxxxx)" | depth 1000 m | reverse complement strand
AAGCTTTTGGGACGAACCATGGTTTGCCGGTGGCTTTGCCTGGAAGTGGTTTCATAATCACGACCGGGCCGTTCAACAAGAGAATAATAGATTTACTCCGCAGGGAAAGCAAGCTGAGGAAGTTTTAAAAAAATGGTATCAAAATTCTGTTAACTGATTGATTCAAAGTGTCAAACTCTTGCCAATTGGTAAGAGTTTAAGAGCCGTTGTTGAGCCTGCTTTTTAGTTTTGGGTTACTAACTAAAAAGAACCATTATGTCTATTCTTACAATTTTAATTTCTATCCTTTTACCACCACTTGGAGTGGCGATGGCCAAAGGTATTGGCAAAGATTTTGTCATCAATGTCATCTTAACCATACTAGGTTGGCTGCCGGGTGTAATACACGCATTTTATGTGAACAGCAGAGGCTAAGAAAACAGTATATATTTAGAAAGAGTTTTATAAGTACATTTATAAAACTCTTTTTTTTATGCGAAAATTTTTCTTTCTATACTTTTTTCTTTTGACGACCGGCTTTGTTTTAAATGCGCAAACCAATTTTAAGAAGAATGCATTAACAGCAGCTATTGTGGTGAGTGATGAGGCAAAAGCTTTACATTTTTACAGGGATATTTTGGGGATGCAAGAAGCAGGTGGTTTTGTGATCGATTCGGTCTTTGCCAAGAATCTTGGGCTCTCTAAGGGAAAATCTTTTAAAGTAGCGCTTTTGAGCTTTTTAGATACTCCGGAATCTTCACAGCTCAAAATCGTATCCTTTACTGAAGTATTGAAGCAAGAAGCGGCGGCGGTTTACGATGCGGTGCAAGAACAGTTTGGGTTGCAGTATTTAACCTTGCAAGTACATTCGCTAGATCCTATTATGGCGCGTGCAAAAAAAGAAGGCGTGCAACCTCAAGCTGCAACGCCTTTAAAACTTGATGATCACGTTTACCTTGTACTTTTACGAGATCCTGACGGAACTTTTGTTGAGGTTATAGGTGATTATTCGGGATAGTTTACCGGTTCTTTTTCATTTCTTTGAGATATTCTTCAGCGATATCTGTTTTTTGCTTTTCGGTAAAAACCTTTCCGGCTAGTTGAAAAAAGCTGTGTTCCTCATCTTCCAGATGGTGTTCTACTTTTTCACAAAGTTGTTTCGCATAGACCAACCAAGCAGGAGAATCAAGATCTGTTTCATCAATTTTCTCGATGAGTTCGTCCATTTCGTGATGCTCTGCAATACCGTGTCTGGCGTGCTCTTGCATCATGTCGTTATGGATGAGTGGTGAATAAAACGTGCGTTCTTCAGCATCTGCGTGTACCTTCAATTCTTTTTTTAGGTCTTCCCACATTTGTTTTCGACCCTTAGATTCTCCCGAAGTAGAAGTGACAAGTCGGCAAAGTTCGCGTTGCTTATCGTGGTCTTTACGAATGGCTTCAAAAATGTTCATTGGTGTAGATTTTTTGTTTCTACTGAAATTACACTTACCGAAACGCTTATGCTGTTAAGAAAGTATCAAATTTTACAACTGAAGAAAATAAATTAGCTTCAAGAGTAATAACGCTACTTTTTAAGATGTTTACAGTAGTACGCGAGTAATTCCTCGGCAGAAGCGCCAAACCACTTTTTAACGTAGATTGCCCAAAAGTGATACTGCACATACCAAACCCCATACTTCTCATACATTCGCGCCGAAGATTTAATAGGATGTTGAATCACGACAAAACTGTTGCGCGCATACAATTCATTGATTAAAATGTTATCTTCATAAATGATGTAGCTTTCATCGAAACCGCCAATCTCATCAAAGAGTTGGCGCGTGATAAACTGACTTTGATCACCACCACGACAAGCCCTCCAACTGAATTTGGTGAACCAACTCGCCAGTTTCAACCACCAGTGTTTGCTGTCAAATTGCATTTTAAAACAGCCTGCCGGATTGCCATTTGCCACTTCTTTTTCAATCAACACATCAAAATGCTTTGGAGGAAAAGAATCTGCATGTAAAAAATACAGAATATCACCTTGTGCAACTTCTGCTCCAGCATTCATCTGTTTAGCGCGACCACGTTGCGAAGAGATGATTTGTAATGCAATTCGGTTAGCTTTAGCAAACTTTTTTGTTATTGTAATGGTATCGTCTGTGCTTCCACCATCAACCACGATTATCTCTACGGCAAGCACGCGTCCCACGTTGTTTTTAAGGTGCGTTAAAAGACAGGGTAAATGAGCAGATTCATTAAGAACCGGAATAATGATACTTATCATTCAAAAATGTTCTGGCAGGTTTTAGATTGAAGGGGATTTTCAAATCTAATGGAATTCAATTAATTATAATAACAATTAGAATTATTGTTCGTTCAACTTCCAGTCGTAATTCTTGTAAGAGACATTTGTGCCTGAGTTGATCTTTGTTGTGCTGTATTGATTTACATAGTCAATAATCGTTGGTGTTTTATCACTGATGAAATCCTTTTTATACCAGTCAAAAATCGAAGAAAGCTTTGCGCTGTTTTTTGAAATTTCGTTTTTATCAGAGTTGATAAACTCCTCTGTAGCACGATCTAATTGTTCATTGATCTTTCCTGCAGTATAAGCTTCATCCAATAATTTTGGACAAGACATTGAAGCGCAATTGATGGCAAAATGAATGCGAGGTTCATTCATTTTACGTAAAACGCCGTTTTCAATTCCGCCTAAAGAAAGGGTTTTATTTCCTACGGGTACAATGCTTTTGGTCCACGCACCATTGATGTCTTTGATACTTTCTACGGGATAATTGTTCAAAATCAAATCTACTGTATAGGCATTGTAAAGATTGATGTAGTAAGCCAAAAGTTCCTGTACAGACCATTCCTTTGAAGGTTCATAAGAAGAAAGCTGTTCTAAATAATTGTTCAGTTTACTTCGGTCTTTTTCAAAACCTTTATAATCTACCATTCCATTTGCATCCACGTGTTTTTTAAGCAATGCGTCCCAGGTGCTGTGGTCTACATTTTCAACTGAATTAGCCGTGGAAGAGGTGAGTTTGTCGGGAGCTTGTTTCGTAGGCTGGCCGCCACTGGTGATTCCGGCAGCAGAAAGTAAATTGCAGCTGTGTAGGGTGATGGCTAATATTATAAGTATGCCGATGCGTTTCATAAGTAAATACATAAACTAGATTGTTTAACAATATATACGCAAGATAACGGGATGCAGATTTGAGCAGCGTCATATTAACAGCATCCTTAACAGATTTTGTGTAAAATTTACAGTTTGTAGCTCTTAAATGTGTTTATGGTATTGATTTATTGAATATTAGCTAAAATATTGCATATTAATTTCTGTGCCGTTAATTATCGTAATTTTGCAGCGCAAAAACTACCTTACCTAAAAAGGATTAAGGTGGTTCAATAGGAAACAAAAGCGTTTTCAAAACCCGTTTTGGGTTTAAGCACAAAGTAAGATTTATGAGTATTGTAGCTATTGTAGGGAGACCTAATGTGGGAAAATCCACTTTTTTTAATCGCTTGATTCAACGTAGGGAAGCTATTGTTGATTCGGTAAGCGGTGTTACTCGTGACCGTCACTACGGAAAAACCGATTGGAATGGTAAGGAGTTTTCGGTAATTGATACCGGAGGTTATGTACGTGGAAGTGATGACATTTTTGAAGAACAGATCGATAAGCAAGTAGAGCTTGCGATCGATGAAGCAGATGCCATTATTTTTATGGTAGATGTAGAAGCCGGCGTTACCGGGATGGATGAGGATGTAGCCACGTTATTAAGACGCCAGTCAAAGCCTGTATTCCTCGTCGTAAACAAGGTTGATAACGCGATGCGTCAAGATGATGCTGTTGAGTTTTACAATCTGGGATTAGGAGAATATTATACGATTGCGAGTATAAGCGGTAGTGGTACCGGTGATTTACTCGATGCAGTTGTAGAAGTGTTACCGGAGAAAGTTGAAGAAGAAGAATCTGTGTTGCCGCGCTTTGCGGTGGTAGGTAGACCTAATGCCGGGAAGTCTTCGTTTATCAATGCGTTAATAGGTGAAGATCGTTATATCGTAACCGATATCGCAGGAACTACACGCGATGCCATTGATACCAAATACAATCGTTTTGGTTTTGAATTCAATCTGGTAGATACTGCAGGAATTCGTCGTAAATCAAAAGTAAAAGAAGATCTTGAGTTCTATTCGGTGATGCGCTCGGTACGTGCCATTGAGCATTGTGATGTTTGCTTATTGGTGGTAGATGCTACACGAGGTTTTGACGGGCAGGTGCAAAATATTTTTTGGTTGGCAGAACGTAACCGCAAGGGTATTGTGATTCTCATCAATAAATGGGATTTGGTTGAAAAGGAAAACAAAACAATACGTGAGTTTGAGAAACATATACGTGCGCAGATTGAACCTTTTACCGATGTGCCTATTGTGTTTATTTCAGCATTGACAAAACAGCGTGTTTATAAAGCGATCGAGACTGCGGTAAAAGTTTATGAGAGTAGAAGTACACGCATCAAAACCAGTGTGCTCAATGATTATATGTTGCCTATAATTGAAGCAACTCCGCCACCGGCGACTAAAGGGAAATACATCAAAATAAAATACTGTATGCAGCTGCCTACGCCGCATCCGCAATTTGCATTCTTCTGCAATTTGCCGCAGTATGTAAAAGACCCGTACAGACGTTTTGTAGAAAATAAATTACGTGAGGAATTTGATTTTGAAGGTGTGCCTATCGCAGTGTACTTCCGTAAGAAATAGGATAAGGATTCAATAATTGATTGTAAAAACCCACATTTTTTAAAAAATGTGGGTTTTTACATTAAACCTTTTATGTTTTTTGCAGTCCTAGAATAAACGTACAATGTACATATATTACCTTTATGAAGCAGATTATACTCTTAATCGTTGGACTGCTGGCACTACAACAAGGTGCTGCGCAAGATTTTCAATTAAACGGAACCATAAAAGATAATAATGGAGTTCCTTTAGAATCTGCCACGGTTTATGTCGAAAAAATAAGTGACAGTACGCTGGTTACTTATGGAATTTCAGACCGGGAAGGTTTTTTTGAGATGGAAGGCAGAACCGATCAAGAGCAACTGAACCTATTTGTTTCTTATGCAGGATTCAAACCTTTGCGTCAGGTAATAACGATAAAACCGAATATCGCTTTAGGCGAAATCAAACTCGAAGTCCAAGACAACTTGCTGGATGAGGTCATCGTCGTTGCAGACCGCGCACCAGTGACCCTTAAAAAAGATACGCTAGAGTTTAATGCCAACTCCTTTAAAACCCGACCCGATGCCAACCTCGAAGAATTATTGAAAAAGCTTCCGGGTGCAGAAGTAGATTCTGATGGAGCGATCACCATAAATGGAAAACCGGTTTCTAGGATTCTCGTTAATGGGAAAGAGTTTTTTGGAGACGATCCTAAAATCGCGACAAAAAACCTTCCGAAGGAAATTATTGAAAAGCTTCAGGTGGTTGACACCAAAACCAAAGCTCAAGAATTTACCGGAGAATCTGGAGATTCTGAAAATAAGACAATCAACATTACCATTAAAAAGGATAAGAATAAAGGGTATTTCGCCAGAGGAACTATTGGCGGTGGTACAGACGGCCGCTATGAAATGAGCGGGATAGGGAACATATTTAAAGACAATATGCGCACCACCATTCTTGCAGGTTCTAATAATATAAACAGTTCAGGATTTGAGTTTGATGATATTTATGGGATGATGGGCCGCAGCGGTGCGCGTGCGGTTGCTTCAGGAAATCGAAGTGGTGGCATCACAAAATCTGAAACTGCAGGAGCTAATTATAGCAATGAATGGTCTGATAAATATGAGTTGAATGGGGATTACTATTTTGACCGGTCTAATACCGATACTCGCAACCGCACCGAGCGTGAAAACATTCTGCCAGATACTACTTATTATTCAAATTCAGAGAATACCAGTAATGCTATAAACGACAGGCATCGGGCAAATGCACGCTTTGAAGTAGAGTTTGACACGCTTACCCGTTTGTCATATTCACCGCGTTTTAATACCAGTAAAACAAAGTCTTTGCGCAGTACGATGGCAAATTCTTTAGATGGAAACAGAGATTTGGTAAACAATACAGAAACTTCAAGTCAAGATGATGTTTATAATTTGAATTTTAGAAATGAGATTGACTTTATAAAACGTTTTGGAAGTCGTGGCGCCTTTTTAAGAATGGAAGTTTCGCAGAATTATGACAATCAGGAAAATGACAACTTTTACTATTCTGAAAGTGAGTTTTTTGGTGATGATGCACGTACCGAAATTCAGGATCAATTTATAGATGAAGATGAGAAAGAATACCAATACGGTTTAGAAGTTGAGCAGCGTCTCGTGCTGGCTACTGACTTTTTTATGGATCTGGCCTATGATTTTTCTTCCTCAAGGTCTACAAATAAACGCTACATCTATGATGCAGATGCGAGTGGTAATTATACGGTGCTTAACGACAGTTTGAGCAGTGATTTTGAAGTGAACACCTATAGACATACACCCAACATTGGTTTTAATTATGACCACGAGGCCTGGCGGATCAATACCAATGTAGGTTTGTTGAACACGATTCTTCAGAATGAAAACTTGCTCAATCCGGCTAATTTTGACAATACGTATAACAACTTGTATTTAAGCGCGCGAGTACGTTATGAGCTTGAACGTTCAAAAAGTATTTCGGTAGATTATCGTACCAATGCAAATACGCCTTCTATTCGCCAGCTACAACCCGTAGCAGATAGAACCAATCCTTTAAATATCGTAGTGGGTAATCCTGCATTGCGTCCGGCTTATAGTCATAATATTGGAGCTAATTTTAGAAGTTTCAATTTTGGTGCCGGTGGCGGAAGCGGAATCTTCAGTTCGTTTGATCTTAGCTTTACAGAAAATCAGGTAGTTTCTGTAAGTACTATTGGTGACGATTTAAGACGTACGACAACCTATGCCAACGTTGATGGGGCGATGTCTGCGGGAGCACGTATTTTCTATACTAAAAGCAGCCGCAAAGAGGAGAAAGAATTTAGATACAATTTCACCTTAAGGGGTAATTTTAGCCGAAACGTAGGTTTTACAAATGGAACATTATTCAACTCTGAGCGTTTTAGTCTTTCTCCCGGAGTGCGTATGACTTATGCCATTCAAGAGGTTTTTGAAGTCAATCCAAGTTATAACCTGACGTATAACGATACCAGATACTCAATCAATGAAAACCGAAACGAAGACTTTATCAATCACCGTGTAGGTTTTGAAGCGACTACTTTTTGGCCAAAGAATGTCATTTTTGGTAACGACATCAGTTATAACTACAACGGAAACGTGTCTCCCGGATTTCAGAATTCTTCCATTTTATGGAATACCAGTTTAGGCTATCAATTTCTTGATGAGAAAGCTACACTGAAACTTAAAGTTTATGATGTGCTCGATCAAGTAGTAGATACACGACGTATCATTGGTGACGATTACATTCAGGATACAAACAGTTTGATTCTAACGCAATACGCGATGCTAAGTTTTACGTATAAGTTGAGCAACTTTGGTGGTCAATCAGGTAATCGACGAGGTGGCCCGCCTAGAAGACGTTAATCTATTAAATGGCTCAGAAGTAATACGTTTTACGTTAAAGTTATCTTAAACTCGATAACTAATTTTTTAGTTATTTAAGAAATCTATTTATTCGTGTATCAATCAAAAAACAATCATGATCAATCGTTATTTAATTGCCTTAGTGCTAGGCATGTTCTTTTTAAGCACATCTGCCCAAGATTTTCAAATCACCGGTAAACTTATTGACCAGGAACAGAAAACTCCTTTAGAAGCGGCAACTGTTGTTCTAGAAACCCTTCAGGATAGTACCGTGATCAGTTACACCATAAGTGATCGCAATGGTCTCTTTGAACTAAGCGGAAAGTCTAATATTCAAAAGGCAAATCTATTTGTCACTTTTGTAGGTTATCAATCTTACGAGCAGCAAATTGACTTTACTAACGAGCGTAGTATTAATCTAGGTGATATTCCGCTAGAATTTCAAGTAGAGTCCTTAGGTGATGTTGTGGTAAAAGGGAGAGCTGCGCCTGTTGTGATCAAGCAGGATACGCTTGAATTTAACGCAGCCTCTTTTAAAACCAAACCCGATGCAACGGTAGAGGATCTTTTAAAAGAATTACCGGGAGCAGAGGTAGATGCCGATGGTCAAATACGCATCAATGGGAAACCGGTTAATAATATTCTGGTTAATGGTAAACCGTTCTTTGGCGATGATCCTACCATTGCTACACGTAACCTTACCAAGGAGTTGATCAATAAAATTCAGGTTGTTGATACAAAAACAGAGTCTGAAGAATTTGCCGGTGAACAAGGCGATAGTGAAAATAAAACCATCAACATCACCATTGATGAAGATAAGAATAAAGGACTTTTTGGCCGGGTAGCTGCGGGTGGTGGCACCGATAATCGTTTTGAGTTTGCAGGTATTGGAAATTACTTTGACAATGATCTGCGTTTCAGTTTGCTGGGAAGCGGAAATAACATCAATTCACCTGGATTTAGTTTTGGAGAGATCGAAAAGATGTTTGGTAATGCAAGCTATATTTCAGTAAGCAGCAACGGAGGTTTTAATGTAGGTGGAAGAAGTTTTGGAATGGGGCAAGGTATCGTCAACTCGCGTAACGCAGGGATGAATTTTGCCAATGATTTTGGCGAAGCGATAGAGACTTCTGCAGATTACTTTTATTCGGGAGCCAATAGTTTTAATGAAACCGACAGGGTACGTGAAAACATCTTGCCAGATAACCGCTTTACCTCAATAAGTGATTCTCGCACCGATTCTAATACCGATAACCATTCTGCAAACCTTAGGTTTCAAGCCGAAATAGATTCGACATTTATGGTAGAATTTCGTCCTTCTCTTAACTATACGCTAGGAACCAACAGCAGTTCGGGAAGTTCAGTAACCACAAACGAAGCCGGAGACTTGGTAAATGACAGCGAGTACGACAACTTTAATGATCGTACGACGCGTAATTTGAGTAATCGTCTTACCGCGACCAAACGTTATGGAGAAAAGGGGGGATTTATTCGAATCAATGGTAATCTTCAGTTAGACGAGACAGAAAGCATCGATTTTACCAATTCAGAAACCAATGTTTACGGTACCGATGCCAGTCAGATTCTACGAAATCAGCGTACCGATGGTGATAATAATACAGACGGAATTACTACAAATGTAAAGTGGCGCATTCCGCTTATTTCAAAAAAACTCTTTTTAGAGACCGAGTATGAGTTTAAGAATGAAAACCGCACTAATACGCAGTTGGTCTATGATTTTGATGCTGCCAGTCAGTCGTACAACCAACTCATCACTCCGCAGAGTACCGATTTTGAAAGTACAAACCGAAGTCATAAACCTCAATTTGGAGTAAGCTATAATTCAAAAAAACTCCGCGGAAGCATTAATGCAGCGTATGTAGCCCGAAAATTAACAGGTGAGGATTTGTTGACTGATGAAACCGGAAACCGAGTGCGTGATATTGATTTTGAGAATAATTTTAACGCCCTTGAAGCAACAGCTCGGTTGAACTATAATTTTACACAAAAACTAAGTTTGTGGTCTGCTTATAACTTAAGTAATAACGCACCAGATGTTAGACAACTTTCTCCCTATTTAGATGTTTCAGACCCGATTAACACCGTTCAAGGTAATCCTAACTTGAGTCCTACCAATAGCCATAACTTCAATATGGGAGTCAACAATTATGATTGGGAGACTAGAAGTGGATTGTACTCTTATTTTGGCGCTACGTTTACTAATGATCAAGTGGTGAACCTTACTACTGTAGATGATAATTTTGTGCGATCTACCACTTTTACAAATGTAGATGGGGTGTATAATGCTTACGGAAATCTAGGCTATAACAAAGACTACAAGCTGGATAGTCTTAGAACGTTAAAAGTTGAAGTAGGAATGAGTGGTGGTATCAATCGTTTTGTGAACTTTTTCAATGCAGATCAATATGCCAGTATCACTAAATCTATTTCGCCTAGTTTAGGCTTACGTTTTACCTGGACCGATTGGTTTGAGCTGCGTCCTGAATATAGAATTAGCTTTAATGAGACGACATTTAACCGTGATTTCTTTGATGGGCAAGAATTTACGCAGCACAATGCGCGCCTACGTACTACAACCTATTTCCCGGAGTGGCTTACTTGGGAAAATGATATTAGATATACTTACAATCCAAATGTAGGAGCAGGATTTCAGCGGGACGCGGTATTCTGGAACACGTCATTGGCGTATTCTTTCCTGAATAATAAAGCAATAGCGACCTTTAAAGTGTATGATTTGCTCAATCAAAATACCAACTCAAGACGTACAGCCACCCAATCCTATATTGAAGATGTGCAGAGTACTGTTTTACAACAGTATTTTATGTTGAGCTTCAGCTATAAATTCAATACGCTGGGTAAAAAAGGAGAAGTTAGAGAGAATGGTTGGTGGGATTAATCAGGTCAAGTGTGACTTTGTATAAATTCTGGTTAATCATTTTAGATTTTAGCCAAGCATAAAAGCTTATAGCAAATAGGTCTTCACGCTCGAGACCGACCCATTCAAATGAACGATCAACTTCTTTGGTGAACGTATCAGATTGAACGTGCTTAGGGTTTGTGTAATAAATGCTCGCTAGCTTGATGAAGGTTAATACACGTTCTTCTCCAAGAGCTTTGAGTCTGTTGTAAAACCTTTTATGTAAAGATTTTTGTTTTTGCAAAACCAAATCCAGCTTGTCTAATTCTATCAGAAGTAGAAAGCCTATAATTTCTTTTTTAACTACCCAAGTAAGACCTTGATGTCTTTCATAGTAGTGGTCACTATGCTGAAATTTTTTATAGATCTGATAGGCATCTTTATATCTGTTTTGATGAAAATAGAGTGTTGTTAAAAGGAGTTGAACTTGAGGTTCGTTACTTTTGATGTTTTCGCATAATTCAATAGCCGCTAAAGGGTTGCCTGAATAATTTAAAGTGAGCGATCTAAGAATTAATGTTTGATTACGAAATTGATAAAGATATCTTTTTGATAAAATAGAATCAAGCTCATCTAAAAAGTCTAATGTCTTTTGGAAATTTTTATTTCTAAAGCTATTTGAAGCCATTAGATAGAGAATCTGTAAGTGATAATAGCTATGCTTATTTGAAGTTTTTTTTGTGTTTACGTGGCGAAAAGCTTCTTGCATTAAAGGTGAAATATCATAGTAATTACTTTCAGCTTCGGCAGTGTCGCAAAGAAGATCCATGAATTGGAAAAGAGACTTGTATGTGAAATCCTGGTTAGGAATTATATTAAAATAATCTAGTACTTCTTTTAGAGCTATATTTTTATTAGTTGTACCTGCTCTTAATTTACGTTTTAAAGTTGCGTAGGCCTGTTTAAATTTAAGCGTGGTGTTCAACATCCTTAAATTTCGATCGCTATTATCTAAAATTGAGTTTAGGTTGATTTCTGGCAGTATAGCTGCATATTGCAATTGTGTATCATAAATTTCGTGTAGCGCAGTGTGTAGTTCAAATTCAAAAGCAAGTTCTTCAGCCTTTGAAAGTGTTTTCCACCCAAGTTTAAAGAGCTTTTTTTCAAATAAAATGCGACTGGATAATAGAAGTTTTAAAGTGTCTGATTCTTCACTTGATTCCTTAGCAAAACTTTTGGATGCTATAAATTCAAGTAGACTATCACGCAAACGCTTACTTAGGGCGTGGTAAGCATTCCGATTCATTTTCTTATAAAGTGTTTGCGGTAATTCTTTGGTTTTACCCTGACAAATCATTTTGAATAAAAGTATGTTTTTAGCATCTCCTCGTCGGTTCTTCTTTTTAAGGAATTGTACTGCTTCCTTTTGTTCTTCATCCGAAAATGTACTTATCAATTTGAAAAGGTTGTTCATTAAATAGTAAGTATTAATCGCTATAGTTACAGTAAATATAGTAGTTGCTGCGTATCAATTTACTTTTAAATCATAAGTATTTCTAAAAAACAGGTTTTCCTGATTTAGAAGCTACTCTCACATTTGTAGTGTAATTCTCAAAACAAATATTATGAAAACTACATTTGAAAACGAAAAGAATGTTCTTTCTAATGAAAGTAAAGGTTCAGCATTCCAAAATTCAACAAAGCCCACTGCTGCTTTCGTTTCAGCTGCTTGGTCTGCATTATTTATAGGCATGCTGTCCTACTGCATCGGTTTGTGGAATGCTTCGATGCTTTTAAATGAAAAGGGGTACTACTTTACAATCTTACTCTTTGGGTTATTCTCGGTAATTTCTGTACAAAAGAGTGTTCGGGATAAGCAAGAAGGAATAGAAGTGACAGATATTTATTATAGTATCAGCTGGTTCACCACAATAGCGTCAATTCTTCTTTTAATAATAGGGCTGTGGAATGCTAACTTAGAGTTGAGCGAGAAGGGATTCTACGGTATGTCTTTTACATTGAGTTTGTTTGCAGCGGTTACGGTACAAAAGAATACAAGGGATCTTAAATTATTCTCGAAAAACTCATAGCGATTAAAAGGGCTCATATGAGCCCTTTTAATTATTGATTTTCAAAAGCCTTTAAATACCTTATTAAATTAATTAAATGTGCTTCAGAATGAATTTTCATAAGGGTGTTGAAATACCATAAACCGTCATTCAGGCTGGTGTTTTTGAGGCGCCAGGCGACTTCGCTTAGATCAATGATCAGATCTGTTAGATCGTCAATCGCATCTTCTTCCAACAGTTCTGGATCTTGATCGGTTTTAAAAGAAATAGTACTCGAGCGATACCAACCAAACTCCGGGAAATTTACTTTCACATACGCGTAAACTTCAGCATAGTCTAGACGTTGTACTTCTTTATAAAGTTGCTCGTCAAAGTTGGAGTTTAAATTCAAATACAAAGCGTATAAGTCTCCCAGAGATTTTTTGAGACTTACCAATTTGTTGGGGTCAGCAACTGGTTCACTTCCGTATTTTGTGATTTGATGTATGAGTTGAAGAAAAGATTCCAAATGAAATTTCTTTTAAGAATTAAAGGGATCGGTTGGGTCATTGCAATTTAGAAGGATAGCAGGTAGTATTTACCAACCTCCGGAAGCACCACCGCCTCCAAAGCCGCCACCGCCGAAACCACCTCCAAAGCCGCCGCCTCCACCGAAGCCACCACCAGAGGATCCTCCGCCAAAGCCACCGCCTCCGAGTCCGCCGCGACCTAGACTGCTCAAAATGATGACGTCTAGTAAACTGCCTGCACCGCTACGTCTACCACCGTTTCTGCCGTTTCCGCCACCGCGAGAACGACTTAGGATAAAAATGATAACGAAAAAGATGATGATAATGGGTAGAAAATTGCGAATACTGGGACCGTTATTTTCCTGTCTCGAACCTTGGTATTCGCCTTGAAGCATTTGAAAAAGTGCATTTGCAGCTTGGTCCAGACCCGCGTAATAATCGCCTCTTTTAAATTGAGGGATCATAATACGGTTGATCACCTGTTCGGCCATACGGTCTGTGATGATCGTTTCGATCCCATAACCGGTGTTGATATCAACTTTACGATCTTCGGTGGCCAGTGTGATCAGGATTCCGTTGTCTTTCCCTTTTTGACCAATGCCCCATTTTTGGCCCCATTTAGCTCCAAGAAAGCTGATGTCTTCACCTTTGGTACTCGGGATGATCACCACCACAATTTGCGTTGAGGTAGTATCACTATAGCGTACAAGTTTATTTTCAAGTGCTGCCTTTTGACCAGAATTTAAAAGATCTGCATAATCGTAAACACTGGTTTGTTTGCTTGGTACTTCCGGAATATCAAATTGCGCTAATCCTTTCGCCGAAAGGCAAAAAAGAAAAGCAAGCAAAAGCATCGTTCTAATAGAACGTATTTGAGGTAAATAGATCAAGAGGTCGATATTTCGTCTGAAAGTTCATTGATGTCATCATCGTCCCAAGGGAAGAAATGCGCCAATTGATCGCCGGCAGAACTGATGCCTTTAACCAATCCGGTTTTGAACTTTCGGTTTTTAAATTCGGTTTGCATGAGATCTTTGGTGCTTTGCCAGAAATCATCAGGAACAACTTTATTGATGCCGCGATCACCACAAATGGCAAACTTTTTGGCATCAACTGCAACATAAATGAGGACGCCATTTTCTTCTTTGGTGTTGTCCATTTTAAGCTGATGAAACAAAACTTTTGCGCGCTCTAGTGCTTCTTCATCACAAGTGCGTTCTAAGTGCACGCGGATCTCTCCAGAAGTTTTGAGCTCGGCCTGGCGAATGGCTTCAACAACTTCTTGTTCTTCTTCTGCCGTTAAAAAGTCTTCAACTACAGATGCCATTATGCTGCGTCATTATTGAAATCAAAATCAACTTCAGGAGCAGTTTGCGCACCTTCTTCAGCTTCAAAATATTCCATCTCTTCAAAGTTGCCAATGATGTTATTTACGATGTTATTCGGGAAGGTTTTGATGTGCTTGTTATAAGGTTTGATCGCTGCATTATAACGGTTACGCTCTACGTTGATACGGTTTTCTGTACGCTCAAGTTCGTTAATCAATTCCTTAAAATTCTCATTTGCCTTAAGGTCAGGATAGCGCTCTACGGTTACAAGCAATCTGCTTAACGCCGAACTCAAACCGCTTTGTGCTTGCTGAAATTGTTCTAACTGTTCAGGAGAGATATTTGTTGGATCAATATTTACCGACGTCGCTTTGGAACGCGCTTCGATCACATCGGTAAGGGTTTTTTGCTCAAATTCAGCATAGCCTTTGGCTGTGTTTACAATGTTAGGAATAAGGTCTGAACGACGCTGGTAAGCACTTTCAACATTACCCCATTGAGCGGTTGCATCTTCTTGCAACTCGATACCGGTATTGTAAAAACCTTTAAAAAATGAATAGCCAATGATAAGAAGTATGACCACTACGATAAGTGCGATAATTCCTTTTTTCATGATGATTGATCTTTGTTAGATTAGAGTTGATCTTTTAATTGTTGAAGCTGGGCTTTGATATTTTCCAGCTTTCTGATGAGATCAAATTTATTGAGGGTTTCTTGTTTGTGTTCTTTTAAATGCGTTTTGGCGCCTTCTAGCGTAAAACCGCGTTCTTTTACCAGGTGGTAAATAAGCTCCAGATTCTTGATGTCTTCTGGCGTGAACTTGCGGTTGCCTTTTGCATTTTTCTTTGGTTTGATGACATCAAATTCTTTTTCCCAAAAACGAATGAGTGACGCGTTGACGCCAAAGGCATCAGCGACTTCACCAATACTGTAATATAATTTTTCGGGCAGTTCGACGTGCATTAATCCAGAGATTGATTTTCGAGTTGTGCTTTCTGTAAAATTACATCAAACTCTTCAGGCGAAAGGTTTCCGTAGTAAAAATTAATCGGGTTTATACGCTGCCCATCTTTGAAGATCTCATAGTGCACGTGCGGCGCTTCAGACCGGCCGGTGCTTCCTACAAAACCTATAAGATCCCCGCGTTGCACCTTTTGACCTCTGCGCACATTGTATTTGTAAAGATGCGCATACAGACTTACATAACCGTAATCGTGGTCGATGCGTATGTGATTTCCGTAACCTGTAGCATTGTTGTCTGCACGTTCTACAACACCATTTCCTGTGGCATAAATGGGGGTTCCACGCGGAGCGGTAAAATCCATTCCCCAGTGCATTTTCCGCTCTTTGGTAAAGGGGTCAGAACGCATCCCGTAACCCGAAGCAATACGCGTCAAATCTTTATTGGCAACAGGCTGTATTGCAGGAATCGCGTTTAAGAATTTTTCTTTTTCTTCAGCAAGAATGGCGATTTCGTCAAGCGATTTGCTTTGCACTACGAGCTGTTTGGTAAGAATGTCTAAACGTTTGTTAGACTCAATAATAAGTTTTGAGTTGTCATAACCTTCAAGGTCTTTATAGCGGTTAACACCACCAAAACCGGCTTTACGCTGCTCATCAGGAATTGGATTAGCTTCAAAATACAGTCTGTAAATATTGTTATCTCGTTCTTCAACCTCGCTCAGTACGGTTTGAACCTGATCTAACTTTTTATTGAGTACGCCATATTGCGTTTTCATATTTTGCAATTCCCGCTGAAGCGCTTTTTCACGAGGCGTTTCTAGATTAGGAATGTTTAAATAAATAACCAGAAGTATGAATCCCGCAAGAAAAGAAGCGCCTATAGATAACAAGGCGTAACCTAACTTACGGCCCTTGCGTTTCTCTATTTTTTTATAGGAAAGCGTCTCTTTGTCGTAATAATATTTAACCTTAGACATTAGTTAATTTATTCTATTTTTGCGTTAAAATATATGCTTGTATCCCGCATTTAAATAAGGGGTAACGAACAAATATAAAAAATAGTTTGCCGGTAATCATATTTTGGCAAAAGCTACTCTAAAATTCACTCATGAAATCCCAAGAAATACGCGATCAATTTCTATCTTTTTTTAAATCCAAAAACCATTCCATCGTGGCCTCTGCGCCCATGGTGATCAAAAACGATCCTACGTTGATGTTCACCAATGCCGGAATGAACCAATTTAAGGAATTTTTTCTGGGTAACGGAACTCCAAAAGATACACGCGTCACTGATACTCAGAAATGTTTACGCGTGAGCGGAAAGCATAATGACCTGGAAGAAGTAGGGAAAGATACCTACCATCACACGATGTTTGAGATGTTGGGGAACTGGAGTTTTGGAGATTATTTTAAACAAGACGCGATCGATTGGGCTTGGGAATTACTAACCGAAGTTTATAAAATCGATAAGAGTAAACTTTATGTAACCATATTTGAAGGTGATGATTCAGAAGGGCTTGAGCGTGATGCTGAAGCGTATGATATGTGGAAAAAGCACGTAGCTGAAGACCGTATTTTAAACGGAAATAAAAAAGACAATTTCTGGGAAATGGGTGATCAAGGCCCTTGCGGACCGTGTTCTGAAATTCACGTGGATTTGCGTTCTGAGAAAGAAAAAGCAAAAACTCCCGGAGCAGAATTGGTCAATGCAGACCACCCGCAAGTGGTAGAGATCTGGAACCTCGTTTTTATACAATTCAATAGAAAAGCTGACGGTTCTCTTGAAAACTTGCCGGCGCGACATATTGACACCGGGATGGGCTTTGAGCGTCTGTGCATGGTGCTTCAGGATAAAACCTCAAACTACGATACCGATGTGTTTACACCGCTCATTCGTGAGATCGAGACCATCGCGCATTCAAAATACGGTCAAAAGGAAGAAACAGATATCGCCATTCGTGTGATCGCAGATCACGTGCGCGCAGTAGCATTCTCAATCGCAGACGGCCAGTTGCCGAGCAACACCGGAGCAGGTTATGTGATTCGTCGTATTCTGCGTCGTGCAGTGCGTTATGGATTTACCTTTTTAAATACCAAAGAGCCGTTTATTTATAAATTGGTTAGTGTCTTGGTAGATGAGATGGGCAAAGCCTTCCCTGAACTTAAAAAACAACAGAACCTTATTTTTAATGTAATTAAAGAAGAAGAGCAGAGCTTTTTACGCACCTTAGATCAAGGTTTGGTATTGCTTGATTCTATTATTGCAGAAACTAAAGGAAAAGAGGTTTCAGGAGCAAAGGCTTTTGAATTGTACGACACCTACGGTTTCCCGATAGATCTAACTGCATTGATCCTTTCAGAAAAGGGATATACGCTTGATGAAAAAGCATTTCAAACCGAATTACAAAAGCAGAAAGACCGTTCTCGTGCTGCCGGAAAAATTGAAGCAAGAGACTGGACGATAGTTGAAGAAGATAGCGAGGAAGAATTTGTAGGATATGACACCTTGCAAACTCCGGTGCGCATTACCCGCTACCGAAAAATAAACACGAAGAAAGAAGGAGACCAATATCAATTGGTTTTTAATCTTACTCCGTTTTACGCTGAAGGTGGTGGTCAGGTTGGCGATAAAGGATATTTGGAGGCGGCCAACGGCGATGTGGTGTATATTACTGACACCAAGAGAGAAAACAACTTAATTATTCACCTTTCTAAAAACCTTCCGAAGAATTTAAACGAGACCTTTACCGCGGTTGTTGATGCAAAACAGCGTCACAGAACTCAGGCAAATCACTCGGCGACACACTTGCTGCATCAGGCATTACGTGCCGTTCTAGGAACACACGTAGAGCAAAAAGGTTCTATGGTGCATAGCGGTTACTTACGTTTTGACTTCTCGCACTTCTCAAAAGTGACAGCCGAAGAACTTAAAGATATCGAGCAGTTTGTAAATGCACGCATTCAGGAGCAATTGCCGCTTGAGGAGCAGCGTGCAATTCCTTACGATCAGGCGATCGCAGAAGGTGCGATTGCCTTATTTGGTGAAAAATATGGTGATGCCGTGCGTACCATTCGTTTTGGAAAATCTATGGAATTGTGCGGGGGAACCCACGCTGAAAATACTGCCGATATTTGGTATTTCAAGATCAAATCAGAGAGCGCTGTAGCTTCTGGAATTCGTCGTATTGAAGCGATTACCGGTGATGCGGTGATGCAGTATTTTGAAGAGCAGGATGAACAGTTAGAAGCGGTGCGCAGTTTATTAAACAACACCAAAGAGCCGGCAAAATCTATTGAAAGTCTTCAGTCTGAAAATAATGAGCTTAAAAAGCAGTTAGAAGTGCTTCTTGCTGAAAAAGCAAAGAATGTAAAAGGCGAATTGAAAACTGAAATTCAGGAAGTGAATGGTGTTCAATTTCTTGCCAAAGAAGTCGATCTCGACGCAAACGGAATCAAAGATTTGGCATTTCAGTTGGGCGGTGAAGTAGATAATCTCTTTCTTTTATTGGCATCGCGTCAAGGCGGAAAGGCATTGTTAAGCTGCTATATTGACAAGGAATTAGCTAAAGCGAAAGACTTAAATGCAGGGACCATCGTACGCGAGTTGGGTAAATTTATCCAAGGAGGCGGTGGCGGTCAGCCATTTTTTGCAACCGCAGGAGGAAAAAATCCTGACGGCATTGCTCAAGCGCTGAACGAAGTAAAAACGTATTTGGGTTAAAAAGTAACATTTGAAATTACAAACAACCATACCTTTAAAACCGAGTGGTAATCCTATAGATTATCACTCGCGTTTGTTTTTGGTAGGAAGTTGTTTTGTAGAAAATATAGGAGCCAAGCTTGCGTACTATAAATTTCGGACTACGATAAATCCATTTGGGATTTTATTTCATCCGGAGGCGATCGCACGGTTTTTAGAATATGCGGTTTCTGGTAAGCAGCTTTCTGAAGCTGATCTTGAAGAACTACAAGCCAGGTTTGTAAGCTTTGATGCACATTCCGCATTAAGCGCTTCATCAGCCTCAGAAACTACCCAATTATTAAATGAGGCACTTGTCGAGACCAAGCATCAGCTAACACAAGCCTCGCATATTGTGATCACTTTAGGTACGGCTTGGGGGTATCGGCATTTGAAACAGGATAAAATTGTTGCCAATTGTCATAAGATTCCGCAGAAAGCTTTTCAAAAGGAATTGACTTCTGTTGAAGAGATCACAGCAACTACAAAACGTATGCTTTCAGCAATTGCTAAAGTGAATTCGCAAGTGCAGGTGATTTTTACTGTTTCGCCCGTGCGACACACTAAAGATGGTTTTGTAGAAAATCAGCGTAGTAAAGCCCATTTGCTTGCGGGAATGCATCAGGTTTTAGATGACTCACAGCATATGGCGTATTTTCCGTCGTACGAACTTATGATGGACGAGCTTCGCGATTACCGTTTTTATGACAGAGATTTGATCCATCCCAATGCTTTGGCGGTAGATTATATCTGGGAGCGCTTTTCTTCGGTTTACTTTTCTGAAGAAACCCAAAAAACAATGCAAAAGGTTCAGGAAGTTCAGCAGGGTTTAGCACACAAAGCTTTCAATCCAGATTCTGAAGCGCATCAAAAATTTCTCAAAAACTTAGAGGCCAAAAAACGCGCGTTACAAGCAGATTTCCCTCATATTCAGTTTTAAATACGGCAATTGCCTTATGGATTAGTGCTTTGATTTACAGGAGTTTTGTTCTGTATTATAAACCTAAAACCATGAAAACAATTACAAGAATTACTTCAGTTTTACTTTTTAGCCTACTCGTTCTAACCGCGTGTTCAAAAGATGATGATGGAGGCGCGAGTGCAGCCGGCGATGGCGAATTGACCGCTACTGTTGATGGCGCTTCTTTTGAATCCTTTCCCGAAGCTACAACTGCGGTGGAGAGCAATGCCGGCGGAGTACAAACCCTTACCATTTCTGGCGGAACGATGGATTCTGAAAATATTCAGATTATGATTATCGGTTTTGAAGGCGTGGGCACCTATGACCTTAATAGCGTGAGTCTGGGCAGTTATACCTATCTCGAAGATACTTCAAACTTTAATAGTGCGATGGTGTTTACCACTTCAACAGGTGCAGCTTCTAACGGCGAAATCAAGATCGCGGAATATACTGCAGGCGGTACGGTAACAGGAACCTTCAATTTTACCGGTTACTTGACGAGTAACACCAGTCAAACCGTTGCCGTAACCAACGGCGCGTTTAATGTAACTATTCAATAATATATAAAATCTCAAGTGTTGAGGTTTTTACGTGAAGCCAAGAGTTGGTGCAAACCTTCTTTTGGCTTCTTTTTTAGCCTTGATACTCAGGTGATTTTGGAAGAAATAAGGCAATTGCCGTATTGATTTCGGCTTGATAATCAGGCAATTTTGAGCCTGTAAAAACTTTTAACCTGTACAATTATGAAACTTAAATTATACCATTTAAAAAACACCTTACTGCTGTTTTTTGTCACTGCAATGACTTTTGCTCAAAAAGCAGAAGCACCCGATTATACCTATGATGTGGGTGCCGGGATCAATGATATGACGCTTACTTTGGGCGGAACGCTCGTTGTTTGTACTAACGACGGTCTGGCTGGGATCAAACCGGGATCAAATGAGTTGGTTTTCAATTTTACCGATTACGGAAGCGTAAAGCCTGAAGAAGTACAATACATTCCAAATTCGCCTTATTTGATGGTAGATCAAAATGGAGTAGGCGGTATCAAAGCCTTGTCGGGATTTTCAAGTAAGAAAGCAGTGATCGATTATATTTCTGGAGAGGTTTTGTTCAGTACTGAAAAATACGACTGGAAAACCGTTCAAACCGCAGATGTGATGATGCCAGAGAACAAACTCGTGATCAGCGGACTGCAAAAAGGTGGTGGTCAGGCAGAATCTGTAACTCCAAAAATCGCAGTATATGACTTGCTTACCGGTAAACTGGAATACTCTTTTTTCTTGATCAAACCGGGAAAAACCACAGCTAAATATTTCGCAGTTAGTGGAACTCCGCTATTGCTGAAAGACAAATTACTTGTGCCTACCACGCAAGGTATTTATGCTAAGACCAAAACCGGAGAAACGCTTTGGGAGAATAAAGTAAAAGGCGTGAATTGGATGGTTACTAACGAAGATGAAAGCGATATCTATGCTATCGAAATGAACGATGCCAAGACCAATACCCAAGTTTATAAAATAGGGGCGAACGGAGCGGAAATCTGGAAAGATGCTCCCAAGGTTCAAGGTGTGGTGAGTAATTTTCAAATCCTACCTCAAGGGCTTATCGTGGTAAGTGACAAGGATACTTCGGGAAAAAGTATTTTAGCGGGTCGTTCAGAATCTAAGATCAACTTTTTAAGTGCTTCTACCGGCGAAGACTTGTGGGATAAAGCGCCAAAAACTAAAGGTTTTGTACAGCATTTTTACGTGATGGATGATGGCGTATTATTCGGTATTTATGAAGGTGGAATCAATAAAGTTTCTTTTGATGGAACTCCCTTATTTAAGAAACCGCTTAAAACAGGAGAAGATATCAAGTTGATGGCAGAAACCCCCAACGGACTCATCTATATCACTTCTGAAGATGCAAATATTGTTGACCTAAAAACCGGGGATCAGGTTTGGAAAAAGCCGTTGAAATACAAAAGCGTTAACAGCGTGACTTCAGCATTTGATGCTAAAAATAACCGTTACTTGATCAATGCAGATGATGAGCTATTTGCGATTGATGCAGAAAGCAGCGAGATTTCAACCTTAGCAAAAGTGAAGTTTGAAGAGAAAGAAAACCCGAGTACACTCACCGTTCGCGATAACGGAATTTACTTAGGTAGCGATCAAAATATGGCTTTGCTTGATTTTGATGGTGATACACAGTATCACACCTATCTAAAATCTCCGGGCCGCAGTACTTTTGGTAAAATTGTTGGAGGAGTTACTGCGGTCGCAACGACAGCACTAACAGTGGCGAGTGCATACTCCGCCGGATCAAATATGCGCGGTCACGCGGTTAATACAAATAATCTAAGAAATTATAATGAACAAGGAAGAGAGGCTAAACGTGCACAGGAGATGTTTGGCGGGATGGCAGATGCTTCTTTTGAATATCTAAACAAACGTTTTAAAGCTTCAGCAGCAACCGAAAATGCGCAGTTCATCTTAACAAAACTTGATGATGGGACAGGGCTTGCAAAAGTGAGTAAAGCCAATGGAGAAATTGAAAAAGAGATCATCTTGAAAGATAAAAAACCGGAATATAAAGTCGATGATTATGGAGGTGTGCTGTATTACAAAGCAGATAATAAAACCATTTATGCCTATAATTTAAACTAAAAAACTCCCGAAGTGCTTATCGAGTGCTTCGGGATTCTTAATTGCTCAAAGATGCATCTCCTATTTATCATAGTCGGTTTAAGTATCCCGTTAGGGTATTTGATTTTTAGAGTGGTAGAACGTCAATTTGGCTATCGTTTTTCTAAAGCCAAAATTGCCTTTTTTTACAGCTTCGCTGCGATGGTGTATACACTTGTTGCATTGCTTGCTAGTTTTTTACGCCTCTATTTTCTACAGTTTTATATCGCTATTCCTGCTTTGGTTACCGCATTCTTATGTTTTTATAGAGCAAAGCAGTTAAGCTTAAAATCAAACCATAAACGCTTTGTTTTAATACTGCTGGTGTTGGTAAGTATCTGGTGTTGTATTCAGCTTATAAAGGTATTTTAGATGGAAAAGTTCAACTCAACTGTTTTGTTAAAAGTCGCGAGACCCGACAAGTCTAATGCCGCATTGTATCTAAATGCGATGTTTTTATTGATGCTGTTGGCGGTAGGTTTTGTAACGCCGTGGAGTATTGTGATGGCTTATTTTCTTGAGACCATTATTATCGGGATATTAAATGCATTGAAAATGGCTCTTTGCGTCGCGTATAAAAGACACAATGGAGGCACACAAGGATTTGGGATCATTCTCTTTTTTCTGGTGCATTATGGTTTTTTTGTGGCGATACAGAGTATTTTTGCCTTTACATTTTTTGAGTTAGGAGGAAGCACCTTTTTTACAGATGGTATTTCAGTTTTAAAGAATTACTGGACGCTGCTGCAATTAGACGGAATGTGGCTTTTGCTCTTAAGCATGATTCTCAATAACTGCTTTTCTTTTATAACCGATTTTCTAGGCGAAAAACGCTACCTCAAATTTACAGCCAGTGAGTTGATGATCAAACCCTATTTGCGCATATTCATTCAGCAGTTTGTGGTAGTGCTTTCTGGTTTTTTCTTAGTGTATCTCGATGCCGGTTTTATTGCAGCGGTTTTGCTTATTGTGATTAGACTTGCGATTGATTTATTTCTGGTGAGTTTGCGAGACAATTCGGCTTCTATAGATAAAATGGCAGATTGGTATGCTTCAAAAAACGTTGAAGTTTCTGCCGAAGAAGTTAAAAAACAACTCAAAATTTTTACGGAGTAAGTAATGCATTAAGCCTATGACTTTAGAAAGTGCGCACGTGTTGGGATTTTTATTGGCGGTTTCGCTTTTAGCCGCTGGTATGGTTTTAATTTTTTTTAAATTAAACTCTAGGGATAAAGAGCGAAGCGAACAAGGTTTAAAACGCCTAGAAGAGCAATTGTCGTTAGCGCAATATCAAATAAAGTACCGTCAGAAAGGTTTAGATCGCTATAATATGCTTCAATATAATTTAGAGGATGCGCTCTGCATTCAACCTGAAATTGATCTTTTTTAAGATGAAAAAATAATTATATTTAACATTTTAGTTGTCCAACATTCAGCTTCTTATGAATTTAAAATACAGATTGCTTGTATTGGTTTTTTTGCTTTTTGCAAACCTTTCGGCTCAAACTTCAAAAGCAAAAATCGATTCCATAAACGGAATTCTAGTTCAAAACAGCACTTTAAAAACAGATAGCCTTTTTGTCATCTTTCAGCAAAATCTAGAGGATGCGCAGGGCCTTAACTATCCAAAGGGAATTGGTGAAGCATTTCAAAAAATTGCAACCCTTTACGGCTATGAAGGCGATCTTGATGCGCGATTAGAATATAATTTTAAGGCACTTCGTGTTTTTGAACAGCACGAGCTAGAAATGGAAGAAGCTTATTTGAATGCTGAGATAGGCTATCAAATGAAATATGACGATATGCCTAAAGCAGAGGTTTATATGAACCGAGGTATGAAGCTCGCTGAAAATGGCAATTATAAAGAAGTTCTTGACCGTATTTACAATAATTATGGTGTGCTTAAAGAACTGCAAAGTCAGCTTGATAGTGCACTTTATTTTTATAAAAAGGGATTAGAACTAGTAAAAGAACGTGATTTTAAAGAAGGCTATCCCTATAGTTACAGTAACTTAGGAGGAGTATACGGTCAACAAGGAAAGTATGATTTAGCCAGAAGCTATTTTGAAAAGGCAAAACAGATTAGGGAAGAAATTGGAGACCAAAAAGGCATCGCTGAAAATTTCACTCAAATTGGCGAAGTATATTTAGCCGAAGGTGAAAATCAAGAAGCTATTGCTTACTTTAAAAAGGCAGTACCCATAGCGCACGAACAAGATTATAGATTCTTAGAGCAGTACAACTATCAACAACTTTCTCAGGCGTATAAGAATTTAAAGCAAACAGATTCTGCATTATTTTACTTGGAACGTTATGGGGTTTTTAAGGATAGTATCAACGGACTTGAAGTTGAAAAGAAAATAGCAGAGCTGAATTTAAATTATGAAACCGAGAAAAAAGAGAACCAAATCCTCGAGCAGCGTGCCCAGCTTGCCGAAAAGGATCTCGAAGTGCGCCGTAAAAATGCATTTATTTATGGCAGTCTGGCTTTAGCCTTTGTATTGGGACTTTTAGGCTACTTGATCTACAGTAGACAAAAATTGAAAAATACTCAGCTGCAAAAGGAGCACGAACTTCAAGTCGCTTTAGCAAAGATCGAGACCCAAAACCGACTTCAAGAGCAGCGTTTACGCATTTCAAGAGATCTACACGATAATATTGGTTCGCAGCTTACATTTATCATTTCGAGTATTGATAATTTAAAATATCGTCTTAAAGATGCAGATTCAGTTATACTTGATAAATTGAGCAGTATAAGTGCTTTTACTTCTACGACCATCAATGAGCTGCGGGATACGATCTGGGCGATGAATAAAGAAGAGATTTCTGTCGAAGATTTACAAACGCGAATTTCTAATTTCATCGAGCGGGCGCAAAGCAGCAAAGATGAGGTGCAGTTTAGTTTTAGCTATAAAAATGAAGGGCTTGATAATTTTGCATTTACCGCGATCGAAGGTGTAAATATCTATCGTATAATTCAAGAGGCGGTTAATAATGCCTTAAAATATGCGCAAGCGCAACATATAAATGTAAGTCTGTTCACTCGTGATTCTGCTACATACAGTGTGTCTATCCAGGATGACGGTAACGGTTTTGACACGCTTAATGCTACCTTGGGTAATGGCCTAGCAAATATGAAAAAACGCGCTCAAGATATAAACGCAAAGATTGAGATTAGCTCAAACCAACCCGGTGGCACAAAAGTTTTATTAGAGTCGTGAAAAACACGCTTTTCTTGGTGATTTGAGGCAGACTACCAATATTGCTTAAAAAAACGTATTTTGTACGCTTAAAATAGCTTTATATGACTCCAAGCTCAGCCAGTATTGCGCACGCTTCAAACAATGATTTTTATGCCGATAACGAGAAATTATACGTCGCGACAGATTGTATCGTTTTTGGTTTTGACGATGGAGATTTAAAGTTGCTTATTTTTAAAAGACGTGTAGAGCCAGACTCTGGGATTTGGTCACTTATTGGAAGCTTTGTGCAACTTGACGAAGATGTAGACGATGCCGCACGAAGAGTTTTAAAAGAAATTACCGGGCTTGATCAAATCTTTTTAGAGCAGTCAAAAACCTATGGTAAAGCAGATCGAGATCCTGGATATCGTTGCTTATCTGTGGCGCATTATGCGTTGATACGCCTTCAGGATTATGATAAGGAGCTTGTAGAAAGTCACGGGGCCTATTGGTACACGTTAAAAGAATTGCCCAAGTTGGCTCTAGACCACGACTTGATGGTTCAAGATGCTTTAGATAAGTTGAGACGTAAAGCGCGACATCAGCCAATTGGTTTTGAGTTGCTTCCTGAAAAATTTACCATTCCGCAGTTACAGAAGTTATATGAGGCGATCTATCAACGTGAATTGGATCCTCGTAATTTTAGAAAGAAAGCTTTATCGCTTAAAGTGCTTGTAAAGCTTGATGAGAAAGATAAATCGGGATCTAAACGTGGTGCTTTTTTATACCGCTTTGATGCTGAAAAATATGAAGAGCTTTTGCAGAGTGGTTACAATTTTGAGATATAATCAATAAAATAAGGCAAATGCCCTATTGCTTCTTGTACCGTTTGAAGCTAGTTTAGCACTATCAATTACAATACTGTTTTTGAATATATCATCCGGAAAAGAGTTAGGGGACTTTTCCGGATTTTTTCTAACAATCGTCTTGGTTTTAAAAAATGCAAATGCTTTAATCTAGCTTTCTATGTCTGTAAGAATAGCCATCGTTGACGACAAGATTTTTTTAGCTAAAGCAGTAGCTGAAAAGCTTTCCTTTTTTGAAGATTTTAAACTGAAGTTTATCGCGGATCACGGTGCCGACTTGTTGACCAAGCTTGATGAGAATTCCAACATAGATCTTATATTGATGGATATTGAAATGCCGGTGCTCAATGGTATCGAAGCGACTGCTTTAGTCAAGCAAAAGTATCCGCAGATCAAGATCATTATGCTTACCGTCTTTGATAATGATGAGCATATCTTTAACGCGATCAAAGCCGGCGCAGATGGGTATTTACTTAAAGAAACATCTCCAGATATTCTTGAAAAAGGAATTAGAGAAACACTCTCTGGCGGGGCTGCAATGAATCCTTCAATAGCGATGCGTACGCTCAAATTATTGCGTAATCCAGAGTCAATAAGTAATCTACAAGAGCGTGAAGAAATCTCCTTATCTTCAAGAGAGGTCGAAGTTTTAGAACAACTGAGCAAGGGTTTGAGTTATACTAAAATTGCCGAAAACCTCTTTCTTTCACCAAGTACGGTGCGCAAGCATATCGAGAATATTTATAAGAAATTACAGGTGCATAGCAAGATCGAAGCTGTAGAAAAAGCCAGACAAAACAATATTATATAATATGCTGTTAAGATTGACAGCTTCCTTTTTTCTTTCCGTAATTAATAGATAAATTGAAAGGATTCTTTAATCTTTCATTATGCGGAAAGTCTTAATTGTAATTCTTCTTCTCGTTCTCGGGTATTTCACCTATCACTATTTTGAGACTAAAAATGAAAAGCGCGATCAATTAATTGAAGCGACGCAGCTCATTGAAAAGGAAATTAAAAACGTAGGCAAGCTTGTAGTGACCGAAGGTTCTTTTGCGCAGGTTTTTACCTATAAAGATTCTAAGCAGATCTTTAATTTGGTTGAGGCCAATAAAAAAGCTTTAGTGGTGATCAATGCTAAGGTGACTATCGCATATGATCTACGCGCTTTAGAGACTGAAGTTGATCCCGAAAATAAGGTCATCACGATCAAAAAAATTCCGGCTCCTGAGATCAATATCAATCCGGATATAGAATATTATGATGTGTCGCAAGATTATTTAAATCAGTTTGAAGCTTCAGATTATAACAAAATTAAAAAGCGTGTGATGGCTTCGGTTAAGAAAAAAGTTGAAACATCAGAGTTGCCCGGCAATGCCCAAAACCGACTTCTAGCGGAGCTTGCCAATATTTATGTAGTGACCAATACGTTGGGTTGGACCTTGCAATACAACGCGACTCCTATCAATTCTTCACAAGAATTAAAAACACTTTTAGACTAGTTCTAGTCCGTCTTCAATGAGATGTTTTACTTTAGGATTTTGCACTTTTACTTGTTCTAAATGCTGAAGAATTTCAGTCATAAACGCCGTGTGGTTCTCGTCCTTAGCGAGTTCGTACAATTCTACCGAAAGTAACCAGTCTTTGGGGTGGCTTTTTTTCAGAATGTCGAGAACAGCTTGAGGCGAAAACTTGGTGTCTTTTCCTTCCCTGTAATTCCGCACCGCGAAATAAAGATCTTCCAACTCTTGGCGTTGCGCGCTCATTTTTGGCTTTGCGGTTGTAGAAGAAATCTTATGCTGAATTAAATCAAACGAATTAAAATCTGCCGGTCCCGCAAAAGCTGAAGCGATCTTTTTGCCCACTGCGAGATGGTAAATTCCCCACTCTGGCTTAAATAAAATACGTTCGCCAAGACTTACGGTACACTCTTTAAAACTGATAAGAATGATTTTTCCTTTCAGGTTGCGCGTTCCGGTAATGATCTCCCCACTCACCGTGATGCCACCTTCAAACTCAAGATTTACTAGGTTTCCTTCAGAGATTTTATACGCTAGTAAGTCTTTAGGGCTCATATCTTCAATAGCGAGATTGATGCCTTTAAGTTTACCTACGGCGCTTCCGTAGCCATCAGGGTGGTTGATCGTGCCATGGCCTACCAATTCTTTCTCATGATAACTCAGCGCGCTTTTTCCTTTTGTTTGCACATAAGAAACCCGGTCTTTATGAAGGATCATTTCTGTAAACACTCCAGAAATTTGCAAACCGGTACTGAGTTCTATCGTACCCAGATTTTTACTGTCAATTAGTTTTTGTAAGCCTTCAGGACCGCCGGTGCGCAACGCCATCGTGTTGGCAAATTCCTCAAGGACTTCGCTCAAAAATGCAAAATTAGGTGTTACATAAAGTTGAGGTTGCGGTTTTGTGATGTCAAATTCCTGTTGAGCAGCATCGATAGCGTAAGGGAGTTTTTTCACTTTATCGGTCATACACCAAGCACTTTCTCCAATAGAAGAAAGCAAACCGGCTCCGTATATTTTTGGCTGTTCCGGAGTTCCTATGAGTCCGTATTCAACAGTCCACCAATGCAGATTTCTTATAAGCGCCATTTCGCTTGGCGTTCCCATATTATTTTGCAGAAAATCTACGCGTTGTTCTACCTTTTCAATTTCGCTTTGCGGCGTATCTTCCGCTTCTTTTAAGATCGAAAGTTCGCGTACGGCTTCATACAACTCATAATCTTTAGCCGAAGAAATCGCTTTACACCCAATTTCACCAAAACGTCTTAGATATTCTGCATACTCGGGATTGGCAATAATGGGTGCGTGGCCGGCGCCCTCGTGAATGATATCTGGCGCGGGCGTATATTCAAGATGCTCTAGTTGTCTGATGTCTGAAGCTATAACCAGAACATTATACGCCTGAAACTCCATAAATGCCGCCGGCGGAATAAACCCGTCAACAGCGACTGCTGCCCAGCCAATTTCTTTTAAAATGCGATTCATTCCATACATATTGGGAATGTGATCGATAGAAATCCCGGTTTGTTTGAGACCGTCTAAGTAGGATTTATGTGCAACGGTACTAAGGTATGCGACGTTTTTACGCATCACATAACGCCATACCGCCTGATTGATCGCGGTATAATTGTCGTAATTCTGCGGTTTAATGTATTGCTTTAAATGCGCAGGAAGACGCTCGATAAGTGGATTAGTTTCTATATTTTTATCTAAAACCTGACTCATAAACTGAATGCTTCTTGATCCTTAAATTGGGATTAATTACGGTAATATTCATTTTTTACATCACGTTGAAATCAACGAAATAGTTCAAATTGCTTTGCCGAAATTTACTAATGAAAAATAAGAATATGTTTATAAATAATGTTCTTATATCTATAAATTTGATAAATTTTTAATAGAAACTACTTTTTACTGAAAATATATGGCAGAATCTTATGTGACGCTCGATGTTAAAAATGCTGTGGGAACCATTACATTCTACACACCTAATCATAACGCACTTCCTACTGAAATTCTCAAAAAATTAGAACGTACCATTACCGAAGCCGGGGCGCGTAGTGATTTGCGTGTGTTAGTTATTAAAAGTGGGGGAGACCGTACGTTTTGTGCAGGAGCAAGTTTTAATGAACTAATTGCCATCGAGAATGAAACGCAAGGCAAAGACTTTTTTATGGGTTTTGCGCGGGTAATTTTAGCGATGCGTAAATGTCCTTTACTTACGATCGTGCGTGTTCAAGGTAAGGCAGTGGGCGGCGGAGTAGGTCTGGCAGCTGCTGCCGATTATTGTATGGCAACCAAATACGCTTCGATCAAATTGAGTGAGATCAGTATTGGGATTGGTCCCTTTGTGATAGGTCCTGCTGTAGAACGTAAGATCGGAGTTTCGGCATTTTCACAAGTGACCATCAATGCGCAGGAATTTTACTCAGCTGAATGGGCGAAGGAGAAAGGATTGTACGCTTCGGTTTTTGAAACTGCGGAAGCTTTGGATCAAGCGGTTGATAAATTAGCCGGAGATTTAGCAACCTATAATCCTGAAGCCTTAGCTGAAAGTAAAAAAATGTTTTGGTCCAATACTGAGCCTTGGGAAAAGCTTTTAGAAGC
>TARA_R100000306_G_scaffold62550_1_pt1 | contig 31025 bp, 35 predicted proteins | sample TARA_R100000306 | Tara Oceans TARA_R100000306 (sample SAMEA2620824) | marine metagenome | biome: marine biome (ENVO:00000447); feature: mesopelagic zone (ENVO:00000213); material: "saline water (ENVO:00002010), including plankton (ENVO:xxxxxxxx)" | depth 1000 m | reverse complement strand
GCTTACACCGAAGAGGTTCAGGCTGCGATCGAGGACTTTCACGGCGCCATGGGCGCGCTCCAACGTGAGACCATCGTTTTCGTCCTGGAAATGCGAGAGGTGCTGACCCCCGAGCAGCAGGTGCGCTTCGACGCCACCGTCACGGCGACCCTGACCCAGCCCGGGCGGTGATGCAGGACGGGGGCGCATCGGACGGCGACCTGGCGGCCAGGGCGCTCGCCGGCGAGGACCGGGCGTTCACCCTGCTCATTCGCCGGACCAAGGAGCCGCTGTACCGGTTTGCTCGTCGCCATATCGGCGATGAGGACCTCGCCTACGACATGGTCCAGCAGGCGTTCGTTGCGGCCTGGCGGTCGCTGCGCAAATACGATCCCGCCTACCCCTTCGAGGCGTGGATGCGCACTATCGTGCGAAACAAATGCCGCGACGAACAGCGAAAGGCGCGCGTGCGCCTCTGGATCAATTTCAGCCCGGTGACCCGTTCCGGCGCCGAGCGGGATGCGCCGCACGACACCGCCGACCCAGAACGCGCCACGGCCGACCGAGACCAGCTCGAGCGGGCCAAGGCGGCGATCAGCGCCCTGCCCGACGGTCTCAAAACCCCGCTCATCCTCACAGCCTTCGAAGGCTTGACAATGGCCGAGGCCGCCCAAGAGCTTGGTCTGACGGAAAAGGCGGTGGAGACCCGGCTGTACCGGGCGAGGAAGAGATTGGCGCAGATGTTGGAGGAGTAGCCGCGTAAGAGGCCTACCACAAGCGTTCATAACTTCCGGGCGGACATCTCTACTTTGCTTTCCCCCGGACATTTGTATCTAGGCGTGACACGAATATATGCGCACATTGCGCTATTCCGCACACAACTACACTAAACAAATACCAGCATCAAGAAGTTGCTGATCAGCAGCCAGAACCGGCACCCGATATGCACGAGCCATTGCATAGGTCCAAGCGCTCCTTTGATCTATTTTGCCATCAACCTGGGACAATGCCTCGATCGCATACTTTGCGATGCCGGCCGTTGCCGGATGGATCTCGATCGGCAACACCTTCAGGAATTGAGCGACCTCTCCACTGGCTACCTCTAGCGAACAACCAAAGTGGTCAGCGACGGCCTGAACTGCGACGGGTATCTCGAGCGGTGAGGTAATGAATTTCGAGTGAGCTTCTGCGCGCGCTGCGATAGTCCGGCCTTCTTCGGAACCGATCATCATTTCAGCAATGGCGGAAGAATGGACAAAGCACGTCATTTGTTGAGCCGCCCCTGAAGTTCCGAAGCAAACTCACTCACTCTCTGACGCAACGGTTTCACCGTGCGCTTTGAAGCAATGGCGATTGAAAGCGCCTCCACCAAGGCATCAACCTTAGTGGAAGCGCTAGAGAGGCGTTGATACTCATCGAGCAGGTCCAACGCCTCTACATTCTTGATCACATAAGCCATGAGACACCATATACCCTATTAAGGGTATCAATATACCCCGCAAGATATACCGGGTCTATTGCAGGTGTTCAGAATCCGATGGACCGCACCGGAAGCCAGACCAGAACCGTTCAGGAACTGACCACAGTGCGTCATGTCGGTGGAAATAGAGCACAGCGCGGGTTGGCTCGCTTTCCAGGAAGGAGAAGCCTGTTCGGGCCTCGAGCGTTTCCAGTGACACCAGCTGGGGTGAATGGTCATAGGGTGCCTGTGCTTGGTTGCAGCGCGTCCAGTCGCCATCAGCCACCGGCCCGTCAAGCGTCTGGTGGTGAGGATGCTCATAGATCACAGCGCGCCAATCAACACGGCCAGACGGAAGCTCGATGACCAGGAGCTTGAAGAAGGCGTCAGGTATGGCGACAGGCGTTTCGCCCGGATCTCCGATCCATTCAATCGGATCTTCATCAAAGATGGGTCCCGTCACGATCCAGACGTTGCCGACCATGTTCGAGAGCGCTGCGGAATAGGTCTCAAGATGCAGCCAAGGCCCCTGATTAAGGCTGGCCGCCTGGGGCGATGCGTTGGTGAAGACGTGAGTGTTGCAAGACGCCTCTGGACTGATCCGCTGGGCGTGATCGGCCATTGCAAAGTGCCCCCGATTGAATCGGGCGCCGATCCCCGAATAAGAGCGATCTAGACCTGGGCGATAACCGCCCTCCTCCCACAGGAATGACAGCATATCAGTCCTGTACCAGGAGCGCGGCCGCTCGATCGATACATCCGGCTCACGATATGAACCATCAGGAGAAGGCGTGACGCCGATCAGCTGATAGGCCACCCATTCTGGCTGCGCAGTGCGATCTGGGCGCCCGTCCCCATTGTCATTATCATCACCATCGAAAGACGAGACAAATGCGGCGTATTCGATCACTGAAGCGGCGCGAGGCGCATATCGGTCATGATCATGAAAAGGTGACGCGCTCACCGGATAGGGAGAACGCGCGCGCTCCGTTTCACACACGAATGGATCTGCGTAAGCGCACGCCCCAGCGAACACAGCCGCGGCAAGCCCGGCGAAAACCGTGGAACGGAATAAACGAGGGACCATCCTCAACTCCTTTGATCAGGATTATCCGATATGCGAGCGCGACAATCACAACGCCGAGGAATGCACCCACCACGAGAGCATAATACCCCACATCGTTGTGGCCTGAAATATAGGCGTCGGAGCCGACAAAAGGCAGAAATGACAGAACCGTTAGGGCCGGTTGCGAAAGGGGAACAGGCACCAAGGAAGCAAGGAGCAGAAGAAATCCAATGCTCTGAATGACTTCCTGTTTAACGCCCGAAGTCTTCACATAGAGATAAGCGCCGAAGGTCGCCGCGAGCAAAAAGGCAAGCGCCCAATGCCCGGCGATCACGATAAGGGTCGCGGCATCAGTCGGTGAGCTCGAGGTTTCGGCTGCGCTAGCAGCCGAGGCCTCGATCGAAAAACCTATGGTCGAATGAGCAAAAACCAGCGTCCCGACGAGCCCTATAGCGACCAGCCCTGCCCCTGTCAGGAAAATCAAAGCCCGGGCAATCAATCGGCCGGTAAAGAAACTGGCGAAGCCGATAGAGCGTAAGACCAACTCCATCGCTTTGTCTGAAATCTCTTCCTGGAAGATGAGAGTCCCAAGCGAAAACCCGACAGAGAGAACAGCCAGGCTCAGGAATCGAACTCCTTCCGCCTTCATGAACCCGTCACCGGGCATGGAAGAGGCCAGCACCGGCACATCAATGAGGTTGTGCTGGGCGGCAATGATGATGAAGAACACCGCCACATGCATGACCACGAGGCCTACAAAGCCGACCGAGAACACATGGCGCCGATAATCGGTCTCAACGACCACGCCAATACGCTGCCAATTCAAGCGATTGAATAAAGACATGATTTACTCCGCAGCAAATGGAAGGGCGCGAGCCTGATCGATGCCATGACGCAAGGCGGCCGCGAACTTGGACACGCCAATACGGCCCGAATGCAGAAAATTGATCAGATGGAAAAGGCTCGCGCGGGCAAAGGGGAACTCACGCAGCTCACGCCGGATTAGATTCATGCAGGCTACTAGCGCGAGAGATCGTGAGGATCTGCTTGCCCCTGGCGCGGTCATAATCAACAAGGCCAACTCCCCTGCCCGATCAAAGACATCACCCTTGCCGGCAAATCGTTCATCGACCCAGTCTAGTTGCCCCTTCTCTGCCCGCTGGTATCCGGGAACGAGAGAGCTGAGGGCGCAATCCAACGCCAGAACAGAGCGGCCAACATCCAGACGATCATTCATGACACTTCCAGCCTCCTCACAATGGAGAGGTATTCCAAAACAGTGTCCCGCGACTCTTCGAGTTCACGTTCAAAGTCCTCATCACATGGGTAAAGCACACATGATCCGTCATCTTGGACGAGAGCCTTGACGGGCTGCCCCGGCTTCAATCCCATTCTTTTAACGGCATCGTCCGGCAAGTGGACAAAAAACCCTTGAGAAGAATTACCATTAATACAGTTATACACCGCTAACGGCCTTTCACTCTAGCTAAACATCACACAGCTAGCGAAGTCTGATCCGATACTAGGCACAAGAGGTTACCTATTCTCTATCAAACCCCAGATTTTGGGACCAATGTCTAGGAAACCTTCATTCTGTGCAGTGCGGGCGAACCACCAGACGTATCCGGCAATATTGGCGATGTATGGGGCTGTTCCAGCCACTGAGCGCGCGCCCTTCTCGGTCAGGACAGCCATTGCGACGGTCGCAGGCACAGGACCCAACACCTCAATCAGGGTGTTCCAGGCCTTGGGAGAAATCCCCATGACACTTCGCGACTGATTAGCCAGGGCGTGAAGATCATCCCAATTCGCCGTGTCGGCCGTCATACCTTGCTCGTCGAGTTCGATCAGCGAGGGGCAAGCCTCAAAAACCAGCCTCGGCGTGATCTTGAACTTCTCAAGGTGCGCGTAGGCCTTGCTCCAACTCATCATTGGCTCAGCCTGAGTTCCCTGATCAGACGATTCCGTCTGGATCTCGGCAGAACCGCCCACTCCACTTTCCGATAGCGCTACAGATTCTTCGAAAGAAGATGGGGGGTTTGTTGTAGTTTTATGGGTGAATCTAACTGCGCCCGAGGGCGAATCTTTTTCTGGCTGTCTATGATTAGGGTCGTTCGTTCTGGAAGGCTTCAGCGCCTCGTTCAAACGCTGGCGCAGCCTGCTCTCAAGCTTCGTCAGAGCGGACTTGGCGGCTCTTAGAACCTCCAAGGGAATGCGTTTGCCGCTCGCGGGCTTCTGAGCTGTTTCAACCTCGTTTGCGTAGATCTCCCACGCAGGATGAGGGGCATGCGTTTTGGCCATGCGAATAAACTCCAGCAGACGCGCGCCCAAGGCGCCCACCTGGCTACGAAGACGTCGCGCCTCGATGCGATCCTTCTGGATGCTCTCGGCCAATTTGGAGAGCTCTTCGGCCCGGGCTGCGAGTGGGCGAAGGTCGATCCCATAGGCATCGAGAATCCGGCCGGTTTCCGCGTCCCTGAAACCCTTTCGCCGCCGATCGTTGTTGTCTCGATGTGTGATGAGATTTGCGTTCGTGAGCGCACGTAGCAGGAGCTGAACGCTCCGCTCGCCGCAGCCCAGAAAATCCATGAGCCGACCATTGGACGGCCAGACAATGATCAATCCATCCTGCCAGTCGCGATCATGAGAAAGCTCAACAAGATAGTCGAGCAGCTGCCATGCCGTGCGTGGCAATGCCGGCTGAAAACCTGCGCGTACATCTTTCAAGACCTTCTGCAGCGCGCGCCGCGTCGGCCGTACTTTGAGCCGCATATATTCCTTCACGAGCCGTTCGTTTTCGAGCTCGGCCGGGCTTAGCGCGCGATACCCAGATGGTTTCGCTAATTCAGTCATATCATCCTCCAGGGATGATCAGCCAAACCTCCCCCGTTTGCGCTCACGCGCATTTTAGTTGACGGGGAATATGAGGATGAGCTACGAAGCCAATAGCTTTTGTGCCGGCCCTTTGGGTCTCGGTTACTTCGCACTCAATAGCCCGGCCTCTGGCCGGGTTTATTTTTGGCTGATCGCCTCTCCTTTCATCGTGTTGAACCAAGGTCCATCCACCGGCGCGCTCTTTTGGCGGCGCGCTTGAAACGGGCTGTGCTGGAAGAGGTAGAGAGCGTTCATCATGCGATCGCTGGCAATGAAACCTTGGCAAAATTCTACCGTTCGCTTGAACCAAGCGCTTGACGGAGATTCTGCTGTCGGGGTAGAACATCTGTGCCGCAGATATTCAGCCCCTCGGGGTTTCTGGAAAGGGCCGTTCCTTCAGGAGCGGCCTTTTTTCATTTCGCCTTTGCCTCCTCTAGAAATTCAGGGTGATTGAGGGCGAATTCGACAGCGCGCATAACGACGCTGCGCCGAGAATGGCGGCCTCGGGTGAGTTGTTCAATGAGACGGACAGTGCCGGGAGGTAGGTCGAGACGCACGGGCTTGTGCCCGGCCTCGCGCAGACGCTCGACATAGGCCCTTTGGTGAGCACGATTGCGCCGATCATGAAGGGACTGACCGGGAGCATCCTGTTGCGTATTCTCTGTCACTAAGCCGCTCATTTGATGTTCAATGCCGCTGATCATGAAACGCTACGCCGATTCCTGGGCGCCTAGGAAATTCCATCCGTGGGCGCTCACTTTGTCCTGGTCGTAACGGTTCCAGTCGTAGCCAACATCACTGGGTGTCTCGATTCTGGCCTCAAGGCCAAGGTCATTGGCCCTCTTGAATAAATAGTCCGCCGCTAACTGGCCCTCCTCGCCGCGGTCAGCGGCGATGATGAGTGACCTCACTCCCTTAGGGGGAGTCCAGGCATAGAAGTTTTTTGCGCTGAGAAGAGCATGGCCAGGAGCCTTGAAACGGCGCGATGCGGAGTAGGTCGTCTCAACGCCCTCCCCGACGACCAGAGTTGTTCCAGCCGGGGCGAGCCGCACGGAGCCGCCCATAAACGATCCGATGATCAGACGCTGCGCCCCTCGCCTGCGACGATCGCCAGTGCGAGGATCAAGATAGGTAATCTGCAAGCCGCACATGCTGCCTTCTTCGTCAGAGATAGCTTGCAAGAATGCGGGCGCTGAAGGAATGCGTTCACCTTTGGCCCAGCTTGTATTTTTCGGGCCGTAGGGCTGAAACGGCATATTCGGCTGAAACCTGAAAGCCGAGTTGGTGCAGTCGCTGAGATCGAAGCCGCGCTTGATCAAATAGGCATGCGCGAGCGAGCCAGCCATCGTCTTGGAACGGAGCCACCATTGCCGACATATGGCGCGTTTTTTCAGTGCTTCAGGTGCTTGGCGGGTAACGGTTCGTTTGATGCGTTCAGTGCGTGGCGATGCACTAAACGATCGCGATCCGATTGCCTCACCAAAGCCCAGCTCGAGCAGATAGGCAGCGCAGTCAGCTGTACTCGTTCTTGTTGAGAAGGAATGGATGAGAACGGTTTCGTCATCCGCAAGCTTCAGAGACATGGATCTATCGTGAGGAGAATGGCCCGGGCCAGGGCATGAAGCTGCGCGCCCGCCATCGCGTAGATCTCCGCCTATGCGGTCCACAATTTGAGCGATGATGTTCACGTACGCTCCCCTAGATCACAGAATCGAGTGCCGCTATATATCGACACTCTGTCAGTATCCGCAAGGGTGTGTACGAGAACCCTTAATGAAGCCCTAAGAGGAACCAGGAATGGCGAGCGCGCTCACAAAACTGAAGAAAATGGATGAAGAGAGGGAAGCTCTTGAAAAGCAAGCTGCGCTAGAGGTCGGTGAAATCGCCCTTTCTACTGGGGCTTACCGATTGAAACCGACGGTCTTGAAGGAGCTGCTGAGACTGGCGGCGAAGGCAGACCCAGACGTGCTGAACAAGGCGATACAGGCGTTGAAAGAGAAGTCGGCCGCTGAGTCTTAGACGGCTCCGGATGAGAGGGATAGAATTGGCAGATGGGTGCATTGTAATGCACTGCCAGGCGATAAAGCAGGTCTGAAGGAATGCGGACCTTGCCCCTCTCATAGAGCGACAATGAGGTGTAAGAAATCTCGATTGCGGCTGCAACATCTTGGAGTGAAAGGTTTAGTTGCCTTCTGGTGAAGCGTAGGCGCCTGCCGATCACACCAAGGACCGAGTCTTTCTCAAGCCATTCGAGATTCATGAAACCGCAACTAGATCGCAAATGAGAGATTACTGACACTGCGTCGATATATGCGGTGCTTGGTCAACCCCATCAACCCCAATCATGGTGGAAAACATGCAGCCCCTGACTTACGTGCACGCGGTGAGCAATAAGCGCGTTGAAATAGATCGCCAGGCTTACTCAGCAGATGAAGTGCGATTCATGACCGGAGCGCTCAAACAAAAGCGGTTCGAGGTGGCGGACGGCGTCACCGTAGAAGTGCTTACACCGTATACGCCGTTGACGAATGAGCCGATAGACGGCGCACTCGTCATCACATTCAGCGACCGGGAAGACCGGAACCTCATTACTGATGTGATCTGCTGGGACGAAGACTGGACAGACGAGGCTATCGCCTTCGTCAAGGACCTCTCAGGCGGGCATTCGAAGCTTGATGCTCAAAACAAGCCCTCAACGCCCTGGATCGCGTCGATAACGACGACAAGGTCGCAAGATCTAACGCCAAGCCAATCAGAGATTGTTGCGCATACCGAGGCAGCCCTTGCACTTGCGTCTTGCCCTTAATTTCTGACAACTTTGGCGCACGAGCGGACGTGAGCTGAGTCGGCGGTTACATCGCGCCGGGCAAGCCCCAGCAGAACGGGTTCGTCGAAAGCTTCAATGATAAGCTGAGGGATGAATGCCTGAACGAGTATGTCTTCGACAGCCCCGCTCACGCGCGCAAGGTGCTGGCGTGCTAGCGCCACGACTATAACACCCACCGGCCCAACTCATCACTGGGCGGGCTGACGCCCGCAGCGCGCCAGACCTCAAACCATGGACTATGAAAGACCCAGACACTCGAATTAAACGAGGGACCGGAGGGTCTCAGGTCAGTTTCAACAGTCCCTGCGCGACCCCATGCTGAGCTCCGGGCGGATCGTAGCGTTATCGTCTGGCTACGATCCGCAATTTCTAGCGCGCGGGTCCTAAAAATCGCGCCGGTATTTGACGCTCGGCGACCAATCGCGAATTGGTCGCGCCCCGTCCTCAGTCATGTGTATGTTCTGTCTCCAATACCGAAACATGACTCCCTGGTTTCGGTGCAAACCACCGATGCAGCGCGGGTAGGACGAGCAGTGTAAGCACGGTTGATGACACCAGTCCGCCCATCACAACGGTCGCTAGCGGGCGCTGTACTTCAGCACCTACTCCAGTCGCAAATAGCAATGGTGCCAGTCCAAGCGCGGTCGTGAGCGCTGTCATCAACACAGGTCTCGCCCTAAGTCCTGCCGCTTCAATAGCGAGCGCATTGTGGTCGCGGCCCTGCCGCGCGAAGTCATCCATAAAGCTGACGAGCACCATTCCGTTACCAAGAGCAATGCCGAAAAGCGCAATGAACCCGACCGTGGCTGGCACCGAGACTGGTAATCCTGTCAGCCACAAAGCGAGGGTGCCACCGGTCAACGCGAGAGGAATGTTCAGCAGGATCAATATCGCTGACTTGAGCCTCCCGAATGCGAGTAACAAGATGAGAAGAACGATGCCCAACGTAATCGGTATCACCACGGCGAAGCGGGCATTGGCCTGTTGTTGCAATTCAAACTGACCACCCCATTCGACGCGATAACCAGGCGGAAGGTCAAGCTGACTGGAGGTTGCCGCTTGCGCATCGGCGACAAAGGAGCCGATATCGCGCCCGCGAACATTGAGCTGCACGGTTATGAAACGCTCCCCATTTTCACGCGTTATCTGACGAGGACCGACAACAGTTCTTATCGAGGCGACACTTGAAAGCGGCACCCGAGCACCACTCTCGCTTTCTAGGATAAGTCGGCCAATCGTCTGCGCATTGTCACGCCGGTTTTCGTCAAATCTGACGACGACTGGAAACTGGCGAACCCCTTCAAAGAGGACGCCGGCTTCCGCCCCGCCGACGGCCGCGCTCAGCGTATCAAGGGCTTCCTCCACTGAAAGACCATATCGGCCTAAGGCCGCGCGATCGACCGAGACGACTAACTGTGGCGCGCCGGTGATCTGATCAGCCTGCACATCACTCGCCCCGCTGACACGTTGAAGAATTGATTGTAGATCCTGCGAACCTTCCAACAGCACATCCATGTCAGGACCGAAAATTTTTACCGCGAGCTGAGCTTTCGTGCCGGTTAGAAGTTCATCAACCGACATCGCGATCGGTTGCCCGATGTTCACTCTGATTCCCGGAAAAGACTCCAGATCTTCGGATATTTCTGCACGCAAGTCGGTCGGTGTGAGGCCGGGTCGCCACTCTGACCTTGGCTTCAAAGCGACAAAGGCCTCAATACTGTTTACCGGGTCAGCGTGAGCCCCGACCTCGCCTCGGCCAATTCGACTAACAATGGAGTCAATTTCAGGGAACGCCGCCAGCAATCGACGTTCAAGTCGTGTTGATGTCTCGCGCCCCTCAGTGAGCGATATTGATGGCGCCATCGAGACGCGAAGTAAGATATCACCTTCTTCGAGAGCGGGTGTGAACTCCGAGCCCAATCTCGAGCCCGCCAACCCTCCGATGACCAAAAGTCCAAGCGCTAACGCAACCGCAGCAAGGCGTGCGCGGACGAACACGCTTGCGACAGACTTGACCACGCCGGCGATTGCGCCCTCGCCAGACGTATTGTGTTTGGGTGGCTTGATTAAGCCAAAGGCCATGGCGGGCGCGACTAGCGCGGCGTAGAGGAGCGATCCTGTCATGGCAAGGGCGGCAGACGCAGCAAGCGGCCGGAAAGTCTTACCCTCAACACCTTCCAGCGAAAATAGAGGCAGAAACACAATAATCACGACTGCGACGGCTGCGATTAGCGGAGCGATAACTTCCGCGGTCGATTTGGCGACCACATCGCGAGCGTCCTCGCCATTCCGCCGTTCCCGGAAACCTCGGTCGACATTTTCGGCAATGACGATAGCGCCATCAACCATCATACCGATGGCGATGGCGACACCTCCCAAAGACATTAAATTTGCGCTAATGCCCAACACGCTCATCGAGATGAAGGCGAAGCCAACCGAGAATGGAATTGACAAGACCACCACTAGGCTAGGTCGCCAGCCACCGAGGAAGATAAACACGACAACTGCGACCAGTAGAGCACCTTGCCAGAGCGCGGTCGTGACGGTCGAGGCCGCCCGTCTAACCAGTGTACCCTGATCGTAATATGGAACGGCGCGTACGCCTTCTGGCAGGGATGCATTGATCTCATCGAAGCGCGCGTGTGTGCGCTCAATCACATCAGACGTGTTCGTACCATAGAGTTTAAGAACGAGGCCGGCGACCGTCTCGCCATTGCCGTTGGCAGTCGCGAGCCCTTGGCGCGTACCACCGCCAATAACGACCTCTCCAAGATCGCTCACTCTGATCGAACGACCGTTGACCGTGCTAACCGGCGTTTCTGCGAGGTCGGAAACCGATCGTGCCAAGCCGACACCACGCACGGTGTATTGTTCCGCGCCTACTTCGATGAATTGCGCACCGGTCGTGCGATTTGCGCTTTCTAGAGCACCGATTACATCTGCCACCTCTAAATCATAGGCGATCAGAAGATCGGGATTGAGACGAACTTGGTATTGCTTTTCGAAACCGCCAAGCGCTAGCACTTCGGTCACGCCTTCGACGGATTGAAGAGGGTACTTAATCATCCAGTCGGTGATTTCGCGGAGTTCGGTCAGATCATAGGCGCCAGTCTCATCGACGACGCGAAAGTACATGATGATGCCTAGTCCGCTCGAAATGGGCCCGAGCTGGGGCGTCCCGAAACCATCTGGGATGGCTTCGCTGGCCTCTGGTAATCGCTCGCCTACGACCTGGCGTGCGAAGTACACATCCGTGCCATCCTCGAAATAGATGTTTACAATGGAGAGACCGAAATTTGAGACCGATCGGATTTCCTCGACATCTGGAAGACCGGACATCGCGGTTTCGACTGGGAAGGTTACATAGCGTTCGACTTCTTCTGGAGAGAGCCCTTCGGTTTCGGTGAACACCTGAACCAGCGAGGGTGAAGGATCGGGAAACGCATCAACTGGAAGCGCACGAAAGGCAAACAGCCCCCCTACGGTGAGGGTTAGGGCCGCGATGGCGGCTAGCAGCCGGCCGCCGGCAAGGCGGTGCATTAAGTCTTGCATATCTCTAACTTCCTAGTCGTCATCATCACCGAAGGAGTCTCTTTCGAGATGTGCTTTGAGCGTGAATGCACCCTCTGACACGTAGAACTCTCCTTCATCGAGGCCAGACAGGATCACGGTCTGGTTGCCGAATTCAGTTCCCGGCTCCACGGTCCGCGGCGCGAATCCGTCATCAGTTGGAACGAACAGACTCGTTCGACCCGCAACTTCAACGATGGCCGCCGATGGCACTTGGAGGCGGCTCTCGTCGGCCCCGGTTGCAATCTCAGCCGTTGCGAACTGACCGGGGCGCATCCGCCGGTCAGAATTGTCCACAATCATGCGGGCGGTCGCCATGCGCGAGGTTTCGTCTATCGTCGGCAAAACGGTCGAAATCACACCTTCTGCTAACTGAGCCCCCGTTTCTGACCGAAGGACGACGGCCATGCCGGCTTCAACGATTGCTGCGTCCTGCGTGTAGACCGCTATGTCAGCCCATAGGACGCTGTCATCAACAATGGTGAAGAGAGCTGGGGCGCTTGCGTCTTCTGCCGATACTGCTGCGCCAAGGATTGCTGTTCGGCGCGCAACCACACCGCCGATGGGAGCCCGAAGGCGGGCCTGGGCGAGTGTTAGGTCGGGCGCGTCGCCGAGAGATGCGAGCTCACTGCGAGGAACGCCCACAGCAATGAGCTTGTTCTCAACGCCTTCGCGTGCGGCGCTGGCCGCGATGAGCGCAGCGCGGGCAGCCTGCAGGTCAGCCTCGGGTGTAATTCGCTCTGCAAAAAGCGTTTCCTCACGTGCCAGGGCTTGCTGGGCAAGATTTTCGGAGGTGGCGGCTGTCAGAAACTCAGCCTTCAGGTCGGCGAGTTCACGGCTGGAGAGGATTGCCAGCGTTTCATTGGGAGAGACGAGATCGCCTTCGGTTGCTGTGATTTGGATGATCCGCCCGCTCACTTGCGGTGAGACCGCGGCGACGCGATCTGCATCAAACCTCAACTCAGTCGGGAGAGAGAGAAACTGTCTCAGGGGAGTACGTGTCGCGCGCGCGGTCACAATGCCAGCCTCTGACGCCACCTCCGGGCTTAACTCAACTTGGGCAGATTGTTCGCCATCATCGTGATCCACTTCCGTTGCGGAGGAACGATCCGAGTCTCGGTCCCCACCATTGCCACAAGCGGTAATGGCCAAAGTAGCGGCGATGACCGCGAATAGATGCGGTTTACCAATCATCGGATATCTCCATCAAAGGGGGCTGCCCCAATCAGAGCTCGCAGACGCAGCTCTGCGCTCTGCAAGGCAAACTCTGCGTCAATCACAGCGAGTTGGGCGCTCAACAGGGCCGCGCGGGCATTTAGGGTGGCGGTGAGATCGAAACGACCAATCTGATAGCCACGCGAGGCCGCCTCGTAGGCCTCCGTCGCCGCGGGCAGCGTATCGTGTTTTAGGATTTGCAATCGGCTTTGTGCCGTGCGTTGAGCCGCAGCTGCAGCCCGTTGCTGGGCTAACAAGCGTTGTTCGGTAACTGCTCGATTGAGTGTGGCGGCATCGCTCCGGATCGCCGACGCTCGCGCAGCATCCCGCCCGCGATCGAAGATTGGGAGCGGCAGGCTAACACCCGCGACGAAAGCCTCATCGCCGGTCTCTTCAAACCGCCGGATTCCTGCCGATACGCTTATGTCTGGGATGATGGCGCTTCGGGCAAAGCTGGTTTCGGCCTGTCGGACACGAACGGCTGCATCTGCTGCATTTAGCGCAGGGTGTGTCACGTCTGCTTCGACTTCCGCGATGGTGGAATTAAAGCTCACTCCCATCGGTGCTGAGAATGTGGGCTCGGCACTGCCCCACAGGAGAGCAAGCGCGTATCTGCGGCGATCAATACCTGCCTGCGCCGTTTCGACAGACGCGCGCAAAGCGGTCGCGTCCGCCCGCGCCCGCGAGAGCTCCGGTGGTGCCGCAGCGCCCGCATCGACTCGGCGCGCCACAATGCTCACCAGTTCATCCGCTAGATCCGCACTTTCTTCTGCAAGGTTTCGTAATTGGACGGCTGCCACCAACTCAGCAAAGACGATCGCGGCCTCTAGTTCAGTCTCCCTCAGGATAACCGCGCATTCCGCGCTGGCGAGCGCCTGGCGAGCCCGCGCAGCTCGTTCCTCGAGCGCTCGCTTCCCTCCAAGACGGAGCGTTTGTTCTAATGCGAATGTTGATTCAGTTTGATCAAAACCCGACAACGCGTTGCTGCCCGCAAAATTCTCCAGTTCGAGCGATAGGGTCGGGTTGAGCCGCCGCCCGGCTTGGTCCGCCTCTGCACCGAGGGCGCGGGCCTCCAATCCGGCCGCGCGAACAGCAGGCGAGGCGTGGCGAACTTCTGAAAGTACGGTGGAAAGTGTTAGGGGCCTTCCCGGCGAAATTTGTGGCGAACCGCCAATCCGTCCATCGCAAGGTGAGGCCAGCGCGCCTTCGGTCAATGCGGCGAGCGCCAGGGCTGCGGTAGCGCCCTTTAGAAAAAATGACATGTTGTATGCTCCTCAAGCGGATCCAGCTAAAGCGTGCCCGCAAGTGCGGACCGATGTTCTGCTAAGGATCAGGCTCGAGGGGGACGATAGAGACTGCCGATCGGTCGAGATCGCAAACTGTCGACTGGCTGCGGTCTAGCTGAGGGCGCGCCACTCGGTGCCAAACCTGCCTCGTATGATACTTGTCGCGTTTTGAACGCGTGACAGGGGCCGCAATTTTTCCCACGGTCTTCGTGTTCTCCCCGACCTTCGTCCCGCTGCTCGGCGCTGTTCGCCTCTTGGCCAATCACGCAAGCGATAGCGAACTTGTCGTCACATAGCTGGGCATCAGCTATGGGCGCCAACAAAAACGCGCAGGCCACGAGAAGTGAGGCTGCAAGTTTTAGCGTCAGGCCGATCGGCAAGAGTATATTGGTCGATGCCGCTATGATTTCGCCTCTACTCAGTTATCCAACACCCAATTTGGTGAGCAAAATGGATTCGTTCAGATTGAACTACGAAAAGCCTTACTTCCTATAGCGGCTGTAGAAGCAAGCGGTTTTCGAATTTTTTTACATTGTCTCAATCGTGGCGGCTGCCAATTCACTAGAGGCAGGTTGATTGCAGACCCTTGTTCTTGAGTGACGCGCACATACTCGCTAACTACCGGACCCGACCATCATCATCACGATCGCGTTCACGCCGACGGCGCAGCCGTCGCTCGATCTCACTCAATTCGTCCCGGTCAAGAGCGTCTTGACGATCGAAGCCACCGGACTTCTTCCGCTCCGTCTCGTAGCTCTTCCAGTCACCGAAGCGCGCTTCGAGCATCGCCAACCGATGCTTCTTGCCCCCGACCTGGGAGAGCTTGGCGAAGCCCTTTCCATCGCTGAAGATCAATCCTTGGCCCTTGCCGTGGATACCGAGCCCACGCTCGGAAACCCGATCTTCAAGATCATTCCATGAGGATGCCTCATCGAAGTGCGGCCGAATGAACTGGCGCAACTCACCGATCTTGTCCTTGCCCCAGGCGACAAGCGCATTGACGTCAAACCCGCCTTCAGCCCGTTTCTTCAAACGCTCCCCAAAGCTCAACACACGGGAGAGCCTTCCAGGAACCTCCTGTAGGCCTAACTCCCTCTCTTGGGTTTTGAGCGAGCGTTCAAGGCGGGTCTTGTAGCGCCACTTTGGCCAGGCCTTGCCGGTTTCCGGATGCACCCGATTGACCATCACATGGAGATGCGGGTGCTCGGTGTCATTGTGACAAACGATCACCGACTGATGCTCCGATAAACCGAGGTCTGAGAGCGTTCGATCTGCGACGCCCGCCATGGCGTCGGGCTCGAGCTGCTCGTCCACTGGCCAACTAACAGAAAAATGAAAGACGGGATCTTTGACCCGTCGCGACATCCGCGCCGTGGCACGCATCATCGCAGGATAGGTGTCCGGATCGGTTGTCGGCAGATTGCGCGCCTCTGCCCACTCGACCCGCTCAGGTCGATCGCCACGCTGCCCCGTGGCGAGGTATCGGGCGAGGCCGCCAAAGCCGGTTCCGGTCTGAGCTTCTCCGATCATCGGAAGATCAGCCGAGCCGGCGCACAGCGGACAGGACAGCGTCCAGGGTTGCGTGGACCGCGGGAGCGGATACCACGAAGCCGGCGTTGGCCTGTTTTGCAAGCTGATTGAGATTGTTCCCAATCGAAGTCAGCTGGCGAATGGCATCCGCTGTGACGCGTGCAGGTTTCGCTTGGGGACGAGCCCCGAGCGCACATGCACGCACGAAGGCCGCACGGGTCTGATCGCAAGTCTCCGCCGCCTCGTTTATGGCCGCCAACTCAGTTGGCGTGACATAGACGTCGATCCGCTCGGATCGAACCTCGGCGCGTGACTTTCGATGACCCTTTGGCGGCATTCGTTAAGCCCTCCTGGCAATTGAAGGACAAGCAGGATATGCCTTGAGGACACACTTCGTGTGCTCTGAATGGTATACATGTAACGGAGCATTTTTGCCCGTATACATCCTGCTTGCTCTCGCCCAAGTCGATCTCATCCGCCCAACATTACTCCAGGTTGAAACGCCGAGCTATAGCACAACTGACACATGTGACGTTGCACCGATGCTTCACCCCAAGCACCGTGGCACATGTGTCACGAGGGCCTGACGAGTCCCCACTAGGGGACTCTAGGAAGGCCGTCGCCAAGAAGCCGTCACAAGACGGATTCTTCTTCAAGAAGTGGGAGACACAATTGGCCGGGCAGAGGCCAATTTCGCTCCCACTTCTGGCCGCAGGCCCAAAGGGTGGGTAAGGGTGGGATAGCGCCAGCGTCTCGGCCCTCCAAAGGGGCGAGCAGTCTCGAACTCGTGATCGATCCGCGACCCAGGACGCCTTGCATCTGTAGTAACTACAGATGTTATTGTGGCGTCATGCCAGTAGCGGGTACAGATCAAGGTTGGCTCTCAAGAGCGCTTTCGAGTGGCGGCGCGCTCGGAGGCTTCGCCGCTTTCGTGGGCGCGTCGTGTTGCGTCATCCCGATATTGCTTGTGCACTTCGGACTCGCGAGTGGGTTGGTCGCGAAACTCGGCTGGTTCGCGCGTTGGCAACCTTACTTCTTTTGGATATCTGCAGGATTGCTCGCCGTTGCAGCGTCCTATGCAATATGGCGCGGCCAAGCATCAAGATCATTTTGGATCTGGTGGGTGATCGGAACAACGTTCCTCATCGCCGCATTCATCCTGCCGCAGTACGAGTTCAGACTTCAAAGTTGGGTTCTGGATTGGTCGCGGAGGTAACATGGCAGACGCTAAACCGACTTTCCGTTTCGACGACGCTGGTACAATTCCACCGCCAGGGTGGATCGGTCGTGCTGCTCGCGCGCTCTTCGGCTACGGCTCACTTTATTGGGTCTATCAGATCGTGAGTTTTGGCGACGTCGGCGCGCTTACCAATCTCTCCGTGATTGGATTTACGCTCTTCGCATTGCAGCTCATTCCCTACACGGTGAACATTGGCTTCGGCATTAGGCTATCGTTCTGGCCACGCCTACTTGCAGCGCTGGGCATCGCAGCGGCCGCCTATTTGGGTTGGCAATCAACCGGTGAAGTCGCTCCACCATCGCTCTGGAACGCGATCGCGATATTGAACATCTATGTCTACGGGCATCTTGGGATATCGTTCGTGCTCGCGGCGATCTTCGCGACGGCTGGCTGCGAGATGCGCGCTCTCCCGATTTTGATTGGTCGGCTGGCCGGGCGCCGCGCGCGCGATCATTATTGCCCGGGCCCAATCCGGACCATCGACCACTGGGAACGCAAGCAGTTTGGTCAAAAGCCCTAGACTGAGGGCAACAGCAAACCGAGGCGACTTGATGAACATTACGCGCGGCAAACTCGCCAAACTCACGGGCTGCCATCTAGAGACTGTGCGATATTATGAGAGCATCGGGCTCATGCCCGAACCTGCTCGTGCGGCAAATGGGTTTCGAACCTATTCGGATGACGATGTTCGCCGGCTCAAGTTTTTGATGCGCGCACGCGATCTCGGGTTCGCTGTCGCTGAGGTCCAGAACCTCCTCAGCTTGGTCGACAACAACGCCTATAGCTGTGGTCAAGTCCGAGATATAACCCTCGACCACTTGGCCTCGGTGCGACAGAAAATTGCGGACCTAAAACGTCTAGAAAGTGTTCTTGGTGACATGGCCTCACAGTGCGACGGCGGTGTCGTGCCGGAATGCCCGATAGTTGATGCTCTCTACGACTTCGCGCCGGAGGACTTATCAGCATCGACTTGGAGTAACGCGTCCAGAACGTGACAGCCGGCGTTCGGTTCAATTGAGCACTTTCTGGCCGCCGCGCGCAGCGTGGACGCGACTGATTTCAGCACCGTAATACGCTCTTCGACCACTTCAATGTGGGCGTTGATTTCATTGGCAACTGCCTGGCACTGGCCGGAATGATCGCGCTCCAAACGAAGGAGCGAACGACATTGGTTCAGCGAAAACCCAAGGTCTCGAAATTGTCTGATAAAGTTCAGAACCGAGATGTGGCGGCGGTCGTAGAGTCGGCATCCGTTTTCTGCGCGTCGAGGCGCAGGCAGGACGCCCTGAGTTTCGTAGTACCGAATGGTTTCTGCGTTGCAGCCGGTAAGGCGGGCAAGCTCGCCTCTCGTAAGTGCCTTCACGCGAGCGTGTGTTTTCGTGTTCATTTTCTCCTTGAGTCTGTAGTCACTACAGGGATTAGCCTAGTTGAAAATCTAGGAATGAGCAAGAAAACGAATGACCGAAATCGAACAATCGAGCGACCAAACACCAGCCCCCCGTCAAAAACGACGCTGGCTCGCAGCGGGAGGCATTATCGGCGCCATTGTGGCGTCATCCTGCTGCATCTTGCCTTTGGTGTTGGTACTCGCCGGCGTCAGTGGCGCGTGGATCGGTTCGCTCACCGCGCTCGATCCGTACAAGCCCTATTTCATAGTAGTGACGCTGGCCTTTATCGGCGCGGGATTTTGGCACGTCTATTTCAAGTCTGAGCCACCATGCGAAGACGGCTCATATTGCGCAAAACCCCAATCCAACATCATCACCCAAATCGCCCTCTGGGTCGGCTTGGCGATCGTTCTGCTCGCCGCAACGATCGACTGGTGGGCCCCATTTTTTTACTAGGAGACACAAAATGAAACGAACATCCACCGTAATACTATCCGTAGCCCTGCTCGGTATCGCAGGAGCCGGTCTGTCAGCATTCAATTATGCGCCGTCAGAGACATCAGCAAAGAGGAATATAGTCGTTGCTCAAACAGAAACCGCTACATTTGACATCGAAAACATGACGTGTGCGACCTGCCCGATCACGGTTCGGACGGCGATGAGCCGTGTTGAAGGCGTGGATTCAGTTGAGGTCGACTACGAGACAAAGACCGCAATTGTTCGGTTTGATGCGAGCGTGACGACCGCAGCGCTTGTTGGTCAGGCATCCACCGATGCTGGTTATCCCGCGCATGCCTCCAACGCCGAAGATTCCGACCATTCCGAAGCAGAACATCAACACTAAAAGCGCCGCCAAATCACTGGTTAGACGGAGAAGTCACAAATGAAAGATTGCTGCTCAGATGGGAACAATGGCGAATATGATATCGCCGTTGTTGGTGCCGGATCCGCCGGATTCTCGGCGGCAATCACCGCGGCCGAAGCGGGCGCACGCGTGGCGATCATCGGTCATGGAACGATTGGCGGTACATGCGTGAACGTTGGCTGCGTGCCATCGAAGGCCATTATTCGCGCTATGGAAGCTGCGCACTCCGGCGCTGCTGCCCGCAGGTTTGCGGGTGTGTCCGTGGAATCCAGGGTCGATGACTGGTCAGCGGTCCAGGCACAAAAAGATGCACTTGTTTCGGGCCTTCGTGACAAAAAATACGAAGCGCTGCTGCCCGAGTACCAGAATATCGACTACATCGAAACGAAAGGTCCCGCCCGCCTCGTAGAGGGCGGCGTTACTTTCGACGGGCAGACAATACGCGCTGCGAAGGTCATCATCGCCACTGGCTCTTCCAGCAGCATTCCGCCGATCCCTGGCATAGAAAACGTTCAAACACTAGATTCGACCAGTGCGCTCGAACTAGATCGCCTGCCAGAGAGCATGATTGTCATCGGCGGAGGCGTCATCGGGTGTGAACTCGGGCAGATGTTTGCCCGCGCCGGTGTGCACGTAACGATCTGCTGTCGCACGCGTCTTATACCGGAGGCGGAGCCCGAAATTAGTGCGGCACTCCAGGCTTCATTTGAAGCTGAGGGCATCACGGTCTGCTCTGGCGTTGGCTATCAACGCATCGAGCAATCGTCCTCCGGCGTCCAGCTCCACTGCGAGACGACTGGCGGCACGGATGTCGTCGTCGCCCAGAGCGTTCTGATTGCAGCGGGGCGACGCCCGAACACGCAACATCTTGGCCTGGGCGACGTTGGTGTGGAGACCGACGCGCGCGGCGGCATTGCCGTCGACCTGCTCATGCGGAGTAGCAATCCCTCCATATATGCGGCAGGCGATGTCACAGGTCGCGACCAATATGTCTACATGGCAGCGTACGGCGCGAAATTGGCCGCCAAACACGCCACGTCTCAACCCGTCAAACCCTATGACAATCGTGCGATGCCCTGGGTCGTGTTCTCCGATCCACAGGTTGCTGGCGTGGCCTTCACCGCCGAGGCAGCCGAGGCAGCGGGCTATGACGTCAAAACGTCAATCGCCCCGCTGGACCAAGTACCCCGAGCCCTCGCGGCTGCCGACACGCGCGGGCTTATAAAGCTCGTGGCAGATCGCAAAACTGACGAGCTACTCGGTGCACAAATCATGGCCCCTGAGGGCGCAGATAGCATCCAAACCTTGGTTCTGGCGCTCAAGTTTGGCATGACGACCAAAGAACTTGGCGACACGATATTTCCATATCTAACGACGGTCGAAGGTTTCAAACTTGCGGCACAGGGCTTCGACAAAGACCTTGCGAAACTCTCGTGTTGTGCGGGGTAGCTTCGATGACAGATCTCGCCCAAATCACTGCTATTCTAGAAGCGGGTTACACCGGCGAGAACCCGAAAGATCTCCAGAAAGCATCGCTCTACATTTATAGAGCGCTGGCCAGTGGAAAACCGATCTCCTTTGCGTCTATCGCAGATCACCTCGGGACGCCGGTAGACGCAGCTTCAACTCTTCTCAACCTTGTTCCTCAAAGCGCGATCGAGCTTGATGATGACGGGCACATCGTAGGCTTTGTCGGCCTGAGTTTGGTACCCACAGCGCACCGTTTCGAAACCGCCGAACGCTCACTTTTCACTTGGTGCGTTTTTGATGCGCTGTTCTTGCCATCATTGATTGGGCAGGCGGCGACGCTGCACACATCGTGTCCGAATTCACATACAGACATCGAAATAAAAGTGACTGACCGCTCCGTTGCCGGCATTGCACCAGCAAATCCGGTTATGTCGCTGACCAAGACTGACACCAAATCTTGTTGCAAGGATCTCCGAGGAGCCTTTTGTAATCAGGTAAACATGTTCGCAGATCAATCGGCTTTTGACGAATGGAGCTTGGATCGTCCCAACGCGATCAGCGTCTCACTATCTCAAGCTTTCGCGTTAGCTCAGCAACGCAATGCTTGGCGCTACCCCGATGTCGAATATTAGGTCCTGGAGGACACCCGACTATCGTGTCTCAATCAGACATATCGTCGAACTTTTTGCGCATACTGACTAAACGCGTCACCGAAGGTCCGACGCATGTGCGGTTCTTCGACCCAGGTGATGAACACGTGGATGATCGCCACGAAGGCCAGTGCGGATAGCATAGCGAGACCGGATCCGGCCGCGATCGCAGCACCGAGAAACATGCCGCTGTAGCCGACATATTGTGGATTGCGGGTGCGCCGATAGATGCCGTGTTGGATCAGCTCATCTTCGAGCAAGCCGTAAACACGCTGTTGCGATCCGTAGGCGTAGCGCCCAAGGAAAATGACGTAGGCGCCACCGAGGACGAGCCCTCCCCCTACCATTAACGAGATCAGGTTCGGCGCGAACAAACTGCCACGATCGAGCCACGCGAGAGCGATCGTGGCGAGGAAATGCCCGTGCATGATGAGCCCGGAAATGATCGCCGTCATCGGTGACCATTTGCCCTGCTGTCGAAACTCAAACCGCGCACGAAGCATGAACGGGATCGACAAGGCGGCCGTTAGGAGAATGTAAGCAACGACGCCAACGAGCAGGGGTGACATTACGCTTCTCCAGTGTTGGCGAGGGCTGTGTGGTCACGAAGCTCTGCGAGAGCTTGCGAGCAGATGGACCATGCCGAGCGGGTGAAAATGCCGGCGAGCACGAACGCGAGAATGAGGTCCGGCCAAGCCGACCCTGTCAGGGCGACGAGGCCACCGGCGATCATGACGCCGACATTGCCGATGGCGTCATTGCGCGAGCAAAGCCAGACCGAACGAACGTTTGCGTCACCGTCTCTCCATTTGAGAAGGATCAGCACGCTGATAGCGTTGGCGAGTAGTGCCGCGAACCCGACAATGCCCATGGTCTCTGCGACTGGCGGCTCGCCAGAGAATGCGCGGAGCAGTGTCATGCTCAGCACGGCAATCGCGATCGCGAACAAAAGGCCACCTTTGAAGAGAGCGGCTTTGGCTCGAACCGCAAGGGCGGAGCCAATGACCAGAAGACTGATTGTGTAGGTCATCGTATCCCCGGCGAAGTCCAAGGCATCGGCTTTGAGCGATTGCGAACCTGAAGCGAAGCCTGCCGAGATTTCGACGACGAACATCAAAAGATTGATAAAAATGACGGCCCACAGGGCGCGTCTGTACGCGACCGATGATCCATCGAATTTTTGGTCGCTTGGGCAACAACTCATTTTCTTGACTCCTACGTTTAAGATGGAGTCTAATTTCTACAGCGACTATAGAAGCAAGAGAAAAATGCAAAAAGAATTCACTATCGGCCAAGCGGCAGAAACGTCAGGCGTCAAAGTGACGACGATCCGGTATTACGAGAGCGTCGGCCTAATGCCAGAACCGAGGCGGGTTGAAAGCGGACGGCGCGTCTACGGGCAAGCCTCGGTGGACCTGCTCGGCTTTATCCGACATGCGCGTGATCTGGGTTTTACCGTCGAAGCCATTCGAGATCTGATCGATCTTCAGGAAAACCCTGGCACAGATTGTACCAAGGCGGACGAACTTGCGCGGCATCACCTAATTGAAACGCAAAAACGCATCGAACAGCTTCGTGTGCTCGAAGGTGAACTTATGCGCATGATCGACGGCTGCGCAGGTGGCAAGGTCGGCTCTTGTGAAATCGTCACAAGCCTCTTCGACCATTCAAAATGTTCATTTGAACACAAACCCAAGGCGCCAAACGGGCAATAGTCGACTATTGCGGGTGGCCGTCCAAATCTTGAACGCCCTTTCTCCAGCCGACGAGTAACAGTGCGACGGCAATGAAAATGAAAACGTCCGCCAAGTTGAATGTGGGCCAACGAATCGCCTGCCACCCAATTTCCAAATAGTCCGTCACGGCGCCGTCTCCGAGCCTATCGATCGCATTGGCCAATCCGCCCACCGCAAGCAGAGTACCGGCGAGATTAACGAGTTTCGATTTTTGCCGTGCGGTCCAAACCACGGCGGCTACAACCAGAACTAATGCTATGCCGGCAAGGCCGTAGGGCATCAGCCAATGATCGCTTTCGAACAATCCGAAGCTCACTCCTCGATTGTGACTCAAAGAAAGCTGAACACCTGGGAAAACCGAGGCCGCACCGCCCCAAGTAATTAGCCTGCTTTCAAGCACCTGTTTTATGATTAATTCAAATCCGACGAGGGTCGATATCACGCTTATTTTGGCTATGCCCACTTCTCGCAACCTCGCAAGAATTTTTCGGAACAGTGGAGACCGCGCTGCCCAGTGCCGTTTAATGCGCACTAGAAAGTAGGTCTTAAATTTCACATAAAACAGATCAGACAAACGCGGACCTCGACCTTCTAAATTGCCTCAGCAGACAGGCAAATGGCACTCAGTTAATCACAGTTTATCAATTGCTCGAACCAGCAAATCACGAACTTCAGCGGCCAAACGCGTGAGGTCGTCATTCTCAATCGCGAGCATCGACGCTACAGGGTCGATAGAGCTTACCTCGATGCCGTTTTCCACCTCCCGCAGGATTACGTTGCATGGCAGCATCGCTCCAATCCGAGGTTCAAGCTCTATGGCTCTATGCGCCATTGTGGGGTTGCACGCTCCGAGGATGCGATACGCTTGAAGATCAACATCGATTTTCGCCTTCATCGTGGCTTTCACGTCAATTTCCGTAAGGACACCAAAACCGGCCTCAGCTAGTGAACGTCGCGTGCGCTCCTCAATCTCAGCCATATTAGCGTTTTCGAATACGCGATTGTGAGTGTAGGGCATAGTTTCCTCGTGCGCTTGTGGCCACTACCCGAGCCTCAAAATTTCGGTTCGGGCGTTTTCTCCATTGGACTGGATCTCAACGGTAGTGTCTCTAGTGGCTGTAGGATCAAGGTCTGTTTCAGCGTCTCCCGAATTTCGTCAGTGATCCTGTAGTTATCGAGTGAATTCTGGCAATTTTGAACACGCGAACCGGATAGACATGGGCCAGTTGCTAGTCGCGCGCATCCGCCAGAGTAGGGGGTGTTTGGCGGGCAGTGTCAGAGGAACTCAGCCTTGAGGCTGGACCAGCGGCTTCATAGCTTCAGAGCATGCGTAACCCATTCAATTATTTCAAGACTTCGCTTGAGATCATTCGCTTCGCGGTGATGATGCATATGCGCTTTCCGCTGTCCTTGCGGAATGTGGAGGATCTGCTGCACGAGCGCGGCATCGACATCACCCATGAGACAGTGCGGTTTTGGTGGAACCGGTTTGGGCCGTTATTCGCCAAATCGATCAGAAAACGTCGTGTGTCGAACGGAAGTTATTCGAACTGGACTTGGCATCTCGACGAGGTTTTCGTGAAGACCACGGTGAGACGCACTATCTATGGCGCGCCGTCGATCACGAAGGTGAAGTGCTGGAGGCGTATGTCACGAAGACGCGAAATCGCAAGGCAGCGTTGAACTTTCTGCGCAAGGCGATGAAGCGTTATGGCGGTCCCGAAGCGATCGTCACCGACAAGTTGCCATCGTACAAAGCGGCGTTGCGTGGACTGGGAATTGTTCGTCGACAAGAAACCGGGAGGTGGCTCAACAATCGGGTCGAAAACTCGCATCAGCCGCTGCGACGACGAGAGAAAGTGATGAACCGGTTCAGGTCGGCCCGCAGTCTCCAAAAGTTTGCCGCCATCCAGTCTTCAGTCCACAATCACTTCAATCTTGAACGCCAAGTCTATCGTCGATCCGACTTCAAGGAAAACCGTGCCCATGCCCTGGCCGAATGGCGCCAACTCGTGGCTTGAGTTGCGGGCAAACCCGGTCCTTCGAGACCACTCCGTATTTGTCTGGCAGCACCCTGTACCGGCTCTTGCTCGGTCAAGACCGCCGCGGGTCAAAAATTTACTGCAGATTGCGAGTCATGGCCTGAGCGGTTCCGAACTTATGGCGAGATAATAAATCGCAAATGTTTCCGCCTGCTGCTCGTCAGAGGAGGGAAAGACATGCGGCAATTCGTGTAATACGGCAGGCCGACCTATCGTCCCGCTCCGCCAATTTCCGCACCTGAGTTGCTGGCCTGAGATCGATTTGGTCCCGCAATTGAAATGGGAGTTCGTGTTGCGACGGGATCAATCGCCGAGGTCCGCTTTCGGGATTTTCGAGACTGGTCTGCTTTTGTCTGACACAAACCCCGTGCATGTGCACGAAGCCTTGCCGGGTCTGACCGTGGCGAACTGGGTGGAGGACCGGCCGCGTTAATCAGCCGCGCGCGGCGGCCTGTTCATTGCCGCGTGCAGAACGGCGGCGGCGAGGCTCCTCGATCTCGCCAAAACCCTCAAGCGCCACCGGCGCCTTGCCGGGAAATTCGACCATCAGCTTTAGGCTGCCCCCCATGGCCTGTACATAGCTTGAAAGCGTCGAGAGCAATAGATCGCTCTGGCGCTCGTACTTGGCGACGGTCGCTTGCTGGATGCCGAGAGTCTGGGCTAGCTGGACCTGCGTCAGGTCCTTGGCCTTCCTAAGCTCCTTCAGCGTCAGATATTCGGTGTGGAGGCGGTCAGCCTCGGCCTCGACGCTCGCGCGACGGGCCGGTTCGAGCGCGGCCAGCTTGTCTTTCAGGGTCCGTGCCATGATCCTCATCCTTTCCGTTTCACCAGATGACGGTCAAACCGCTCATCGGCCCGGGCGATCAACTGCTTGTAGAAGCGCTTCTCGCTGCCACCTGACTTGTCCCCGCCGACAAGCAGGATCGCCTGCCGGTCAGGGTCGAATGCAAAGGCAATACGCCACACGCCATTAGCGGCATTGCATCGCAACTCCTTCATGTTCGCATGTTTCGACCCGGTCAGGGTGTCGGCATGCGGGCGACCGAGCGATGGCCCCTCACGCTCCAGAAGAAGGGCGCGGGCAAGGATTGCGTCCTGCACCTCGGGCTGGAGTTCGTCGAACTCCGGCTCGAACTCCTCTGAAAACGAAACGGTCCACGTCATACGATACTCATACCTTGGAAGCTATATAGCTACAAAGCACTATTTTTGCAATAACGGCCCGAAGAGTGCCCTCAGGCGGCTAGTCTGGATCACTGAAGGATTACATGCGAGCGGCTGTCTCATATCCGCTTTCGGGATCAAGCGGCGACACAACTGACGCCAATCATATTTGAGTGCGGAAAGAGTATAAGTCGCTAAGCTGCACTCATGACCAAGCAGCCCGCTTACATTGCAGGATTTTCTCTGAGATGCGCTCAAGGGTGCATCAAGCCGCGTTGGTTTGATGCAGGGCCTTCCGGAGGAAATGCAGAAACGGTCGAAGCACAGGCTCAATCGCGGCGATGTCCGCGGTGCCGCGAGAGATTAATCGTCGAAGCAGTCTTCTCTGGCAGCAATACCAGCCCAACATCCTAATGGATTCTCAAGTTATGGCTCATGAATTTTGTACGTATGGCATGCAGTCTGCACCTGCTGGCCGTTCGTTAAGCTGAAGTTACGTATTCTCCCTACTCTTCGTCCGGGGTGGAAGAATACAGGCCTAAGGCCTACGAGACGGAGCACTCAAAACCGAGATCAAGTAGTTGGCGAAACAGGCATAAGCCGCATAGGGTGTGTCGCGCCTAGAAATTCTTGCTAGGCGTGCGCAACACGATTGATCGCGATTTACAGAGCCGCCCATGAACCCAACCGAAATCGCCGACGCCCTGGAAGCCATCGCTTCGCAGCCCTACGATCCGGAAGAGTTTCCCTATGCGTTCGGACTTGCGACAGGATTGGATCCGACGACGGTCACGAAGCTGCGGCCGGGTGCGCGCTCGCTGAACCGGTCAAAGCTGCCTGGTGGCGTGCTGATGAACAAGAAATTCCATTTCGCCCCGGCTGAGCCCGGCGAGGTGGATGCAGTGTTGGAGCTGCTGCGCGTCCAGAAAGCGAACGACAAGCACAAGCCCGCCGTTCTCATTGCGACGGACGGCGAGACGCTGGCCGCTGAGCATCTGGCGACGGGCGAGACCCACCGCTGTGCGTTCGCCGACCTTCATCGCCATTTCGGCTTCTTCCTGCCCGCAGCGGGGATGACGCGGTTCAAGGCGGCCGAGGAGAATGAGGTCGATGTCCGCGCCACCGGCAAGCTCGCCAAACTCTATGATGCGCTTCTGAAGAAGAACCCGGACTGGAAGAGCGAGGCGCGCCGCCATGAGCTGAACCAGTTCATGACCCGTTTGATCTTCTGCCTGTTCGCCGAGGATGTGGGGATATTCCCCAAGGACCAGTTCAGTCGCCTTATCACCAATCATGCAGGCGAACGTGGGGCGGAAGCCCATATCGCCATCGTGCAGGCGTTCACCGCCATGGCGCGGCCCGCGTCCGAGCGCGGCGCGCTGCCGGACTGGGCGCATGCATTCGAGTATGTGAATGGCGGACTATTCGCCGGCGTCATCGACTGCCCGGTGTTTGATCCCATCGCCTGGGGCTATTTCACCGATGCGGCGCGGCTCGACTGGAAAGAGATCAATCCCGATATTTTCGGTTCGATGATCCAGTCGGTCGCCGACGCGTCCATGCGCGGCGAGCTGGGGATGCACTACACCAGCGTGCCGAACATCCTAAAAGTGCTCGGCCCGCTCTTCCTGGATGATCTCGACGCCGAGATCGAGGCGGCCTGGGACAATGCGGCTGGGCTTGAAAAAGTCCTCAAGCGCCTCGGGCGCATCCGCGTCTTCGATCCGGCCTGCGGCTCGGGCAACTTCCTCGTCATCGCCTATCGTGAGCTGCGCAAACGCGAGATGACGATCCTGGACCGGATCAAGGCGCTGAAGGGCGAGGGGCAGACCCGGTTGTGGTCCTCGATCTCGCTGGCGAATTTTCACGGCATCGAGATCGCCGACTTCGCCGCAGAGACCGCAAAGCTCGCTCTCTTCATCGCCGAGTATCAGTCCAACGCCGCCATGGCCGAGCTGTTCGGCGGAACCGCCTCGGCCCTGCCGCTGCGCGATGGCGGACATATCGTCTGCGACAATGCGCTGAGGGTTGATTGGGACACGGTGTGCCCGCCGCCCCAAGGCGATGAGGAAGTGTTTATCGCGGGCAATCCGCCGTTTTTGGGGAAAGCCCAGCAGGAAGCCCACCAAAAGGCCGACAAGGACGCGCTCTTCGGAGACCTTGGTACGAACTACAAGGCTTTCGACTATGTTGTCGGCTGGTTCTACAAGGCCGGCCAGTATATCGCCGGTCGCAACGCCCAGGCCGCCCTCGTGGCGACCAATTCGATTGCGCAGGGCGACGCAGCCTCAACAGTCTGGTCGCTAATCTTGGGTGAAACCCGCGAGATTGGGTTTGCTCACAGAACCTTCAAATGGCGCAATAACGCTGCAGCTAACGCTGCGGTGATGTGTGTGATCGTCGGGATCCGGAACCGGTCGAATGCGCCGAAGCGGCTGTTTGATGGAGAGCTGACTGCTGAGACTGGCCACATTAACTCCTATCTCCTAGCCATGCCCGAAACGGACATCCGTCGAACTAGCAGCTCATGCTTCGGCTTGCCGGAAATGCAGTTTGGAAACATGCCCTATGATGCCGGGCACTTACTTTTGAACCCCGAAGAGCGTGACACGATCATTAATGCCTATCCGCAGGCCGCCCAATTCATTCGTCGCTTTATGGGTTCACAGGAGGTGGTGAAGGGTATCGAGCGTTACTGTATCTGGATTGATGACTCAGACTTGTCTGAAGCGCTCCAAATTCGCCCGATTGCAGAATCTATCGAGGCGACCCGCGTTGCCAGGCTCGATATGAAGGATAAGGCCGGCAAAGCTCTGGCAGAGCGCCCTCACCAATTTCGCGAGCATTATGCGCCATCTCGTAGCGCCATTCTTGTGCCTAGCGTCTCCTCAGAGCGTAGACCGTATCTCCCAGTCGCCTACTATGGTGCTGACGTAATTGCTTCGAACCTCAACTTCGCTCTCTACGACGCCCCCGAATGGTGCCTCGCGATCATAGCCTCGCGACTCCACCTCGTCTGGATCGGCACGGTTTGCGGCAAGCTGAAATCCGACTTCCGCTATTCGAACACGCTCGGCTGGAACACCTTTCCCGTGCCCCGCTTCACCGAAGCCCAGCTTGAAGCGCTGAACGAATCCGCCCGCGCCATCCTGAAGACGCGCTATCTGCACCACCCAAAAACGATCGCGCAGCTCTATGATCCGGACAAGATGCCCGAGGATCTGCGCGAAGTTCACCGGCGCAATGATGAGCTCTTGGAGAGCATGTATATCGGCCGCCCCTTCCGCAATGACACCGAGCGACTGGAGAAGCTGTTCAAGCTCTATGCGGCCCGGGTTGCGAAGCTCAAGGCTGAGGGCAAAAGCAAACCCAGGGCGAAGGCCAAAACAAAAACCAAGTCAAAGACCAGGGGGGCGGCCTGATGGTCGATCTGATCCGCATGACCTATGGCTCTTCAGGCGGCGCCAGCGCAAACGCGCTTGGCATGCGGGCGATGCAGGCCCAGGCCTATGCCGCGCGCGCCGCGCAATTCATCCTGCTCAAGGCCCCGCCCGCGGCCGGCAAGTCGCGCGCCCTGATGTTCATCGCGCTCGATAAGCTGGAAAACCAGGGCGTGCGCAAGGTGATCGTTGCGGTGCCTGAAACCTCTATCGGAGGTTCGTTCAAGACGACCGATCTCAAGAGCCACGGCTTCTTCGCAGACTGGGAGGTGGAGCCGCGCTGGAATCTGTGCCTGTCGGGTGAGGAGGAGAAGGCCAGCGCCCAGAAGGTGAAGACCTTTGAGGCCTTCATGGCGTCAGACGCCCGCGTCCTGGTGTGTACGCACGCCACCTTCCGCTTTGCCTTTGAGGCGATCGTGAATGAGCAAGGCGTCGAAGCCTTTGATGACTGCCTGATCGCCATCGACGAATTCCACCATGTGGCGGCGAGTGATGACAACCGCCTCGGCGGCATTCTGCGCCGCCTGCTCGAGCGCGAGCGCGCTCACATCATGGCAATGACGGGCTCATACTTCCGTGGTGACAGCGTTCCCGTGCTTCGCCCTGAGGATGAGGCGAAGTTTCGTAGGGTCATCTATTCATACTATCAGCAACTTGAGGGCTATAAGCACCTTAAATCACTCGGCATTTCCTACGCCTTCTATCGTGGCCGCTATATCTCCGCGATCATGGATGTGCTCGATACGGACAAGAAGACCATTGTCCATATCCCCCATCGCGGCTCGGCCGAGGCCTTTGACGAGAAGAGCAATGAGGTCGGCCAGATCATGAGCGCCATTGGCGAGCATATCGGCCAGGAGCCTGAGACCGGTTTTGACCTGGTGCGACGCGCCGATGGCAAGGTGCTGAAGATCGCTGACCTGGTCGATGATGGCCCCGGGCGGGATGGCGTGAAGGCGGCGCTGCAGGCCGAGCGCAAGGGGCCGGATGGCAAGCGCGACGACGCTGCTGATCGCGACAAGGTCGATATCATCATTGCCCTTGGCATGGCCAAGGAGGGCTTTGACTGGGTCTGGTGCGAGCATGCCCTGACCATTGGTTATCGCAACAGCCTGACCGAGATCGTGCAGATCATCGGGCGCGCCACACGGGACGCGCCCGGCAAGGGCCATGCCCAGTTCACCAACCTGGTCGCAGAGCCGGGCGTGGAGACGACGGTGGTCG
>TARA_R100000306_G_scaffold58095_1_pt1 | contig 31025 bp, 28 predicted proteins | sample TARA_R100000306 | Tara Oceans TARA_R100000306 (sample SAMEA2620824) | marine metagenome | biome: marine biome (ENVO:00000447); feature: mesopelagic zone (ENVO:00000213); material: "saline water (ENVO:00002010), including plankton (ENVO:xxxxxxxx)" | depth 1000 m | reverse complement strand
CCAAGTTAATTGACGCCGACCGGCCAAGATAGTTGACGTTGAACAGGCCTCAGAACTGCCCAGCGACTGGATAACCGGGGAGCTCGCCAGTAGTAGCTTCGGCGATAAGCGCCTAGATAAACGCTTTGAACGGCTTGTAAATCACTTGTGGCACGGCGTGGGCGGCAGTCTGCCATATGCATGCCAAGATTGGGCCAGCACAAAAGCCGCTTATCGGTTTTTGTCGAACAATAAGGTGACGGAGGCCGATATTTTGGCCAGCCATTTTCAGTCGACCAAGGCGCGGGTTAGCAAAACAGAATTCGACGTAAATTCGCCAATTCTGATCTTGCACGACACCACAGAATTCACCTATAAGCGTGAACCGTTCGATTTGATTGGCGTCACGAATTCGATAAAAAGTCGCCGTGATAAATACAGTGGCCGATCTCTACATACCGTTTGCGGACTTTTCATGCACTCCAGTATGGTGGTCACGACTGAAGGACTGCCGTTAGGTTTGGCTGCGGTGAAATTCTGGACGCGTAAAAAATTTAAAGGTTCAAAGGCTCTGTCTAAGAAGGTTAATCCCACACGTGTGCCGATTGGTCAAAAAGTAAGTTTTTGTTGGCTGGAGAACATGCGGGAATCGGTGGGCCTCTTGGCTCAGCCGGATCAATGCGTGCATATAGGTGATCGTGGAAGCGACATCTACGAACTGTTTTGCGTTGCCCAGGAGAATGACACGCATTTTCTGGTTCGCACATGCGTAGACAGGCTTGCTGGCGACGGTAGCCCAGGAAATGCAAGACACTCGAGTCAAGGGATATCATCGCGTGGTGCTTCACGACAAAAACGACAAAGCCAGTCACGCCAAGCTTGAAATCAAGTATCGACGGATAACGGTTCTGCCTCCTATAGGGAAGCAAAAAAACTACCCGCCGCTGATGCTCACGGTGCTGCATGCGACTGAAGTGAATCGCCAGCACATCGAAAAAAACTGGAATGGAAGTTGATCACCGATCTACCCATTCGCACACGGAAAGATGCCATTGAAAAACTCGACTGGTACCCGATGAGGTGGAAGATCGAACTCTTTCACAAAATCCCTAAATCCGGCTGCAAAGCCGAGGATTCCAAGCTCAGGACGGCTCAGCGCCTGACCAATATCATCGCGATTTTCTGCATCGTCAGCTGGCGTATTTTCTGGATGACGATGCTGAATCGAGCGTGCAAGAATTGCCCTGCACCTGCAGCCCTGACACCGAGCGAAATCGGGCTCTTACAACGCATGATCAAGAAGAAAACCGTGGACGACGGCTTGTCCCTCCTGTCCAAGTGTTTACTCCAGATTGCAAAGTTGGGCGGCTATTTGGCGAGGGCTAATGATCCGCCACCGGGCAACACCGTGATGTGGCGCGGCCTGGCGAGGTTATCGGATATACAACTGGGATTCAATTTAGAAAGAGCGCAAGGGTAATCATCCCGAAAAAGGAACGGTCTTAAAGGTAGAATTTTCTAACAGCAGTATTTAGGGAATTTTGCATGAAGACCTCACGCTTTACCGACAGCCAAATCATCGCCATCCTCAAGCAAGCCGAAGCCGGCACGCCAGTTCCAGAGTTGTGCCGCGAGCACGGCATGAGTAGCGCCTCATTCTATAAATGGCGAGCCAAGTACGGCGGCATGGATGCCGGCTTGATGACGCGCATGAAGGAACTGGAAGCGGAGAATGCCCGCTTAAAGAAGATGTATGCAGAAGAGCGACTGAAGGCGGAAATCTTGAAGGAAGCCATAGAAAAAAAGTGGTGAAGCCATCTCACCGACGTGAGATGGCGCAACGCGCGGTCAAACAGTATGCATCCAGTATTCGCCTGGCCTGCGATGCGTTCGGCATTAGCGAGAAATGCTATCGCTATCAAGCCAAGTTGAGCAGCGCCAATCAGCAGATTGCAGACTGGCTACTTCGGCTGACCCACAACCAACGAAACTGGGGATTTGGGCTGTGTTACTTGTACCTGCGTAACGTCAAAGGCTTTAAATGGAATCACATGCGGTAATTTATAGCTTATTGCCCCACGAAGGAGATAGCCATGAAAGCGTATGTAGGCCTTGATGTTTCTCAGAAGAAAACAGCCATTTGCGTCGTCAATGAAGCCGGCGAGAAAATTTGCCAGGCTAGCGTTGACACCTGTCCTAAAGCGATCAGAGGGTACCTCGTGTCACAAGGACACCAAAACGCCAAGATTGGCATGGAAACAGGTCCTTTGGCTGTCTGGCTTTATCACTCTCTGAAGGTTAGTCAATTGGACGTTGACTGTATTCATGCGCAGCATGTGCACGCTGCACTGAGCATGCAGTTAAACAAAACCGATCAAAATGACGCTCTAGGCATCGCCAGGCTTGTTCGCTCGGGCTGGTATCGGCCGACGCATGTAACAAGCTTGGGCTGTCATCATCAAAGGCTCATGATGACAGCCCGTGAAAAACTCATTCAAATCCGCGTCACCATCACGAATCAAATCCGAGGGCTTTTAAAAACATTCGGTGTCATCCTGCCCCCAGGAAAAAATAGCGTATTTAAACGATCCATACTTGAATCGGAGCCCACCATTGAGGCGGTGAAACCTGTCGTACTGATGTTGCTGGACACCTGGACCCATATCACCGCGCAGATCCGGACGCTGGATAAAATCCTTGCCCAGCAAGCCAAGAATGATCCCGTTTGCCAATTGCTGACCTCCATTCCGGGCGTAGGGATGTTGACCGCAATTAGCTTTAAAACAGCGGTCGATGACCCTACACGGTTTAACAGTGTTTCGGATGTTGGTGCGTTTCTTGGCTTAACGCCAAAGAAATACCAATCGGGAGAAGTTGACAGAAACGGCGGGATTTCAAAACATGGGAGTCGCCAAACGCGATCGCTACTCTATGAGGCTGCCTCGTGCCTGCTCTCACGCTATGGTACCGAGACAACGCTTGCCAAATGGGCCAACTCGCTGCGACAGCGTATGGGGTACAAGAAAGCAGTTGTCGCGTTAGCAAGAAAGCTTTCAAGCCTGATGCTAAGCATGTGGAAATCTGGCGAGTTCTACCACGACAATCAGGGAAAACTGGCTGCATAACGGTATTTAGGAATGTCGTAAGGAGGTTGTCCAAAGATCACACTGAGTTCGTCGCCAACTCCAATTCCGAGATTCGCTTTGCAGCATCGCAACAAACTTGCGTGAATCACATAGGAATGGATGCGACGTCTGGCTGCATGTTGTAGCGTCTATTAGATGACTACGGAGACGACAAAGACCACAGTTGATTTTTTGATTGACCAATTAGACGACAAGCGCATATACCGTATTTACCGCGAGCTGGAACTGAACATGCGCATCAAACCGCGTAAACGCTTGGTGCGCGAGCAACCCGAGCCCTTGGCTGTGCCGTATGCTCCCAATGAAATATGGTCTATGGATTTTATGCATGACCAGTTGGCCGATGGTCGCAGCATCCGATTGTTCAACGTCATTGATGACTACAACCGCGAAGGGCTGTGCATCGACGTCGACTTCTCGTTGCCTGCATTACGGGTGATTCGTTCACTGGAGCAAGTCATTGAATGGCGCGGGCGCCCAAAAATAATTCGCTGTGACAACGGCCCGGAATATGTCAGTTCGGCATTGATGCAGTGGGCCGAAAGATGTCACATCAAATTGCAGTTTATCCAGCCCGGCAAGCCTCAGCAGAATGCCTATATCGAACGGTATAACCGCACGGTTCGCTATGACTGGCTGGCACACCACCTGTTTGATTCAATCGCGGATGTCCAGGACTTCGCAACGCGATGGCTATGGACATACAATCACGAACGGCCAAATATGGCCCTCGGCGGCATTACACCAATTCAGAAAATGGCCTTGGCCGCCTAACCTCTACTTTTAACGACCGTTAAAAAAGGGATGATTACCATAGCTGTTAAAAATGTTTTATTCCAAGACATGAGTTTGAGTTTCTTTTTAATATTTGATTGTGCCTTTGTGCAACGTGCAATGGGGGCATTTGATGAGTTAATAGGATGGAAATACAGGATTATTGCAGAAGCTATGTAGCTTGCTTCATTTCGTTTCGCGTGAAAGTAAAGGACGAGAGGACAAGAAAAATAGCGCCTCCGACCACTAGTACATCGGCCAGATTGAAAGCCGGCCAATGCCATAGCCCCCAGTGAAAATCAAGGTAGTCTACGACAGCGCCTATACGCACTCGGTCGATGACATTGCCCAGTGCGCCCGCAATGATTGAAATGTACGAGGCCGTTACCAATCGACTCGTGATGCCACGCCACAGCGAAAATAACAGAAGGGTGCTCACTAGCAGCCCCACAGCGCTGAAAAAATACCGTTGCCATCCACTTGCGTCAGCTAAAAACGAAAAGGCGGCACCCGGGTTCAAAACGTGAGTCCAGTTGAACCATGGCGTGATTTGAATACTCGCATGAAGCGGGAGGGAGGCTGAGACCGCCTGTTTAATGGTTTGATCAATTGCGGTTAAGCTCAATGCTAATAAGCACCACAGCCACCAATGAGATTTGGACGAAAATCGTTGTGCCATCCCCGCCTTTAACCTGTTGAGCGTTCGTAATCGGTCTGGTGTGTGTCTGAGCTGACCGAACGCAGACTTGCTTTATTACCGCTGCGCAATAAACGCAGGCCATTAGCGACAACCAGTAGGCTGGCACCCATATCTGCAAAGACGGCCATCCACATGGTCGCTCCGCTAAAAATGGCAAGGTAGAAAAACACGACTTTGATACCGATTGCGAAGCTTATGTTTTGCCATAGCACTGCATGGGTCTTGCGCGATAATTCCACTGTTGTCGCAATGCGATGCAGGTCATCGTTCATAATGACCACGTCGGCTGCTTCCATGGCGATATCCGTACCTGCAGCGCCCATAGCAAAACCTATATCGGCTTGAGCCAGTGCTGGCGCATCGTTAATGCCATCGCCCGTCATCCCGGTCAAGCCGTAGTGCTTTTGCATCTCTTGAATCGCGGCCAGCTTGTCTTGCGGTAAGAGATTGCCGCGCACGTCCTCGATACCTGCTTGGTGACCGATGGTTTTTGCTGTTGCACTATTGTCGCCCGTTAGCATAACGGGCGTGACCCCAAGCGCCTTAAGGTCTGCAATAGCCGCCCGCGAGGATTCTTTAATCGTGTCGGCGACGGCAAAAAGAGCTAGCACGGCCTCGTTGGAGGCAAACAGCGTAACGGTTCGCCCGGCCTCTTCATGAATTTTAAGCAGTGCTTCCAGTTCGGCGCTGCATTGATCACGCTCCTCGATCAAGCGATGGTTGCCTAACACGCAGTCCTCGCCCGCCACTACACCTTTGACACCACGCCCGGGAAGCGCCTCAAAGCCATCAACGTCATTGAAGGGCAGGTTCAATCCTGCGGCAATAGCTTTGGATACGGGATGGTCGGAACGACCGGCCAGGCTTGCCGCCATCGCGGCTACGCGTTCTTTTGAAACATTAGGGGAGATTACTTCCCATTCGACCAATTCCGGCTTGCCTGAGGTTATCGTGCCGGTCTTATCCAGTGCAACGGCCTTGAGTTTGCGCGCCTCTTCAAGATAGGTGCCACCCTTGATCAGAATTCCTCGACGGGCTGCCGCAGCCAAACCGCTGACAACCGTCACGGGCGTAGAGATGACCAGCGCGCACGGGCAGGCAATGACCAACAAGACCAATGCCTTATAGATGCCTTGCAACCAAGTCCAATCAAAGAGCAGGGGGCCGGCCAACGCCACAGCCAGCGCTATGACGAAAACAGTTGGCGTATAGATGGCGGCAAACTTGTCCACAAAGCGTTGCGTCGGCGCACGGCTGCCCTGCGCCTGCTCCACGGCATGAATGATTCGGGCCAGCGTCGAATCGCTCGCCACAGCGGTGACCTCAAACTCCAAGGAGCCAGACTCATTAATGGTGCCGGCAAACACCGGGTCACCGATGGCTTTTTCAACGGGGATGCTTTCGCCTGTTACAGGGGCTTGATTGATCGCACTTGCTCCCGCCGTGACGGTGCCGTCTAAGGCCACCCGTTCGCCTGGCTTGATGCGCACAGTTGACCCTAGCGTTACGTCCTTGGCGGGCATCACCTGCCAAATGCCGTCAGTCTGGCGAACCTCGGCCGCTTCTGGCGCAAGGTCCAGAAGACCCTTAATCGCATTTCGTGCCCGATCCACGGCGCGAGCCTCGATTAATTCAGCGATAGCATACAAGGCCATGACCATGGCCGCTTCAGCCCATTGGCCGATTAAGAAGGCTCCTGTGACTGCGACGGTCATCAAGGCATTAATGTTAAGTCTGCCGCGGCGAAGAGCAAAAAAGCCCTTCATGTAAGTATCGAGTCCGGCCAGCCAAATCCCGATAACGGCTATCGCCATTCCAGCGATTTGCCACGGCTGGGTGTCGGGAGCGAGAAACGAAAGACTCTCAGCTCCGAAGGCAAAAACGAGCGCAAAAACCAAGCGGGTAATGCCGCTCGAAAATCCGTGCTCCTGGTCACTGTGCGCCCCGGAGATGTCACCACTGTCGCCTGGTTTTGATATTTCTTTCGGATCAAAACCGATTTTACGTATCGCGGTCAAAGCCAACGGCAACACGTCAGTTGGTGCATCGATAACCAACGTGCGCGCGCCAAGCTGAAAGCCCAAGCTACGGATACCAGTAACTGGTTCGAGCGCGCGACGAATTTCAGACTCTTCAGCGGAGCAGTCCATGGTGGCAATGCGATAGGCAGTCGCGGAACCGCTTTTTTGTGGCATCTGCGGCGGCTCAGTGGGTTGGCTACTGTGGCCGTGTGCGTGATCGCAACACGATGCGATCGTTTTGTCGAGGGTTGGCTGAGGATTTTTCATAGTGGATTTCCTTTGATGCCGCTATTAGAAACCTTACAGTGGCTTTAGGGTCAAGTGTTTTTTTGATTCTCTTGTCATCTATCGCCGTTGCGTCAACTAGCGGGGGGCAGTAATTGCTAGAATGTTGCTGACTTGGAGAGGTAGCTCAGAGGTCAGAGTGCGTCTTTCAATGACGAGGTCGGGAGTTCGACTCTTCCCCTCTCCACCAATAGCAGCGGCATAGCTAATTCAGGCCGCTTTTCCGTAGAAGGTAAAGTCTAATTTTCGGCTCTTCCCCGTAACGGGGATGGGCATTCACTACACTCGGTTAATTACACCATTCCAACCGCATTGAGCCAAGACTCTCATGCGGTAATTCTCAAAATTCCTGAACCCATACGCTCGGCGTGAGAGTCGGAATGTGGTGTGATGGATGGAAATTGCATGGTGAGAGTCGACAGATAATCGCGCTAAAATCCTTGAACTATGTTTTGTGGTGCCGTGGCACCGTTACGGAGTGGTAAATGATCAGTTTGGCCAGTGGCATTACATTGGTTGTCGCGTTTGCGATAACCTTTATTATTTCCCGGCTTATTGTAAAACGCCGTGCGGCGAGCGCAGCTATACAGGAGCGACAGCGTGTTGAGCGGCTTCGGCAAAACTTGCCGCCGCCAGTACTATCGAAGAACAAAAGTAAAAGGCGGCGACAAGAGCGTACGCAGCGCTGATGTTTGTTTTTGAGAGTGCTCCCCGTCAAGGTCCGTAGTGGCCTCACTGGTGGCAGGGCATAAGAGGTGGATAAGCGCAAAGGATCCCAACTGCATGTAAGAGCGTTGCAACGGTAATCTCCCGTAAATCCGCAGTGCTAAAAATGGAGGGATTGCCCAACGAACGCCACTTCTGTCTTGCCAAAGACAGCATGGCGTGTGCTGCGTTATAGACAGCTTCTCACCTGCATATACCTACGGCGATATTTAGCTCCCCAATCCTTGCCCCATTGACTCGAGGCACGATGCGAGTTTGTCCTGTGCAAATTCATCTACGTTGTCCAGCCAGCCGTAAACGTTCCGCCCATTCCATCTTGGCAGATGACGTATCGCAAACTATGATGGTAAATGCCCTTTATCCGAGACCGTCTGACCGAGAGCAATATGAGCGAGAGCCAACTGAAGGATAGCGGCAAGCCTGCCGATGAGATTCGAGCCCTTGATCGAAGTACGTTGAAGTGGGTCCTAAGCATCAATCTAGGGCAGTGTGTGGTAGGGGTGATGGTTGGGTTGTGGGCAGAATCAACTGCGTTAATTGCAGCGGCTTTGGACAACCTTGCCGATGCGTCGGTTTATGGTGTCAGCCTCTATGCCATCGGTCGTGCCGCACATATTAAGGTGATGGCCGCGCGCTTATCCGGTTGGTTGCTGATAGGGTTGGCGTTCGGTGTGCTCTTTGAGGCGGTTCGTCGGTTCTTCGGCGGTGAGGCTCCCATTGGCGCTGCCATGATGGTGATGGCAACTGTCAATGCGGGCTTGAACTTAGTATGCCTACGGCTGTTGTCGCGCCATCGTGGCAGCGACGTGAACTTCAAGGCCTCATCGATTTTCACTAGTAATGATTCGATCGCGAACGTTGGGATCGTTATCTCTGGCGCGCTCGTAATGTGGCTGGATTCCAATGCGCCGGACCTACTTCTCGGTATAGCCGTAGCCTGTGTCGCTGCCCACGGCGGGAAGGAAATACTTGAAGAGGCTGCCAAGACTAAAGCCTGTTCAGAAGCTTCTTAAGCGTAAGTCGCTGCCCGGAACTGATCTCGAACGGTTCATACAAACCACCCAAAAGAAGTCTCTTGGGAGCTGCGAGCGTGTATTGACAGCATGGCGCTCCAGACAAATATACTTGCGTTAAATATTGCTGTTGAAGCGGCGCGTAGTGGCAACCATGGCAACGTAAGTGGTGGTCAGCGCACTAGTTATGAAATGCGACTGCCAATGACCTAGCGGTTCTGGTCGATGTCGGCAATGGGTGCGGACGCTAGCCATTAAAACCAAGTCCAATTAGATCGCCTGTTGGCCGATGGTGGCGCTCGCCGCGCGGGCCAGCATTCGCAATCAGTGCATATCGGGCCGTCGTTCCCATTGCCCTGAGTGCGCCGCCCAAAACACCGACTGTACCGCCAACCGTGTCCGCTGCCCTGGCTTTCGCGGCATAAACGGCATCCTCCCCGCCAGGCGGGTCCCCTCCATTTATTCCACGGTCCTGTTCATCAGCCCCGGCCAGCAGTTCAGCACGGCAAGGCGACGAACTCACGGCAACGGCGGCAACACCGCAGGAACCGTATTACTGCGAACGCCGAAAACCTACGATCAGGCTCGGAATCTTCGGCCCCGGTCAGCAGGAAAACCAACCGGCTTTTGAGGGAACAGGAAAATGGAACACGTTAACCACAATGCAGCTTTGGGCTATGACAATATGAACGCAGGGCAGACGCTTTATGTGCGCAGCCCATCAGGCCGGTATCAGGCCGCGACTGATTCGCACGTACTGGCTGCCGCGCGGATCGCCGCCGAAAGCTTGATCGGTGATCGGGCAGATATGGGAAACCCGAACGCCGTGAAACGGTATTTTCAGGCGAAACTGTCGGGCATGGGGCATGAGGTTGCCGCCGTGCTGTACCTGAACAGCCAGTTTAAGGTGATCCGTTACATGGAAATGAGTCATGGCACGTTGACGCAGGCCAGCGTATATCCCCGCGAAATCGTTAAGACGGCGCTTCGCCTAGATGCTGCGGCCATCATCATGTCTCATAACCATCCCAGCGGTATACCTGAACCCAGCGAGGCCGATCTGGCACTGACGCGGCACTTAAAACATGCTTTGGCGCTGGTTGATGTTCGTTTGCTGGATCACATCATCGTGACCGGGCAGAACACGACTTCGTTGGCTGAACGAGGTCAAGTGTAAACCTGGAGCAGGGCGGGTGAGAGCCCGCCTGTACAGGTAGACGCCGCGTGCTGCGGCGCAGGTTGGACTTGTGCTGTCGCACAAGTAGTTATCCGCTTCCCTCCTTCTCAACAAAAGCAGCCCGTCCCGATGCACCAGAACGGGCATAGCGGCTTGCTGGCGCAAGCTGGATACATCTTGAGTAACTACCTTCAATTTAGATCACCGGCTCGGTGATGGTGGCGCTCGCCGCGCGGGCTGCTGCCGGATTGTGTGTGGTGACACCGCCAGCCTGGTCCTGAGGGTTCCATCGCCCTAAAACGCCGACTGTATCACTACGTTCCGGCGCTTCAAGGGGTGTTCATAAAAGTAGCTACGCGACTTTTACAAATCTTCCCCCTTTCCGCTAGTCACTGCCTGATTCAGCACGGCAAGGGCGATGGAACTCACAGGACTGGTGGCAAAACGCGATGGGGACAGCACACAACCCGGCAGCACAAACCTACAAATGGGCTCAAGAATCTTCAGGCCCGGTCAGCTATGACATCACAACCGCGCCACCGCGCACTTTTTTGAAGGAAAGCGACATGAACCACTACGAAGCAAAGCAGGCAGACCGTAAGGTCAGGCTAGAGGCCAGAGCAGTGCAGGCCGAGGCACAGGCTGCAACTACCTACGACCGGGCAAAGCAAATGGGTGAAGCGATTCCATTCGGACAGCCGATTCTAGTTGGCCACCACAGCGAAGGCCGGGACCGAAACTACCGGCAGCGGATACATGACACGTTTGGCAAGGCTTTTGATCTGCAAAAGAAGGCTGACCATTATGTGAAGAAGGCGGCTGCTGTAGGCGATGGGGGAGTATCCAGCGATGACCCGGATGCCATGAAGAAGCTCATGCACCAAGTGGAACAACTGACAGCGAACCAGGAGCGGATGAAGAAAAGTAATCAGGTGATCCGTAAATACAAGGACAACCCAGAGGGCCAGCATAACGCTTTGCTTGTGCTTGGATATTCGAAAGATAGCGCCCAGAAACTGCTTACGCCGGACTTTGCCGGGCGTGTCGGCTTCCCGTCTTATGCCTTGACTAACAACAACGCGAACATTCGCCGTATCCAGCAGCGGATCAAACAACTACAAGCCAATCAGGAACGCGAGACGGTCAGCGTGCAAGGTGCGGGGTATGAGTATGCCGAAGACGTAGAAGAAAACCGCGCCATGTTCATTTTCGAGGTGAAACCCGCGAAAGCCACTCGCGACATGCTTAAGCGCCATGGATTCCGATGGAGTCCGACCCGTGGCGCTTGGGTTCGCCAATTGAATAACGCCGCCGTTTGGCAGGCTAAAGCGGCCATGCGGATTCTGGACGAGCAGGCCGACCAATAAATAAATGCCCCAAAACGGCTGCAACCGCTTTGGGGCTAACACCACTACTGACCACATGAAAAGGAGCGATAGCGATGAATCTTGATCTTACCAAACTTGCCCACGAGGTGTGCCGATGCCACGAACAGGGTAAGTCCTGGCGCTTGCCCCCAATGACGGTGCGCGAACTGGGCATTCTCGCCCACTTACTGGATGGGGCTTTCATCCAAGCGTCCGCCTCGACACTGCTGCATTAATCCCATTATCCGATAGAAAGGAGCAATTATCATGACGAATACCATAATCGATTTGAACCCAACCAAGCTCACCGTTTCCTTACGCTATCAGGCGCGCAAAACACCCGGGCAGAAACCATTGCCAGAGTTGGCCGATTCCATTGCCGCGCAAGGGCTATTGCAAAACATTGTCGTCACCAAGGCCAAGAAACGCGGGGCGTATGAAGTCGTCGCCGGGGGCCGTCGCCTGCAAGCCATTCAGCTGCTGATGGCCGATGGCCGATGGCCCGAAGATCAGCAGGTTCCCGCCCTGTTAGTCGCGGGCGATACTGCTTTGGAAGCATCCATCACCGAAAACGTTCAGCGTGAAGCGATGCACCCGGCCGATGAGTTCGAGGCGTTCGCCGCGCTGATCGAACAAGGTCAGACTATCGAGGATGTGGCCGCGAGATTCGGCGTCAGCCCGCATGTTGTCAAGCGCCGGATGCGGCTGGCCAGCGTTGCCTCGGAGCTTATTACCGCGTATCGCGCCGGAGAAATGGCGCTGGATGCGCTGATGGCCTTCGCGGTGTCGGAAGACAGGGAGCGCCAGCGCGATGTATGGGCGGGGCTGTCTGACTGGGAACGCGCCCATCCACACGCTATACGCAATCGCATGACCGTAGACGAGTTGACCGCCAATAGTGGTATTACCCGTTACGTTGGGCTGGATGCCTACCATGCCGCCGGTGGTCGCAGCTTCCGGGACCTTTTTGCCGATGAAGAGGATGGCCGCAGTATCTATATACAGGATCGGACGCTACTCGAACAATTGGCGCTGGCCAAGCTGGACGCCGAGGCCGAAGCCATTCGAGCTGAAGGTTGGGGTTGGGTGGAGACGACCCTCGAAGCTGACCATGAGCAATTGCGCAATTATGGTCGCACGTACCCAGAGAGCCGGCCATTGACCAAAACGGAGAAAGAAAGTATCAGCGAACTGGGCGCACAGCGCGACGCTATAGAGGAAAAGATGGATGCCGTGATGGATGACGACGGTACACAGTGGTTAGAGCTGGAGCAGGCATTCGACGATATTGAGGCACAGATTGAAAATATTCAGGATGCGGCGCAGCAGTGGCCCACGAACATACTGGCGGTTGCCGGGGCACTTGTGACTATAGGATCGGAAGGACGCACGAAAGTCTGGCGTGGTTTGATTCGACCAGAAGATCGCCAGGACGCCGCCCTCGCGGCGAAGGGTGAGGACGGCGAAGCGAGCGCACGCGTATCGCTACCGCAAGCTAAAACCCGGCCCGTGCATTCCGAACGCCTAGTGCGCCAGTTGACAGCAAATAAAGTTGGTATCGTCGCGGCTGAACTGGCCACAAAGCCCGCTACCGCACTGGCCGTGCTGGTCGCGCAGCTTGCCCGCAAAACGCTGATCAGCGGTTACTACGGATGCGGGAGTTTCGGCATAGGAGTTTCAGCCCAGCAAGAAGCCCTTGAGCAATATGCACCAGATTTTGCCGAAAGCAAAGCGGGCCAGGAGCTGGTCCGGGTGCGACAGCACTGGCTCGATCTGATGCCCAAAGATGAGAGCGGCGAGGCGGGCAACCTGCTGCAATGGGCGCTTGGCCAGGAAACCGCTACATTGCTGGATTTTCTGGCCTATCTGGTGGCTGTTAGTGTTCAAGGCGTGCAGCACCAGGAGAGCACGTCAGCAACGCCACTCGATGCGCTTGCGGCCATTGATGGTATTGACCCGGCCCGCTGGTGGGAGCCTAGTGCAGAGAGCTACCTAGCGCACGTATCAAAGGATCGCATCATTGAGGTTGTGCACGAGGGTGCGGACGAAGCAGCCGCCGCGCCGCTCGCCAAGATGAAGAAAGGTGAGGCCGTGCAGGCGGCGCAGCAGGCATTGGCTGGTCGCGGATGGTTGCCCGACATACTGCGGATTCGGGTCAAATAAATCCTTACCGGGCTGGCCGGGATATTTCCGGCCAGTCGGGACTGCGCAAGCAAGATGCGTGTCTAGTCGGCGCGTGGGGCTCCGAGGTTCTTTCCTCGCTACAGCTGTGCCCCTAGTGGGGTAAGTCAGAACGGTGCCTCATCACGGCACCGTTCTGACTTACCCCTGCATGCCGTTGTAGAAGCCGACAGCCTCGGCGTATGTACTGGGCTGCATGATCGATCTGCTTTCCGAATCTGCATTTCGTGTAACGCGTATCGGTCGTATCAATCCCAAAGTTCCGTTGCAGCATGACTGCACTCCCCATCTTCGATGGGTCCCTGGTACGGGACGTTGCCAGCTCTTCGATCTGGCTGGGACTTTCAAAACCCCAAATTCGCTTTCGCTCATTTGTGGCCTTAAAAGTCCCACACAAGACGCACCCCTGACGGGGTGAGGAAGGATCTTATTTATCAAATGCTTGCAGGAAAACGGTCACGTGCACCGTCGTAGGACAGACAGAGCAACAAACTGGTGTAAGGCTTTGATATGGCGGGGAGGGTTGAGGCCACGGTCGTGGCCTTCTGGTGCGTAGACAGGGTGGCGACCATATGGCCCCAACACTATGACTACAAATCGACAGCTTTTCTTCTGCACTGTGACAGCATCAAAGCTGCATGAGCGCCACGCCATGATTGCATATGGGCTGTGATGGGATTACAGGATCGCCGCAATAGATCTACTAGAGGGCTGCGTCCTGGGACTGAGCGCGTTCCATCAATTCTTCTGGACAGATTCATTACGACGTATGGGCAGGAGGGATAACGTGTAGGCGGTCATCGAACACCTCCTTTTCCTCACCCGGCGCAGCAGGACAAGCGCGATACGTCCTTGCTGAAAGTCTGCGCCGCGAGTTTCAGCCCTTCGACCATCGTGAGATACGGGAACAACTGGTCGGCCAGCTCCTGCACGGTCATCCGGTGGCGGATCGCCAACGCGGCCGTCTGGATCAGTTCGCCCGCTTCTGGAGCCACCGCCTGCACCCCGATCAACCGCCCCGAGCCGGCCTCCACCACAAGCTTGATGAAGCCACGCGTGTCGAAGTTGGCGAGCGCACGCGGCACGTTGTCGAGGGTGAGTGTGCGGCTGTCGGTCTCGATACCGTGGTGGTGCGCTTGCGCCTCGCTGTAGCCCACAGTCGCCACCTGCGGATCGGTGAACACCACCGTTGGCATCGCCGTCAGGTCCAGCTCAGCATTGCCGCCGATCATGTTGACCGCTGCGCGCGTGCCGGCCGCCGCCGCTACATAGACGAACTGCGGCTGGTCGGTGCAGTCGCCGGCCGCATAGATGTGCGACGCGCTGGTGCGCATGGTGCGGTCGATGACGATGGCCCCTTGCGTGTTCACCTCGATGCCCGTCGCTTCGAGGTTCAAGTTGCCGGTGTTCGGTGCGCGACCCGTGGCGATGAGCAGCTTGTCGGCGTGCAACGCACCATGCCCGGTGGTAAGCACGAATTCCCCGTCCGCGTAGGCGACCTGGCTCGCCTGGGTGTGCTCCAGCACCTCGATGCCCTCGGCACGGAAGGCGTTTGCTAAGGCTTCGCCAATGGCCGGGTCTTCGCGGAAGAATAGCGTGCTGCGCGCCAGAATCGTGACCTGGCTGCCTAGTCGTGCAAAGGCTTGTGCTAACTCCACCGCCACCACCGACGAGCCGATGACGGCCAACCGCTCGGGGATCGTATCGCTCGCCAGCGCCTCGGTAGACGTCCAGTACGGCGTGTCCTTCAAGCGGGGGATCGGCGGGATCGCTGGACCCGCGCCGGTAGCGATCAGGCAACTGTCGAAGGTCACTTCGCGCGTGCTGCCGTCATCGGTTGCCACGGTTAGTGTACGCCCGTCCTTGAACCGAGCTTCGCCCGCTAGCTGCGTGATGGCCGGGGTGCTCGCTAGGATGCCTTCGTACTTGGCGCGGCGCAGTTCTTCGACTCGGCCTTGTTGCTGGGCCAGCAGACGCTCGCGCAGCACGGCAGGCGCTACGGCAGGCAGACCTTCATCGAATGGGCTTTCGCGACGCAGGTGGGCGATATGCGCGGCCCGGATCATGATCTTGGAGGGCACGCAGCCCACATTGACGCAGGTGCCGCCAATCGTGCCGCGCTCGATCAGCGTCACGCGCGCCCCACGCTCCACAGCTTTCAATGCTGCCGCCATCGCCGCGCCGCCGCTGCCGATTACGGTCACGTGCAGTGCTTGTTCACTGCCTTCATGCTTCGTTTCTCCACCGAGCCGGCCCAGCGCCTTGTTCAGCAGGCCGGTAGGCTTGTTCGGCATATTGGCAATCCGTGCGCGATAGCCGAGCGTGGCCACTGCGGCAACCAGCGTGGCCACGCTCACGCCTGCGTCCGCCTCAATGTCGGCTTGCCGTTGCGCATAGGACACCGAGGCCGAGCGCACGCCGGACACGTTCTTCAAAGCCTCCTGGACGTGCTCGGCGCATGACGTGCAGGTCATGCCTTCGATGTGAAGAGATGTGGTTTCGGTCATAGCCGCCCCTGCTGTTTGGCGCTGGAGGGATAGCCAGCGTCCTTGGTCGCTTCAACCAGAGCCTGTACGTTGGTCTTGCTGTCATCATAGGTGACACTGACTAGCTTGTGCGCCTCGTCGATGCCAATCTTCTCCACGCCAGGTATGCGGTTGAGTGCAGTGCGCACAGTGATCGGGCAAGCGCCGCATGTCATGCCTGGAATGGACAGCGTTACCAACTTATCGGCCGCCCAAGCCGGGGAGGAAAGCGCAGTGGCAAGGGCGAACAGGACAGTGAGTTTTCTCATGAGGATTTCCTTTCAATAGAACAGCGGCAGGACGTAGGGGAAAACGAGGACCACCAGGACCAGGGTGGACATGATCCAGAAAATCACCTTGTAGGCTGTCCGAACTTGGGGTGCGGCGCAAACGTCGCCGGGCTTGCAGGCATGGGGCGGTCGGAAGATGCTGCGCCCGGCGAAGAACAGCGCGATGAGCGCTACGACGATGAAGATTGGCCGGTACGGCTCCAGCACGGTCAGGTTGCCAATCCATGCGCCCGAGAAGCCGAGAGCGACCAAGACGAGCGGGCCGAGGCAGCACGTTGAGGCCAAGATGGTCGCGAGACCGACAGCGGCCAACGCGCCGCGACCGTTCTTGGGTTCCGACATAAGGTTTTCCTTCCGAGTCTTCGCTTGATGCTGTAATGTTACTTCCGTAGTCAACTACGGAGTCAAGGCCGTGCAGAGCGCTCAAGAGAATCTAACCATTGGTGCCTTCGCCAAGGCAGCCGGGGTCAACGTAGAGACGATCCGCTTTTATCAACGCAAGGGTTTGCTGTCCCAGCCAGAGCGGCCTTATGGGAGGATCCGCCGCTACGGGCAGGCGGACGTGGCGCGGGTGACGTTCGTGAAATCAGCCCAGCGCTTAGGGTTCAGCCTGGATGAGGTTGGCCAGCTCCTGAAACTGGAGGATGGCACCCATTGCAGCGAGGCGGCCGAACTGGCCGCCCACCGGCTGGCCGATGTGCGCGCACGCATGGCGGACCTTACGCGAATGGAAGCAGCGCTGTCGAAGTTAGTGAGCGAGTGCAGTGCGCACCACGGCAATATTTCCTGCCCGTTGATTGCAGCGTTGCACTGCTGCTAGGTCAAAGCTGTCGCGCGCCTTAGCGTATGATTTTTTTTCGATTTCTGAGACGCCTCCAGATAGGGCACAGGTGCCTGAACTGATGGGCGATCTTGGAAATCATGCAATGTCCAACTCGGATTCCGCTTTCAGGGGCGCTGTGCCAAGCTCGTTCTTTCCAGGCTCCAACTCATGTGCCGCCATCTGCTGCAGGTCATGAGCTAAGCCTTTATATGTCAGGCGATCCACGCGTTGGGGCAGCTTGGACGCATCATCTGTAAATGCCACAATTTCGTGCCGCTCACGAGAAATGCTGACATAGTAGGTGTCCTGGGCGGTCGTGCGGCTGAAACTTTCAGCGTTGTAAAGCACCCGGTCGCAGGTCAAACCCTGGGCGCTATGCGCGGTGGTGGTGTACGCATAGTTCATGTGTAGCGGTCGATCTGTTGATAGCTGCACGCGGCGACCGTTGGTTTCGATGGTGACGCTGCTTGCATCAATCGCCGCGACCTTCGCCAATTGGCCGTTGACTAGGTCGTTCTGGGCATCGTTGCGTGTGATGCGGACATGGTCGCCCACAGACAGCTCTGCCCGGCTCAGGTGGTAGACCGATAGCTTGGACATGGTTTTCGGGATGATCTCTATGGGTTCGGCATGGGTTGGGCTGGGCTTGAGCGGTTCCACGGTGATGCGGTCATGGCGCGTGCTGCTGGTGACGCTGTACAGCTCGCCGCGTTTCAGACCGCACTGGTAATCCCGTTCCGGAACGACAATGTCGCCAACGGTGTAATACCGGGCGACACTGCGCTCTGCGCGAGTGGTGTCATGACGAGCAAGCAACTGGCATTGATGGCCTCTGCCTTCCAGCCCGAGTAGCGCATGGATCCGTGCATTGATGGCTTCCCGGGACGCATTGGTCCCTGTCACCACGATGGTGCCTGCTTGTTCTGCGGCTGAAAGCTGCGTATAGGTCTGGGCAATTGCTTCATACCGGGAGGAACTGTCTCGGGTTTTTCGACCATGCTCGTCAATAGTGAACTGATCCGGGATGGTGAGCACACGATTCAAAAGCGGCAGAGATCGGCTTGCCTGACCACCGGCAGCCAGTTGCACCGCTTGGCGTAGCCGTTCGCAGCGTTGCCGCTGGATGTCTGCCATTAATACGGTTTTCATGCCATTTTCCTGCAGCATGGCAAAGGCGCGGCCAGCCTCGATGGCCTTGGTCTGGGCGGTGTCGCCCAGCAATATGACTTTGGCGCCGGTCGGCTGAATAAGTGCCAGTAGTTTGTCCATCTGCCGCAGGGGCACGACGCCGGCTTCATCAATCACCACGACCGTTTTTTGCCCTAGGGTGTCGGTGAAGGGGCGTTTGTCAGAGGCAGACAGGACCGATGCAATCGTGCTGGCTGGTATGCCATCTTCGCGCAGATTTCGAACCATGTTCCCGTAGGGGGCCAGGGCCGCCATGGTGTGCCCTTGGTGATGTAGGATCACTTGGGCGCTTTGCAGGGCGAAGGATTTTCCGGTGCCCGCTAGCCCCTGAATCCCGGCAATTTGATCGGAGCCGATTGCGATCAACATGACGGCTTCGCGCTGTCCTGGTGTGAGGCGTGTGTCTAGGCTGCTTTCTGCTTTGGTGGCGTCAATCGTGGCGTGCCAGGCACTGCGTCCAGCTTGTTCGGCGGCCAGTATTCTGGATTCTGCCTCAAAGGCCTTCCGGGTCGCATAGCGTGGGCTTTCCATCAACAGGCGTCCTTCGCCAATGGCCTGATCAACTAGTTGCAGAGCGGTTTCCTGGGGTAGGCCGCGCAGGCGTACGACCTCTGTGGCCCAGCCTTCGCGCGTCATGGGAAAGGCCTGCATGTCCTGCGTGCTGCGGTAGTGGGGCGCCTCTCGGATCAGTGCGCCGAACTTCACACGGCCCTGGATCGCTGCCTGAATGGCTGTAATGTCCGTATGGCCGCCGGCATGGCGAACGGCGTTTTGCAGTAAATCCGCCAGAGGCATGACGGATTCCCTTTCGGCCAGATGTTGGATCGACCAGTTCAGTGAGGCTTGAGCCACCAAATCGGATCGATGCTCCAATTCCTGTGTCGGCTGGATATCCGCTTGTTGGTTGGCATGGTCAAACTGCATCCCGATCCCTGCAGCGGCAGCACGCCATTGCCGATGCAGTTCCGTCCGGCTGAGTTCCTGTGCCTTCTCCTGGCGGTGGGCCAAGGTAATGCCTTGGCGCAGGGCGTGAGGGGCTTCTTCACGGTTGGTGCCGCGTGCGGACAATTCAGCCGTGATGCCGGTGCTACGTTTACTGAAAAACTCGATCTGCTCACGGCTGATATGGGCCAGTTCAATATGGCTCTTTTCATGGCGAACCGCGTACCCCAGAGCACGGACATTGCGTTCAAGTTCCGCTTGGTATATCGAGTCCGTCACGCGCAGCAGCTTGAAGATTTCTTCATTGGACAACGCTACCCAACTGCCGTCGACCCGCTGAGTCAAATTCATCAGTAGGGCGTGAATGTGCAGATGAGGATCGGGGGCAGCGCCTTCGGTGGGACGTGCGGTTTCGTGGCGGAACTTGGCAATAATGAGATTGCCTGTGTGTTCTACCCTTGACTTGCCGTTTTCCTTGCGACGGCCCATGGTTAGGTGCTGTTCGGCATAGACGAGAGCCGAGGCGACCGCTTTATCGTTGGCGTGAATCAGGCGTTCGTCGCCACCGATCAAGGCCTGCAGGGTGATGCTTTTAGGTGCGCCGAAGGTCAGATCGAGGGCGGCGCGAGCTTTGGCATCTTTGCGGATTGATCGGCCGGCTGCGACGCCACGGCCAAAATCGCCCTGCAGCATGGCTTTGAAGCGTTGAGGGTCGATTTCACCGATGGCCCCCAGACGTCGAGCGCCTTCGCCTTGCCACGTGGCGGCGTTGCCGTCACGGCTGTAGTAATCATCGGCTTGATCGGCGTAGTAGTGGGTTGCAAGGGACGCGCGGGCGCGATAGATCTGGCTGTGCGAGATCATGTGAGCTCCAGGCAAGGGTGGTGGCGAGAAATTGGCCAGCAGGGCACTAACCCTTACCAGTGCTAGCTCTTGAAGGTAAGGAGGAAGGGTTTACACAAGTTTATCCACAGATTATGTGGATAAGTGACGGGGCAACTAATCGTGATCGATTAGTCTAACCATTAGATGGTGCTGTTGTGGAAGTAGCAGCATTCAGCACTCTTCCCGACTCTTGAAACGCCATCGCAGTCGCCCCAAACTCCCTGAACGGCAAACTCACCCTCGCAATCGGAAAATCCCCCGCCAAGGCCACATACCCGCCCAGCGCTGGTAGCGCTTGTATCTGTGCCGCCGCCACCACATCTTCTGTCGTCCGATCCATGTTGTCCGACGTATTCCGATGATCCACACTGCGACTGATGCTGTACTTAGGCCGTTCGACCTCGTGCTTTCCGAGGCTTTCACTCATATCCTTTGCCGTTTGCGGGTCGGTACGGGAGCCGCCCAGCACAGCCAGGTTGCGAAAGCTCGCCCGGATAGTGGTGGACATGGTGCGCCCGTAGATATGTTCCAACTGCGACGTACTCTGCAAACCCGCCACAATACGCAGGCCATTTTTCCGACCCTTGGTCAGGCCCGCTTCCAGTGACGGCAGGGCTTCCAGGCTAGCCAGCTCATCAATGAACAGCCACCAGCGCCGGTGGGTGCCTTCAGGCATGGATAAGATGGACGTAATGAACACGTCAGCCCATGACGACACCAGCGGCTTCATGGAACTCATCATGTCTTCGCGCCAGTTGATGTACAGGTTTCCACCATCGGGCTTGGCCAGCCAGTCCCGGATGGAGAACCGCCCGGGCTTCATGCCAGTGTGCTCGGACAGCTTGTTTGACAGCACGAAGCGGGCGGAAGACAGCGCTTTGCTGGCTTCGCTGGAACCAACAAAAAGGGATTCGGCCAGGGTGCCTTCCAGGAATTGCTTCAAGACCTTGGGGTCTTCGATGGTGCATAGGCGGAATAGATCCATCACGCTAGCCTCCGCGCCCTGCAACTGATGGAGTTTCTTGGCCGTCTCGCGTAGCAGCAGGCGGCCGAAGTCGTTCCATTCTTCAGCGTTTTTGTCCTGGCTCATGGGAACCATGGAATGGGCCAACCGCTTCCAGTCATAGTCGGCACGGACTTCATTGAAGAACGACCAGCCCTGGCTGCGGGCATCGTAGGGATTCAGAATCACATCGTTGGGTTGCCAGAGCTTGCTGAGCAGGTCCCCATTGGGGTCGATCACGATCATGCGATCGTTGCGCTCTGGAGTTTGGCCGAACAAACGGTTGTTCATGTCGTTCTGTGAGCGCTTGAGTACCGAAGCGGCCATGTTGCGCAACAACACCGATTTACCGGAGCCCGTGGCACCGCTGATGAGCAAATGCAGGTTCTCGTTGGCGGTCGGCATGGGGATGCCGCCCACGTCGATTTGTTGTTTGCCGACTTCTTGGCACTGGCGAGCCAGGCTTTTTGCCGAGGTGGTGCGTGTGCCACGTACAAAGCGTTTGTAGGCAGCACCCTCAAACCCTTCGGTTCTAGCGGTGCGCCCGATAAGCAGGATAAGCACCAAGGCGAGGACCAGACCTATGCCCAGTGCGCCGTAGAGCACTGGGTACTGCGGCGTTAGCATCACAAAATGCCAGAACGTTTTGGCGTTCCAGTCCCGCCAGCGCATATGGCTGCCCCAGGTGGCGGCAGCCATCCAGGCACCAGTCGGCAAGAGCGCCAAAGAAAAGGCGGCAATGCGCCGCCGGGTAATGGGTGAAATCAAGGTGGACATAAGTACCGGTCCTCAAGAGATCAAAATCTGACCCAGGGCCAGGCCTGCCAGCAAGCCACCCAGAATGCCTGCTATACCGCCTACGACCAGGGCGATGATTGCCATACGTCGTGCGGATTGGTGGGCGATGCTGGCGTACTGCGCGGCATCCCGGGCCAATTGATCCAGCCGGCTGCCGGTGTCATCCAGCATGGTCTGGATGGCGTGTTGAGCCTGCTGATTGATGGGTTTGGCTGCCGTTTCCATCGTGGCGGTCAGATGGCGGCTGAGTTGTTCAGGCAAGACTTGCTGCGCTTCGCCCATGGATTGCATCTGCTTTTGCACTGCATCCAGGCCTTGGGTGGCGCTTTCTAGTCTGTTCACCAGGCCAGCGACTTCACCCAATACTTCGTGGTACAGCAAATCCAGCTTGGTACGAGCGCCACTGACATTCGAGTGTGATTCCATGGTGGCCAGCTCAGGAAAACAGCGCGGTAAAAGCCGCGTTCATTTGCCTGTCCACCGGTTTGGCCAGGGCGCGCAGGGCGTGCCGGTTGCTCAGTTGTGAAATTCGGAAGTGGTCATCAGGTTCGGCAGCGCGAAGTAGGGCGCGATAGTCGGTCTGATCAGCCAGTACATCGGCAATTGTGGTGCGTTGGTCGGCCAGCAACTCGAAGACTTCGTTTTCGTAAATGGCAGCCTGGGGGTTGGCCTGCACTTCGCCTGTTTTGGCGGCATAGGCCAGGATGGAGGGGAATTCATCCTGCACGCTGCTATCGACACGATTGAAAAGTATCCGTACCCGCTCTGGGTCAACACCCAGTTCTGCCAGGGCAGCCACCGTCTTGATGGTTTCGCGCTGGGCCTTGCCGGTATTGATCACAGGCAGTACAAAATAGTTCATTTCCTCGTGTGCACCTTCGTAGCGCATCATATGCGTCAGAAAATCCTCGATATTGCTGGCACCCACATCGACGATCGCATCTTCGCGGGTGAGTAGCTCGCGAAACAATCGGCCAAAGTGTTCGCCGCGCAGCTGATCGACATTCAGGCCCAGGTCAGCGCCCGTTTCGTTGGTGGATTCCACTGCAAAAATCTGGGCACCGTTCATGCGTGGTGCCAGAAGGTGAGAGGCAGCGACTGTCTTGCCAACAGAGCCGGTGTAGTTCAGGACGGCGACTTTCATGGTTTATTCCTTTTCATGGGGTTGTTTTCACTAGATTGGGTACGGCTGGCCAAGCCTTCACGTCGCAAGGCCTCCAGGTCTATCTGCATGTCGCGAATCTTGCGTAGATCGCCGGGTGTTTGGATGTTGTGTGGTCGGCCTTGAATAGCATCAAGTGCCGCAGGAGGTGAGGCCGGTTTCACCGTAGAAGCCGAAGGGTTGGCTGCGGATCGTTGGGCTTTACGCCATCGATACAGCGTGATGGCGAAGGTGCTGCGTTGCACGGTCAGACCTGCAGCGGCCAAATCCTCCAGTACGGCGGCGTGTGGCACACCTGCAGCAAACTCGGCTTCGATCATTGGAAACAGTGCGCGTAGTTGGGCTGAAAGGCTGATGCGTGGGTCGAGGGCAGAAAGTACGGCCCGATAGCGTGACACGGGTTGGGGTGAGTACATAGGTTTCCAGGAGTTGGGTTGAAGACAGTGCCGCTTAGTGCGACAGCTCAGGAAAGACCTCGGTCTGCTTGCCTTCCAGCCAGGCGCAGCCGACGGCCAGGGCTTCGTCGTAGGCAGATTGTTCGTCTGCGAACTGGACCGACCTGCCACGTGCGGAGAAACGTCCGCCGCCGACTTCCTGACCGTCGCTCAGCAGGCGCAGGGTGTAGCCGCCGGAGTCGGAGTGGTGAGGGATGATCTCGAATGAAAACCGAAGTCGGGCGTGAGTCACTTCGGTGTGAAATTGCCGGGCGACTTCGGAGAGGCGGGCAGCCCATTCCGGACCGATTCGATCCAGGGCTTGGGCGATGCTGTAGCCACGCTCGCGCAGCCAGTCGCTGCGATCCAGCACCAGGGCGGCAGTGAGTGCTTCGCCCAGGCTCATGGTGCCAATGCCGTAGTGGGCGGCTTGTTGAACGATGTGCAATATCCGGGTGTCGATGGTCGAGTGCATGAGGACTCCTTCGCCCAGCAGATTGAAGGGCAGTGATGGGGGATGAGGGTGAGGTGTGTCCGAAAGGGCGGATGTGGTCAATTGCAGACCGATGCAGCCGCGATGCGGCTGCTCAGCGTGGCAATTCAAAACGGCCTGGATTATGCAGGCAAGGTGTTGCGATCAGGTGGAGCGGGAGTTGGACTTATCCACAGGACTTGCTGGTAGTAATAAGGTAGAAATAAGGTAGAAGGCGTTCTGATGGCTGGAAAGCGCCTGTTCATGCGGGTTTCAAAAAATGATGCGCGATGTTATGACGATAAAGCGCGATGCTATGACGAAAAGCCGCGATCTTATGACGATGCCGGCGCGATGCTATGACGACGGTAAAAAGCACTTATCCACAACCTGAGAAGGCGCTGAAAATCGGACCTGAGGGGCATATGCGCGATGTTATGACGATAGAAAATCTAACGATCGAGACGTGTCCAAACGGCTTGTTCGTGGCCTTTGGTGGCGGCTTCTATGCGTGGTTCGGCGATCACTTTCAGGGCCTCCAGCTCCGTCAGACTGCGCTCCAGGCTCGTTCGAAAATCACGCATGCGACCGGTGTATTGAGCCCGCTGCTTCAGGATATCCAGGCTGTACTTTTGCTGGATGTCGGAAGAGGTGCCGATCAGGCGCTGCAAGCTTTTGGACAGGTCATGACGCATTTGCAGGCGCTTGGCCCAGTCAACCAGGGCGTATTCCCGGTTTCCGAAGATCTGTGCCCAGCGAGGATCGGCGTACAAGGTATAGCTGCCGGTAGGCTCGTGGTAATCGAAACCGCCCAGCATGGCTAGGACTCGGGTCGAAGGGTTCTTGCCATAGCTGTATTTGACTGAGCCATCCTTTCTGCGGGCTTCGATGCACAGGGTGAAACGAGCCAAGTCTTTCATGCTTTCATGCAGCCATTCGTAGGCGCTGCCGCCTGTGGGCCGGCCCATCCCGCGTAGGAAGTCGGCTCGGTTGATCGTTGGCGCTTCGCCCAATAGGGCTGTCGTCTGCAGGTACATCGCGTGCATCCAGATGTCGGCGTGGTCTTCGCTCAACTGTTTGCCGGATCCTTTGAGCAGGATGTTGCTGCCTTCCAGAAATACGGTGTCGTCATGCAGTGTGCGCCAGCCCCGGCGAACCGGTGCGAAGATGGCACTACGGGCGATGTAATTCGGAATGGCGCGTGCTGTTTCGTTGATACCGGGCAGTATGAATGGTGTAGGGGTTGAGGCCTGCTTTTGTGCTGCGGCGGCCAGCGCCTGGGTGGCTTTTTGCTGAGCACGTTGCATGGCTGCTGACAGGCGCAGCAGGTTCTTGTCCTTGTGAAAGGGCATACGGGTGGATGAAGTCATGGGTAAAAGCTCCAGACGAGCCCATGCAAGGCCTGCCCGGAACGTGTGCAGCGCCTCACACGGGTTCAGGGGTAGATGCGGCCAGGCAGCGATGCCAGTCCGCATGGGTGGAAATGGATGCCCTATAGGGCGTCGTTAGCGGTGGTTCAGCGGTTGACTTGCCGTCTGGGTTCAAACCAAAGCTCTTTCAGCCTGAACCGCTCGAAATGCAGCACGATGTCTACGGTCTGGCGCAGAAATGTTTGAATGGTTGGCAGATCGAGGTTGCCGCCCGTGGGTGATTGCTTGATGAGCATCGCCAGGCGGTCAAAGGCATCGGCGGCCCCGTTGGCGTGGGTGGTGGTGACGGATCCTGGATGGCCGGTATTTAAGGCCGCCAGGTAATCCCAGGTTTCAGGGCCGCGCAGCTCGGCAAGGAATATCCGGTCTGGCGATAAGCGCATGCAGGCGGCCAGGCTTTCGGTGGCCGAAACCCGACCGCGTGTGCCGCCATACATCAGATGAATGCGGTTTCTGTGCCGGGGCAGAATGAGCTCATGCACGTCTTCGATGGTGACCAGGCGTTCATCGACGGGCACCCGGTCGATCAGCGATCTTGCAAAGGTGGTTTTGCCCGAACCTGTCGCGCCGGAGATGACCAGGTTTTTGCGAGCCTGAATGGCAGCGAGCAGGAATCCGGGAATATCACCAGCATCCTTCAGCCCCATCAGTTCTTGATCGGTTCTCGAAATACCGTCTCGCGTGTATTGGGCGGCGGCGTCGTGGGTGGTCTCAAACGCGCCTTGCGCGTGCAGTTCCTCCAGGGAGAGCGCCACTTGGGCGTGCTTGCGGATATTGATGGCCAAAGTGTCGTCAATGCAGGCCGGAGGCAGCACGATCTGGCCGCGCTCGCCATCGGGCAGGACGACAGATTGGATGGGGCTACGTGCCATGTGGTTGTACGCGGCCAGCGCCGTGGCCAGGGCCTCCAGGTGGGAGTAGGAAAGCTGGGGGCATTCGTGAAGCTGCCAGGCACCGCGTGTGCGGGTGTAAAGCTCACCGGCCCGCACGATGGCGATTTCAGTGACATTGGGATCCTCCTGATGTTTGGACAAAGGTCGCAGAAAGGTGCGAACCGCAATGGATCGATCAAAGGGAATCGCTTCAGTGGATGAGTGCAAGCTCATAGACGTGACTGAAATCCAGATCACGGGCGACCATGATGCCGATACGCTCGCCCTGGTTCTTGTAAAGGGTGGGAGGAATGTCCAGGGACTTCTCCAGAATCTTTGCAACCGCTTCCTGTCCGCCTTCGGCGGTGTTGTCAAAGCGAATGTTGTTGCTGCCCGATTGCCCCTGATTGGATGCCCAGTTACCGAAGTCCCCCACCAGAGAAAGCATGATGGCGTTGCCAAAGCGTTCCCAGAAGTGATTGTCGATATGTCCGCCCAATCCCGCTTCGCCCAGCGGGCCTGTACCAGGGGAACTTAGGTTCAGGATGACCCCGGTGGGCGTTTCCAGTCGGTTCCAAGTCACAAAGGCACGGGCCTGGCCCTGCTGTATGCCCCCAGACTGGTAGCCCGTGAATTTGGTACCGGCATCAATGAGCTTGACCTTGCCGTTGGCGCTCATGACATCGTGTGTGGCCAGACACGTCAGAAGCCCGGACTGGGTGCTGACCAGTTTTGTCTGTAGGGTGCAGTCGATCATGGTGCCTTGCGTGAGCAGGAAGTTGCGGTCACCCAGTTGCCCGGCTACTGATGGGGCCAGCTCCAGCGGCCGCAGCTTGTCGGCCAGGGGGCCAGCATCGCTGTAAGGCCCTTGAGGGGCATTTGACTGGCTTGGGGTCGTGCCGCTTGCGTCTGCACCACCTGCCTGTAGCGGGCTGGTCAACCGACGCTGGGTAAGCTCATCGACGGGAGGCGGAGTTGCGGGTATGGGTGCGGGAACGCTGTAGCTGGGCGCCACCGTTGGTTCGGGTGACGGAGGCGGCGGTGCGGGAGGTGGCGTGGGACGTTCTACCTTGGGGGCTTTGAGGCGATTGGTAATGCCGCTTTGATCGGCTTCCAGGCCGCTATCGGCTTTTGCCGCTGGTTCGCGGCTCCAGACCTTCATGAGCACACCGGCAGCCACTGCCACAGCGATCAGGATGGTGAGCCACAGAAATGCGCGGGCACCGCGTGGGGCGCTGCGCCCGGTTGCTTCCAGATTCAGTGTTTCCCGCTCCAGATTAGCGTCTTTAGGGTTTCCCTCTTGCGAGGCTTGCTCTTGTGCCTGATCTTGTTCCTTTTCCGTCATGGGGAATTCCTTTCTTGCGTGGCTTCGCGTATGCGGATGGTGGGCACAGGTGCCGCAGTGGGCGATTGCGGGCCCGCTGCGCCTTTGACGCTGCGTCTGACTGCGGGTGATGCCGTGCCGGTATGTGCTGGTACGGGTGTGGTGCCGTAGGCGCCGTTGTGAATCGCCAGCACTTGGTCGCCCAGGCGCAGATGCCATAAGGCAGACGTGCGATGAAGCACCATCGTCCGCTCATCTGCCATGTGGTGATTGGTGATGACTTCCTGGCCGTCAGGCGTGACGCGGTACACGGTCGGGATGTCGGCTTGCGGTGCAAACTGCAGCCAGGTCTGGCGGCCATCATCCCAGGCGTGTACCGGTGCGATGGCTGCGTCGCCGCTGCGGGTGTAGGCCTGCCAGTTCATGTTCGCGCTGACGGCTTGTAAGGATCGCTCAATCGCAGCTTTTTGTGCGGCCTGGGCTCGTTGCCTGGCTTGAACCTCTGGATAACGGACCACGAGTTTGTACAGGGCGGCTGAGTTGCGGTTGTCGCTGTACGAGAGCCTGAAGCTGTAATCGCGCCTGTCAGTGACGACGATAAGGTTGGTGTTGGCGTCTTCTGCCGTGGGTTTGAAGAACAGATGATTGTTCTTGTAGGTAAACGCGTAGGCTTGACTATCGCCAAAGACGTGGTAGACGTATTTTTCGCCGGGCTCCAGCACGATATGGGTGGCCACGCCGATCACGGCATTGAGCTGGATGACATTGGCGTCGTTGTAATTGACATAGCGTACGCGGTGGTCGAGCCGCGAGGAACGAGGGGTCTCCAGCGCCAGGGCGCTGGCAGGGATGGCTAGGCAAAGAAACAACGCCAGCGCCTGCCGACTGGGGAAATGTTTAAACATAAGAATTCCTTCAGATCCTTGTCGGTGTCAGCGCGACAAGTCGGCAGCCAAGTCATAGCGCATGACCTGAAAGCCCAGCGGGTTCAGGCGGGCGACCTCTTCGGTGAGCGGCACGTCGGTGTATTGGTAAGCCATGGTGGCAATCAGGTGCTGAGCCTTGGTGATGTTGCCCGTGGTGACTTCCCGCTCTGTCTTGGTAAAGCGCACGATAGCGGCCTGGTTGGAACCCAAGGTGATCGAATGAATCTGCACATCGACGGTGCCCTGGGTACCGAGGCGTGTCGTGACGGCGTCCTGCCCTTCGAATCGTTTGCCGTACTGCGTCTGGATGGGTGCAGAGGACAGCAAGGCGCACGTGTCGAATTGCTCCTGTATCGTCTGCCAGCTGTAGCCCTCGCAGTTCAGCACGTACGTATTCAGAAAATACTTGGCGATGCGCTGACCGTAGTCTTCGAGCGGCTGGCCCAGGCTGCTGACATGTTCGATGGCGCCGGTGGCGCTATCGACCCGCACTACATACATTTCAGGCGGCTGCTTCAAAGGGGTGAGGCCCGCAACAGCAGCAATGGAGGCCAGGGCGATCAGGCCGGCACCGATGGCGACCTGCCAGGCGCGCTTACGGCTACTGACGAGCTCGCCGAGGTGATCGCGCTCCAGGCCGCGCGACTGCTCCAGGTAAGCGGCAACGTCTTCGGATTTAAGTGATGCGGACACGAGTCAAACTCCTTTGAAAAGAGGCGGCGTGGCATTGACTGGCACGCGTGGCGTATCGGCCGGTTGCGGTGGCTGGGGCGCATGAAAGGCGCAGCCAGCCAGCAGCCCGGCCAGCGCGAGGGCGGCAAAGAGGTTTTTCATAGAAAGGTTCCTATCCTGCCGGACCGGCAGAAGGATTGGGGATGGATGGTAGGGCGATTGGCCCGACATGGGCCGACAGGCGGACTGCCTATTTGGCGCGCAGGCGCAGCATGCTACGCAGCCGTAGCATTGAGAACGCCCCTTTGGCAGCGGTACCCACACCGAGCTGAGCGCCGAAGCCGTTGGAGAGACCGGCGGCGAGGCCTGGGATCATGACCATGATGACAAGGCTGGCGATGCCGACTAATGTTTGGGCTCCAAAGAGAGACATAATGTCCTGATCACCAGCGTTGATTTGGTCTGCAACCATGCGAATAAGCTGAATGTTCATCTGTAGCAGCAACCCAAAGATGAGTCCTGCTAGCAGCGCCAGAAACACGAAGTTAAGGGCTTGTGAGACCCAACTGTTAAACAGCGGCTTGGTGGGTTCAAACAGAGTAGCTGCTATAAAAATCGGTCCGGCAGCGACGATGAGTGCTATCCCTACCTTGCAGACCACGATGATTACCATGATGATGCTGCCCAGGATGGCAGCATTGATGCGTACCAGTGTGGCCAAGATGCTGACGAGCACTTCCCAGGTTGAGGGAAGAAATCCAAGCATGGAGTCACCCCCGTCAGCACCTAGCATGGTGTTGGACGTCTCGCTGGCTTCGTGCTGCAGTTTGTCGACTTCTTGAGCTACGTTGCCAGTACCTAGTGCTAGCTCAGTCACATCATCTGGCAGGCTAATCATAGCCTTCGCGATGTCATTCTGATACAGGCCGCCTACTCCGAAAATCATCGAAATGATGGCCACTAGAATGGCTTTGCGAAAGAACTCAGTGACCGTCATATTGCTCTGTCCGTGCATAAGGGCAAACGCATACACGACAAATTGAAGTGTGAGGCCAACTACGATGACTGGCATCAAGGCCTCGAATAGAGCCTGCATGGGTCCATTCACAGCGTCATCCAGGACATTCTCTGTTTGGGTCATAACCCATTGGGCAATATCGCTGGGTGCTGACGGCGGGGTGACAGGAGGAGCCAGATTAGACATGATGCCGCCTCACTTTGCAGGATTGGTGGCATCGCTGGCATTAGTGGTGCTACCAAACCAACCCCTATACACTTGCTGTGCTCGCGCCTGCAATAGATTGCGCTCGGCATCCAGTTGTTGGGATGCTAGCTGAATCCGTGTCTGCTCCGCTTGAATGTTGGCCTGCTCTATCTGAATGCGAGCCTGTAGTTCCGCGATTTCCTTTGGGTTTGTTGTCTGATTGATCTTGTTCTGTAAAGCATCTACGTTGGCTAGGCGTCGAGTCATGGAATCATAGGCCCGTTCGCTCATGGCCTTGGATGTGGCCTCAATATTCAGAGAGCGCCTGGACAGGCTCTGGCGATCCTTCTGAAAATTCACGGGAGCCATCACCTCGTCTGTGATGCGGCCTACATCGCCATCCAGGCTCGACCCTCCCGAGCGGTCCAGTAGGCTCTGAGCATTGGATGGCAGGGCAGCGCGCAGTTGGTTCCGAATATCGGCGTTGCCGACAACGTTACCGTAGCCGCTGGACTGTGTGAAAGCAGCCAGCTGACTTTTGGCTGTAGCTAGCTGATCGGTTAGATTCTTCAATTGGTCGCGGGCGGTCAGCAGTTGCTCCTGCAATTGGGCGATCGTTGCCGCATCGACGGTGGGGATGCCGCTGGCATGGGCAGAATTTAGAAAGGCAACGGACAGGATTATGCCCGCCGCAAACGACTTGCAG
>TARA_R100000306_G_C4382273_1_pt1 | contig 31635 bp, 23 predicted proteins | sample TARA_R100000306 | Tara Oceans TARA_R100000306 (sample SAMEA2620824) | marine metagenome | biome: marine biome (ENVO:00000447); feature: mesopelagic zone (ENVO:00000213); material: "saline water (ENVO:00002010), including plankton (ENVO:xxxxxxxx)" | depth 1000 m | reverse complement strand
GCGTTTTGCTGTTTGCCCCGAAGGAGTTGCGCATTATACGCAGCTGGATCGGAAGATCAACACCCGATTTGAACTTTTTTCAAAGTAATGCAATTGATACAAGTCAGCCGTCTCGGCATAGATCATATCCCGTTGAAATATAATGCTTTTATATCTCGGCCTTCAGTTTGTTGTGTGCAGACTCCACGCGCACTCTGGCCTCGTCGACGCTTTCAGCGCTTGCAAGCACCACACCCATGCGGCGCCTTCCCTGCACCTCGGGCTTGCCAAAGAGGCGCAGGTCAACATTAGCCATGGCGAGTACATCGTCCACACCCAGGAAACGAATGCCTTCATCACTACTATGCCCCTCCACCAGGAGCGCTTTCGAGGCACCGGCAAGTGGTCGCTCGATCGAGGGGACCGGAATACCGAGCAACGCCCGCGCGTGCAGAGCAAATTGTGAGTGACGCTGAGTAATCAGTGTCACGAGGCCGGTGTCGTGCGGACGGGGTGAGACCTCATTGAAGAAGACCTTATCACCTTGAACGAATAGTTCGACGCCGAAGACGCCGTAGCCTCCTAATGCCGCGGTTATCTTTTCGGCGATTTCGCGGGAGGCTCGCAGCGCGTCTGCCGACATGGGCTGCGGCTGCCAGCTCATCCGATAATCACCGTCTTCCTGAATGTGGCCAATGGGATCGGGAAAGCTTACGCCCCCGGCATGCCGCACGGTCAATTGGGTAATCTCATAGTCGAACCGAATAAAGGCCTCGACGATGACCCGCCCTTCCCCAGATCGCCCCCCAGCCTGGGCATAGCTCCAGGCCGATTCAATTGCCTCCGCTGATCGAATCACGGACTGCCCCTTACCAGAGGAGCTCATTACCGGCTTCATGACACAGGGATAGCCGAGTCTTGCTGCCGCATCCTTTGCCTCCAACAATGAGTCGGCGAATGCGTATGGAGTAGTGGGTAGCCCCAGCTCTTCGGCCGCGAGTCGTCGTATACCTTCTCTATTCATAGTGAGATTCACGGCTCTTGCCGAGGGCACAACCCGGAAGCCCTCATTCTCCAGCTTGACCAGCTCGCTGGTCGCAATCGCCTCGATCTCGGGCACTATATAATCCGGCCGTTCCCGCAGTATGAGTTCTCGGAGCTCGTTGGGGTCGAGCATGTTGATGACGACGGCATGATGGGCCACCTGCATCGCAGGTGCGCCGGCATATCGATCGACCGCGATGGTTTCGATGCCAAGCCCCTGCAGGACCATGATGAGCTCTTTCCCAAGCTCTCCGGAGCCAAGAAGCATGACGCGTAGTGCCGATCGAGTGGCTGGCGTGCCTATCAGTAGCGGGTTATTTGGTCGCAAGTTCGGGGTGGAGTTTTTCATGACAGATACCAATACGAAAGATGGATAGGCTTAAAACACCATGGCAAGGGCAGACAGGGCGCAGGAGGGGTCAACCTGTGACGTAGCTTAGAGCGTGCGACCGCTGGCCTTTTCGCGGACAGCCACCTGCTCAAGCACGGCTCGACGTTGGTCATTATTCAGACCCGACCAGGCGCAGATTTCATCCCCGGATCGATAACAGCCTATACAAATATCGTTTTCGTCGAGACAGCAGATGCTGACACATGGCGAACGAACTGGCGTCTCCGAGGCCGTCCGGGCCGCGCGAGGATCAGAGGCGGATTTCTGGGAATCTGCTGCTAACGATTTCATTGTGCGTCAACAGCCTGAAGGCCTTTCGCATAGCGTGCAGCATTGTGAACGTAATGCGCGGCGCCAGCCTCGAGGAATTTCTTCTGCTGGTCAGTCAGAGACTTTTTAACCGTACCAGGAGAGCCGACAACAAGACTTCCTTCCGGAATTTCCTGGTTTTCGGTTATGAGCGCATTGGCACCGATAATACAGTGCTTACCGATCCTGGCCCCGTTGAGAACGACTGCATTGATGCCAATGAGCGAATAGTCGCCGATCGTGCAACCGTGAAGCATGGCCTTATGCCCCACGGTGACGCCTGTGCCTATTATGAGCTTGATACCTGGATCAGTGTGGAGAACTGCACCATCCTGGATGTTCGAAGCTTCTCCAATTTCAATAAGGTCGTTGTCGGCGCGGAGGACCGCGTTGAACCACACACTACTTTTCGCTCTCAACACAATATTACCGATCAAGGTCGCGTTGGGCGCAACAAAATGGCCTGCGCCCTCGAGCGTCGGTTGCTTGTCATCTATTGTGTACATCATTCGAGGTTCTCCGGTTATAGATGGAGGTAATCAGGATACCAGGCGGTCCAGCTCAACCTGCAGATCGCCACTGACGTGACCAAGCATCTGTTCGAAGGCGACATGGAAAAACTCCATGAGCACGACAGCGGTCATACCCCAGATATGATAGCGGCCAAAATACCAGGCAGGCACCTTCAACTCGAGATTGCCAAAGCCGAGATTATCGAGACGCGCAGGCTTTTCATTAAGGAAGAAGGTCAGAGGCACCTTGAAGACGCTTTCAAGCTCAAAGGTGTCAATCCGCATGGGCAACTCCGGCGCGACTGAGCCCACAAACGGTGTGACGAGAATGCCGTGTTTCGACCAGACATCGCTAAGCCTGGCTTGATGCTTGATGCTTGATGCGGGCAGGCCGATTTCCTCGTACACCTCACGGAGAGCTGTCGCTAGCAAGGTAGCATCTCCATGATCCTGCATGCCGCCCGGGAAGGCCACCTGGCCGCGATGCGTGCTAAGGATCTCGGACCGCTTGGTCAGTATAATCTGGGGGTCGTCTTCCTCAGTCAGCAGCATCATCACAGCAGCTCGCGGGAGATTGCTGGTGAGGCTTCGGAACTGGTAACGTTGTAATTTTTCGTAATCGGTCATCCTGTCAATAGTACACTGTGCTGCTTTGACTTTGCCATCGAATCAAACAACCTGGTAAATAGCCTTGAATCAGATTATTCGCTTCTGCATGTCCTGTGGAGAACCTACCCAGAATCGCACGCCTGACGGCGATAACCGTTCGAGAGCCGTCTGCGGCCAGTGCGGCGAAATTCACTACGTCAACCCAAAGATAGTCGCCGGGGCAGTTGCCGTTCATGAGGACCGGGTCCTGCTGTGTCGACGCGCCATCGAGCCGCGAAAAAACTATTGGACGCTACCGGCAGGTTTCATGGAAACCGATGAAACTGTCGCCGAAGCTGCACAACGGGAAACTCGGGAGGAGGCACTGGGCGAAGTCAGGCTCAATGGATTGCTGTCTATTGGCGATGTGCCGCACATCGGGCAGGTACATATGTACTACTTGGGCGAGCTTGTCGATGGCGTCCACGGTGTCGGTATCGAGAGCCTGGAGACCCGCCTTTTCACTGAAGCCGAGGTTCCATGGGAAGAACTGGCGTTTCGAACGGTGACGGAGACGCTTCGCCATTACTTCAGCCTGCGGTCGCGTCCCGGATTCGATGCGACCTCGCCAGGGGCGCCTTATCAGTTCACTGCGCAGTGGAAGCCGGCAAAGTAGCCTTAGCGTCGTCGTTCCTCACCTGATATAGCTCGATAAAGTCATACGCAGGTTCTTCATAGGGGTGCGCGCGCCTGATCGCCGCCTCTACATCTGCAGCCAGCTCGGCCGGAAGCAAGGTTTCAAGCTTGTATTCGTCTACATGCGCCGTCTCGCCTATTTTGCCAATTGCCGGCTCACTGCCTGGCAACGGCCGGAACTGCCCTTCTCCTTTTACGAGCCAGCAGCAACGATCGTAGAGGCCCGAGCGCCCCGCACCTGCTTCAAAAAGCGCTGCTTTGACCTTCTCTAAGGCGGGCTCGGGGATATATACAGTCAACTTCAGCAAGGCAGACCTCCTGAGGGATTATCAGTGGATTTCGCGACATTCCGCTGCGCCGACTTTGGAGCTGGCGACGTCCGGTTCCTGTACAGGACAACGCCAGCTCCTCTCGCTTTAGATCGGCTTGAACAGCCACACCCTCAGGATACATTGAGTTACACAATTGGACCAGGCAGGCCCAATACTGGGCAACTTGAGCTGCAATTTTGTAGTTTTTACAAAATCTGTCTTTCAACGAATCGGTTTTTGTTAATATAGGTGATACTTGAGGATAAGTTCTGGACAAGTTATCCACAGGCCGTGAAAAACGATTCATTTTTAAGGGCTTTCGACCTTTCTCCACAGAAAATGTGGATATCACTGTGGATAGCTTTTTGATGAAAGGCTGTAAGCCTTGTGAACAGGGACTTGTTTCCCAATTGTTCGAGTTTTAACCAATTGCATTTATCTAGTTAAATCAAGATCTTACGAGATAGAAAGATAATTGCAAAGTATTTGCAGGAGGGCTTGACAAAGATTATTTCGGATATGCCATATTGTTGATAAGAGCGCGGACCGAATTGAAAAAAAATGCCAAATTAACGATTTCGGGCTTGCAAAAGACGAACAAAACGCTTCCTGCCTAATTTTTAGACAAAGACATTACATTCAGTAGCAGTTGCTTACATTTAGTTACGTTTTAGCCGTTACGGTTACAGGACCGCACCACCCTGGGGCCACAATGGCGCCAGAGTGGCCCAGGAGAGGCTAGTTGAGAGGCGTATTCAGTGCTTGGCTGCGTTCAAAAACATCTTTGCCCACGGGCTAAACTCTGAAAGCCTCGCTGTTCGGTCGCTTCGCCCTCCATTGTTGGCTCGTGGACTCCAGGAGTGCTGGATCTCCCTGAACACGCGCTCGGGATGAGGCATCATGATAGTCACCCTACCGTCTGCAGTTGTCATGCCAGTGACACCACGAGTCGATCCGCCGGGATTGCTTGGATAACTACTCGCCGGCTTACCTGTCGAATCGACATAGCGAAGAGCGACAAGCTGATGGTTCTGAAGCTCGGCCGCCTGCTTGTCAGTCAGATCTGCACGTCCTTCTCCGTGCGCCACGGCAACTGGAAGAATGGATCCAGCCATGCCATCAAGAAGGATTGACGGCGATCGACAGACCTCGACCATGACAAGGCGTGCTTCAAACTGCTCGGAGCGATTTCGCAGGAAACGTGGCCAGTGATCGGCACCCGGGATCAGGGACTTGATCTGGGCAAACATCTGACAGCCATTACACACGCCCAGGGCGAGCGTATCGGGGCGCTCGAAGAAGGCCTGGAACTCATCCTTGGCGCGAGGGTTGTGAAGAATGGTGTTTGCCCATCCACTGCCCGCTCCAAGAACGTCCCCATAGGAGAACCCACCGCAGGCGACGAGTGCTTCAAAGTCCTTGAGGGAGACTCTACCGGAGAGAATGTCGGTCATATGAACATCGACGCTGTCGAGCCCCATCGATGCAAAGGCGGCCGCCATCTCAAGCTGCCCGTTCACACCCTGCTCACGGAGTACCGCGATGCGCCGACGGCCCTGGCCTCCCGTCACGCCGCTCAGACCTGAACGCTTGACGATAGCCGCCTGTGCCTCGACTTCGCTCATATCAAAGCTTGGTTCGCTGCGCAGGCCGATATCATCGTTGGATTCGATGATGGCGAACTCCTCGTCAGCACACTCGGGGTTGTCGCGCAGCCGTTGAATTTCGTAGCTGGTGCGAGCCCACAGTCGCTCAAGGCTCGCTCTGCTCCGTTGCACTATGACATCATCGGCGAAGCGGAAAATGAGCTGATCGGACTCTGGTACCACCTCGCCTATTTCGAGGTAAGCCTCCTCAAGACCATTCTGCACGAACATCGAATGTACGTACTGAACGTGCCTGGATTCAACCTGAAGCACAGCCCCAAGCTCCTCATTGAAGAGTTCACGTACGATGTGCGACCGTTCCTTCACCCAGCGATCCAGCTGAATGTTCACGCCACAGCGACCTGCAAAGGCCATTTCAGCCAGTGTAGTGAACAATCCGCCGTCGGAGCGATCATGATAGGCACGAAGGTAGTCACCATCATTAAGATGCTGGATGACTTCGAAAAACCAGGCCAGGGTCGAAGGTGAATCGAGATCAGGCGCTATGGCTCCCGTAGCCTTAAACACCTGTGTGAGCGCAGAGCCACCAACCCGATTGCGACCGAAACCGAGGTCGATGAGGATCAGGGTAGTGTCGGCGATCGGTAGGAGCTGAGGGGTGAGACTGCGGCGAACATCATGCACTGGTGCAAATCCGCTGACGATCAGCGACATCGGCGAGATGACGCTGACTTCCTGCTGCATGCCACTGCTCTGGTTCTCGAATGCGCGCTCGCCATCAACCTTCCAGCGTGTACTCATGGACATTGAATCCTTGCCGACCGGAATGGCTATGCCCAGTTCAGGGCACAGTGCCATGCCTACAGCATGGACGGCATCATACAAGGCTTCGTTTTCACCAGGATGTGCAGCCGCAGACATCCAGTTAGCCGAGAGGCGAATATCGGAGAGATGCCGGATACGCGCTGCCGCAATGTTGGTGATGACCTCACCGACAGCCATTCTTGCGCTGGCGGCGGCGTCTATGGTGGCGACAGGCGTGCGCTCGCCCATGGCCATAGCCTCACCGTGAAAGCCAGTAAAACCGGTCATGGTCACGGCGCAATCGGCAACCGGCACCTGCCAGGGACCAACCATCTGGTCGCGGCAGACTTGACCACTGATTGTGCGGTCGCCAATGGTGATGAGAAATTTCTTGCTGGCAACGGCTGGCAGCGAGAGCACACGATCTACGGCTTCGTTGACATCTATACGGGTAGAGTCGAAGGTTGCCTTGGTGAATCCGGTGCGATTAAAGCTGCGCTCCATGCGCGGCGGCTTGCCAAACAGTACCTGCATCGGCAGATCAACCGGCTTGTCGGCGAAATACTGATCGCTCAGGGTGATGTGTTTCTCATCAGTGGCAGTGCCCACTATGGCATAGGGGCAGCGTTCACGAGCACAGATTTGGTCGAAGCGCTCGACAGATGCTTCAGCGATTGCCAATACATAGCGCTCTTGCGACTCGTTACTCCAGATTTCCATCGGCGACATGCCCGGCTCATCAGAGGGGATGTCGCGGATTTCAAACTGTCCGCCACGCCCTGCATCCTTGACCAGCTCGGGCAGAGCATTGCTCAAGCCGCCGGCGCCGACATCATGGATGAACAGTATTGGGTTGGAGCTGCCAAGTTCCCAGCAGCGGTCGATGACTTCCTGGCAGCGCCGCTCCATTTCCGGATTGCCCCGCTGCACTGAAGCGAAGTCGAGGCCCTCACTTGAAGCGCCGCCGCCTACCGACGACGCAGCACCACCGCCAAGGCCGATCAGCATGGCAGGTCCGCCAAGCACGACAAGGCGTGAACCTGCAGGAACTTCGCCCTTCTGCACATGTTCTTCCCTGATAGTACCCAGACCACCGGCCAACATGATCGGCTTGTGATAGCCACGCCATTCGAGGCCGTTCACCGTTGCAGCCTGCATTTCATAGGTTCTGAAATAGCCGCAGAGGTTGGGACGGCCGAACTCATTGTTAAAGGCCGCTGCGCCAATTGGCCCGTCGATCATGATTTCCAGTGGCGATGCAAACCGCTCGGGTCGACCGGGGCTTTCTTCCCAGGGTTGCACGGCACCGGGTATGAAGAGATTCGACACCGTAAACCCGGCGAGCCCGGCTTTTGGCTTGGCGCCACGACCAGTCGCACCCTCGTCACGGATTTCACCACCGGAGCCAGTAGCCGCGCCTGGGAAGGGGCTGATCGCGGTGGGATGGTTGTGCGTTTCCACCTTCATGAGAATGTGAGCCGGCTCTACAACTGCTTTGTACGAGCCAGTGGCAGGATCTGCGAAAAAACGCTCGCCAGTAGATCCCTGGATGACTGCAGCGTTGTCCGAATAGGCCGAGAGAATACCGTCAGGCGCGCTGTTATATGTATTGCGAATCATCCCGAAGAGGGAGTGCGGACAGGCTTCGTCGTCGACGATCCAGCTGGCATTGAAAATCTTGTGTCGGCAGTGCTCGGAATTGGCCTGCGCGAACATCATGAGTTCAACATCCGTCGGGTTGCGTTGCAGCCCTTCGAAGGCCGCGACGAGGTACTCGATCTCATCTGGCGCAAGTGCCAAGCCGAGTTCGACATTGGCCTTTTCCAGGGCGCCACTTCCACCACCAAGTATGTCCACGGTGTCCATGGTACCGGGCGAGCGATGCGTGAATAACAGTGATGCGGCCGCGAATTCGTGGAAGACCGACTCGGTCATCCGGTCATGGAGCAGCGCTGCGATTTGCTTCCTGACCTTACCCTTGAGCTTGTTCTCACTTATTACAGCGTAGGCTGTGCCACGCTCGACACGCGCTATACTGTGGAGCCCACAGTTATGGAGGATATCAGTGGCCTTGGAGGACCAGGGAGAGATCGTACCCTGGCGCGGAAGTACCAGGAAGAGATTGGACTCCCTTGCAGCCGTCGATGATGCCAGTTGTAGATCACGGGGCGCCGCGTCCTTTGGATGATCCGGCCACTGCCCTGCTTCTACATGATCTGCTTCAAGCAGTGTGGCAGCGAGTTGGCGATCGCGAGCACTGAGATCCTGATCGCTTTCAAGAAAATAGACGTGGCGCGCTTCGACATCGGCTATCGTAGTACCATGGGCTTGCTGCAGGCGGTTGAGCAGGCGCTGCTTTCGGAAACTGGAGAGCGCTGACGACCCGTTGAATTCGTGCATAATCGAAGGTTTTTTGACCGGAGCAGGTGGAAAGGAAGGTGAGCATCATAAAGTATTCGCCGGCATCGAGCCAGACTGACTCTCACAGCATTGGACTGTGCTATGAGCCGCCAACCCGCCACCGGCATCTTTGGCGGCCACTGATGATCTGCGTTCTCCTCATTTCCATGCTCTCCGGCTGCACCCGGCCTGATCAGGTCGAGAAAATCAAAAGCGAAGGCGTTCTGCATGTGGCGACCCGTGTCGGGCCATTAACCTATTATGAAACCGATGATGGGCCGGCAGGCTTCGAATACGAGCTGGCCGTGCGCTTTGCCGAATATCTTGGCGTCGAGCCCAGAATTCGTGTGACCCAGGGTGTCCCGGAACTCTACGAGATCATTGGCCAGGGCTTCACCGATATTGCGGCAACCGGACTGAGCCAGCAGGCGGCGCGCAGCCTGCACCCGAAGTTCCGCTTTGGTCCCGTCTATAAACAGTTCCAGCCGCTGGTGCTCTACCGGCGCGGAACCACCAGACCTCGAGAGTTGAGTGACCTGCTGGGTAAGTCAGTGCTGGTTCCGGCCAGGACTGCCCAGATCGACTATCTCATCGATATGCAGGCAAATGACTACCCTCAACTATTGTGGCAGGAGCGTGATACGCTCGATCCTGCCGACATCCTCAGCCTGATCGATGCGCAGGCCCACGACTTCGCAATCATGAACTCGTACGAGTACGGCATTCATTCAGCCATGTTTCCTGAGGTGAGCAAAGCTTTCGAACTCATGGACCCACTGGATGTCAGCTGGGTCTTCCCGCCGGGTAAGGACAACAGCCTGCTTGAAGCAGCCCAACATTTTTTTAACGAGATAGAACAAGACGGCACACTAGCCTTGCTTCGCGAAAGGTATTTCGGCCATATCGATCAGCTCGACTACGTCAATGCGGCGGTTTTTCAGCGCGACGCCAAGGAGCGGCTGAGTCGCTTTCTCGATTTCTTTCTGGCTGCAAGTGCGAAGGAGGATCTCGACTGGCGACTGCTCGCGGCCATGGGTTATCAGGAATCGCATTGGCGCCCCTACGCCCGCTCGCCGACAGGTGTCCGAGGATTGATGATGCTGACCTTGCGGACCGCGAAGGAAGTTGGCATCAAGAACCGTCTTGATCCTGAGTCCAGCGTTCGTGGCGCTGCGGTCTATCTGAGAGGCTTGCGCCAGCGCCTCGACGAGGACATCGTGGAACCTGATCGTACCTGGTTCGCGCTGGCTGCCTATAACGTGGGTATCGGTCATGTCAGGGATGCGCAGGAAATCACCCGTCAGAAAGGCGATGACCCCAATAAATGGGTCAACGTCATGAAGTATCTGCCGCTGCTGCAGAACAGGGAATACTATGAGAAAACCCGTTACGGCAAGGCCCGTGGCTGGGAACCCGTACATTATGTGCAGAATATCCGGCGCTTCTATGATGTATTGGCCTGGCTTGACGATACAGGACGGCTACATGACATAATCTCGAGGGAGGCCAGCGAGACATTGAAGGCCTTCGCAGCAACAGGACAGGTTGATCCTGATTCTATGGCCGGAACCACCCCACTTCATACTACGGCAGGCGATGATGCAAGCGCCGAGGCCGGCACGGATCCGGCGAGACGGGTCTTGCTTGAGCAGGTGTCCGGTGGCTTCATACTTGCCATGTAGATGTATGATATCAGATTGAAAAACAACAACCCGTGAGCTCCAATCATGCCCAGTATTCTATCGCGCCTGTTCAAACCCCGTTGGCAGCACGCCGATCCCACCATTCGCGCCGAAGCGCTGAGCCAGCTTGAGTGGGCGCGCGAAGCGGATCGAAAGATCCTGCTGCAGGTGCTCGCGGAAGACAGCGCAGAACAGGTCGTGGCCGCTGGCCTCGCACAGATACGGGACGCGGGCGTACTGCTCAATTTTGCCGGCCACCCTGAACCCTCAATTGCCGAGATCGCTGAAAGACACATCACCTCACTGAAAGGCGAGGCTCTGACTGCACTCATCGAATACTTTGAACAGAACTTTGCCCAACTTGACGAGGCACGACAAAGTCGCCTGCTGCACCTGCTGCTGACACATGAACAATCCGGCCTGCAGTCGCAGGCGCTGCTCGATCACGCGGCGAACTGCAACGAGGCCTGCGTTGCGCATGTCGCCATGCATCATCCCAGAGGCCAGGTACGGCAGCAGGCGGCGGCGCTGTTGAGCGATGTCGAACTGCTTGAGCGAACAGCACAGGTGCTGCGCCGCAAGGATAAAGGCGCCTATGCCATCGTCAGGAAAAGGATCGACTCGGCGAAATCTCGTGCCGAAGCGTTAAACCAGTCTCTGCAGGGTCTTTCTGGCATTGCACATGAACTCGAAGCCATGATCCAGAGCGAATCCTGGTACCGGCTCGACGAGCGACTGCCAGGCCTGCGCAAGCGATTTCAGGACCTCACCCTCGCAGGGCCGGCGGACGAAGCGCAGCTAGTAGAGTTGACCCGGCGCGTGAACGAACTACTGGGCCAGGCTGAGCAACTGGTACAACGGGTGGATCGCAAGCTTGCACTAAAGGAAACAATAGAGGCGCTACACCAAACGCTCGACCAATTGGAAGCTTCGCCCCCAACTGCGAATCAAGCGCCAGCACTCGCTGCGCTCATCAGCACTCAGACTACCCGCTGGGCAAATGCCTGCGAGGAAGCGGCCTACGATAAACCGCCAGCTGACTTGGCCAAAGCTTTCGATGAGGCCATGGGGCGTCTCGAAACCATGCAACAGTCGCTGATGCGTGCTTCACAGGCAGCCCAGGCCGAGGCGGAGCTCGAGGCAAAGGCGGCGCGCGCCGAAAAAGAGGAGGCCCCGTCTGAAGAGCAGCAAGAGGCTGCCAGAGTCGCAGCTGCGCGTGCTCAGGCGGTGGCGGAGCTGCGGGATCGACTTGGGGGTCATAAAACAGAACTCGCGGCGCTGTTGGCACAGTGCGAGCAAGCACTCGAGGACGGTCAGACTTCTCAGGCCGCGCAACAGCTGAAGGACTTCGATGAGCGCGTCACTGCAATCGAAAGCGCTGCAGGTGATGCGGCTGGTCGTGACGGCATCAGACTTACCAAGGAATTTGTCCGTTCACTTGATGCTGAGCGGAGAACTTTGGGGCAGAAACTGCATGAATTGCGCACGTGGGCCTCTTTTGCCACGCAGCCGAAACAGGAAGCGCTACTGGAACAAGCAGAGCGACTCGACTCGATGTCAGTTGCACCCAGAGACAAGGCACAGCGCATGAAAGCCTTGCGAGAAGAATGGAATCAGTTGGGCCCCTGCCCAGACAAACGTCTGTATGGTCGATTTCAGTCAGTCATGAATTCGATACAGAAAAGCTGCAGTGCCTATTTCGAGGAAGAAAAGCGCTTACGAGCGCTGAATAAGCAAAAGCGCGAAGAGATTCTCGCTGCGCTCGGCAAACTCATGGAACAAAGCGATCCTAAAGATGTTGAGCTATCAGCACTCGAAACTATAGTGGAGCAGTCCAAGAAGGAGTGGCGGGCGGCTTTTCCTGTCGACCGGCGTGACGAGAAAAACCTGCAGTCAGCTTTCGATGCCCTGATCGCCCAGGTCGAGGCGCCACTGATCACCGCCCGTGAAACGGGAAAGGCAGGCCGTCTGGCGTTGATAGAAGAAATAGCGACACTGCTCGAAAGCAGTTCGGACGGCGAGGTTGAGCAAGTGACGAACGCCGTCAAGGCCGCTCAGGCACGATGGAAGGCCCTGCCCCAGACATGGCGAAAGGATGATCGACAGCTCTGGCTGCAGTTCAGAGCGCTCTGTGACAAGAGTTTTGAACGACGGAGCGAGGTGGCAGCAGGCAACCGGGACTCACGTCGCCAGTTCGAGCAGGCGATAAGCTCAAGCCTCGATACCCAGGCCAAGCGCTTGTCCCACCTGGTCACACAAATGAAGGCCGAGGCTCTTTCTACGAGTGACCGACAGGCGCTCGAAAGTGAACTGTCCGCAGTCGAAGCTGAAATACGTGTAGTAGGTTCAGAGCTTCGGGCAGGTGCGAAAAACGACGCTGGCGAATCGTCACGGCGCGCGTCACCTAGTGGCAGGGGTACTGATTCCAAGCTTGAAAAGCGCGTCGACATGCTGCTTGCAGAGGTAAACGATGCCAGGAAGCACCTCGAATCCAGCCAGACTGAAGCTGTGTGGCGTAAGCTTGTTCAGTTCGCCCGAGCGCTCGGCGATGACAGGGAAAGCGGGGCTGCAAGCGACCCTGAGTCACTGCTGAGCATTGTTGTTCAAAAGGTATTCGGCTCCGATCAAAGTGCCGACTGGTTAGACAAGGCCCACATACTGCATGAAGCGAGGCGATTGCTAGGCGAACTTGAGAAGGGTGCCGACGCGCAGCTACTCGAAGCCAGCCTGCGACAGTCGATCGTGCGAGCAGAAATCGCAACCGGTGTGGACTCACCCGCAGCCGATCAGCCGGTTCGGATGTCTCTGCAGATGCAGCGTCTGGCAGAAATTGGCCAGCGCAACCGACCAGCAGCGGAGGCGGCGTATTCGGCTCAGCGAGGCTCGCCAGCCGAGCTGGAGGGCTTTCCGGAGACCCTCCTTACGGAATTCGAGCGGGGTGCCGCTGCTGTTGTGGCGCTACAGTCGCTAGACGCCTCAGCGGCCAGTGACACGACCGCACTTAGCGATCTCTTTACGACCCGCTGGCAGAATCTGCATGCTCGGGCGTGATTTTGCGAATGGCCTCGCGAACACTCTCGGCGACTGCGTCACGCATCTTACGGAGGTCATCAGCCTGAAGGAAAAAGGCCATATCCACACTATGGCGGATGTACCGTGGAGGTAAGCTGTTGAGCGCGACGCAGGCCATGTCGCAAACCTTGTCCTGATCAGGCTCTCGCCCTTCCAGTTGCAGCGCCAGTTCCTCTATGACCATCCGCTCATAATAGTTGTACATATTGTCTAGCACTGTCACTTGTCTTTCTCCGTTTCGACTTACAAGGCTTTTCCGAAGTCTAGCCCAGTTCTGGGCTTTTGTTAGACTTCAGAGAGCGGCCAGAACAGGCAAAGTATGGTCACGGTGCTGAAGCCGACGATGATATTCATCGGAATGCCGACTCGTAGAAAATCATTGAAGCGATACCCACCAGGACCATACACCATCAGGTTGGTCTGATAGCCAAGTGGGGTCGCAAAACTTGCTGAAGCCGCCATCATGATGGCGAATACAAAAGGCTCGGCGTTGAGGCCAGACTGCTCCACCAGGCTCAGTACGATCGGCAGCATGATGACAGCTGCGGCATTATTGGTGATCACTTCGGTCAATAAAGACACGGTCACATAAGCTAACAGCAGCAGAAGCCATGGGCGGCCATCGCTGATTTCGGTCAGCTGCGAGGCTACGAAGCCCGCCACCCCAGTTTTTTCAAGCGCTGCGCCGAGCGCCAGGGAAGCGGCTATCGTGATGAGCACCTCGAGGTCAAGGCTCCGCTCCGCCTGTGAAACCGTGCAGCAGCCGGTCAACAACATCAGACCAGCACCCATGAGCGCGGCATTGAGCATCGACAGGATGTCAAAGGTTGCGGCGAATACGAGCGCGAACAGTATGATCCACGAAAGAATCGCCCTGCTGTGGCGTGGAGTCTCTTTCTCGAGATCGCTGATCAGCAGGAAGTCCTTGTTATAGCGCTGGCGGCTTACGAAGGCCGGCCGCGCTTCGAGGAGCAGAGTGTCGCCGGCTTTCAACTTGATGCTACCAAGATTGCCTTTTACCCGCTCGCCGTGCCTGGCCACCGCCAGCACGACTGCGCCGTATCGATCACGAAATTGGGCTTCACGAATGGCGAGTCCAACAGCTGAGCAATGCGGCGAGACCACCACTTCGACGAGACAGCGCTCTGCCCTGTCAGTTCGCAGGGAGCTCGTCGGTGTCTGGTCAGTCGAGGGAATGATGCCTTTCACCCGTAACAAGTCCGAGATCGCTTCTGTGTCACCAGCGAAGACCAGGCGGTCGCCGCCCCGCAGCGTTTCTTCAGGCGAGACGGCGGTGAGGATGTTCTGGTTACGCTCGATCTCTACCAGGAAGACGCGTTTGAGGTTGCGTAAGCCAGCAGACTGTATCGATGCACCGACGAGCGGCCCATCGTGAGCGACCTGCACCTCCAGCGTGAACTCGCGAAGATTTTCAAAGGTCTCCTTTCTGTTTCGATTTGGCAGGAGCCTGGGGAATGCGAGCCACATGAACAGCAGTCCGATAACCGCGACAGGCAGGGCGACGGCCGTAATGGAGAACAGCGAAAAGCCTTCCTGGCCGGTCAGGGTCTGGTATTGGCCGTCCACGATGAGGTTGGTGCTGGTACCGATCAATGTGATGGTCCCGCCAAGGATAGCGGTATAACTGAGCGGAATCATCAGTTTCGAGGGACTTATATCGATCTTCCGAGCCCATGCCGAGACAGCTGGAATCATGGTCGCGACAACCGGGGTGTTGTTCAGGAAGGCGCTGAGAATAACGACGGGCGCACTCATTCGCGTGAGCGCAGCACGATGGCCGCTGGGGGTTCCAAGCACACGATTGACGAGGATATCAATGCCGCCCGAACCATGGATGCCGCAGGCAACGACGAACATGGCCGCCACGGTGATCAAACCGCTGTTGCTGAAGCCAGCGAGAGCCTCCGCCGGCGTGAGCAAGCCGGCAACGCTAAGAATGGTCAGAGCGCCCATCATTGCAACATGCGCTCGTATCTTTGTTAATGCGAGAAGCAGCAGAACGCTCACCGTGAGCGCCAAAGCAAACCAGCCTTGCCATTGCATTCGAAAGACTCTCCCTACCTGTAAAAAGTGAAGGGACTATATAGGGAGATCTTTAGGCACGGAAGAAATTAAGAGCTATCTACTTAGATTGCCTTTTCTTTTTAACCGGCGGCGGGGCCAGGAGCTCTAAAGCTGCTGGTGACTGGTAGAAATCTGCCAGCCGTCGTCTGACGATAGCTTCGAGCTGTCCACTCTCTTTCAGGGCTGTCATGAGCGATGGCAGCAGAGGTTCGACCTCTGTCAAAATACGCTCTGAGGTCACGTCAAAATCGTCCAGCAGCAGACTGAGATCACCCTCACCATACTTGGTGAAGATGTAGTCGACGATCATCTCATAGCTGTCTTTGAAATATGGCGTGGTTCTAAAATTGAGCCAAAACTCATAACCGAGCACCACGAATTCAGAGAGGTCGATGCTATCCATCCCCTCCTGAATTTCGCCAAGGGTCTTGTTCTCTGCAATATCCCAAAGATCCATCGCAGACTCTCTGAGATCTTCATCGGTAAAGGATTCAAAGAAGGACTTGCTTTCACGCAAGAGGAAGCCAATGTTCTTATTGATGAATTTCTTGATATTTTCTTCGACGGCACTTTCGAGATTTGGCATGGTCTTGTTCATGACCCCGCGCCCCATCTTGAGCATCGACGAGACGCCCCTGACGTTCATCATGCTGGCGTCGGCGATGTAGCGCGCAATAGCCTTGTAAATCACACCGGAAATCAACTCCCTGTAGATAGGCAGGTCGATGATGTGATTAATGCCTTTCATACGCTGCTCACGCAGTTCGAGCACCTTGTCTGCAAAGCCTGCGAACTGGACTGTGCTCATGATCTGCTTGAGGCGAGTCTGGCGATGAGCTTCAGAAGTAAAAAGATGTGTCGCGGCTTCTCCGGCGATTTCGACGCCGGCACCTGAAATTTCGCGGTCGACGACGTTACGCCGAATGATATCCTTGACCTGCTGGGCCGTCACGATCTCTTCAAGACGCCGCCCCCGAAGCCACGTCATCAGCTCATGCAACTCAGTCCTGAGCCATTGGCTCAGGCTTTCACTGTCGAAGCGGTCCAGCTCGTGCGCAACATGGCGCTCCAGCAACTGTGCTGCCACTGAATCGGGTGGCTGCGACATATATTTTCCCTGCTCGTTATCTAGCTGTTTATCATGAAGCAAGCGTCCGCTGCCCAGTAAACCTGCCGAGCATTCGATTGACGACGCCGCCTACCTTATCAAGAGCACCGCCCGGCTCAGTCAGACTATCCGGCACTGAATGTTTGAGAATTCGAGTGACTACGGTCTTGTACTGATTGAGGAAGGTGTCCGTGTTGTACGGGACGCCGTAGCGTCGGCAGATCTCTTCCACTCGACCTGCAATTTCCGGATACCGGTGCGCAGGTATGTCGGGATACATGTGGTGTTCGATCTGGTAACTCAAGTGACCGCTCATGATATGCAGCCACCGCTTGCCAGTAAAGTTACTTGAGCCCAGCAGCTGCCGATAGTACCACTGCCCCCTGGTTTCATCCTCGCACTCCTCTTCGAGGAAGGTTTGCGCGTCTTCCGTAAAGTGTCCGCAGAAAATGATGGTTGAGGTCCAGAGATTACGATTGAGATTGGCAATCAGGTTGCCAGCAAAAACCTTAGGTGCGAACGGCCCTGCCAGCAAAGGAAACAGCACGTAGTCTTTGCCGAGCTGATGACTGGTCTTGTCGACGAAGCGCTTGAGGAAAGGGATCTTGTCCAATGGCTTGACGGTGCCCTTGCGTATATTGTCGATTTCAAGCTCATGCAGTGCAACGCCCCACTGGAAGAACACCGACAATGCGAGATAGTTGCCGAACTGTGTCAGGTGCCAGGGCTTCCAGGGCTCATCTCTGCTCAAACGCATCAGACCGTAGCCGTAATCACGATCCTTGCCGATGATATTGGTGAACGTGTGATGTTCATAATTATGATAGTGCCGCCATGATTCGGAGTCACAGACAATATCCCACTCATAAGCGCGTGAGTTCAGCTCAGGATCGTTCATCCAGTCGTACTGGCCATGGAGGACATTGTGACCGACCTCCATGTTCTCGAGTATTTTGGAGAGCGACAGCAGACCCACTCCGGCAGCCCACGACAACGGGGTCAGGCTGAAGTGAATAAGCGCGCGGCCTGCGATTTCGGCATACCTCTGGCGACGCACGACACTACGAATGTAGTCCGCATCCCGCTGCCCGAGATCAGCCATGACTTCATTGCGCAGCTCGTCGAGCTCAGCGCCAAAACTGTCAAGTTCTTCTCGTGTCATCAGACTAAGTGGCCTGGTCTGCATATCCATATTGTGTACTCCTTTGCGGGGCTCGAGCTTAAATTGGTGAAAGTGTCTGTTCGGTCGGCGACGCGCAGGCCTTACCAGCCTGCGATCGAAACCTGACCGATGGGTACTGAAATACATGCCTGCACAGGAACACCGGGCTCTGAATCGATTTCACCTGTCAGGCGGTTATAAACCGGTCCGGATGCTTTTTCGCATAGACATTCCTTACAGATGCCACTGCGGCAGCCGAACTTGGGCCTCAGGCCTGCTGCCTCACCGAGTTCCAGCAAGGTCTTGCCGCCTTCCGACTCGATGCTGCCACCGCTGCGCGCGAAATGGAGCGTGGCTTTGGCATTCGTTGAGAGGGCTGAAGCGGGTACTGCCGCGCCAAAACTTTCGATGAAGACTGCTTCCGGCGCCACACCAAGCGCAGTGGCCTCTTCTGTTACGAGGGTCATAAAGCCCTGGGGGCCACAGATGTGCACTGAACGCTGCGCGATATCAGGCACCAGCTTGAGAAGCTTTTCCTTTGACACGAGACCATCGGTGTCGGTGTGCACAATATCGAGCTTCAAACCGGGATGCCTTTCTGCCAACAGCTGCAAACGGCTGGAGAATATGACTTCACGTTCATTGCGAACAAAGAAGGTCAAGTGGGTGTCGGCCATCGGCTCATGTTGCAGCCGCGTCTCCAGCATGGACATGATCGGGGTGATACCGCTACCTGCAGCGACGAAAAGCGGGGCCTTGATGCGATCGGATCCCAGGCGTTCGCGGGCCGTTTCGAAATTGGCAAGGGTGAACTCGCCGTTGGCCGGCGCAAGATGAATGAGATCACCCACTTGGCAATGCTCAGCCAGCCAATTCGAGACCCGACCACCTTCGACCTGCTTGATCGTGATGCTGATACAGCCGGTTTTTTCAAGTTTCGACGGCGCACACGACATGGAGTAATTCCGACTGATGCGAACACCGTCAATCTCTATTTCAATCCGCGTATATTGGCCAGCTTCGAAGCTGCCCCAGCGACGTGCCGGTCGAAGAACATAGCTACGAACGGTGTCGGTTTCTTGCGTGATGGCGACTACCGCGGCGGGCACCCGGGCCTGGTTGAGCCTGGGGTCTATTTCACATAACAGGAAATTGAGATAGCTTCCCAGGAGGCCTGGCGGCAAAATACCAGGCGTCTCCCTGACGCGTTCATGCAGGGTAGACACCGACGCTTCAAGAGTGCGTGCTATGGCGTGCAGGGCATGGTAACCAGTGACCAGCAATGGCATGGCTCCTGTAATAGGCATGAGATGACTCCGACCCGATGCAAGGGGACTTTGTGTACAAGTGTGCACTCACTTTATGCCGAAGCACCATCTCAGTCAACATCTGTACACTGAAATTTGTGGTCGTTTTATACCTATTCATCACTTATATGGGGGCTGTAGGCCGAAAGTATGAGTAGCGTGCTCGGTAATTGCTCGCATTCTGGCGGGCCAGCCTGGCAATAGTGTACAATTGGACACAACTAACCGGTAGTGAACGCGCTATCGCCCTAACTTCAAGCGCATGGTGACCCTCTGGACAGTCAACGCATCCTGAGTCGTGAAGAAAAGAAGCGACAGACTCGCCAGTCTCTGGTCGACGCTGCGCTCACTCTGGTGGGGAACGGAGAAAACTTTACCGGGATCAGCATCAGGGAGGTTGCGAAGAATGCCGGCGTCGTGCCCACCTCGTTCTATCGTCATTTCACCGACATGGAGGAGCTGGGCCTCGATATCGTAGACGACCTGGGCATGATGCTTCGTCGCAAGTTGCGTGGCGTACGTCAGGCGGACGGCTATTCGGGTGAGCTGACGAGAAGTTCAGTAGAACTCTTCACCGACTTCGTGTGTCGCCATCGCAATCACTTCTATTTCATGTATCAGTGCCGGGCCGGCGGCACAGTGAGATTGCGGGCAGCCATCCGCAACGAGCTCAGCTTTTTTGCCAATGAGCTGGCCTCCGATATACGTCAGCTTCACATGCTGGGGGACGTCGATAGCGCTGACCTTCAAATGATTTCGCAACTCATCGTCGCCGCCGTTTTCGAAAGCACCACTGACCTGCTCGACCAGGTCGACTCCAGTCCGACCTTCCGCCAGGAGTTTGTGGATCTGACAGTGAAAAAGCTGCGACTGATATGGCTGGGTGCTGAACGCTGGCGATCTCGTATTCCGGGTAACTGAGCAGAGCTGATACCTTCGGCGTATACCGGTAAGCGCTGCGCTTTTGCGGCGACGGCCATACAGGAGCAGCACGAGCGCATGAAGACACCCCGGTTTGCGAACTACTTGAAGGAAACCTTTAGCGACTGGCTCGCTGACGACGCCTTTCAGAAAAGTGCTGCCCTAGCCTACTATTCGATCTTCTCCATTCCCGGCCTGGTCATCATCGTCATTACCTTGGCCAGCCTTGTGTGGAGTCCACAATACGTCAATCAGGTAGTGGCAGAGCAGATCGCCAACACTGTTGGCCCCGAGGCCGGGCAACAGATTGCCACCATGGTCGAGAACTCGCGCAAGGAGACCAATTCCCTGCTGGCCATGATCGCTGGCATCGCAACCCTGGTATTCGGGGCGAGTGGCGTGTTCAGTCAGCTGCAGAAATCCATCAACGCCGTCTGGGGCGTGGAAGTCGATCCATCTGCCGGCTTCAAGCAGATGGCCCTCGGCCGCATCACGGCATTCAGTATTGTGCTCGTAATCGCATTCCTGATGATTGTATCTCTGATGATGTCAGCCGCGCTCGCGCTGCTGAACGGGTGGATAGAATCACAGCTGCCAGGTTTCCCTACGGTGATCTTCTTCCTGTTGAATAATCTGCTGAGCATTGCGGTACTGACCATTTTCTTCGCGCTGATGTTCAAGGTGTTGCCGGATGCGAAGGTACAGTGGCGTTCTGTCTGGCTCGGTGCACTGCTCACCAGCGTTCTGTTCACTCTCGGCAAATTTCTGCTCGGATTCTACTTTGGAAAGTCCGACCCTGAGGCCGCCTTCGGCGCGGCAGGATCCATCATCCTCGTGATGCTCTGGGTGTACTACACAAGCCTCATACTCCTGTTTGGCGCAGAGTTCACCCAGGTGTTTGCGCGCAACAATGGCCACGGTGTGCAGCCGGCACGACATGCACGACACGATGCTGCGTATCGTCTTCAGGCCCTGAAGACTGCAGCGGCGCAACAGGACAATGCCACAGTCAAGAAGCTCGCAGACGACCTCTAGCATCCCACCCCCTTCCGGACGGCAGCCAGACTGCCGTCCCTGGCCGCAGTGGTCAGCCCGAATGTCGGATTACGTCATACCTGACCTCAGACGCTTGCTCTAAGGTAGGGCCAGCGTTCAAACCAATTTTTCGGAGCACCTGGCCATGACACAACACGCCTTCATCTATGATGCCGTGCGCACACCACGAGGCAAAGGCAAGCAAGACGGCTCACTGTACGAAGTCAAGGCTGTCGACCTGCTGGCTACAGCGCTGCGCGCGATCAAAGACCGCAATCAGCTTGATACCAGTCACGTGGATGACATCGTGATGGGATGTGTGACAGCCGTCGGTGATCAGGGCGCTGACATAGCGAAGACAGCAGCCTTTGTCGCGGATTGGGATGAGCGAGTGGCTGGCGTCACCCTGAATCGCTTCTGTGCTTCGGGTCTTGAGGCCGTGAATCAGGCCGCTGCACGAGTGCGTAGTGGCTGGGAGCAGCTCATCTTAGCCGGCGGCGTGGAATCCATGTCGCGCGTGCCGATGGGCAGCGACGGCGGCGCCTGGGCGCTCGATCCCGCGACCAACCTGAAAACAGCGTTCGTGCCGCAGGGGATTTCTGCCGACCTTATTGCGACGATTGAACATTTCAGTCGTGATGAGCTGGACCGCTTCGCATTGTCATCGCAGCAGAAGGCTGCAGCCGCCTGGAAAGCCGGACGCTTTGACAAGAGCGTGATTCCCGTTGTCGATGCCAACGGGCTGACGATACTGAAGCATGATGAACTCGTTCGTGCTGATGCCAGCATGGAAGCGCTATCAGGTTTGAAAGCATCTTTCCAGATGATGGGCGACATGGGCTTCGATGCCGTTGTCAGGGATAAATATCCCTGGGTCGAGCGAATCGATCATCAACACACGCCTGGCAACTCATCGGGCATCGTCGACGGTGCTGCGGCCGTGCTTATCGGTTCAGAGCAACTTGGTCGATTACTCAAACTGCAGCCGCGAGGGCGCATCATTTCTGCTGCGGTCACCAGCACGGACCCCACCATCATGCTCACTGGGCCGGCACCTGCTGCCAGGATCGCGCTCGAGCGAGCCGGCCTCGCAGTCGCAGACATCGACCTCTTCGAAGTCAACGAGGCCTTCGCCTCGGTAGTGCTTAAATTCCAGCGCGAGCTCGATGTGCCAATGGAGAAGATAAACGTCAACGGCGGGTCGATCGCCATGGGCCACCCACTTGGCGCGACCGGTGCGATGCTGGTCAGCACACTGCTCGATGAACTCGAAGCACGGCAGCAGCGCTATGGCCTTATCACGCTTTGCGTCGGCGGCGGCATGGGCATCGCCACCATTATCGAACGCAGCAATGACTTCCATTGATTCGACCAACTACAGAGGCTACACAATGAGCGCCATACAGTATGACCGCAGAGACGATGGCATCGTCGTGCTCACCATGGATATGCCGGGTCAGTCGGCCAACACCATGAACCAGGACTTCCGCGACGCTTTTGGTCAATGCGTCGAACGACTGCTTGCCGAAAAAGCAGATATCGCCGGTGTGATCGTCGCATCAGCCAAATCTACCTTTTTCGCGGGCGGCGATCTCAAGGAGCTCATAGCGGTACAGCCAGCTGATGCCGAACGCTTCATGAGCATGCTGACCGAGCAGATCACCAAACCGCTCCGTCTACTGGAAACGCTGGGCAAACCGGTCGTCGCGGCTATCAATGGCGCAGCTCTCGGTGGCGGCTGGGAGCTCGCGCTTGCCTGCCACGGCCGTATTGCGGTAGCCGGGCAGAACCACCGTGTCGGCCTGCCCGAAGTGACGCTCGGACTGCTGCCGGGTGGTGGTGGCTGCACGCGGCTACCCCGCCTGCTCGGTATTGAAAAGGCGCTGCCGCTGCTCATAGAGGGTCAACAGCTCACAGTTGAGAAAGCGCTCTCCATGGGGCTACTGGACGGTGTAGTCGACAGCACCGGTGAGCTTATCGAGGCGGCCGTCGCCTGGATAAAGGCTCATCCACAGGCAAAACAACCCTGGGATGACAGGGCATACAAGATGCCCGGCGGCAGCCCCGACAGCCCGAAGGTCGCGCAAATGCTGGCGATCGCCCCCGCCATGCTGAAAGCGAAGACCAAGGGCTGCTACCCTGCCCCTGAAGCCATCCTGAGCACCGTCGTCGAAGGCGCCAAGGTGGACTTCGAAACTGCACAGCGTATTGAAAGTCGATATTTTACTCAGCTGGTCACAAGCCAGGTAGCCAAGAACATGATAGGCACCTTCTGGTTTCAGCTTAACGATGTCAAAGGCGGCAAGAGCCGACCTCAAATCGAGACGGGCGGTGACAAGGCGTACAAGGTCAGCAAGGTCGGTGTGATTGGTGCCGGCATGATGGGCGCAGGAATCGCTTACGCAACTGCTACGAAGGGCATTCAGACTGTACTTAAGGACGTCTCGCAGGAGCAGGCGGATAAAGGCAAGGCCTACACACAGAACCTGCTGGACAAGAAGCTGCAGCGCAAGCGCATCTCTCAGGAGCAGCGGGACGAACAGCTCGCGCTGATTGAACCAAGCATATCCGCGAATGCGCTCGAAGGCTGCGATCTCATTATCGAAGCAGTGTTCGAGGATAGCGAGCTAAAGGCGAAGGTGACTCGTGAGGCTGAGCCAATGCTTGCACCGGGCGGCATCTTCTCGACCAACACCTCGACAATTCCGATTTCACAGCTGGCGAGCGCCTCGGAAAAGCCAGCAGATTTCATAGGCCTTCATTTCTTCTCGCCGGTCGACAAGATGCAGCTCGTCGAAATCATCAAGGGTCAGAAGACTTCGGATGAAACGCTGGCGAAGGCCTTCGATTTCGTGATTCAGATCGGCAAAATTCCAATCGTCGTGAATGACAGTCGAGGATTCTTCACATCCCGCGTCTTTGGCACATTCGTCAACGAAGGTATTACCATGCTCGGCGAGGGCATCCACCCTGCCAGCATAGAAAATGCGGCACTGCTCGCCGGGATGCCGGTCGGTCCTCTGGCCATATCTGACGAAGTCAGCCTGAAACTCATGCGGCATATTCGTCGCCAGACGGAAGCCGATATCAAGGCGGATGGTGGTACATATCAGAAGCACCCCGCCGAGGCCGTCATAGACGTGATGGTCGACGAGTTCAAACGTACTGGCAAGGCTGATGGCGGCGGCTTCTATGACTATCAAGTCAAACTGGCCAATGGTAGCCAGGGCAAGCGCCTCTGGAGCGGAATAGTGGATCGCTGGACCGATCATGAGCTGACACGCGCGACTGAGCTGCAGACTTTGAAGGACCGCTTTCTATATATTCAGGCGCTGGAGACCGTACGGTGCCTTGATGAAGGCGTGCTACACAGTGTGGCTGATGCCAATATCGGCAGCATTTTCGGCATAGGCTTTGCCCCATGGACTGGTGGGGCACTGCAGTTCATCAATCAGACGGGGTTGAAAGCATTCGTCGCACGCAGCCTTGAACTCATGGCAGCGTCTGGTGAACGTTTCGTACCACCCGCCAGCCTTAAGGCCAGGGCACAGATGGGAAAACAGTTCAGCTGATACGCACGCTGCAAGTCACAGATATACAAATAAGAAACGTTGCTAGTGAGAGAGTTTATGATAGCCTAGACTGAATCGTGTACATTTTCACAATGGTCGATCACATGCCTCAGCTTCTTCGTGCAAGTCGCCGCTTTCGCGGCGCGCCTTCTTCCCGCTCACTGACATCAGGGGGCGGCTCCGGATTCCGTCTTGCGGGCGTCGCGCTTTTGTTTGCCTTGTGGAGCGGCGGACCGGCGTTTGCCTTGCAGGAGCCGCAAGCCGAAAGCGGTGTGACCGATCGTGAAGCCTTCCTGGCGGAAAAACTTTCGCCCAGCGTGGCCCAGGAAAAGGTCAGCCGGGACATCGCAAGACAGCTGCAATATAGCCACTACCGCACCCTGCGCATCGATCGTGAGGTCTCGTCCAAGGTATTCGATAATTATCTCAACTACCTTGATGGGCAGAAACTCTATTTTCTGGAAAGCGACATCAAAGAATTCGAGATCTATCGTCATCGCCTGGACGGTGCCCTCAAAACCGGACAGCTCGACCCCGCTTTCCGCATTTATAACCGTCTTCAGGAGCGTCTTTACGATCGCATCAACTATGCGCTGAGCCTGCTTGAGCAGGATAGTGACAAGCTGGACTTCGAGAAGGACGAAACCATTCTGGTCGACCGGGCTGAAGAGTCCTGGCCAGCCGACGAAGCGGAAATGAATGAAATCTGGCGCAAGCGCGTCAAGAACAGCATCTTGAGCCTGGAGCTTACTGGCAAGAAAGATGACGAAATCAAGAAGACCCTGCGAAAGCGCTATGAGAGTCAGCTTCGTCGTGCGAGCCAGACCCGCAGTGAAGATGTGTTTCAGGGTTACATGAACGCTTTCACTGGCGTGTATGACCCCCACACCCAGTATTTCAGCCCACGTGTTTCCGAGAACTTCAATATCAACATGTCGTTGTCGCTCGAAGGTATCGGCGCGGTTTTGCAGACAGACGATGAATATACGAAAGTTGTGCGACTGGTACCCGCTGGTCCCGCCGACAAGGCAGGCCAGCTCAAGCCTGCCGATAAAGTCGTAGCAGTCGGTCAGGATGATGACGGAGAACTGGTCGACGTGGTTGGCTGGCGACTCGAAGAGGTCGTTGACCTGATTCGCGGCCCCAAGCAGTCTATCGTGCGCCTGAAGGTCATACCTGCGAATGCTGCAAGCGATGATGAAACGAGAGTGCTCAAGATCGTCCGGGATCGTGTAGCGCTCGAGGATCAATCGGCCAGCAAGGAAGTGCTCGACATCGAGCGCGACGGCAAGAACTACAAGGTGGGTGTGATCGAAATCCCGACCTTCTACGCTGACTTCAAGGGCGCGCAACTCGGCGATCCTGACTACAAGCACACCACGGCCGATGTCAGAAAGCTGCTCAAGGAGCTTGAGCAGAGTAATATCGACGGCCTGGTCATTGACCTGAGGAACAACGGCGGCGGCGCGTTACAGGAAGCCATCACGCTCACAGGCCTGTTCATTCCGCAGGGACCGACGGTGCAGGTTCGCACCAGTGATGACCGCGTAGCCGTTCATAACGATCCAGACACGAGCATCGTATACGGTGGCCCACTAGTCGTATTGGTCAACCGAATGAGTGCGTCTGCCTCTGAAATTTTCGCTGCCGCCATCCAGGATTATGGCCGCGGCCTCGTGGTAGGTAACCAGACCTTTGGCAAGGGCACCGTGCAGTCAGTGCGGAACCTGGCGAGCGGTCAGCTCAAGATCACCGAGTTCAAATTCTATCGCGTGTCCGGTGGCAGTACTCAGCACAGTGGTGTCCTGCCCGACATCACCTTCCCATCAGCCATTGATGTGGCAGAAATTGGCGAAGATGCCTTGCCCGAGGCCCTGCCCTGGGACCAGATTGCTGCCGCTGATTTCGATCGGGTCAGCTCGTTCGACATGTATCTTCCAGAGCTCGCGCGCAAGCATGAAAGCCGGATGCTGAAGAACAAGGAATACCAGGCCATTCTGGAGGAGATCAGCTTCCTGGCTGAAGCCAAGGCCGAAAACGAGTTGAGTCTGGTGCTGTCCAGCAGAAAGGCGCAGCTGGAAAAGCAGCGCAAGAAGGAACTTTCTGTGGTCAATGCCAAGCGAAGTGCGCGTGGCGAAGAAACGTTCAAGGACTTCAGTGCCTATGAAACCTTCGTTGAATCCGAGGCGATGCGAACTGACAAGGACAAGGATGAAGCCGACCTGTTCACACGGGAGTCCGGTGAAATTCTGATAGATCTGCTGAATGCGCAGAGCCAGGTCGCCAAGCATTCGCCGACCTGACGTCGAACGCTCATGAGCAATTCGGAGAAGCCAGACAACGCTGCGAAAATGCGCAACTCCGGCGAAAAGGCGCCTGCGAAGGATAGACAAGGCGGCGCATTTAGCTGGGTGAACCGCCTTGGCGGGCTCACCAGCGGCGCATTCAAGCTCGCCCGCAAGACTGGTAGTGGCTCCTACAAGGTTGGTAAGTCCATACTCAACAGTCAGGATCAGCTCAGACTGATGGCTGCTGCGGGACAGTCACTGAAAGATCTCAGAGAAGTGACCGGTCTTACGATTACTGAAATCAGTGATGCAGTAAATCTCAAGGATCGCAGTTTCTGGGAAGCGGTCGAGGACGGCACAGCGACGCTGTCATTCGAACTCATCCTGCGGCTATCAGCGCTGCTGGCCAGAAACGACCCCATTCCCTTCATTCTCAAGTACACCCGCACCTATAATCCCGAGATCTGGCGCCTGCTGAACGACTGGGGACTTGGTCGCCTGCCATTACAGTACGAGCGTGAGCGGCAGTTCATCAACATTTATCGGCGCCATGACGCTGCACGTACGCTCAGCGACGAAGGTTTCCAGACCGTGCTGGGCTTCACGCGTAAATCATTCGAAATGAGCCTGCATTTCATTCAGGAAAGCGAGCGACTCACCGGCGAGAATGAGCGACTGCGGAACGAGAACGCAGCCTTGCAGCGCTCTCTGGCAAAAGCAGAAGACAGTGCCAGGCGTTTCAAGACAGAGACCGCCCGGCAGCATGATGAGGCTGCCAGTGAGTATCGTCGCTCGATCGGCTCCGAGCGCGATAAAAATGGCGGAAGCGCTTCAAAAACCTCCAAAAATCGTTCAACGAATCAGCAAGCGGAAGAAGATTCGAGAACTGCCTCTAATAACGGACAATCAACTCAAGAAAATTAATTCGGCTGGGCTATAGTTACAAGATTACAATATGCTAATCAATGAGCTCGCCCGTTCCGGCCTACCCGGCTCAGACCGGCTCTCCCCGGCTTACCACAGCCCTCAGTTATTAGTTTGGAGTGGTCCCCTTGCAAGCGCAGTCAGCACTCATCGTCGATGATTCAGCGACAGCCCGTCTCATGCTCGCCCGCATCCTCAAGAGCATGGATATTTCAACCAGACAGGCCCGGTCAGGAGAAGAGGCTCTTCAGGTAGCGGCTAACAACCCGCCGGCCATGATCTTTCTCGACCATCTCATGCCTGGGCTCGATGGCTTCGAAACATTGAAGCTGCTCAAGCAGCAGCGCGCCACGGCCGATATTCCGGTCGTTATGTACACATCCCAGAACGCAGCCAAATACGTCGAGGAGGCCAAATCGCTTGGTGCCATTGGCGTCATTACCAAGCAGGTCGAACGCGGCGATCTGTTTGAACTCGTAGAGAAGATGCTGCTGCAGCGCGCTTCCGTACGCGCAGATGCCAAGGCGCCACGTTACGATCTCGACTCACCTGAGTCGTTCGAATCTTCGGCTTCCATGAATCCTGAATACGATCTCGACGTCGTCGACATCGAGATGAACCACGACGAGGATTACTCGCCGCGCTTCGATTCACGCAAGTTCCGTAACGCGCTGGTGACCGGCGCCAACGATCATGAATTCTCCCGATCGCAGGGTCACGGGCCAGTGTTGAGCTTCGAGCAGATTGCTGCCATTGAGGCCAATATCAGAGAAGCCGTCGTTGCCGAATTGCATGCGCAGGACCGCGTACTGGTGAAACGCTTCAAATGGGCTACGCTTGGCTTGGCAGCCTTTGCAATCATCATGCTGTCCACCCTGCTGGCCCAGGAAACGCATATCGATCAGCTCGATAACAAGATTGCGACCCTGGAGCAGAGTTTTTCGGCCCGTCAACCTGCTGTTGAACTGGCCCAGCTACAACAGCTTTCGAAGAAAGTTGAGGCGCTGGGAACAGAAGCCCAGCAAGTTGATGTGCTTGAAGCTCAGGTTGGCGAGATGAGACTTATGGTGAACGAGATGATTGGAATCCTAGAGGATAATTAGTGTTCTTTCGCGCCTATGAACGGAAGAAGTTTCTCATCGTAGACGACTTCGACAGCTTTGTTATCTCCCTTAAACAAATGCTCCGTAGCATGGGCGCATCGGATGTCCACAGCGCACGTAACGGTGACGAAGCCGTTGAGGCTTGCCTTAGCCGACATCACGATGTGGTCTTCTGCGATTACAACATGGGTGATCGCAAGAACGGTCAGCAGGTACTCGAAGAACTGAGACATCGCAAACTCCTGCGCCACACTGATATATTCTGCATGATCAGCGCCGAAGCCAGCAGCGACATGGTTTTCGGCGCACTCGAATACTCTCCCGACGCCTATATCACCAAACCCATAACCCGTGCACTGCTCGCCAACCGCATGGACAAGCTGATCGAGCTGAAAGACTCAGTGCTGGATATCAACAAGGCGATCGACCTCGAAGACTATTCCAAAGCTATCAGTCTGTGTGCGAAACACCTGCGAATTGGTTCAAAATTCAAGGTCTGGCTGTACAAGACCCAGGCCCACCTGTTTTACATGGTGGGCGATTACCAGCATGCGAAGAAGATCTACGCAGACATCCTGAAGAGTCGCGATATCGACTGGGCTCGATTGGGTATGGCCCGTGTCATGCTGGCTGAAGGTAGTGCTGCAGAGGCAGAGGCAGAATTCGAGTTCCTGCTGCAGAAGAATCCTCAGCTGGTTGAAGCCTATGACCTCAAGGCTGAGGCGCATCGCCAGCAGAAGCAATACAAGCTCGCCCAGCAATCCCTTCTGGCGGCCACGACCATCTCACCCATGGCCCTCACCCGGCAGCGCAAGCTGGCAGAGCTGAGCGTCGATATCGGTGATCTTGACCAAGCCATGAGCGCCTATAAGCAGGCAGTCAAACTGAGCGACAAGAGCTGTCTCGAGAGTTCGGACACCTATTTGCAGTATGCCCAGGTGATCGCCGATGTGACGAGCAGGAAGGCTACGGAGACGCCCGACGATCCAAACCTGCAGCGTGACACGGAGCTCATGCTGAAAGAGGCCTCACAGGCGCTCGATCGAACCAGACGCCGATTTGCCAGTGATCCTGGCGTAGTCATGCGGGCGCACATGGCCGAGGCCAGAAACTGCCAGGCCGCGGGCAAGGAGCATCGCGCCGCGGACGCGCTCGACAAGGCTCAGGCAGTGGTGGAAAAAGCTACTGCGAACCCGGAAGGTACGCTCGACCCAATGGTTCTGCTCGACATGGCCCAAAGCCTTTTCGATATCGGCAAGAAGGAAGAAGGCGATGCGCTGCTGAAACGGCTGGCGGAAGATAATGCCAACAATCCAACGATTCTGCGGAAGATCAACGAGCTCATCGAAGAACCGGTGAGCATGAAGGAAAAGCTCATTGCGCGAGAGCGCAACAAGAGCGGCATCCAGGCTTACGAGCAGAACCGCTTTGCAGAGGCGATTGCCTATTTTGAAGAAGCAATCGCAATTACACCGCTGCAGGTGGGCCTCAACCTCAACTTCATCCAGGCCCTGGTGAAGATGGCAGCTGATAAGCCCCTCGACCAGCGACTGGTCGAAGCCGGTCGACAGAGCTTGCGCTCGCTCGAGCGGATCGAGGCATCAGACAAGCAGTACAAGCGCTTTACCCACCTGCAGGAACGCTTCAACAAAGTCACTGCAAGCGGAGCAAGCGCATGAGCAATTCAGGCCAGCCGATCGATTTTGCCTTCGTGATGGCGTCCAGCGTTCACGATATGAAGAACTCGCTGAGCCTGCTGCTGCACAGTATCGACGAACTGGCGGCACTGTTGCCGGAGGTCGATGGTAACCATCCGGCCAGTCATCGGATTTCGACCCTGCAATATGAGGCTTCACGGGTCAACAACGACCTGGTTCAGTTGCTCACCTTGTACAAGCTGGAAAACAGCGTCGCCGGTATTACGCTTGACGAACACGACGTCGATGATTTCCTTCTCGAGCAGGTGGCGCGCTATGAACCCTTGTTCCAGTCGCGTGGCGTCGATTGTGAGATTCAGTGTGCGGCTGGACTGACTGCCGTATTCGACCGGGACCTTGTAAGCGGCATCATCAACAATGTTCTAGCTAACGCCATACGCTACTGCGAGAAGACCATTGTCATTTCGGCTCAAGAACCAGTGGCATCCTCGGATGCTGAATATGGCGTGCTGATATCGATAGCGGACGATGGCACGGGCTTTCCTGACGAAATGTTGAGCGCGGCGGACGAGTTTCACCTGAGCAGTGATTTTCGTTCCGGCAGCACGCATCTCGGCCTCTACTTTGCCGACCGGATCGCTAAATTGCATAGCGGCAACGATTTGACAGGCAAGGTGCGGCTGCGCAACGGTCAGGTAGGCCCTTCTGGTTCAGGCGCCGTATTCGAGCTGCTGCTGCCCTGAGGCTCGGGCGAAACGTCTAAGCAGATAAGCCAGTCCGAAGGCTGCCGAAGCCAAGCCGATGCCCAGTCCAAGCCAGATGCCCATCAGGCCTAGCCAGTGCAGGCCCAGCCAGGCTGCTGGAAAGCCAATCAGCCAGTAGCTTATCGTTGCCACCACTGTAGGCGACGCGCCCATCCTGAAGGCTCTGGTGGCCGTCATCAATATCACCTGCACGCAGTCCACTGCCTGGAAGATTGCCGCCACAAACAACAGTTGGATACTCAAGTCACGCAACTCAGCTGCCTGATCAGCTTGTCCGGCGGACGATGCGGCGGCTGCGGTACTGTCGACCCCG
>TARA_R100000306_G_scaffold62533_1_pt1 | contig 32182 bp, 37 predicted proteins | sample TARA_R100000306 | Tara Oceans TARA_R100000306 (sample SAMEA2620824) | marine metagenome | biome: marine biome (ENVO:00000447); feature: mesopelagic zone (ENVO:00000213); material: "saline water (ENVO:00002010), including plankton (ENVO:xxxxxxxx)" | depth 1000 m | reverse complement strand
CCATTGAGCATTATCCGGTCCGTCAACTCAGGACGCGCGTGGGGTTTGCTTTTCAGGCACCTGCCATGTTTGAAGGAACCGTGGCCGATAATCTGCTGATGGCCGCGCGTTTTGCCCATGGCAAAATCACCCAGGAAGACCGCGACCGGGTGAGTGAAGTGCTGGTTCTGGCCGATTTGAATGAAAGCTATGCCCAGCGTGATGCCGATCAGCTTTCAGGCGGTGAAAAGCAGCGCGTGGCTTTAGCCCGAACCTTGATGACCCGACCTGAAGTGCTTTTGCTGGATGAACCCACTTCGGCCCTGGATCCCAAGTCGGGCTCGCGCCTGGTGGAGGCATTAAGGAAATTGGTTGCTTCCGGGGTCACGGTGGTGATGGCAACGCATCGGCTGGAAGAGGGTGAGGTCCTGGGTGGCGACACCATTGTGTTCGAAGCCGGGCATGTGGTTGAACATCGTCAGGCGCGCAATGGTTCCGGAGCCGAGGCCTGTCGTGTCGGATGAGGCTACATTGAGTTTAGACTGGTTCAACCTGGCGCTGGCGGTACCTCTTGTCTTGGTTGCCATGGCTTTGTCGTGGTGGCAACGCCTTGGCTTGGGCAAGAGCCTGTTTATTGGCGCAGTGCGTGCCACAGTCCAGTTGCTGCTGATTGGCCAGGTGCTGGTTTGGTTGTTCACGACCAGTCGATGGTATTTGGTGCTGGCCGTGCTGCTTGTGATGGTGGTTGCCGCTACGCTGGCCGCGACCAACCGGGTTGAGCAAATCGGCTCGCGCATGTCTTTGCGCTTCTTGTGCGGTGCTGCCATATTAATTGGCTCGGCCCTTACCATGGCTTATCTTGACCTGGTCGTGGTGAATATTGATCCCTGGTATGACCCGCGCTATTTGATTCCGATTTTCGGCATGATTGTGGGGAACGCCATGAATGGTGCGGCCCTGGCCGCCGAGCGTGTACGTTCCGAGTTTGAGACTCGTCGGGATGAAATCGAGGCGGGTCTGGCGTTGGGTGCCAGCCCGGCCCAGGCCAGTGCCCGTGCGGTTCGCCTGGCCATGACGGCTGCCCTGATTCCAACGATTAATGCCTTGGCTGTGGTGGGTATTGTTTCGCTTCCAGGCATGATGACCGGTCAGATTCTGGCCGGGGCTGACCCGACGCAGGCTGTGCATTACCAGTTGATCGTCATGTTTATGTTGACGTCGGCAACGGCGATTACGTCGGTGTTGGTAACCGTGTGGTATCGCAAGCGGTTTTTCACGCAGGCGCAGCAGTTGATTGATCTCGGTTAGCCTCGGACACGACGCGGTTCCGGCCTTGTTGCTTGGCTTGGTAAAGCGCTGCGTCGGCACGGGAATATGCCTGCTCAAAATCGGTGCCGGGCGGGCTCCAGCTAATGCCGAAACTGGCCGTTACCGACTGTTCGACCTGTATGCAGTCAAAAGGTTTTCTGGCCAGGGCCTGACGAATGTGCTCGGCAAGCCGGCCTGACTCCTCCAGGGGCATTTTCGGCAGCAGGATCGTGAACTCTTCGCCACCGACACGGCCAATATCACCCTGTTCATTCACGGCAATGCGCAGCCGTTGGATCAGTTCCTGGATCACGGCGTCACCCGTTGGGTGGCCGAACGTATCGTTTATGCGTTTGAAGTGATCAATATCAAGCATGATGAGCGACATTGATGCATTACTTAAATAGGTTCTGGCCAGTTCGAATACGGCACCGCGGTTCAGGGCGCCTGTTAGCGTGTCGTGCCGGGATTTATATTCCAGCTCGGCACTGAGTTGCTGCAGTTTCGTGTTCACGGCATTGAGCTCTGCTTCGGTACGGTCGCTGTGCCGGATCAGACGATGCATTTCCCGCATGAGCCTTTGGTAATGATGTGTGAGTTCGGCCAGGGCGTGCCGGTATTGAGCGTTATCCAGCCCGGTTTCGGCCAGCGTGGCCTGTGCTTGCGTTAATACGCCTATTTCAGTTTCGAATAATGCCTTATCCACTTTCAGCCTTGTAATGCGTGATCATGAAAGGTGAGGTCGGGAAAGTCTTCGCACAGCTCCTGACCGAATTCGTAAATCGTGTCGTCTTCTTCATCGTGATACCAGTTCAGCACAACAGGGGACCCGCTTGCCGCTTTACCGTTCAGTGTATCCAGAAGGGAAAACAGCATTTTGGTGCTGGAACTGTTGAAGTACGTTAGTGCTATGTCGACTGTCAGTGTTTCGTTCGAAGTATCTTGTTCTGCAAAGAGCCTGATGGTGCTAATGACTTCGCCCCAGAACAGGGCCGCATTTTCCGGATACGCTTCGCCTTTGATCAGTACATGACGTGAGTCAAAACGCAGATCAATTTCGGGTGAACTTGCGGTGGGCGCTATATACATGTTGTTCATCGTCGTTTTGGCGGAGTAAGGTTTGCGGATTGACGGTAGCTTTTCAGCTAAATCGTCGCTTTCAAGTAAAAGAGCATGTGTTCACTGTTCTCGATCGGCGTGAAATCGAACTCAAGCGGCGCGCTGGCATCTCGGGCAACAGTCAGCAGGCCCAATCCGGCTCCTTTGCTGTCGTCGGGAGTCTCTGAGCGCAATGTCTTTTTGTATTCGCGCTTGATGTCGTCGATCGTCAGGCTGCGCAGATGTTCGAGCTTTTGCTGTAATTGGTGCGCCACGGCGGCGTTGACCGGGTTGGCACAGTGCAAATAGAAATGCCCGCCCTGCGTGGAAATGCAGATGGAGCCGTGCCTGACTTCATTGTTGAACGCCTGGTCGTTGCGCGTTACATAGGCGTCGACCGAATAGTGGATGATGTTCTGCGTCATTTCGATGAATGATGAAAACAATTTGCGTCGTGTAGTATTGGCGGCGCCCACATGTTCGGTTCGCATTTTCACTGCGTCGGATACGGCCGCAATAATGGCTTGCGAGAAGTAGCCTTCATAATAAAAAATAACATTGCGATTCTCGGCACGTTGGCAAAAAATGCGCCAGTGCAGGCTGGTGTTTTCGTGCTGGGTCAGAACAGTGTCGTTCATAAGCAATCAGTTGGGGTTGGGGCGAAAGCCAAAAAGCGTCAGGTCGTCGCGTCGTGCTTGCGTGCCTTGATATTGACTCAGCGTGGCCATTAGCGATTCAAGCAACGCCGGTGCCGAAAGCGTGCGATGCTGCAGCAGTGCCTGACGCACGCGCCGTTTACCGAACGCGATATGCTTGGCACCGCCAATCTGGTCAATCAATCCGTCTGTGCAGGCAAGCACCAAGGTGTTTGCAGTCAACTCAGTCGTATGGTTCTTCCACACAGCGCGAGCCGGTGTATCGGTATAACCTAAACCCAACCGCTCTCCATTCAGGGTAATCAGGTTCTCGCTGCCTTCGGGCAAGATGAACAGTGCCATTTTTGCGTGGGCCGAGGTCAACGTGTTCTGATTGGCGTCGAACCACATGAAAACCGCGTCTGCACCGTCGTTGAACAAGCCGGTTTGTGCTTGCGTATCGTGTTGGCCCAGGGCCAGCTTGATTCCAAGGCTGACTTCAGCCAGCAGAAAAGCCGGGTTTTCGGGGCCATGGCGGTCGAGTGCATGACGCAATGACGACGACGCAATCAGGGTTAGGAAAGCGCCCGGTACGCCATGACCGGTGCAGTCGGCGATGGCGGCGAACCATCCATTGGGAAAAGCCTGGAAATGATAGAAATCACCGCCCACGACATCGCGTGGTTCCCAGATGATGGCGGCATCGCTTAAAGTGGATTGCAATGATTTAAGCGATTCGCCCAGCATGCCTTTCTGGATCGCGCTGGCATAGTCGATGCTTTGCATTACCTGCCGGTTTTTCTCAGTTTGCAGGTCGACCAAAAGGTGCATGAGATCAAGCCCTGATCCCACACCCACGAACCGGCTGCCGTCCACAATGATAAAGCCGTCCGCCAGGGTTTTATTGCCCGACTCAACCGCCTGTGCCGCCAGCGTCTCAATGGGGGTCTGTACGTCGGCAATCAAGGGGGATTTGTCCATAAAAGCAATACAGCTTTTCTTTTCGTACAGTTCCCGGTAGTACGGCTTGGACATCTGCGACATAAAGATATTTCTGCTGATCAAGCCAATGGGCCGGTTGTTTTCCAGCACCGGCAGGCTGATCAGGTCGCGGTGTTCGCCCAGAATGTGCAATACATCGGCGTTCGTCATGTCGGACGTGATGAATGGCACCTCGATCACCAGCATTCGGGCGGTAGGGCGCTGCGGCAAGGAATAGGGGGCAGATGGCACGCTGAAAAGGTATTACCGTTGTTTGTATCGAGCAACTAAGCGCATCATAGTGATTTCTTATGACTATTATGTGACGGCTTTGTTTTTGCTCGGCGTGCCTGCCCCGGGGCAATGGGCTTGTACCCCGGCTACATATCCTGCATGTGGTTGTCCATGCGAGTCAGGACGTCGCACAATAATGTCCGTTCCTCTTCGGTTGCAACCTCAAGTGCATACGTCATGATTTCGTGCGCCGAAGGCCATGCCTGTTCGTAGTGGCGTTTGCCTGTTTTGGTCAGGTAAACCCGCATATACCGGCTATCGTCTTTGTCTTGCCTGCGCTGTACCAGCTTGCGCGCCTCCATTTGGTCCACAACCCGGCTCAGCGCCGGCTGGCGCATCACGATACTGCGGGCAATGTCGCCAATTTGCTGGCCATCATTATCGAAAAGCACCTGCAGAACGCGAAAGTGCGCATAGGTCAGGTCAAGCTTGCGCAGAACAGAGTCGCGCAGTACCTGATCCATCCTGAAAATAACGCAGGCCATCCGGAAGGCAATGTTCCGTTGCAGGCTCCAGTCTTCATCGGTTAGGGCAGGTGCTGTTTGATCTGTCCTGGGTTGCTTTGCACGTCGTTTTGTAGCCATGTCTAGACTTATTTTTTTCGATTAAAAAAACCGTTATTCATATTCCCGGGTTCGGATAATTTTACGCGTTTAGTTGCTTTGATATTAGTGTTTTTACTAAGTATATTACATTACATATGTATTGACATGACTATTTCATCCTCTTATAGTTTTCTCATTCAAGTGGACCTCAACGAAGGAGACAGTTATGGATGCAGGTACAGCCACTGCGCAAGAACATCGTTATTTTCGGCCTCGGCGTCTCGGGCATGTCAATCTGTGGGTTGACGACCTGAAGATATCAGAACGCTTTTACAGCGAGGTTTGCGGGTTGAACGTTGAGTTCACGGAGCCGGATCTCATTGCCACTTTTCTTGGTACAGGCCACACGCCGCATGATCTTGGCATGATTCAGAAGACAAACGGGGTTGACCGTTATGGCAGGGATGGCCTGCTGCAGTTGCCGGGTACCATCGGCTTGCACGCCGGGCTCAATCACCTGGCCTGGGAGCTTGACAACGAGGCGGATCTGGTCAAGGCCTATCGGCATCTCAAGCAGGATGAAATTGAAACGGACATCACCGTAGATCATCAGGTGGCGCACAGCGTCTACATGTTCGATCCCGATGGCAATTACAACGAGTTTTATTGCGATACCGTCAAGGATTGGCGCAACGTGCTTAACGGACCAATGGAGTTGCTTACCAGCCACTGGGATCCCCTGACGGCCGAAGGTTTTACCGAAGGGCGCTACGAGCGCAATCCCGTACTAAGAACCGTCGAGGGCGCTGCAGTTCATCCCTGGAGGTTGACGCACGCCACGCTTCAAACGGCAGATGTGGCCCGTCTGGTTGATTTTTATACCAGCGTTGGCGGACTGCACGTTGTTGCTCAGAACAATGATGTTGTCTATCTGGGCGCTGCGCTTTCCGAATACGACTACAACCTGGTTCTGGTGCCGCATGAAGCAGCGGCTTATCACCATGCGTCATTCCAGTTGAAGGATGAAGCTGCGCTTGCCGATGCAAAATCCGCACTGGCCAGGGCAGGCGTTGAAATCATCCGTGAAGTGGATTTGCCGTGGAAGCAGAGCATCTATTTGCGTGACCCCGACGGTATGTTGAGCGAGTGGTATGTTGCGCGTCGCGGCACACGCGACCTTGCCCAGTGTGGTGAAGTACCTTTGGCTTTCGCGGTGTAGGAGCTAGGTATGAGTAAAAAACTACACGCAATTATCTCGGGTGGGGGTATCGGTGGCCTGGCTACGGCTGCGGCTTTGGCTCAGCGCGGTTGGGATGTCACGGTTTATGAACGTCAGGATGCCTTGCGTGCCGTGGGGGCAGGTATTTATATATGGGAAAACGGCCTGCGGGTGCTTGAGGCATTGGGTGCCTACGAAGAAGCTACGGCAGGCGCATTCAGGGGAACACATTTTGAGCAGCGCGATAATCATGGAAATATTATTGAGTCTGCGCGCATCGAAGAAAACAAGCGGCTGCTGACTGTACCCCGTAGTGCCTTGCTCGATGCTTTGAAGCATGCCTGTCTGCGTGCCGGCGTCAAGGTCGTCACCCGGGCAGAAGTCATTGGCGCAACGGCCAGGGGCGAGTTGCTGTTCGCAAACAACGATACTGTGCAGGCTGACCTGGCGATTGGTGTTGATGGCGTTTGGTCTCGGGTGCGCTCCTCACTTGGCCTGGAGCTCTTGCATGAACAAACACGTGAAGGTGCGCTGCGCACCATGATTCCCGCCCAGCCTGGTGATTTTGGGCCGGATGAATTGGGTAAGTACATTGAGTGCTGGAATGGTGATCGACGTATGCTGATTACCCCGGTTAGCGAAAAAGAGACTTACCTGGCACTGACGTGTCCAAAAGAAGATACGCGCGGCCGTTCTATTCCCATCGACAAAGACTTGTGGATTGAGGCTTTTCCGCAGCGAAAGCATCTTATCGAGCGTATTGGCGCCGAGCCGGTCAACTGGGGTGTATACAGCATCACGCGATGCAGCGCCTGGTCTGCCGGACGCACGGCCATTCTGGGCGATGCCGCTCATGCGCAGCCCCCGAATCTGGGGCAGGGCGGCGGCATGGCCATGCAAAATGGCTTGTCGCTCGCTGTGCACATGCAAGGCCTAACCGACAGGCGTGATATTCCGCAAGCGCTTGAGCGTTGGGAAAACAAAGAGCGAGAACTCATTGAACACTGCCAGCGCTGGGCCATTCTTTATGGGGAGGTAACGTACCTGCCCGACGAGATCAGAACAAAAGTGATGCGCGGCGCCATGAGTGACCCATGGGTGGCAGGACAGGTGTTTCGTGCGGCAAATCATATTCCAACAGGTACTACCGAGTAGGTAACTAAACCCTCGCAACAATGCGATGGCAACAGGAGATAGGCATGAAAACGATCAGGAGTTTTGCGCGTTTGGCGCTGGCGACATTGGCACTGTCGGTTACCGCTACCAGTTTTGCGGCAGAGCCAGTACGGATTGGGTTCGGAATTTCCAAAACGGGTGCGCTTGCACCCACGGCGGCAGGACCTCTGGCCGCTTATGAATTATGGAAAGACCAGGTTAATGCCCAAGGCGGGCTCGACGTGGCAGGGACAAAGCGGCCGGTTGAGTTTGTGGTTTACGACGATCAGTCAGACAGCGGCAAAGAGGCGGCCATCTATGAAAAGCTGATTACCGATGACAAGGTTGATTTGTTGCTTTCGCCATGGGGCTCGCACAACCATTTTTCGATTGTCGGTGTGCTTGAAAAACATGCGTTTCCGATGGTGGGCAGCACGGCAGCTTCACAGCAGATTCGCTCGCTGAAAGCGAAAAACATCTGGTTTCCCACCTCTGCGATACCGGACAAGAACGGCGTCGAGATGGCCCGCATGCTGAAGGACCTGGGTGTGAAGACGGCAGCCGTGGCAACCGTGCAAATTGGTTTTCCGATGGAGAATCGCCAGGAATTGCTGCCCGCGTTGAAAGAGGCGGGAATCGAGGTGGTGCTTGATCAGCAGTATGCGCCGGGTGTTAAGGACATGACCGGAATTCTGGCCGATATCAAACGTTTGAAGCCAGACGCGGTCATTGGCCTGTCTTATCCGCCTGATGCCATTTTGTATATGCGTGGCGCACGCGAGCAGAATATAGAGGCGCCGTTTCAGTTTCTGCTTGTTGGCCCCACTGCCGCGTTTTTCAGCGACATGTTCGGCGATAAGCTCGATAACATCGTGACCATGGGCCACTGGTCTCCTGAAAAAACCGATTGGCCGGGTGCTCGCGAGTTCTTTGAGGCATACAAAGAAAAGACGAATGAGACACCTGATTATCTGGATGCCGTCCTCACGTATGTTTCCTGCCAGATATTGGAGCAGGCGGTGGCCAAAGCCGGTCTGGATAAAGACGCCCTGCGCGAAACCATTGCTTCCGAGACTTTCTCAACTATTAATGGCCCCATCAGCTTCAATGGCGTACAGAACGATGTCACACCCACCATGTTCCTGCAGTTTCAAGATGGTGTAGCCCAGATTGTTCACCCGCCCGAAATGGCGACCGCTGAATTTAAACCCAAGCAGCAGTGGGGGCGATAGGGAAGATGGCAAGCCTGTTTTCGTTCGAGCTGCTGATTGCTACCTTGGCATTGGCTTCGGTCTATGCCTTGGTGGCATTAGGGCTGAATCTGATCTATGGCGCAATGCGGCTGCTTAATGTTGCGCATGGCGAAATCATGATGCTGGGGGCTTACGTTACTTTCTGGCTGTTTACAGCGTATGAAGTATCGCCTCTGGCGTCCATGTTCGCGGCCATGTTGGCGGCAGCGGTATTGGGCTGGCTCTGTTATGAACTGTTGATACGTCGCCTGTCCAGCACGCCGGCCCTGGTGCAGCGTATCGAGGCAAACTCTTTGCTGGTGTTTTTCGGCCTGTCGGTTATCTTGCAGAACCTGGGCGCTTTGCTGTTTTCCGCCAATGCGCGCAGTTACAGCTATATGGATACCATTGTGCAGATTGGCGATGTCAGCATCGCCTTGAACCGCCTGCTTATCATCGGTGTCAGCGCCATTGCGACGGTGGCCGTGATGTTGTTCCTGCGTTTTGGCATGACGGGGCTTGCGATACGCGCGCTTATTCAACAGCGTGACGCTGCCTCCCTGGTGGGCGTGCCTGCAGACAAGGTCAATCGAGTTATTTTTTGTCTTGGTTTTGCCTTGGCAGGTCTGGCCGGGGCGTTGGTCAGCATGGTTGAAAGTATCACGCCGTTCGCCGGCTTTCCTTTCACGATTGCCGCGTTTTTTGTGATTATCCTGGGGGGGCTGGGATCAATCGGCGGCAGTGTTATTGGGGCATTGTTGTTGGCTTGTGTTGAGGTGTACGGCGCGGCCCTGACATCACCGGCATATCGCTCGATCCTGCTGTATGGGGTATTTATTCTCGTATTGTTTGTTCGTCCCCAGGGTTTGTTTGGCAGGAGGCTGGCATGAACCGTCTGCGTTTTTCTGATTTAACTGGCTGGTTCGTGCTATTGATCGTGCTGGCTGTTTTGCCGGCAATGCTGGGCTCGTATGGCCAGGGTGTCATGTTGCAACTCTTTGGCTGGATTGCCTTGACGGCCAGTTGGGTGGCATTTTCCGGCATGACCGGTTATATCTCGCTGGGCCATGCCGTTTTTTACGGCCTGGGTGGGTATGTCATGGCTTTAAGCTGGATGACCTTGCCTATTTGGGCAATTCTTCCCCTTGCCGCTGTGGTGGCTGCACTGTTCGCACTGCTTGTCGGGTTGCCGGCATTGCGCGTACGAGGACCTTACTTTGTCATTCTGACCTTCGGGCTGGCAGAGTTTGTTAAGTACATTGTGGTGGCAATCGAATCTTCGTTAGGCATGAGCGGGCGCCTGTTGCTGGGTGGGCCCGATGTCATGGTGCTCAGCTATGGCATGTTGGGCCTGGCAGTGCTTTCCGTGGTCCTGGTCATGGTGCTGCGGCACTCCCGTCTGGGCATGGCGTTGTGGTCGGTGCGTGAAGACGAAGTGGCTGCAACAACGCTGGGTGTGCCGGTTACGAAGGTCAAGCTGATTGCGTTCATTTTGTCGGCTGGCATTCCCGCGATGGTGGGTGCGCTAACTGTATTGCGTTCAACCTACTTTGAGCCAATGCAGATGTTCAACCCGATGACCTCATTCACGATTGTGACAATGGCAATTATCGGGGGCAGCGATCGGCCTGCCGGCCCTGTGCTGGGCGCTGGTTTCATTATGTTGTTGTCTGAGTTGCTTTGGTCGCGCGCGCCGGAATTCTACATGGTGTTGCTGGGCGTGCTGCTATTGAGCTTCGTGCTGTTTGCGCCAGACGGCATCGTGGGTAAGTGGCAGGCGCGTCGTCGTTCGAACGGGGGGGTGTCATGAGCAGTATTTTGGAAGTTCAGGGGGTCTCCCGTCGTTTCGGCGGCGTCGTTGCCGTGCGAGATGTCAGTTTTCAAATGCGAAAGGGGGAAATGCTGGGTCTGATGGGTGCCAATGGTGCAGGCAAAACGACGCTGTTTTCCATGATTGCAGGCAATGTCGCGCCAAGTGACGGAAGCATTCGCTTTGAGGGTAAGCGGGTCCCCGCCCGCGCAGAGCTGGCAAGCCAGATGGGAATTGCGCGCACCTTCCAGATTGTTCGGTCATTTCAGCAAATGAGCGTTCTGGAAAACTGTATGGTTGGGGCGTTGTATGGGCATGCCCGGTTGCGTCGGTTGAAGTCGGCCGAACATGCCTGCCTTGATTTGCTCGAGGAGGTCGGCCTGGCGGCTCATGCGCACAAGCCGGCTGCTACGTTGAACCTTGCCAGCCGCAAGCGCCTTGAGATTGCCCGTGCATTGGCAACTCAGCCCAAGTTGCTGTTGCTGGACGAGGTGCTGGCAGGTTTGAATGCAACGGAAGTCGACACCGCCCTGGCGCTGATAACGCGCGTTAAGGAGCGTTACGACCTGAGCATTATCATTATTGAGCATGTCATGAAGGTTTTAATGAGAATGAGTGATCGTATTGTGGTGCTGCACGAGGGAAGCAAGCTCATGGAGGGGGTGCCTGATGAAGTGGGCCGTGATCCGCAAGTCATTAAAGCGTATCTCGGAGAGCAGCATGGCTAGTGTTCTTGAAGCGACTGACGTGTCCGGGGGGTATGGAGAAATCCAGATACTGAAGCAGGTATCGATTTCACTCGAGTCGGGCAAGGTAACGGCTTTTGTTGGCAGCAATGGAGCCGGCAAGACAACGTTGATGAGATTGCTTTCGGGGTTGATACCCACATCGCAGGGGCAGGTTCGGTTGGATGGAAATACACTGAATGCAATGTCGACGCCCGAGCGTCTTACGCGAGGGTTGTCGCTTGTACCCGAGGGGCGGCTGGTGTTTCCCGATTTCTCGGTAGCGGAAACGTTGCGCATTGGGGCCTATTCCTCGCATGCGCGACAAGGCTGGCGCGAGCGGGCTGAGCAAATGTATGAGCTGTTTCCCCGATTGCGCGAGCGTCGTACCAGTCTGGCAGGGTTCTTGTCCGGCGGAGAGCAGCAGATGCTTGCCTTGGCCAGAAGTTTAATGGCCAGGCCGCGTGTGCTGCTGTTGGACGAGCCCACCCTGGGTCTGGCGCCCACAATGGTTAACGAGTTGTTCTCGATTCTGTCTGATATTCAACAAACGGGTGTTACTATCGGGCTGGTTGAGCAAAACGTTCACGCGGCTTTGAGCATGGCTGATTATGCTTATGTTCTGGAAGACGGTGAAGTGGTGATGCATGGGCAAAGCAGTGAACTGCTGGCATCGCCGGCCTTGAAAGCAGCCTACATGGGCACGGATTATTAACAAGTAAAGTATTACTTTGGTGCCGAAAACAAAGGCCGCGAACGCGGCCTTTGTTTGTTTTTCAGTCTTTGTAAAGGAATGATTATTTATAAAGCTTACGCATTATTGGCACTGGCAACGCTTTTTTGGGCGGCGAACTCAATTGCAGGCAAGTTCGCGGTGGGGCATGTATCGCCGATGGTTATTGTTACGATTCGCTGGGCGAGCGTGATGGTGGCGTTGTATCTGTTCAAGAAAGATCAAATTGCAGCAGATTGGGCGGTGATTCGCCCGCGGTTGACCTATTTGCTGCTTTTGGGGGCAATGGGGTTTACCGGGTTCAGTGTTGCGCTTTATTACGCACTGATCTACACCACGGCGGTCAATGCCAGCATTATGCAGGGCGGCACACCCTTGTTTGTTTTTGCAGCCAGCTTCATTCTGTTTTCCAGTCGTATATCCAAAGAGCAGGCCATAGGGTTTTTGTTGTCCTTTATCGGCGTGATTATCGTAGCGGTACAGGGCGATTTCGCCAACTTGTTTGCCCTTAATATCAATTTTGGCGATGCGTTGATGTTTTTCGCCATCCTTTCCTACGGTCTCTATACGGCCGTACTGCGCAGCAAACCCAATATCCACTGGACCAGCCTGATGTTCGTGTTGTGTTTGGGCGCGACGCTGGCATCGCTGCCTTTGTTGTTTATCGAAGTGGCCCAAGGGGCAACCATCCTGCCCGATGCTCAAGGGTGGCTGACGGTGGTTTATATTGTTATTTTTCCGTCACTCTTGGGGCAGGTTTTCTACATCAAGGCCGTGGAACTGATTGGTGCAAACAGGGCGGGGTTGTTTATTAATCTGCTGCCGATCTGGGGCGCGTTGCTGGCCATCACCCTGGTTGGCGAGGTTTTTCTCTTTTATCATGCAGCCGCTTTGGCGCTGATTTTTGCGGGGATCGGCCTGGCCGAATATGGCGGGCGCAAACTCAGCAGACGAAACCGCGCTGATTAGTGTGTTGTACTTCATGGGCCGGTGCAAGGGCTGATCAATGGCGAGCCGGGCCCGGTCTGGAACCGGCCTGACTCGCCCGGAAAAGCGCTAAATCCTTTAACTCTGATGGTAAATCTGCGCGCCTTTTTTTACAAACTCAATGGCTTTCTCCTGCATACCCTGGTGCAGGGCTTGCGCTTCTTGCAGGCCCTTTTGATTTGCATATTCGCGCACGTCTTGCGTGATTTTCATGCTGCAAAAATGGGGTCCGCACATTGAACAAAAATGCGCCACTTTCATCGAGTCCTTAGGAAGCGTTTCGTCGTGAAAGTCTTTGGCCGTGTCAGGGTCGAGTCCTAAATTGAATTGATCATCCCAGCGGAACTCAAAACGGGCCTTGGATAGCACGTTGTCCCGTATGGCTGCGCCCGGGTGGCCTTTGGCCAGGTCGGCCGCGTGCGCTGCAATTTTGTAGGTGATGATGCCGTCTTTCACATCCTTTTTGTTGGGCAGGCCCAAATGTTCCTTGGGCGTTACATAGCACAGCATGGCAGTGCCGTACCAGCCGATCAGGGCGGCCCCGATGCCGGAAGTAATATGGTCGTAGCCCGGCGCAATGTCCGTTGTCAGCGGCCCCAGCGTATAAAAGGGGGCTTCATGGCAATGCTCCAGTTGCATGTCCATATTTTCCTTGATCAGGTGCATGGGCACATGGCCTGGCCCCTCCACCATGACTTGTACTTCGTGTTTCCAGGCCACCTGGGTCAATTCGCCCAGCGTTTTGAGCTCGGCAAATTGTGCCTCGTCGTTGGCGTCGTATCCCGACCCGGGCCTGAGCCCATCGCCCAGGGAAAAGCTAACGTCATACGCTTTCATGATGTCGCATATGTCTTCGAAGCGTTCATAGATAAAGCTTTCCTTGTGGTGCGCCAGACACCATTTGGCCATGATCGATCCACCGCGCGACACAATACCCGTCATGCGGTTGGCGGTCATGGGAATGAAGGGGAGTCTGACACCGGCATGAATCGTGAAGTAATCCACGCCTTGTTCGGCCTGCTCAATGAGTGTGTCTCGAAAGATCTCCCAAGTCAGCTCCTCGGCCTTGCCGTCCACTTTCTCCAGTGCCTGATAAATAGGCACGGTGCCAATGGGTACCGGCGAGTTTCGGATGATCCATTCGCGGGTCTCGTGGATGTTCTTGCCGGTCGACAAGTCCATTACGGTGTCGCCACCCCAGCGAATTGCCCAGGTCATTTTTTCAACTTCGTCGCTGATGTTTGAGCTTAGGGCCGAATTGCCGATATTGGCATTAATCTTGACCAGAAAGTTGCGGCCGATTGCCATGGGTTCGCTTTCCGGGTGATTGATGTTTGCCGGAATAATCGCCCGGCCCCTGGCTATTTCGTCGCGTACAAACTCGGGTGTGATCAGGTTCGGAATTGCGGCGCCGAATGACTGGCCCGGATGCTGATGCAGCAAGCGTGCCGCCATTTTCTCCCCGTCGGGGCCCGTTGCGCGCAACATGTCTATGTAGCGTTCGCGCTGCAGGTTTTCACGGATCGCGACAAACTCCATTTCGGGCGTAACAATGCCGCGGCGCGCGTAATGCATTTGCGTTACGTTCTTACCTGATTTGGCACGGCGAGGCTGGCGCCGCAATTCGAAACGCAACGCGTCAAGCGCGGCGTCTTTTTGCCGGGCCTGGCCGTACTTGCTGCTGGCGCCCTCCAGTTGTTCCGTGTCGTCGCGTTCTGCGATCCAGTTGCCACGCATGGCCGCCAGCCCCTTGCGGATGTCGATTTTCACCGACGGGTCGGTGTAAGGGCCGCTGGCGTCATAAACGGTCAGCGGCGGGTTCTTTTCACCACCGAACATGGTGGGTGTATCGCCTTGCGAGACTTCGCGAAATGGCACGCGAATATCGGGGCGAGAGCCTTGCTGATAGACCTTGCGTGACTGGGGAAGAGGGGCGATGGCCGCGGCGTCGACTTCGGCGCGGGCTGCTGAAAAAGTGGAATTGGTACTCAAGATGTGCTCCAAAAAAAATAACTATGGAGCCGATAGGGAAGAAACCCGCTGTATCGGGTGACGCGAGGCCAAACGATACCAGCGAGTGCGCTCCCAGCATCGGCATTATCCGTACTGGTACGAAGGGCCTGTCTCAACCCGCCAGAAAACCGGCGAGTACCCCTGCGTGAGTATCAGTGTAAAGGATATTGCCTGTGGTGTGCCTGTTGATGGTTTAAATCAGGCGTGCAAAACGCGAGTTATCAGCGTTCTTTACCGGGTTTTCGAACGAAATCGCCGTCGACATAAAACCATTGATTTTTCTCACGTACGAATCGGCTGACCTCGTGCAATCGGTTTGCCTGTCCGTTCAAGCGCGAGCGCGCAATAAACTCCACGGTGGCGTGATCGGCGTCTTGTTGCGCATGAGTGCGCAGTTGAAGGCCCAGCCATTTCAAGCCTGGCGGATTGGGTTCCAAATGGGGTGGACGTGTGTCGGGGTGCCAGGTGTCCAGCAGGTAATCCAGTTCGTTCAGCACAAAAGCGCTGTATCGCGATCGCATCAGCGTGGGCGCATCGGGCGCCATCAGGCGTTGCACACCGCAATGCCAGCGCTTGCAACAAGCCTCGTAGGCGGTTCCGCTTTCGCAAGGGCACAGGTTCGAAGGTGAAACGATATGGCTTTTTTTCATGGAAGGAATATTTATCTGCGCAGTTGATAGTATGGCAAGAGCAGATGGACTCGATTATATTCTGGTGATCTCCTGGACATGGCGACATGAATCATTAAGCCAAGCGATTTCGACTATTTCACAATGACGCAGATCAAATCAACACAAATTCAACTGATTGAAAAGAAATTCGACAAGCCTATTGGCGGCTCCGGTGTAACCGGAGTGGACATCATCGTTGCCACTTTACGCGATGCGGATGGTGTAGCGGGCCTGGGGTTTTCCTACGTGATTGGCGGGGGTGGCGCAATCATTGCACAACTTGCCCAAGCACAAGCCGCCCGGTTTCTTGATGGCAAGTCATTGCAAGCGCCCGCCGTTCATTGGGCGCAGATCAAAAAGAGCTTTAACCGAACGGGCGATGGGCCGAACATGCTGGCGCTTGCCGCGTTGGATGTAGCGCTGTGGGATTTGACGGCGCGACGCAATCAAGAGCCGCTGGTACGCACCCTGGGGGGAGACATTGGCTCAGTGCCGCTTTATGCCAGCGGTGGCTTCAGCCCCAAGGCCACGCCCGAACAAAGCGCTGAACTTGCAGCGAAGTACATTGAATCGGGGTATGTCGGCGTCAAGCCGCGCGTTAATGCCGATGACGGTGATGAACAGGTTTTGCGCGCGGTGCGCGACGCTATTGGGCCTGATGCCCGATTAATGGCCGACGCCAATGAAAAAGGAAATCTCGAATCCGCTTCCCGATTGCTTGCCCAGGCCGTTGAATACAACCTGGATTTCATCGAGGAGCCGCTGCCGTCGGATGACATCTTGGGTTACCGGCGTCTTGCCCGGCAAAAAAATGCAGTGAGAATTGCTGCTGGTGAGCACTATCAGGGTTCCGATCGTTTTGTGGTGGCGCTGGAGGATGAAATTGCAGGCGTGATTCAGCCCGACCTTGCGATGGCAGGCGGTTTAACGCCGTGTCTGGAAGTGGCGCGCATGGCGGCGCTCAAAGGCGTAACGGTTGCGCCCCATTTCCTGCCAGGGTTGTTCGTTCATTTGGCGGGTAGTTTCAATGGCGTGCTTTTACTGGAGGAGTTCCCCATTATTGAAGACGCATTCGAAGGGTGGCCCGACCGCGAAAACGACGGCACGCTTCGTGCCAGGCCGTGTCCTGGACATGGTTTGTCGTTAAAGCAGTGAACGCTTGTCTTGACGAAAGCTGGCCAAAAGAAAAAGGGCTTTCCTTGTGGGAAAGCCCTTTTTATATCTGGCGCGGCTGGCAGGATTCGAACCCACGACCCCTTGGTTCGTAGCTCAGCCGCTGTGCGGAATACCTTGATTTATATACGTTTTTTAACACGTTTGCTACCAGAAAAAGCGTGCGTACTGTACTGTCATGTACTGTTGTGTACAGTCCTGCACGTTTATCTCACACAAAACTCACACATTTCCGGTATGTCTGCAGTGGATTACTATGGTACAAATTGCTGTATATAAACACAGCATAATGCACCATGCTTACATATCGCGAACTTAAAGCCATACAAGATGGCCACCGACGCAACGATGACGTAATGACGCTGCTTCGTGAGGTCAAGCGTCTGCGTGAGCTTGCGGCTGCCAGCTACGGTGTTGTGGGCTTTATGTCCCTTGCTGGCCAGCCTGAAGAGATCCTTAACGCTGCGAAGGATCTCTGCGAGCAGTTGCAGATCGAGCCGGCCGTGCAGGCGTACCTGGTAGCGCGAAAGAAGCGTGAAGATTTGGAGTTCAGGCGCCGGCAAGCCAAGTCGACATCCCCACCGGCCAGGACCGACACACAGAACTGATATTAAGCGAATGAATGTGTTCGCACGTGCGTACGTGCGCACGTAGAAAGCAACTGAAAAAAATTAGGTGGGGCGTGGGAAAAGTGTAATTTCTGTAATCTTTTCGATAAAAACTCTGCATAGCCTTTGTTTATGCGGTTCTACGTAACATCGAAAACCGTAACCTTTGCGTAACTTAACCGTAATCTGATTACAGTCTATCTATGTAATTTATATAAAATATTTATTTATTATTAATCAAAGCCTTATGAAAAGATTACAGTTTAGGTTACGGTAAATTACAGTACAAACGTAATCTATTAATCTTTTATAAATCATATGGTTATATAAAAAATTAGGCGGTGATTACAAAGATTACACTTTTCCCATGACCCGCCTTAAAGTTTGAGTTGAGAGTCATTGGGGTGAACGGCGGCAATAGAGGCCTTGCACGGCATTATTCTGAATCTTCGATTGTTGGGCTGGATGACGTGAATAAAGGCTCTCCGGTGGCTTTTTCGCCTGTATGTGGGTGCATTAATAATTTCTTATTCGATGAGCGTCGCGGGCGGGGAGGGGACGGCGATTAAGGAGGTGGAGAGGCAGTTGGTCACTTTTTACCCATGCTGAGACGCCTGGCCGGCGTGGCGTCGGGGCATAGGGCGAAAAAAAAGCCGCTCAAGGCGGCTAAAGAGGCTGCGGCAATGCGTTTATCGTAAGGCAGGCATGGAGTTGGATTCGCCGTCGTCGATCTCATATGGCCCGAAGCGGACTACTTCCTCGCCAATCCAGTCGTTCAGTTCTTTGAAGCGCTCTTGCAGCGGCACCAGTTCGTTTTGAACGAACACTTTAGCGACGGGGCCAACCGCTCCAAAACCGCCAGTCACATTCGGCATAACGCCCATAAGCTGTGGCGGCACTCGGTGTGCGGCAAGAATGTCGTCACGAGTGACATTCTTGATGTTGAAAAACTCATCTTTGGCTGCAACCTCAGACAGCGGTATCACTTGCAACCCCTTTTCTTTGCCCCCAGGCGCGTACATGAACAGATTTCGAAAATTTCCTGGGCCCTTGCTGCTCTTGACGGCCGTTCGCAACGCGTCGATGTCGTTTTCGGTGTGAGCCGCGTCAGTCAAATACATGATGTATCCAGCGTGCGACCCGTTTTTGTAGTAGCGTCGGCGAAATAGGGTCGCGTTTTCGTTCAGCCACGCGGACTGCAGGGCAGACAGATACTCCGGCAGGCCATAAATTTCCTGATTGGGATCTGGCTCCAGTAGGTGGAAAACATTGCCGGGTTCAAATTCGTATTCTTTTAGCCATTCCTTTAAAAAAAAGTATTTGTCCAGATCTGCGCTTGAGCGACGTGTGTATTTCGCCAGTGAGTGTTTAAGCGTGATGGCTTTGCGCAAACGATTACTGCGTTTCTCGAGGTAGCCGTTGCCAAATATCAGATAATCCAGAACGAAAGAACTGAATGTGCTGCGCGACAGCAGAGGGTGCGGCTTGAATGTGCTTGCAATGATATTGCGTTTTACGTAGATCGCAGAACTGTGATGTGGGCTGGCCCGAAACGAGCGCGCTAGTCCATCCATACTGATAGGAGGGTCATACCACCGACCATTATCCAATGATTGGAAGTACTCTACGATTCTGCCGTGGTCCAGGACTGACTCAGGATCACCAAAAGTGAATGCTTCTACGCTGGTGCTCGGTACGGTTTGTTCTTGGGTGTCCATTAACTAATTTCCATAATGCTCTGATTGGCGTCGGTACGGCCTTCCAGAGGCTCGTGTGCGATGGCGTTCATGGTCGCCCAGGCAAGGTCAGCGTGACCAACTGCTTGAGTTCGACCGGATGCGTAGGTTGCCTGGCGGCCTGACGGCGTGATTATTTTTCGTATAGACATGAATGACTGTGCCAAGTCGATGAATCCGGAATCAAACTCCAGGCGCCCGTTACGCATAACGTTCTGGGTTTTAAGCACCATTTGCGTCTTGACCTCAACTGAATAGTTGATGGCCACTGCAGCCGGGAAATACAGCTTGACCAGCTGATGCACGGCCATGCCCATGCCGGTAGTGTCGATGCCTATGTATGTGACGTTGTACTTTTGGGTGAGCTTTTGAATCTCGTCTGCCTGCTCTTGATAGTCGGGCGTCTCGAACTGGATCCGCTCCAGAATGCGGAACTTTCCACCAGGCACGCTGGGTGGGGCAACCACGACGCAGCCTTGCTTGTCACCCGTTGACGATGGGTCGTAGCCGATCCAAACGGGAAGGTTGCCAAACGGCTTGGCTGCATGGGGTTTGTAGTCCGTCCATATTTCCCACGAATCGACCATGCAACGCTGCAGCAACTGCAGCGGGAACACAGACTTGGTGTCGTCTATGAAGCAGCACTTCAACAGGTTGTCGAACTCTTCTTCTGTGTATTCTTCCTTGAGCTCTTCGATATCGAAAAGATCACAGCCGCCTGCCTCCGCATCGAAGATGGTCACAATCTGGCGCCAAATTCGGTCTGAGCATAGTTTGCCGGCCTGTAGGGTCTTGTGGCTGACGTCCATCTTGACGGCGTTCTTTTTGCCTCGCTTGTTGTGGCGTTCCCCGGACCAGAACGGGTACGCCTCATGGCTCATTGCCGATGGTGTCGAGAAGTAGGTTTTTCGCCACTTCTTGTGCATGGCCATGCCGGAGGCCACTTTGTTCAGCTGCTCAAATCCTGGGATCCAGAAAAACTCATCGACGTACAGATTGCCGTGGTAGCTCTGGGCGGTCCGGTAGTTCGTGCCCAGGAAGTACAGAGTCGCGCCGTTGAACAGAACGATGGGGTCGCCTCGCAGCTCGACGCCAATGGTGTCGCGCACGAACTGGAGGATGTATTGCTTAAACACATGCGCCTGGGCTTTCGATGCCGAGATAAAGATCTGATTGCGGCCTGTCAGCAGTGCATCAACGAAGGCCTCTCGAGCAAAGAACCAGGTGGCCCCGATCTGGCGGGACTTCAGAATGATTCGGGTGCGTTGATCTCGGTTATCCGCCCAGCGTCGTTGGTAGTCGAATAAGGTGTCATCGAAGGCCTCGACCAGCTTCTCGATCTGCTCTTCGGAAATAAAATTTTTCGATGGCTTGCGCTTTGGTTTATCATTTTGCGCAGTTAACTTCGGGTTCAGGTCGACTTCATTGCCACCACCCAGATACTTGCGCACCCTTGCATAGCGCTCCATCTGCCGGCCAAGTAGGTCGATTTCTTTGAAGTCCTGCCCGGATTTTGGCTGTTTCAGAACAAGTTGTACCAGGCGACATTCGGCGGCACCTTCAATTCGCTCAATTACGGGTGCGCTGTCCCAGCCGTCGCGCCGCTTCCATGATCCAACCGTCGGCTGCTTCTCATTCAAGTATTCGGCGATGGCAGTCACGCCCCAGCCTTGCCAGTACAAAAACTTGGCAAGGCGGCGATTGTCATGTTCGGCTGGCTGTATAAACATGCCTGCCAGAATAGGCAACGGCACACTTATTAAAAATAGAAAGTGCTTGGTAGTTGCTGTTTACAAAACCAGTGTTCTTGAGCGCTCCGCCTCAAGCGGCAATCATGTCGGCACATCGTAATTGCGAGTGAGAGCCAACATGAAATTTAAATCAAAGCTGTTTTGCATTGCTACCGAGGGTGCCACTACTGATGGGCGCGTGATATCTGCTGATTGGATTCGGCAGATGGCCGAGACCTTCAGCCGAAAAACTTACGGTGCGCGTGTTTGGCTTGAGCACATGCGTAGCATGCTGCCAGACGGCCCGTTCAAGGCGTATGGCGATGTGCTTGCGTTGGAAGCGCGGAAGAAGGATGACGGCAAGTTAGGTCTGTTCGCACAGATCGAGCCGACCGACGAGTTGATCAAGATCAACAAGGCACGTCAGAAAATCTACACCAGCATCGAAATTAACCCCGACTTCGCTAATTCCGGTAAAGCCTACCTGGTTGGCCTGGCTGTTACCGACAGTCCCGCATCGCTCGGTACCGACATGTTGGCGTTTACGCAGCAGAACCCTGAAGGTTCTCCTCTGACGGCGCGTAAGCAAGACAAGGACAATCTTTTCTCTTCTGCTGAGGAAGTTGAAATCGAGTTCGAGGAAGTGCAAGAGGACACCGCCTTTTCAGATCGGATGAAGAGCTTGGTGGGACGCTTCCGCAAACAGACCGATAAAACCGATAGTCAACTGAGCCAAGTGCTGGATGCCGTCGAGCAGATTGCTCAGCACGGCGAGGATCTTGAAGGGCAGCTCAAGGATTTTCGTCAGACTGTGGCTAGTTTCTCTTCCGGTATGGAAACCCTCACGAAGCTGCAGGAGTCATTTGACGCGTTCAAGGCAAAAGTCGAACAGACCGACGCCAGCAGAGAGGAGCGCCCTCCGGCGACCGGCGGGGATGGTCAAGTACAAGCCGACTGCTAACCCCAATCAATCATCATCCCTGAATTAATCATTTGCAAATCTGACCGGAGAACGCAATGCGCAACGATACCCGCCTGAAGTTCAATCAGTACATTTCCCGTCTGGCAGCTCTGAATGGAGTAAGTGAGTCTGCTGTCGTGAGCAAGTTTGCTGCCGACCCCAGCGTTCAGCAAACGCTTGAGAACAAAATTCAGGAATCCAGTGAGTTTCTGAAGTCGATCAATACTTATGTGGTGGATGAGCAGGAAGGCGAAAAAATTGGTATGGGTGTAACCGGTCCGATCGCCAGCCGCACAGATACCAACACGAACGACCGCACGACACGCGATGTTAACGAACTTGATGACAGTAAATATCGGTGTGAGCAGACCAATTACGACACACACATTCGTTACTCAACGCTCGATGCGTGGGCCAAGTTTAAAGACTTTCAGATGCGTTTATCGAATATGATCGTCCAGCGTATCGCTCTTGACCGGATCATGATTGGCTTTAACGGTACATCTGTCGCGGCGACCACGAATCTAACGTCCAACCCTCTTCTTCAAGACGTGAATATTGGTTGGTTGCAGAAAATTCGTACTAAATCCCCATCGCGACACATGTTCGAAACCGTGGCAGCCAGCAACAAAGTTACGGTTGGTGGTGCATCGGACGAGTACAAGAATATTGATGCTTTGGTGTTCGATGTGGTCAGCAGCATGATTGACCCGTGGTACCGAAACGACACCCAATTGGTGGCGATTGTTGGTCGAAAGCTGATGTCCGACAAGTATTTCCCGCTGGTCAACAAAGAACAGCCTTCCTCTGAAAAATTGGCGTCGGACATCATTATTGGTCAGAAGCGCATTGGAAACCAATCTGCCATCCAAGTACCGCATTTTCCTGATAACGCGATCCTGATCACCCGCCTGGACAACATCTCTGTTTATGCGCAAAGCGGCACACAGCGCCGCTCCGTTATCGACAACCCCAAGCGCGATCGCATTGAAACGTATCAGTCGTCGAACGATGCCTTTGAACTGGAAGATTACGGTTGCGCGGCATTGATTGAAAACATTGAAGTGGCTGCGGGTTGATCGAACCCGCCGTCCACATTCGTGTTTGAACAGGAGATTTAATCATGGGAACCACACCGGCCCAACGCCGTTTCGAGACGGTTATGGCCGCTCAAGCGTCGGCTTCTGCACAGCCTGGCCAGTCACTGGCCGGGTCGAATGCCTACGAACTCATGCTGGCCAAGTTGTACGACGACAAACGGCGGCTCAAGGAAATACAGAGCGTCGCGCGAAAGATCGAAGTTAAGCGAGAGATATTGCCCGACTACGATAACTGGGTGGCGGGCGCTTTAGAACAGGGTCAGGGCGCTCAAGATGAGGTCCTGGTGACAGTCATGGTGTGGCGAATGGACATCGGCGATTTTGAGGAAGCGCTACGCATTGCTGAATATGTCGTCAAGCACGACTTGGTCCTGCCCGATCAGTACGAGCGCAACGTACAAACGGTAATCGTCGATGAACTGTCAGATGCCGCCTTGGCGACACAAAATGAAGGTCAATCTTTCCCGTTTCAGTTGCTGTGGGAGGCCTTTGCACTGACGGAGAATCTGGACATGCCCGACCAGGCGCGTGCCAAGTTGCACAAGGCTCTCGGTTATGAGTTGCGGCAGGCCAAGAAACTGGCCGAATCAGTTGAACATTATGAGAGGGCCTTGACGCTAAACGAGAAAATTGGCGTTAAGCGCATCATTACTGAACTAAAGGCGGAAATTGCCAAAGGCGCCGCCTAACTGAGCTCCTCGAGCCGTGGCGGCGCGGGCTGATTGGGTGCCCATTGATTTGAGTCTATCCATGATGCCCGCCCACCGCCACACTGGAACTGTCTATGTCTTTTGCCATTGCCAACGCAGATCCTCAGGTACCCGATTCGGGAACAGCACCTTTGTCTATCGAGCAAGACTGGTGGCCGCAGGTGTTTCTGGAAAAGGCGCGATCAGTTTTGAGGCTTAACGGGACTGTAACAAACGACCGCCTGCACGAAGCGCTACAGAATGCGACGTATTCGGTGAATGATGAGCTTGCCGTGTGGGGCGAAACCGAGCGAGTCAAAAGTCCGGACGTTTTTCCTGAAGGTCGCTTGACGAATTTGTATCTGAGGGCTGTTTACTTCTACGCCAAGGCGGAACTTGTCGAACGTTATCGCGATTTTGACACAACAGGCGCCGGCGATCGCCGCGCCGACGATCAAGAGGGTATTCCGGACGAGGTGAGGCGAAATATGCGGTGGGCAATCAGTGACATTCTGCGTAAACCCAGATCGACGATCGAGGCGTTGTGATGATTGTTTATGCTCAACAGAACGACACAGTCGATGCGCTTTGCTGGCGTCATCTCGGCGATACGCTCGACGTAGTTGAGCAGACTTATGAACTCAACCCAAGGCTCGCCGATCAAGGGCCAATTCTTCAGCACGGAACTGCGGTAGTACTGCCCGACGCTGTACGCAGGACATCCACAGTAAAAACGGTGAAGCTATGGGACTGACATTGAAACGCACTACAGGGTATCGGACTTACTTTAGTTTGAATATGTCGGCAGATTGGCCGATAAGAATTTTCTACGGACTCGTGACGCTTTATCAAGGCCTTTTCGGGATATTCGTACCGACCTCAATCTTCTACCAGGCACTCGAAAGTTATAGCGGAGCAATCGCGATCATTAGCTGCCTTTTGATCGCCGGCGGTTTGCTGGTGGTTGACGGGCTGATGGGCATGATCCGGTACTGCACTTACATGAGCTGCGAGCGCATACAGCCCGCCATGCAATTATTTCATCGCCGGCGGCCACTATTATTCTTGCCGCCAGTGTTTTGTTATTACCTCACGCTCATTCTTGTCAACAGAAGTATGGAAGAGGGTGTCGTAGTGGTCACCATCTATTACGTGTTGCTCGCGCTCGCCGGCGTTGCATTTTGCTTGCGCGACGGAATCATTAGTCAGAACGCACAAAGGGGCACGCATGCCTAAGCTGTTTAAACGTGAGCTCTTTATTGTGCTGTGTACATACGCTGTACACGCTTCAGTGTACGCATCACAGGTTTCATTGTGGGAACAGATTAATTCTGGCGGCACCCTGATGGACCTTTTCATCAACATGATGAGCGCAATTTGCGCATCAATGGCGAACACCGCGTTCAGATTAAAAAACGAAGCGTTGGTGGTAACGCAAGTGTGCAAAGAGCTGGCGTATGGAATTGGTGTTGGATTTACCGCCGGAATCATCGTTTATGCAGTTGCAGAAGCGGCCGACGCAAATAATTTTCTGCAGCTTGCTCTCGTCACGCTGGCTGGTTGGGGTGGTGCGAAAGTTATCGAGACATACAGCGACAAGTATTTTGGCGACAAGCCGACACATGGGGGATAGCAATGATCATAAGGCTTAACGATGTTGGTGCTCATGTGGGCGATTTGGAACGACGCCTCTATATGCTCGGCTATAAGGTTCAGCAAGATAACATCTACGATCAAGCTACGCAGGCTGTGGTTCGCCAGGTTCAAAAGCGGGCCGGGATCGTTGTAGACGGCATCTACGGACCTAAAACAGAAGCGGTGATCAAAGGACAGGAAACGGGGCGGTTATTGCGTCAGTCAGCTCTTGTGGATGCTGCAGAGGTATTGGGCGTTGACCTTGCCAGCGTGATGGCTGTGAATGAAGTCGAATCGCGTGGCTTGGGCTTTATTCGCGACAACTTGCCGGTAATTCTATTTGAGCGCCACATATTCTGGCGTCAGCTCGTTTCCCATAAGATCGACCCTCGGCCATTCTCGTCCAAATACCCAGGCGTCGTCAGCCAGGCGCGGGGTGGTTACGCTGGGGGAATCAGTGAGTACACACGTTTAGGCGTCGCGAAGGGTATTTCTGCGCCGGCGGCGTTTGAATCATGTAGTTGGGGTCTGTTCCAGATTATGGGTTTTCACTGGGAAGCGCTGGAGTTTGAGTCTATCGACGCCTTTGTCGCTTATCAACAGGAAAGCGAAAACAGCCAGCTACGCACGTTCGTGCGCTTCATTCTTTTGGATAAGGATCTGCATCGCGCGCTGAAACAAAAGAAATGGTCAACGTTTGCGCGTATTTATAACGGGCCTGCCTACGCAGAGAATTTCTATGACGTCAAGCTGGCACGGGCATACAAGCGCTATTGCGCGGAACTCAAGGAGGCCGCGTGAACTATCTACGCATCGCTGGAGGTGTACTAATCATACTGTTGGTTGCCGTTGGCTGGGGTCAGTACCGCCAGATCGGGTTGCAGCGCGAATTGATTGAAAAACAAGAGGTCGCTATTGATACGGCCATACAGAACACCGAGAAGGTACTGGGTATCGTCGAGAAAAATGACGTGCTGATGACCGATCTACTAATGGCCCAGGGCCAGGTAAACAGCAGCTTAATAGCACGTCAACAAGAAATTCGGAGGCTTCAAAATGACATTGAAGAGGTTCGCGAGTGGGCTAATCAGTCTTTGCCTGCTGACATTATTAGGCTGCGCCAGCGGCCCGCCACCACAGGTGCCAGCGGTTACGGTCAATCAGTGTCCCCCGGTAGTGCCGTGCGTGCTTCAGCCGGCGAATCCAAGAACGAACGGTGATCTGAATTTAACACTTGAACAAACTGAAGCTGACTGGGCTGTTTGTGCCGCTCAAGTCGACATGATCTTTGTATGCCAGAACAAGGCCAAAACCGATGCTCAAGCCAGCAGCAGTCCGTGAAATGATCACCCGCGCCAATCCTTACCTGAAGCGCGATCCAGATAAGCTTCAAGTGTTTCTTGATTCTGGCAGGGTTGTTGCGCGTGGCGCTGCAAGCTTGTCCTATGAGTATCGATACACATTGAACGTCATTGTTCAGGATTTCCCCAGCCACGCCGATCAAATCGTTCTGCCGATGCTCGCATACTTGCGTACGCAGCAGCCCGAGCTATTTGAAAATACCGAAATGTCGAACAATTTGATTCGATTCGACGCGGAGGTGATCAGTCAGAGTGTGATCGACCTGTCGCTGCAGGTGGATCTCACCGAGCGCGTCATCGTCGGTGAGCAAGATGGAAAACTGACGGCGTCTCATGTGGGTGAGCCGCCTCATCCCGACTTTCCCGAGCAGGAGATTACGATCGAACTGATCGATAAACAAACCGGTGAAGTGATGGGTGTCTTTGTCGCTCCCGCATGGACACCCAATTTCTGATGTCCGACGATCCTTATGTCCTTGATGACTGGCTTGCCGGCTTAATAGCGAAATTGGACCCCGCGCAGCGGCGTGCGGTTAACAGGCGTGTAGCTTTCGTGCTGCGCCGCTCGCAGGCCGCTCGAATCGCCCAGCAGCGCAATCCAGACGGCAGTCGCTATCAGCCACGGAAGAATCAGAACAAGAACCTGCGTAGTAAGCGCGGTACCATCAAACGCCGCTCAATGTTTGCCAAGTTGCGCACGCAAAAGTATTTCAAAGTCGATGCCGATGCGGATAGCCTAAGTGTGAGTTTTAGAGGTCGAGCCGGCATGATTGCGATCGTGCACCAATATGGCGAGAATCGTACAGCCGAATCCGGCCAGCGCTTCATTACCCCAAAACGCGAGCTCTTAGGTTTGACGAATGCTGAGCTGGATGTTCTTGCAGATGCCTACATTCGTCATTTGGCCGGATTCGATTAGCTTGTAAAAGCTTCAAATACAAAGTGGCACCCACGCGCGCGCGGAGGGTATTGCTCATCATTCAGGCATGAGCAACGAAGAACTGGCCCGCCTAATTCAGAATCTGATTCGCGTAGGTACGATCATGGAGATCGACTACAGCGAGCCGCCGCGCGTTCGTGTCCGGACAGGCCAACTGGAAACAGACTGGCGCCCCTGGTGCGAGAAACGTGCAGGGCAAAGCAAGACTTGGGATCCTCCGACCATCGGAGAACAGGTCCTCTTATTTTCACCTGGTGGTGATGTCGCGGGCGCTTATGTTATTTGCTCAATCGGTTCAGATGCTAACCCGCCACCGAGCCGTTCTCCGGCGGAAACGGTGCGTAAGTATCCAGATGGAGCGATAACTAAGTACAACCATGAGACCGGCGCTTTTAGCGTCAGCGGTATCAAAGCGATGTCTGTTTCAGCCTCCGAAACCATCACGCTGAAGGCTGGAACTTCAATTACCCTTGACGCGCCGCAATCGAATAGCACCGGTAAGCACACTGTCAAAGGCCTACTTACCTACCTGGCAGGCATGGCGGGCAGCAATACTGAAGGCGGCGCAGCCGCCACCATAACCGGTGATCTTAATCACGAAGGCGGGAAATTATCGTCACACGGGATCGTCTTGCATCTGCACGTGCATGGGAACGGTAATGGTGGTGGCGACACAACGGAGCCTAAATGAGCATCGGAATGAATACCAGCACTGGCCGGGCAATTGAGGATGTTGAGCATCTTCGTCAGTCAATAAATCAAATACTGGGAACCCGGATTGGTTCGCGCGTCAAGCGTCGGCCGTTTGGCAGCTTGTTCCCCGAACTGATTGACCAGCCAATTAACGAATACACCACCATACAGCTTTATGCCGCAACCGCCACGGCCCTAATCATGCATGAGCCTCGCCTACGTTTAAACAGCGTGCAACTTACGATCGACTCAGACAATCCAGGCCGCGCTGTTCTTGAAATTGTTGGTACTGCACTGCTGAACGGCAGACGTGGTCCGATATCGCTCAGCATTCCAACCTACCAAAGCTTGTCATTATGAGTATTGTTACATCCCCCATCGACCTTTCCTTGCTGCCGGCGCCCGACGCCCTCGAGGTTGTTGACTTTGAGGAAATCTACGCGGCTCGTAAACAGCGCTTGGTAGATCTGTTCCCAGTTGAGGTGCAGCAAGAGGTATACGAGACTTTAGCACTTGAGTCCGAGCCGATTTCCAAGCTGCTGCAAGAGAACGCGTATCGAGAAATAGTCCTTCGCCAGCGCGTAAATGATTGCGTGCGGCGAGTTCTATTGGCCTTTGCTAAAGGAGCCGATTTAGATCATCTGGGCGCGAAGTATTACGTATTCAGGCTTGTAGTCCAACCGGCTCAGCCAGAAGCGTCGCCTCCGGTGCCGCTCATTATGGAAGACGACGATGCGTTCTTGGAGCGCATACAAGATGCTTACGAAGGCTTGTCTACCGCTGGACCACGTGGAGCCTATGAGTTCCACACAAGATCAGCAGATGGACGTGTTGTCGATGCCAGAGCGGTAAGTCCAGAGCCGTGTGACGTTGATGTGTATGTGCTTTCTTTTGAAGGCGATGGCACGGCGAGCCCAGAGTTGCTTGATATCGTTGACCAAGCGCTGAACGACGAAGACATCAGGCCGTTAGGTGACAGGGTCACCGTGCGGTCGTCCGTTATCGTGCCGTATCAAATTATTGCCAAGCTGCACATGAAATCGCCGGGCCCAGGAAAAGACCTGGCGATCGAGCTTGCTCGGCAACAGACGACCAAATATGCCCAGCGTCGCAGGCGGCAAGGATGGTCTGTTTGGCTCTCAAAGTTGGATTCTCTGATGCATGTCGAGGGGGTCGAGCGTGTCGAAATAATAGAACCTTCCGCCGATATCGTGTTGCTTGAGAGCCAGGCAGCGTACTGCACGGGTATCGATATACAAGAAGCGCAAGCGTAGCTTTATGGACGTTATAACTTTGCTACCCTCAAACAGCACACGGCTTGAGCGCAACCTTGCTAAGGCTGGGGCGGACGTCGAATTAATCGATGCCACGGTGATTGTGAAAGTAACTCGAGTAGATGATGCCCCGGTCGATTTCCTGCCGTATCTGGCTTGGGAAGTATCCGTGGATCGTTGGTCGGAAGCCTGGACCGAAGAAACTAAACGTCGAGTGATTAAAGAGTCGTTTTATGTGCACAAGCGAAAAGGAACGATCGCTTCGCTACGCCGGGTTGTTGAGCCGTTTGGTTATCTACTGAAAGTTGTGGAGTGGTTTACAGAGGATCCACCGGCGCCCAGAGGCACATTCAAGCTTGATATTGGGGTCAACAATCAGGGTATTACAGAAGAAGTTTACCTTGAGCTTGAGCGTCTAATTGCCGATACGAAACCGCTATCACGGCACATGATTGGTCTGAATATCACGCTGCTGACAAGAGGTGCTTATTATTTTGCCGCCGCAACTGTCTTAGGCGATACAACCATTGTTTACCCGCCTGATCCCCAAGATATCGAATTATTAAGCGCGCCTAACTACAGGCTCGCCACACATATTATTGATACCCTTTCTGTGAGGCCCTTGTTATGAGTCAAATCTATTTCACCACTCTGACGGCAATTGGCGAAGCAAAGCACGCTAACGCCGCCGTTACCGGTACTAAAGTTGAGTACGCAACATTAGAGGTGGGCGACGGAAACGGCGTGGTTCCATTGCCTGATCGTGAGCAGACCAGTTTGGTGAACAGCGTTCGCATTCACGCGATCAACACCGTGATGGTGGACCCCGAAAACCCCTCGCAAATTATCGTTGAGCAAGTTATCCCAGAAGATGTGGGCGGCTGGTGGATCCGGGAGGTTGGCATTCGGGACGCGGCTGGCGATTTAATTGCGGTTGCCAGTGTTCCTCCTACATATAAGCCAGTCTTACTTGAAGGGTCCGGTCGTAATCAGATCATTCGGGTCGTGCTGCTATTGGCCAGCACGAGTGTTGTCGAACTGAAGATTGACCCCGCAATTGTCATGGCGACCCGTAAGTATGTCGACGACTTAGTAAGTATGCCGTCGGGAGTTGAGCCGAAAACCTATGGTAACGAAAGCGAATATCCGGTTTTTACAGTCGACGCACGTGGCCGCATTGTTCATGCGGGAACGATTAAATCAGTATCTGTTTGGGACGACATTCCAGAGACCAACATCGGCGATATTATTTTCGTGAAAGGTCTCGGCGAGATGTGGTGGACCGACAACGAATTCATCACTGGCTATCGAACCAAAATGTGCGGCATGCCCCCACAAACGCTCGATAGAGCTGCGCGGTCTTGGACTATGCAGTTGCGTGGCGGCACCTTTGATAAGAGCTTAAAAAAATACCAGGGCCTTTATTCGTGGATCCTGGAGAACGATAATATGGTGCCGTCTGCAGAGTATGAGGATGGTGAAGGCTTTTTCTGTGAGCTCGGTGGGAACATCGTGAAAGTGCCGAATTTAGATAACATGTTCTATCGAAATGGCGGCACCGACTTCGACACTGCAAATGCAAGGGCGTTAGGAAGCAAGCAGTTGGAGGCATTCAAAAGTCATTTGCATAACAGCGTTTACGAAGTAGTTACCGACGTTTTTGAACCTGGCTCTATCAACCGTGATTTTGTCCAACAGTACGGCGGTACAAATGACGTAAGAACTTTGAATGCCGGGGGCGCTGAAACCCGTCCAAACAATACAGCTTTTGCGCCCATCATAAATTTATGACCGGATTAAAAGCAGTGTTTTTAGGAGCGGTTTCAGCGGTGCCAGTATTGCCTGTCGGCGTCGAATTCGGGCCGGACCCATTTACTAAGTCGCCGGCTGCGCCACCGGCACCCGTTGTACTGCTTCTGACGCCATGGTTGTGACTTTTAATGCTGTCTGCTTTGTATGTCCCACGCAACCTTGCATTTGCAGTGCCAGGAACTGGGCAGCTCCTAGGGCTGCAAGCAAATATAAGCGAGAATGTTTTTGCTAACTACTTTATCGTCAAAGGCGGCAATTAATGCCGTTACTGATGTTTGAAATTTCTTAATAAAAGCGTAGTCTAATTGGACGACCCCATTCTTATGTTTGATATGTGGGTACTTTTTCATAAAGTCATTAGCAAGTCGCCCGTCGGTATGGACTAGAAAATGACGTACCTCCAGATAAGGGAGAGCTTTCTGAATTTTCGCTTCATCTACATTAAGAGCCAGCTTTTTAGATATTTTTTCGAACAGGTTTAGAGTGCTTTGTTCCGCTTCGAGGGCTTGAAAGACACCGTCAGCGATAACCTTCACCACGGCTTCCCACGTTCCAGCAGCTAGAATCACCTTAGCATCCAGCTTCGTAGAGTGCTCGCCTATTATCCTGCCTGCTGAAAAACCGTTCTCTGCGGCTCTTTTTAGAATGGTCCTGAGGTAGTGTGTGACCTCCTCATAAACATCCTTTATATATGCAGCGTAGAGTGTGCTACGGAGATGGTTAATTAAAAGAACCCGTGTTCCATCTCTGTTTTGCCGCCTAGCAAGGCTTTTATGCTTTTTTACATCAACATGCCGAAGGGCGTGATTCGATCGTTTATCGGTGAGTTCATTAGCTATGATGCCAGTACGAACTACGTCGATCAGATCAAGGTCATCTGCGAAGTAAATCAACTTTTGCTCGAACGCGTGAAAGGCTTTGGTTTTCATCTTGGTCTCCACCTTATAGATTCTGATTGCCCTCGGATACTAGCGTAAGTCTTTCATGTTTGCATTTTTCCAGGCGCTGGCACTGCAAATGCGAGACTGCTCGGTAGTAATCAATTGGACGCCCTTCAGAACTTGATCGGCGGCTTAAGTAATCAG
>TARA_R100000306_G_scaffold125_1_pt1 | contig 32477 bp, 33 predicted proteins | sample TARA_R100000306 | Tara Oceans TARA_R100000306 (sample SAMEA2620824) | marine metagenome | biome: marine biome (ENVO:00000447); feature: mesopelagic zone (ENVO:00000213); material: "saline water (ENVO:00002010), including plankton (ENVO:xxxxxxxx)" | depth 1000 m | reverse complement strand
CCGTGAAAAGTTTGATAAGCTTACCGAAAAAAATCCTGCGCTTGAGAAATTAAGGCGCGAGTTTGATTTAGATGTATAATTATGTTTCTTACGTAATTTGTATTTTTACATTTCAAAAATAATACTTAGCATATGTTAGGCTTACAACTTCCAACAGACCCGAGATGGGTAAATATTGTAGAAAAAAATGTAGAAGAAATCTTAACCGATCACGCTTTTTGTGAACAGAAAGCAGCTTCAACAGCTATTTCTTTTATTGTTACCTACCCTGAATATACAGAACTGGTACAGGAAATGACTGCCTTAGTTAAGGAAGAAATCAGTCATTTTAAATTGGTACACGACCGCATTATCGAACGTGGTTGGACCTTAGGCCGTGACCGAAAAGATTTGTACGTCAATAAATTGATGCAGTTCTTTCCAAAAGGGGGAAGCCGAACTACCAATTTAGTTCATCGATTGCTTTACGCAGCATTAATTGAAGCGAGAAGCTGTGAACGGTTTCGGTTGTTAAGTGAAGAACTGGAAGATAAAGAATTGGCATCATTTTATAAAAGTTTAATGGTAAGCGAAGCCAATCATTATACCATGTTTCTCAGTTTTGCCCGTAAATATGGTGACCGTGCAGAAGTAGATAAAAAATGGAAAGCACTGTTGGCACACGAGGCTGAAATAATGAAAGATTTAAGCAAAAGCGAAACCATACACGGGTAAAGCTTAGTTGCATTTAATAATCAAGTCTATTAAAAAAGAATCTCATATTGTTCCATCATTGGAAACTACTACCCGACTTTCAGATTATGTGGGTGGTATATTTAATGCCATTTCTTCCCGAAAAGGAATGAAAAAAGCCATCGATAAAGGTTGGGTTACAGTTAATGGGGATGTTGCCGGAACAGGAAAGTTTATTTCTGGAGGAGAAACTATCGTTCTTTCCGCCAAAGAAAATACACGTGATAATCCCTTTATTGAGCTACCATTAGAAGTTTGTTTTGAAAACGACCACCTCGCAATTGTCAATAAACCCCCAGGAATTCTTGTTAGTGGAAATAAAAAGAAAACTATTGCCAATGCCTTGTCCTATAACTTGGCTAAAAGCAGTGCCCCTGATGCTTTACTGAGGCCAAAACCCGCCCATCGATTGGATTTCCCAACAAGTGGTTTGTTACTTATTGCAAAAACCCATACAGCAGTAATGGAATTAAATAAGTTATTCGAAAAACGAAAGGTAAAAAAAACATATCATGCTATTAGTTATGGCGAAATACCCGCTTATGGAACTATTGCAACCAATGTAGATTCTAAAGAAGCTTTTACTACGTATAAAGTACTAAAAACAGTCCCTTCAGAGCGATTTGAGTGTTTAAATTTAGTTGAATTGTATCCAAAAACAGGACGGAAACATCAGCTACGGGTACACCTTTCAAGTATTGGTTCTCCTATTTTAGGTGATAAAATTTATAGTAAAGAAGGGCTATTGTTAAAAGGAAAAGGATTGTTTCTGCACGCCTCAACGTTAGAATTTACAAACCCTATTACAGATGAACTCATTTCAGTGACTTCAGTACTTCCGAAGAAATTCAGAAAAATTTTTCCTGAAAATTAATTATTTACTTCCAGTTCTGCAGCCAGTTTTTCGTTGTGAAGACTTTTTATAATTCCGTCTGAAAGCCCAATCTTAGGGACATAGACGTTTTTTGCTCCACTCCATTTCATAGCAGATAAATAAATTCGGGTTGCCGGAACAACCACATCGGCTCTATCGGGGTTCATATTGAGGTCAGTGATTCGTTCTTCATAGGTTAACGACTTAATCATATCGTAATAAGAGCCTAAATAAAAGTAACTTAGGGGTTTACCTATTTTTTTTCCACTGTTTTTGTAAATGTGGTTGATATTTCCACCGGATCCAATTAATGATACTTTTTTATACGGTTTAGTTACAGATTTTATCCAGCTCTCAACTTCTTCCCAGATATTCTCTTTTATCATATTATTGATAATCCGTACCGTACCCAACTTAAACGATTTTGAATTGACCGTTTTTCCGTCACTAAAAAGGGTAAACTCGGTACTTCCACCACCAACATCAACATATAGGAATGTTTTTTCAGTCTGAATTAATTCTTTTAAATCGGTTGTGGCGATGATTGCCGCTTCGTCATTTCCGTCTATTATATTGATATTGATACCCGTTTCTTCTTTTAGCCTCTTAGCCACTTCGACACCATTATTAGCCTCGCGCATTGCTGAAGTAGCACAAGCCCTAAGGCGGGTTACTTCGTGGTTTTTCATCAATAAATCAAAAGCTTTCATAGCGTCAAGCATACGTAATTGATTTTTTTCTGAAATTTCACCTTCTAAAAAAACATCTGCCCCTAACCTTATGGGAACCCGAACCAAAGAGCGTTTCTTATAAATAGGGTCTTTGTCCTTCTGTTCGATAACCAAAGCGATTAATAGTCTAATTGCATTAGAGCCAATGTCTATCGCGGCATATTTTTTTATTGTAAGCAAACTATTTGTCTAATTTTTGTTGGTAATATTCGTATAATTTAAATTGTGAGCGGAATGGTTCTTCGTTGTTTTTACGATAGCGGTTCAATGCTTTTCCTGAAATAACCCTGGCTTTTACATTGTCTTTCCAAGAGATTTCAAAGGTATCGATTAGTTCGTTTTTAATTTCTTCATCATAAATGGGACACGAGATTTCAACCCGATTATCAAGGTTACGCCCCATAAAATCTGCAGAAGAAATATATATCTTAGTTTCCCCACCATTTTCAAAAATAAATAAACGCGGATGTTCTAAAAATTTATCTACAATACTAATTACTTCAATATTTTCACTCATTCCTTTTATACCAGGCATTAAGCAACAAATTCCTCTAATTATCAATTTTATTTTAACTCCTGCCCTGCTTGCTTGGTATAGTTTATCTATCATTTTAAAATCGGACAAACTATTCATTTTCAGCCTAATGCCGCTTGGTTTACCTTTCTTTTTGTTTTTTATTTCGGTATCGATTAATTGATACATTGCATTTCGGGTATAATGAGGCGAAACAATAAGGTGATTGTATTTCTTTATTTTATAATTCACTTCAAAAAAATCGAACACTTTATTTATTTCCTTCCCAATTTTCTGGTTGGAAGTAAACAAAGTATAATCGGTATAAATACGCGCTGTAGATTCGTTAAAATTTCCTGTGCTTACAAAGGCGTAACGTTTTATCTTTCCATTTTCTAAACGCTCAATAACACAAGCTTTACAGTGTACCTTAAGGCCAGAAACTCCAAAAATAAGCCGAACGCCTTCGCTCTGCATCTGCTCTGCATATTCAATGTTGGCCTCTTCATCAAAACGCGCCTGTAGCTCGATCTGTACTGTTACTTTTTTGCCATTTTTTACAGCGTTTATCAAGGAACTGGCAATATGCGAAATTTGTGCAAGCCTATAAATAGTAATTTGTATAGACTTAACATTGGGGTCTAATGCAGCTTCACGTAAAAATTTTACCACGTAAGAAAAGCTTTGGTACGGCGCATATAGCAAGTAATCTTTTTTGGCTATTTTATCGAACAGACTTCCTTGAAGGCTCAATCCTTTTATAGGTAAAGGTTCAATTTTTTTGTATAATAAATCGTTCCTTCCCAAACTTGGAAATTTCATATAATCACGGCGATTGTGGTATCTTCCGCCGGGAATAATACTATCGGTCGTGTCAATCCCCATTTTTTGAAGTAAAAACTGAAGCGTTTCAGCATCGATACTTTTATCGTAAACAAACCGAACTGGGTCACCGCTACTCCGGTTTTTTACACTTTTTGAAATCTTTTCAATGAAACTTCGGCTTAAATCACTGTCTATATCCAATTCGGCATCTCGGGTTATTTTAATCATATGTGCCGAAATACTTTCATATTTAAAAATACTGAAGATATTATTTAAACAATACCGTATTAAATCGTCCAGAATAATAATATACTGCTTATCCCCTTTTTGTGGAAGTACAATAAACCTATCTATTACTTTAGGAATTTCAATCAATGCAAAATTACTTCTAGACTGAAACGTGTCATCATCCTTTTTCATCACCATTCGCACGGCAAGATAGGCTGCGCTGTCTTTTAAAGATGGAAACTCCTCAAGTTCGCCAATCATAATAGTTACTAAAGCCGGACTTACTTTACGAATAAAATAATCTAAAATAAACTCACTTTGGGCTTTGGTTACTTCGGTTTCATTGATAATGTAAATATTCTCCTTGTGAAGCTCACTACGTATTTTTTTAAGAATACGTAGGCTATGTGCCTGTTGCTCAATAACAATTTGTGTAATTTCTTCTAACAATTCGGATGCTGAAATCCCACCTAAAAAGCTTCTTCCACCTTTACCTGCTTCAACAATACGACGAACGGTAGCGTATCGAACCTTAAAAAATTCATCTAAATTATTCGAAAAAATCCCCAAAAAACGAAGTCGTTCTATTAATGGCACCGAAGGGTCTTCCGCTTCTTGTAAGACACGGGCATTGAATTGCAACCAGCTTAATTCACGATTGCGGTATTCATTTTTAGTATTTAAATTCTCTATTTTTTCGGTCATTATTTTAAATGTCTGGGAAAAACCATTTTTTGTGTAGTACCTGTTGAAACGTCTTTCCAGTCATCTTCATCAAATTCAATCATCACAAAACCACTGGTTGGCAAATTTTCAATTTTTTCGCTGCCCATCATATTTACCGTTGAAGTAAACGCATGATTATGGCCAACAATCATTACTTTATCTAAGGAGTTGTCCAGACTTTTAATTACCTGCATCACCTGCTGACCGCTAAAATCGTACAAATCGTGAGTTAATTCATAATTATCGTCACTTATACTTAAAGCATTTTTAAAATATTCGGCTGTGGTTCGTGCACGGTTTGCATCGCTGGTCAGTATTTTTTGAGGAGGTTCTATTTCATTTTTAACTTTTTCTGAAACTAATGTTGCATCATTATGACCGCGTTTTTTTAAAGGGCGCATATGATCATCTACTTCATATTTCCAAGATGATTTTGCATGTCTAACCAAGTAAAGTGTTTTCATTGTTTTGAAATTTTAAACGGTTTTAAATTACGGTTGTAAGCGTTTTATTTTCCAATCTATTCCTTCTAAAGTATATTGAATACGATCGTGAAGTCTATTGGGTCTACCTTGCCAAAATTCAATTTCTACAGGTTTTACCAAGTAACCGCCCCAATCTTTTGGTTTTGGGACTTCCTTGTTTTTATATTTTTTCTCTAGTTCAGCTAGCTTTTTTTCCATTAAGCCCCTACTTTCTATTTCGCTACTTTGATTGGAAACCAAAGCTCCTAACTGACTTCCTTTGGGTCTGGAATGAAAATAATTAGTAGAGTCTTCTTCTGAAGTTTTTTCAGCAATCCCCTTAATAATCACTTGCCGTTCCATATTGGGCCAAAAAAAAGATAAACTGACTTTGTTGTGATGTTCTATGGAATTTCCTTTTTCACTATTGTAATTAGAGTAAAAATAAAATCCGTTCTCATTATACTTTTTTAATAAGACAACACGACCTCTAGGGAAGTCATCTTTACCAAGTGTTGAAACGGTCATCGCATTTACTTCGTCTACTCCGCCAGAATTTTTTACCTCAAAAAACCATTTTTGAAACTGTTGCATTGGGTTTTCGTCAACATTCTCCTTAACCAGCTCAGCTTTTTCGTAAGATTTTCTGTAAGTATGTAGGTTTGTTCCCATAAGTACATCTTTACTGCAAGTTACGGGTTTTGACAGTGTATTTAAAATAGAAAGTTTTAAATGTGTATTAAATTTTAACGCTTAAGCACTTAAATATCGAATTCTTTGCCATCTTCGGCCAACTCAACGTTAAAGAAAACTTCTTCAGCTTCTTTTTTAAAGAAGGAAAGATCACCGTACCGGCCAGAGTAGTGTCCTAAGATCAATGTTCCCACTTCAGCCTTTTTGGCAATAACAGCCGCTTCTTTTGCCGTGCTATGCTTAGTTTTATCGCACAAATGATGATGAGATTCTAGAAAAGTAGCCTCATGATATAATACTGAAATATTTTTTATCTGTGGAACTATTTTAGGATAAAATGCCGTATCGCTACAGAACGCATACGATTTTGAAGGCTCTGGCTCTAAAGTGACTTTTTTGTTTTCAATTAAATCCCCATCTTCGTTTTTTACATCAAATCCTTGTTTCAGTTTCTGAAAATAGGTATGGTGGATACTTGCTTTTTGAGCAGCCTTAAAATCTAATTTTCTTTCCTTAATCTTTTCCTGAAATAAAAAGCCATTTGTATAAACCCTATGGTCCAACGGAATAGTGGTAACGGTTACTTTATCGTCTTCAAAAATTAAAGTAGGCTCTTTGCTGTCCAATTCGTGAAAAAACAAGGAATAATTTGTCCACGATTTCCCCAATTTTAATTGAAGTAGAATTGCCTCTTTTATTCCTTTTGGACCATACACATGCAAATCGGCTTCTCGTCCCAATAGCAAAAATGTAGAAATTAGCCCTATTAAGCCATAAAAATGATCACCGTGTAAATGTGAAATAAAAATGTGCTTGATACGTGAAAATTTTACTTTATAGCGACGTAATTGTACTTGGGTGCCTTCTCCACAATCTATTAAAAACAAATGCCCCTGAACTTCTAACACCTGCGCAGTAGGGTGTGCATTTATATGTGGTGTTGCAGAGTGACAGCCAAGGATGGTCAATTTCATAAAGTAGAATTTAGCAGGTTGATTTTCAGGAGAAAAAGTAAATTTAGAAACCTAAATCCCGTTCTATTTCTTCCATTTCAATGATGTCTTCCGCTTCACGTAAAGTAGGTACCACGGTCATTTCCATGGGTATTACATCTGGATTGATTGCGTTGTTTACAAACACAAAAGAATGTTTGGTTTTGCGGTGAATGTTTGAAACTTTGAGGAATTCGAGTAATTCTTCTAGCTGTAACGAATCATATTTCAATAAATCTACAACTACATTTTGACCCTTAAACTTTTTCGGAATTTGATATTCCAAAAATGAAGCAAAATCTGAAATATCATCTTGCTCATCTGCTAATATCACATAGTTATCGTGATTCGTAATTTTCATCTGTATAAATATTTAATAAGTAGGAAGATGGAATGCCCTGACAAACATCTTCAATTTGTTTACAATTTGATAAAGGGCATTTCATCTTATTGAATTTTTGAAGCTAGTAGATATAATACTGCCATACGCACAGCTACCCCGTTTTGTACTTGATTTAAAATAATTGCCTGTTTGCTATCGGCAACATCGCTGGTTATTTCTACCCCACGGTTTATGGGGCCTGGGTGCATTACTACAATTTCCTTGTCTAAGGAATCTAATAGTTTTTTATTTACTCCAAATTGTTGTGTGTATTCCCGAGTGGTAGGAAAATAACTAATATCCATCCGTTCGTTTTGAACCCGTAGCATATTGGCAACATCGCACCATTCCAACGCTTTACGAAGGTTGGTTTCTACTTCTACATTTAATTGTTCTATAAATTTAGGAATAAGTGTTTTAGGGCCACAAACTTTAACCGTTGCCCCCAGCTTTTGAAGCGCAAAAATATTACTTAGTGCGACTCTGGAATGAAGAATATCCCCAACAATTACTACTTTTTTACCAGCTACATCACCTAATTTTTCCCGAATGGAATAACAATCCAATAACGCTTGTGTAGGGTGTTCGTGAGCACCATCACCAGCATTTACAATACTTGCTTTTATATTTTTTGAAAGAAATATTCCTGCACCGGGATTTGGGTGCCGCATCACCACCATATCTACTTTCATAGATAGAATGTTGTTTACAGTATCAATCAAGGTTTCCCCTTTTTTTACAGAAGAGGAAGCAGCAGAAAAATTGATGACGTCTGCAGAGAGTCGTTTTTCGGCTAACTCAAAAGAAAGGCGAGTTCTTGTACTGTTTTCAAAAAAGAGGTTGGCAATAGTAATGTCGCGAAGTGAGGGAACTTTTTTAATGGGACGGTTAATCACTTCTTTAAAATGATCTGCCGTTTCAAAGATAAGGTTAATGTCATCTTCGGTTATGTATTTTATTCCCAATAAGTGGTTTACACTTAGTTCGCTCATAATTTTTTATTCTGAAACTTTAATTACTAACTAAATACACTACATCTTCGCCTTCGTTTTCTTTCCAGCATACCTTTACTTTTTCATTATTGATAGCATCAACTTGTCGACCTCTGTAATCTGGCTGAATAGGTAAATGTCTGCTAAAACGTCTGTCGATAAGGGTTAAGAGCTCTATCTCTAATGGACGGCCAAACGATTGCATTGCTGTTAAGGCAGAGCGAATACTTCTACCTGTATATAAAACGTCATCAATAAACACAACCTTTTTATCTTCAACTACAAAATTAATATTGGTTTTATTGGCTTCCAGCGGTTTTCCGCTTCGTCTAAAATCATCTCGATAAAAAGTTATATCTAAATACCCTAGTTGAATATTTTTGATTTTATACTCATCTTCTAACAAGGCTTTTAAACGTTCTGCTAAAAACACACCTCGCGGTTGTATTCCTATTAAAACGGTACCTGTAAAAGTATCGTGATTTTCAATTAATTGGCAAGCCAAGCGATGAAGCGCAATGTTGATTTCGGTTGCGTTTAGTAACACTTTTTGGCTCATAGAGTAGTCTAGCTAAGATTCAAAATACAAAAGTACTATTTTTTTGATGAAATAATACGATTAGGGATGATTCAGTTTGGGTGTTTTCTTCTTTAATAGTTTTAGAAGAATAAATCTATCTTTCAAACTAAAAAGTATTTTGTACTTTTAATGGTAACAACCAAAAAATAAAATTATGACAACTACAACCAAACCCAATACTGCTTTTTGGATCATTGCAGTTTTAGCGCTACTATGGAACGTAATGGGTGTTATTCAATTTGTTGTTTCTACCTTTATGCTAGAGATGGTAACTGAAGGAGCTTCTTCAGAAGAAATGGAATTGTACACAAGTATGCCTGCTTGGTATACGGCAGCTTTTGGTATTGCCACCATTGCAGGCTTGTTAGCTTGTATAACAATGCTTATGCGCAAGAAAATTACTATTAGCCTATTTGGGCTTTCACTAATTGCTGTTTTAATTGCGCAAGGCTATTGGATTTTTGCTACAGATGTTATGGACATCATTGGGCCAACAGCGATTATTATGCCTTTAGTAGTAATTGCTATTTGTATTTTTCAGTATTTTTATAGTAAAGGCGCCAAACAAAGAGGATGGCTCAATTAATTTAAAGCCACTTTTTTCTTTTGAAATACCAAAGCAACCCAAAGAACACAAGGATCATTGCGCCCCATAAGTAATAATATCCATACCGCAAATGAAGTTCGGGCATATGCTCGAAATTCATTCCGTAAATACCAGCCATAAATGTCAATGGTATGAAAATAGAAGCCATAATAGTCAATACCTTCATTACTTCGTTCATTTTGTTGCTTATGGTGGTCATGTACATATCCATCAAGCCCCAGATCATTTCACGATAAATATCCACACTTTCTGAAACCTGAATAATATGATCGTACAAATCTCGAATATAGTTTTGGGTGCGGTCTTCAATTAGAGCGGTATCGGTTTTTTCAAGTCTGTTTATCACCTCTCTAAGTGGCACTACCGCTCGCCGAATACGTAATATTTCTTTCTTTAAAACTTGAATATCTTGAGTAATATCTTCTTCAACTTTATCTTCAAATAACTGATCTTCTATATATTCTATTTTGGCACTCAAGGTTTCAATTACACTAAAATAATTATCAACTACAGCATCTAATAAAGCAAACATAAGGTAATCAGCTCCTTTACTACGTACACGGCCTTTTGCGTTTTCAATTCTATCTCGAAGACCATCCCAAACGTCGCCATCTGCTTCTTGAAAGGTAGTTACATAATCCTTACCTACCACCATACTCACGTGCTCGTTAAAAAACTCTCCTTCGTCTGAGTAATGTAACATTTTGAAAACAATAAAGAGGTATTCCTCATACTCATCCATTTTAGGACGTTGATTGGTCGTTACAATATCCTCTTGAATTAATGGATGCAAATTATAATACTCGCCTAAACGTTCAATTTCTTTTGTGTTGTTGAGGCCGTTAATATTAATCCACGTAATATGTTCGCTGGTTTCAAACCCAAAAGCATCTTCAATATTACCAGAATCTTCTCGATTATAATGATCTTTTGAGTAGTCTATAATTTCGACCTTAGTAGCTATATTTTCCTTTTTACCAGTATAAGTTACAGTTCCAGGAGCTTCGTTATGAATTATTGGCCTTTTAATGACAGGCACTTTTAGTCTTCGTTTCTTTTTTCTAGCAGTCATATTAGTACAATTGAAATTTAAAGGTAGGAAAACTAAACAATTTTTATACTTTTAAATTCCAATGTTATCATATTAATCAGTTGCCTATATGCTCAAAAAGCCATTTCCGTTTGATCCCCTTCTTAAGCATCACATCCTTATTGCATTAGGATTGGCTATTTGGATTTTTCTTTTTTTAGCGCTTACCGAACCTCTCGATACAAACGAACTTGGAGCGATGGAAAAACTACTGTATCTCCCGCTTTATGGACTTGCAGGTGCTATAGCGTATTTATTGATTTTACCGTTACAAACGTTTTTGTACAAAACGAATAATAAAATATGGATGCTATGGAGTGAACTAGTATTCTTTTCACTAATGTTTTTATTTGGGCTGTTACTCTCTAGAACCATTTACTTATATATAGTAGTTCCGGGAGAACAAAACCCTTATAGTCTCTACTATTTTTTCACTGCTATTTACATTCCCGCTATTATTACCATTCTCCCTATTTTAGCCATTGGTCGCTGGGCGTTTGGGCGCTATGTTGAAAAGAAGCTTGAAGACCAAAAAATTGAAATTGAAGGGGAAGGGACTTACGAAGGATTACGACTGCAATTAAATGACCTTATAAGTATAAAATCTGACGATAATTATATTGAAGTTTCTTTTCTGAATAATGGCTCCCTCAAAAAACAACTCATCCGAAATAAACTCTCCAGCATTGAAACTGCCATTCCAGAATTAATGAGAACGCATAGATCGCATCTTATAAATCCAGAACATTTTCAACAATTTAAAATGATATCGGGAAAATTAAACCTCATACTTTCTTCTGAAAATATTGTGCCTGTTTCAAAAACATATGCGGCAATTGTTAAAGAAAATTTAGGAAATAGAGATTGATTTTTTCGTTTTCTGAATAAAAAACACTCTATTACATAGAAAATGTACAGATACCCTTACACGATTCTTCTAATCTTCACCACAAGGAAGCGTCATTTCACCCCAAAGCACCGTATATAATAGTGTTACGTGTTTTCTAATCATATGTTTGTGTCATCAAATAATTAGAATATAAACATAAAAAATTTAGAAATTATGAAACATGTATCCTTCAAAATTCTTGCTTTAGTCATTATAACAACTTGTTCATCTTGTAAGGTAGGTCGCTTTGCATATTATAATTATGCCAATATTACTGATTACAAAATTTTTCCAAGTAGGACTATTGAAAAGCCTGAACAACCTTTCATTTTTCAGAAAACTAAAAAACCCTTAATTCAGGATTCACTTACAATTACTTCCGAAGGGAAAAAAACAAAAATAACGTTTGAGGATTATTTAATTTCAAACAAAACGGTAGCCTACTTAGTGATACAAAATGACAGTATTTTATATGAAAATTATTTTAATAATTATGAAGAGAGTTCAATTGTAAATTCGTTCTCTATGGCGAAAAGTATCTTATCAATTTTAGTTGGAATTGCTATAGACGAAGGTAAAATAAAGTCTATACAAGAACCTGTCACAAACTATTTAACCAATATAAAAGATGAAAAATTTAAAGGTGTAACCATAGAACATTTATTAAATATGACCTCGGGTATAGCGTTTAATGAAAGTTACACCAATCCTTTTGGCGATGCAGCCACCTTCTATTATGGCACCGATTTAACAAAAGCAGTTAATAAGTTGAAAGTCGAGCAGGAACCAGGAACACGTTTTAAATACAGTAGCGGCGATAGCCAAGTGTTAGGGATGGTCTTACAGGCTGCTTTAAAAGAAGAGACCCTTTCGGATTATCTAGAGACAAAAATATGGAAACCCTTAGGAATGGAATATAATGCTACCTGGAGTTTAGATCGTAAAAAAAACGGTGTTGAAAAAACCTTTTGCTGTGTAAATGCAAGAGCTAGGGATTTTGCTAAAATTGGTAGGTTGTATCTTGAAAATGGTAATTGGAACGGTAAGCAAATTGTTTCAAAAGAATGGGTGGAAAATTCTACTAAAGTAGACTCTACAGGTGCAAATGTAGGTCGTTACCAACACCAATGGTGGATTAATCAAAAAGACAACTCATATGAAGCAGAAGGCATCTTAGGGCAACATATTTATGTTAACCCTGAGAAGAATGTGATTATCGTTCGTTTAGGCGAAAAGGTAGGGAAGACCGGAAGTTGGACGCAAGTTGCACAAGGTATTGCAGCAAAGCTTTAAATAAAAAAAGAAGGTAGAAGTTAAAAACTAAACTTCTACCTTCTTTTCAAATTATTTGCCCTAACTAATGCCGAGCGCGTAACACATTTTCAATATCGCTTATATGAAATCCCTTTGCTTGTAATAAAATTATATAATGAAAGAGAAGGTCAGCACTTTCATTTAAAAACAGATCATCATTGGTATCTTTTGCCTCAATTACTACTTCAACAGCCTCTTCCCCTACTTTCTGAACTATTTTGTTCATTCCCGCTCTAAAAAGAGATGAAACATATGAATTTTCATCTTCGGAATTATTTTTTCGTTCTTCAATCACTTCTTCCAATTTTGAAAGAAACCCGAAACTAGAGTTGTTTTTTTCGTTCCAACATGTATCTGAGCCTTTGTGGCAAGTTGGCCCTTCTGGTTGTACTTTAATAAGCAGAGCGTCATTATCACAATCAACTTTTATGGAAACTAGGTTTAAAAAATTACCACTCTCCTCTCCTTTGGTCCACAGTCTATTTTTACTTCGGCTAAAAAAGGTTACTTTTTTAGTTTGATTGGTTTTTAAAAACGCCTCTTCGTTCATGTAGCCTAGCATCAACACATTTTTAGTGATTGCATCTTGTATAATTGCCGGAACCAAACCGTTTTCGTATTTCGTATAATCTATTTGCATAACCTTATATTCTAACAGGAATTCCCTGTGTTTGTAATTCTTTTTTTAATTCTGAAATCTCTATTTCCTTAAAGTGAAAAACACTGGCAGCCAAAGCAGCATCAGCTTTTCCTAATTTAAAAGTATCTGTAAAATGATTTATAGTACCCGCTCCACCTGAAGCAATTATTGGAATATTGAGTGTTTCTGAAAGTTTTTTCAAAGCTTCATTAGCAAAACCGTCTTTGGTACCGTCATTATCCATTGAAGTGAAGAGAATTTCTCCAGCACCTCTTTTTTCAACCTCCAAAGCACAATCAAATAAATTTAACGTTGTAGGTTGCTTCCCTCCTACTAAATGTACAACCCACTCACCATCTATCTGTTTCGCATCGATTGCTACCACAATACATTGCGAACCAAATTTAGCAGCTAAATCGTTTATTAATTGTGGATTTTTAACTGCAGAAGAGTTTATTGAAACCTTATCAGCTCCATTTTTCAATAAAATAGCAACATCTTCCACACTCGATATTCCACCGCCAACGGTAAACGGAATGTTTATAGCTTCAGCAATTTGTAAAACCATGTTTGCAAGGGTTTTACGGCGTTCTTCAGTAGCTGAAATATCTAGAAAAACCAACTCATCGGCTCCCGTTTCAGAATATAATTTAGCTAATTCTACTGGGTCTCCAGCATCTCGAAGGTTTACAAAATTTACACCTTTTACGGTGCGACCATTTTTTATATCCAAACAAGGGATTATTCGTTTAGTTAGCATCTAGAATATATTTTTCAAGTTGTTTTAAAGATATTCTGTTTTCATAAATAGCTTTCCCTAAAATAGTTCCTTCACAACCTATTTCAGTAAGTTTGGGAAGGTCATCGAAGGTAGCAACACCTCCTGAAGCAATTAGTTTTAAATTCTCAGTTTCAGCTAAAATTTGTTTGTACAATTCAAACGAAGGACCTTCTAACATCCCATCTTTACTAATGTCTGTACAAATTACGTATTCCACTCCATCATCTTGATATTTTTGAATAAAAGGAATGACAAACTCATCACTTTCTTCTAACCAGCCACTTACAGCAACTTTTTCATCTTTTGCATCAGCACCTAAAATAATTTTGTCGCTACCATATTTTTGTAACCAGTTTTTAAAAACATCTGGGTTTTTAACTGCAATACTTCCACCAGTTATTTGATTGGCGCCACTATTAAAGGCTATTTCTAGATCTTTATCACTTTTTAAACCACCTCCAAAATCTATTTGTAGATTGGTTTTAGAAGCTATTTCTTCTAAAATTTTGTGGTTAACAATATGGCTACTTTTTGCCCCATCTAAATCTACTAAATGTAGATATTGTATACCGTGGGCTTCAAACTGTTTGGCAACTTCAAGCGGATTTTCGTTGTATATTTTTTTTGTGTTGTAGTCACCTTTTGAGAGCCGTACACATTTACCTTCAATAATATCTATAGCAGGTATAATTCTCATAGTTAAATCGTTAAAAAGTTTTTTAATATTTTTTCTCCAGCAGCGCTACTTTTTTCTGGGTGAAACTGAACGCCATAGAAGTTATCTTTTTGCAATGCAGAAGAATAATCCCCGTCATAGTCAGTCATTGCAACAGTTTCATCGCAAATTGGGGCATAGTAGCTATGCACCAAATACATAAACTCGTTTTCTGAAATACCTTTAAATAAATCAGACTTTAAGTTTGAAATGGTATTCCAGCCCATTTGAGGTACTTTCAATGTATTTGAAAATCGTTTTACGTCAACGTCAAAAACACCTAAACCTTTCGTGTTTCCTTCTTCCGAAGAATTACAAAGCAACTGCATGCCCAAACAAATACCTAAAACGGGTTGTTTTAAAGTAGGTATGAGCTTGTCTAAGCTTGTTTCTTTTAGCATTTTCATCGCACTGTCGGCATGACCTACACCCGGAAAAATCACTTTATCGGCAGTTTTAATTTCTTCTTCATCACTACTTAAAACAGCATTAAACCCTAACCTTTCAATAGCAAACTGAAGGCTTTTAATATTTCCGGCACCATAATCTATAATAACTATATTCATTACAATACGCCTTTTGTAGATGGTAAAATCATCTTGTCTGTATCTCGCTTTACTGCAACTTTTATCGCTTTAGCAAAAGCCTTAAAAATCGCTTCTATTTTGTGGTGCTCGTTGGTTCCTTCTGCTTTAATATTAAGGTTAACCTTAGCTCCATCTGTAAAACTTTTAAAGAAATGGTAGAACATTTCGGTAGGCATTTTACCAATCATTTCACGTTTAAAATCTGCTTCCCAAACCAGCCAATTTCTACCACCAAAGTCAATCGCTACCTGTGCTAAGCAATCGTCCATTGGTAAGCAAAATCCGTAACGCTCTATCCCTAATTTATTACCCAATGCTTTTGAAAAAACTTCCCCTAATGCAATAGCCGTATCTTCTATCGTGTGATGTTCATCTACTTCTAGATCGCCTGTTACTTTTACAGAAAGGTCCATTTGACCGTGCCTCGCTATTTGATCTAACATATGATCGAAAAAGGCAATTCCGGTGTCCATATCACCTTTCCCGGTTCCATCAAGGTTTAATTGTATGGATATATCTGTTTCGTTTGTTTTTCTTTCAATTTCAGCCGTTCTAGTGTCTAATTTTAAAAACTCGTAAATAGCTTTCCAGTCATTGGTTTCTAATGCTATAACCGAGTTTAACTCCTCTTTTTGAACCGTGATTTCATTTGTTCCTAATTGCGTGTCGTCATTAATAAAAATGGCCTTTGAACCTAGGTTTTTAGCTAATTCTACATCGGTTAAACGGTCTCCAATTACAAATGAATTTTCCAAATCGTATTCTTCTGAAAAGTACTTTTTTAACAATGCTGTACCTGGTTTTCGGGTAGGCGCGTTTTCGTGCGGAAAGGTTCTGTCTAGAAAAACTTCATTAAAAACAACTCCTTCATTCTCAAAAGCTTTCATAATAAAATTATGAACTGGCCAAAACGTTTCTTCTGGAAATGAGTCCGTGCCTAAACCGTCCTGATTGGTTATCATAACGAGCTCAAAGTCTAGCTCTTTGGCTATTTTAGCCATATATGTAAAAACCTTTGGATAAAATACCATCTTATCAAAGGCATCAATTTGCTCGTCGACGGTTTCTTTAATTAGAGTTCCGTCCCTATCTATAAACAATACGTTCTTTTTCATTATTGAAGTTTTTTTAAGGTGGTAATTAAAAGCTCATTTTCTTTTGGCGTTCCTACTGTAAAACGCAAAGTATTTTCACAAAGTGGTTGACTGCTACGATTTCGAACCACAATCCCTTTTTCTACTAATTGATCATACCGTTTTGTAGCGTCATCTACTCGACAAAGAATAAAATTAGCTTCTGAAGGAAATATTTCATTAATAAATTCTACTTTAAGCAAAGCTTTATATAACTCATTCTTTCCCTTTATTAATGAGCTAATTTCATTTTTTATATCTAGTGGATTTTTTAATCGATGTATAGCCTTTTCTTGTGTTAAAGAATTAATGTTATAAGGCGGTTTAATTTTATTTAAAACCGTTATTATTTCTTCGGAAGCGAAGCATATACCTAATCTAATTCCAGCCATTCCATACGCTTTTGACAACGTTTGCGTAACAACCAAATTAGGATAATGAGTCAACTTTTTAGACCAACTTTCAGTTTCTGAAAAGTCGATATATGCTTCATCAATCACAACCAAACCTTTAAAATTGTTTAATAGTTTTTCAACTTGAGTTTCAGAAAAAAGAGTCCCTGTAGGATTATTGGGTGAACAAAGAAAAATCATTTTTGTTTGCTCATCAACTGTTTCTAAAATAGCTGGGATATTGGGTTGAAATGCTTCAGTTAGCAGCACCTCCCTATTTTCAATATTATTAATTCCAGCAAGCACTTTGTACATTCCGTACGTGGGAGGAAGTGTGATTATATTGTCTTTTCCAGGCTCACAAAAAGCTCTAAAGAGTAAATCCAACACTTCATCACTTCCATTGCCTAACAGCATATTTTTTTCTGAAATATCTTTAATTAAACCTATTTCTTTCTTTAAAAGCCGTTGTTGTGGATCCGGATAGCGGTTTACCCCATTCTCAAAAGGGTTTTCATTGGCGTCTAAGAAAACTATAGATTCACTCGTTTCTGTAAACTCATCACGGGCAGAACTGTAAGGCTGTAACTTTGCGACATTGGGCCGAACCAATTTATCTACATTGAATGTGTTTTCCATATTATTGTAAGCTTTTTAAACGGATTGATACTGCATTTTTATGAGCTTCTAATCCTTCTGCTTCGGCCATAATTTCAATTGCAGGACCGATATTCTTAATTCCTTTTTCTGAAATTTTTTGAAACGTCATACTCTTCAAAAAACTATCCAAATTAACACCGCTATACTGTTTTGAATAGCCATTGGTTGGTAAAGTGTGGTTGGTGCCAGAAGCATAGTCACCAGCGCTTTCAGGTGTGTAATTCCCTATAAATATAGATCCAGCATTTTGAATATTTGATACGAAGTATTCTTCATTTTCTGAAATAACAATAAAGTGTTCTGGACCATACTCATTAATCATTTCAAGCGCTTCTTCTTCCGTATCAACTAAAACTAATTTTGAATTTGCAATGGCTTGTGTTGCAATATCTTTTCTAAGTAATTTTTCCAGCTGTGCTTCCACTTCTTTTTCGGTTTCAGCAATAATTTTTTCAGAAGTAGAAACCAAAATTACTTGGCTGTCAGGTCCGTGTTCTGCTTGGCTCAATAAATCTGATGCTACAAAAGAAGCATTGGCAGTATCATCTGCATATACTAATAATTCTGAAGGACCCGCAGGCATATCCATAGCTACATTATATTTGGTTGCTAACTGTTTTGCAACGGTAACATATTGGTTTCCGGGACCAAAAATCTTATAAACTGAAGGAACGGTTTCGGTACCAAAGGTCATCGCCGCAATGGCTTGAATCCCACCAATTTTATAAATTTTCGTAACGCCACAGAGTTTTGCAGTATATAGAATAGCAGGATTAACTTCTCCTTTTTTATCAGGTGGTGTGCAAAGCACAATTTCTTTACAACCAGCAATTGTTGCAGGAACAGCAAGCATTAAAATAGTGGAAAATAGCGGTGCTGAACCCCCAGGAATATACAATCCCACTTTTTGAATGGGTCTTTTTTCTTGCCAGCAGGTAACTCCGTTAGTAGTTTCTACCGTTACACTCTCGGTTTTTTGTGCAGCATGAAAGGTAGTAATGTTCTTTTTTGCCAAAGCTATCGCTTCTTTTAATTCAGAAGTTATAGATTTCTCTGCTTGATTAATTTCTTCTTCAGAAACTAACAAATTATCAAGTGTGGTACCGTCAAAAAGTTCTGTATACTTTAATACTGCCTGATCTCCTTTTGTTTTTACTTCTTTAAAGATGTCATTAACGACAGCTTCAATATCTGCCACTGTCTGCGTAGGTCTTTTAAGTAGTTCAGACCAAGTATTTTTAGCTGGATTAAGTGCTTTTTTCATTATGCAATCATTTTTTCAATAGGACACACTAAAATACCTTCAGCACCTACAGCTTTTAATTCTTCAATTACTTCCCAAAATTCATCTTGATTAACTACTGAATGCATACTGCTCCATCCTTTTTTAGCTAGTGGCAAAATGGTTGGACTTTTCATACCCGGAAGAAGTTTTGAGATTGCCTCAATTTTATCATCCGGGGTATTTAATAAGACATATCGATTATCTCGACCTTTTAAAACCGAGCGAACTCTAAAAAGTAATTTATTTAGAAGCTCGTTAATTTCATCACTAATTTTTGGGGAAACAGCCAATACAGCCTCACTTTTTAAAATGACTTCTACTTCTTTCAAATTGTTTTTAAAAAGTGTGCTACCGCTACTCACAATATCGCAAATACCATCTGCTAAGCCAATGTTGGGAGCTATTTCAACACTTCCATTTATAATATGTAAATCGGCTTTAATTCCTTTGTCAGCCAGATATTTTTTTGTGGTTTCAGGATAAGAAGTAGCAATTTTTTTCCCATCAAGATCTTTAATAGTATCATATTCAAAAAACTTAGAAACGGCTAATGAAACCCGGCATTTAGAAAATCCTAACTTTTCAATTACTTTAATTCCGTTCCCGTTTTCAACCAAAAGATTCTCCCCTATTATTGCACAATCCACAACTCCATCATTTAAATATTGGGGAATGTCACCATTACGTAGGTAGTAAATTTCCAATGGAAAGTTTTTTGCCGGAGCTTTTAACTGGTCCCTGCCATTATCTATGGAAATACCACAATCCTTTAAAATTTTTAAAGACTCTTGGTTAAGCCTTCCTGACTTTTGTACTGCAATTTTTAATAGTTTCATTATTTTAATTTTAGTGCATAAAAAAACCCGCCTGAGAATGCTCAAACGGGTTTTCGATATAGTTTATATAAATTTAATTACAACATACCAATATTACCTCGCAAGAGCGTGGAGAATATATGATGATGTAATGCTATTTGTTTCATAAGTTGAGCACAAAGCTAAGCAAAAATGTTTATATTATTATTAATAAACATATAAATATTAAGTAAAATAAATACAATATTTTGTTAGATTTGTTTTTATAGAAATATAAGAAATAACTTACGTTCTATAAATCAATTTTTTACGTGCTGTGAGAAGTTTTTTAATCGCTTTTGTCATTTTCATTATTTGGGCTTTTTTTGGGCTTTGGCTCTATTCATGGCTTCAGGCTGAAAATGAACCAACGGCTGTTTTAACCGATAAACCTCTTAAAAACACCGACTCAATTCAACTCAATGCGATTGATAGTGCTACGATAATGATTGATAGCATATCACATGTAAAGGACTCTATCCCAATAAACAACAATACTCCTATGATTGTGAAAAATGATGAGGGAGACATTTTGTTTCTATTTGAAGAAGGAATAATTTCATACAAAAACAGTACAGAAATAATTATACCTAATTCCAGCATTGATTTTAAGTACAAAATAAACACCTATTTAATAGAGCATCCAAATAAGGAAGTTCAAATTGTTTCCGTTTACAGTCCAGATGAAAATATGGAATCTCCAAACCTAGGAATACAACGAGGAAATAAAATAAAACAAATTTTAATACAAACTGGAGTTCCTTCAGAAAAAATTGTTGTAAAACCGGTTATTAAAGATGTTGTTTTTAATGAAAATGAGTCGTTTAACAACGTGTTTTCCTTTGCTTTTAAGCCCTTTGATAAAGATCGAATAGAAGAAGTTGAAGTCAACATCCCCGAGTCGGTAACCATATATCCCAAATTTTCTGAAACTGGAATTATCGTAAACAATAATTTACGTAATTTGCTTGAAGATGTAAAATTAGCCTTTGAAAACAACCCTGAAATAACTGTTGAAGTTATCGGGCATACAGATAATGTAGGAAATGCAAATGACAATTACCGTATGGGACTACAATACGCAAGACAAGTACGGTGGTATTTAATTTCAAAAGGAAATTTTGAAAAATCATCAATTAAAGCAAGCTCGAAAGGTGAAACCGAACCGATTGACACTAACAACTCAAAGCGGGGAAGAAATGCCAATCGAAGAATTGAAATAGTTTATAATTATAATGGATAGTATATTTAAATTCATAAACCAATTTCCTTCTCTAGTAGGCATTTTTATTTTAATGTTTAGTTCTTTTCTTATTGGTTATTTTTCCGGTTGGTGGTTACAAAAAAAGAAAAGCAGAAAATTTATAAAAAAACTAAAAGGTGAAGTAAATGCCGCGAAATCACAACAAAAGGTAAACGACATTGAAACAATCTTCACTGAAATAAAACCTAAAATTGTTGAAGTTGTAAAACAAACCCAAAAAGAAATTGTCAACCCGAAAGACGTTTTGGAAAAAGCACGAACTAGCTTCGTTACCTACACAAAAGACAAACCAAAACTGAATTATGAAACAATTGGTTTTGCTCATAGTTTTGAGCGGGACGACCTCACTAAAATTGATGGTATTGGCCCCTATATTGAAGAAAAGCTCAACGAAATAGACATCTTTACCTTTGAGCAAATAAGCAAACTTACACACTCTGATATTCGAGCACTTACCGAAATTATAGACTTTTTTCCCGGGAGAATTGAACGTGATGATTGGGTGGGTCAAGCAAAGTCTTTAATAGCTTACTAAAAAATAGTATATGCACTTAGCAACTCTCGACTGGGTATTAATCCTATCTTTTTTCGCAGTTTTTTTATTTATTGGTTTAGTAGTTGCCAAAAAAGCCGGTAAAAATACACAAGAATTTTTTCTCTCTGGACGTAATATGCCTTGGTGGTTATTGGGAATATCAATGGTGGCAACCACCTTTTCTGCAGACACACCTAACTTGGTAACAGATATTGTGAGACAAAACGGAATTTCCGGTAACTGGGTATGGTGGACGTTTTTAATTACAGGAATGCTTACTGTTTTTGTGTATGCTAAACTTTGGAGACGATCAGAAGTCTTAACCGATCTTGAATTCTATGAACTTAGATATAGTGGAAAAGAGGCGGCATTTCTTCGTGGTTTTAGGGCGTTGTACTTAGGTGTTTTTTTCAATATAATGATTATGGCTTCGGTTTGTTTGGCGGCTATAAAAATTGGAGGGATATTATTTAATTTACAACCCTGGGAATGTGTTTTATATGCATCTATCATTACAGTTACATATAGTTCTATTGGAGGTCTTAGAGGCGTGATTTTAAGTGACTTTTTACAATTTATTGTAGCAATGATTGGCTCCGTCTGGGCAGCTTATTACATTGTTTCTATGCCTGAAATTGGTGGTCTGGATAATTTGTTGGCACATGAAAATGTAGCGAATAAATTACATTTTCTTCCAGATTTTAATGATACTGAATCTTTATTAACCTTATTAATTATACCCATTGCGGTACAATGGTGGAGTGTATGGTACCCAGGAGCTGAACCCGGTGGTGGTGGTTATATTGCACAACGAATGCTTTCGGCAAAAGATGAAAAAAATGCAATAGGTGCTACCCTCCTATTTAATGTAGCTCACTATGCTTTAAGACCGTGGCCTTGGATCATTATCGCTTTGGCTTCTTTGGTTTTATACCCTGAAGTAGCAGATATTGGAAAAGAGTTTCCAAATGCAGTTCTAGGACACGATTTAGGATATCCTGCAATGCTTACAAACTTGCCCGCAGGATTGCTAGGACTAGTGGTTGCTTCTTTAATTGCCGCTTTTATGAGCACTATTTCCACACATTTAAATTGGGGCGCATCATATATATCGTTAGATTTTTATAAACGTTTTGTAAAACCTGATGCCACCGAAAAGCAATTAGTAACGCTAGGAAGAGTTTCTACCGTTGTCTTAATGGCAGTTTCAGCATTATTGGCGCTGGTATTGAGCAGTGCTTTAGAAACATTTCAAATCTTACTTTCTATTGGTGCTGGAACAGGTTTGATTTTCATTTTACGTTGGTTCTGGTGGCGCATCAATGCATATAGTGAAATTACAGGAATGGTTGTTTCGTTTATCGTTGCATTGGTTTTTGAATTTGGAAATTTTGATCTTGAAGGTCACGAAAAACTAGTTTTAAATGTATTGATTACAACAGTGAGTTGGGTAACTGTAACTTTGCTTACCCGACCTACTGATTCTGAAAAATTAGCTTCATTCTATAATAAAGTGACACCTTACGGAAAAGGATGGGATAAGTTTAAACGTATTGCATCTAAAAAGAATATTGGTTTAAAAAGCACACACGATGTTTTTACAATAGACCTTGCTTGCATGCTTTTGGGTATTGTCTTTGTCTATACATCGTTGTTTGCAACGGGCTATGTTATCTACGGAAATATGCTCGGTGCTTCAATTTTAATAATAATTGCAGCTATTTCAGGTTTCTTTGTTTTTAAGCTTTGGAAACGAAAATAACACATAAAAAAAACCGCTCCATTTCTGAAGCGATTTTATACAGTTAAATTTTAATTAATTGCTTATTGATTTCCTAAAATAATAGGCATTCCACTATCGCCAGAACCAATTACGATAACTTTGCTATTATTAGATTCTGAAAGCTTTATTGTAGCTTGAATTCCTTTTTCCTGTAAAATCTTATCCGTTAACGAAGCACTTAAAATACTGTTTGCCGTCGCCTTACCTTCTGCCTCAATACGTTGACGCTCTTTTTCTTTTTGAGCTTTTTCTAAACGGAATTCATACTCTAAAGACTCTTGCTCTTGTCTCAATTTACGCTCAATTGCCACTTTAATGGTTTCCGGTAGCGAAATATCACGTACTAAAATTCGGTTTACCTGAACAAATTGATTTTCAAGTAAATTTTTGGTTTCTTCAAGCATTTCACTTTGTATGGATTCTCGCTTACTAGCATATAACTGCTCTGGCGTATAACGACCTACTACCGCTCGAGTAGCAGAACGTACCGCCGGTTTTATCAACCGGGTAATATAATCCTCTCCTTTTTCTTGATGTAACTTCCCTAAGTTACTATCTTCTGGTTGAAACCATACAGAAGCTTCCAATCGAATATCCAAACCATTTGATGAAAGCACTTTCATTGATTCATCCAACGATTGTTGGCGTACTTCGTATATAAAAACGTCATTCCAAGGTGCTACAATATGAAATCCTTCGCTAAGTGCCGGTTCATCGGTTACAACTCCCCCGCCAAAGCGTTTATAAAGTACTCCAGCTTCCCCGGAAGATATGGTTACAGCAGATTTTGCTATAACAATGATGATGATGATAATACCAATTATTAACGGTATTCCTATTTTGGGTAATCTTTCCATTATATATTATGTTTTTTTGGTTTATATAAGTCCGTTGTATTTTCTAATAAACCACTCAGCACTAAGTGTTAAAACAATAAGCGCGAGCAGGTATTTCCAATCGATCAAAGGTACGGTTTTTAGTTCGCTTTTCTGAATGGATTGGTAAGAATCGTCAGCGATTAAAGCCGTTATCATACGCTCCATTTCTGAAGGAAAATAGGCTATTCCGTTTGTTTTCTGTGCAACCCGTTTCAGCTTAGAAACATCAGCATTCAAAAATTGCTGTTCCACATTAAAATCTAAGATGGTAAAGTTTCCACTGCGAGAAATTGATTCATCAGCAACTGAAACGGTATATTTGTATTCCCCGGCCGGTAAACTATTCAAATCTACTTCATAAAAATTATTCTTCAATAAAAGGGGAAAAACGGTTTGCTTTTCAGTTTCTGTATTTCGCACCGTAATATTCAATGCTGCACGAGAATCGAACACATAATTTTTATCAAAATATTGAGCTGAAACTTTTATCGGGTTATTATTGTAGTAAAAAGTTTCATTATCTACTTCCAAACGGCTTCGGCGTTTATTGGAAGCTAAATATTGCACCATTTTTCCTATAAAACCATCAAACTCTTGAAAGTTTTCGGTCTGTAGATATGATTGAGCACGCCATTTCCAAAAACCCTCCCCATCCCAAATGGCATCGCGTTTTCCGTTCAGCTCCATAGTTGCCAGCATGGGTGTGCCTGTCTCAAAACTATTAATAGATTGGCCTAATAATATTTCGTGAGGAACCGTTACGCTTAAATCACCAAAGGTTGTCTTTAGTGGTGGGAATTCGTTAAAACCAATATCTTCTACCGCAAAAGTGCCATAGTTGTTATTTAACGCTGCAGAAACATCTTCGGTTTGTAAACTCGTTTCTTTTCTAAACTCTTGCTGAATTGAGTTTAAAAAGTTCCAATCGGTATTGGTACCGGTAATTGTTAGGGTATTTTTTTTAAGTTTTTTAATTTCTGAATAAACTTGTGTAAAACTACGATCGGGCTGAAAAAGTACGACTAACTGATAGTCATTTAATATCGAAACCGATTCCGAAGGTTTTTGTATGGTAAGTGTCCTTTGTTCATTAGCCGTAACCGATTTTTTCAATGCTCCCAAATCAGGATGGATAATATCGCTAACAACCAGAACATTGGTTGCCTGGTCAATTACTTCAACCGCAAACTGCTTGTTATTGTTTGTCTTGTTTTTTTCATCATCTAACGGTACAATTTGAGCGGTATATTTTTGCAATCCCACACTCGATGCCGGAAGCGTAAAATTCAATGTTTTGCTATTTGTATCTTCTGAAAATGCTACAGTTTCCCTATAGACAGTTGTTCCGTTTTGAGATATTAAAAATTGTGAAGTAACCGAACCCGTCCCGTTATAAACCAAAATCACTTCCACCGGAAACTTATTTTTTAAAAAAGCATAACGGTTACTATTTAAACGTTCAATTTTAAGATCGGTGTATTTAGTGGAATCACCTAAAACTAAAGGATAAACATCGTTTTTGTAGGTAGCTGAAGTGAATTCATAATCGCTTCCCAAGGTTTGGTTACCATCGGTCACCAGAATAGTGGGTGCAATTTCATTTTTAAATAGGTTATCGGTAGCTTCAAGTGCTTTTGAAATATTGCTGTTTTTTTCAGAAAAAGAAAGAGAATCCAGCTCATTGAAATGATTCCCGAAGGAAAAGAAAGACAGGTCAAACTTCTCATTCAGTTCTTGATTGTTTTTTAAATTTTCAAGTAAAGCCGAAACATTGTCTGATTGCCTTAATTCCATTATGGAAGCTGAATTATCAACTAATACAGGCAATTTTGGTTTTTCAATAGAATACGTTTCAGTTTTAAACTTCGGGTTGATTAGCAACACTAAAAGTGAAAACAACGTGATAAAGCGTAATACTCCAAAGGTCCAACGTAATGATTTGGAATATTTATTTTTATAACCATACATGAACAACGCCAGCGCAAGGGAAATTACGCCGGCGATTATGATATATAGTATGGTTTCGGTCGTCAATTATTAGTTTTTAGAGGTTAGAGGTTAGAAAAAATAAAAATAGCTTCGCAGTCATCTCGACGTTAGGAGAGATCACATCCTGCTGTTTACTCATATGAGATCCCTCGTCGTTCCTCCTTCGGGATGACATCCTACATACAGGTTTCAGGTTTCAAAAAAAATAGATCACTGCCAACTGAATAATGCTTACTGAACACTGATTACGTAAGCATACCACCGTCAACGTTCAATACTTGTCCGGTTATGTATCCAGAAAGGTCACTTGCTAAAAACACACAGGCATTGGCAATATCTTCTGGTGAACCGCCACGCTTTAACGGTATAGCGTCTCGCCAACCCTGCACAGTTTCTTCGTTTAACTTTCCTGTCATTTCGGTTTCAATAAAGCCTGGTGCAATGGCATTACAACGAATATCGCGAGATCCAAGCTCTAAGGCTACAGACTTTGTAAACCCTAAAATACCCGCTTTTGATGCAGCGTAGTTGGTTTGCCCCGCATTCCCCTTCACACCTACTACCGAGCTCATATTAATAATAGAACCTTTGCGTTGTTTCAACATAGTGCGTTGTACCGCTTTGGTCATGTTGAAAACAGATTTTAAGTTCACCTCGATTACTTTATCAAAATCTTCTTCTGAAATACGCATTAGAAGGTTGTCCTTTGTAATACCTGCGTTATTTATTAGTATATCAATACTACCAAATTCTTTTAACACTTCAGCCGCCAGTTCTTGTGACTCATCAAAATTGGCTGCGTTGCTTTGATAAGCTTTTACTTTTACTCCTTCCTTGGAAAGATCGGAAGCAATGGCTTCGGCAGATTCTTTAGATGAATTATATGTAAATGCTACATTGGCACCGTGTTTTACAAAGGTTTCCACGATTCCTTTTCCTATTCCGCGGCTACCTCCTGTTATAATTGCTGTTTTCCCTTCTAATAATTTCATAGCTATTTGTTCTATTAATTTTGGTTGGTTCTCTTTTCAGAATAACGTAAGATACCAATTATCTTACATTAGATATCAAATATAAAAAAAGCCCTGCTAAAAAAACAGGACTTTAATATTTATATAGATAGTTGTTTACCCTAAAACTTCGGCAACTTTTTTACCAATTTCTGCAGGTGAATCTACTACGTGAATTCCACATTCACTTAAAATTTTCTTTTTAGCTTGAGCGGTGTCATCGCTTCCGCCCACAATGGCTCCAGCGTGTCCCATAGTACGGCCAGCAGGTGCTGTTTCACCAGCGATAAAACCAATAATTGGTTTTTTGCTTCCGCTTTCTTTGTACCATTTTGCAGCATCGGCTTCTAATTGTCCACCAATTTCACCAATCATCACTACAGCTTCAGTTTCTTCATCATTAATCAACAACTCTACAGCTTCTTTTGTGGTAGTCCCGATAATTGGGTCACCACCAATACCAATAGCGGTTGTGATTCCTAATCCTTGTTTTACAACTTGATCAGCAGCTTCGTATGTTAATGTTCCAGATTTTGAAACCACTCCAATTTTCCCTTTTTTGAAAACAAATCCAGGCATAATACCTACTTTAGCTTCACCAGGTGTAATAACTCCAGGACAGTTAGGGCCTACCAAGCGGCAGTCTCTATCTTTTATGTAATCGGCAACTTTAATCATGTCACCGACTGGAATTCCTTCAGTAATAGTAATAATTACTTTAATACCAGCGTTTGCGGCTTCCATAATAGCATCGGCAGCAAATGCGGGTGGCACAAAAATAATACTTACATCTGCTCCTGTATCTTTAACAGCATCTGCAACAGTATTGAAAACTGGCTTATCAAGGTGTTTTTGACCACCTTTACCTGGTGTTACACCACCAACTACATTAGTACCGTATTCAATCATTTGACCTGCGTGAAAAGTACCTTCACTTCCGGTGAAACCTTGTACGATGATTTTTGAATCTTTATTTACTAAAACGCTCATTCTCTTTCAGAATTTTTTATTGTTTTATAATGAAATGTATGTTGCTCTATTTTATATAGCTTAATAAAGCAATGCAAAGGTACTATTTTGAAATAGCTTTTAAAAGAATTTATACTTTAACCTTATGATATGATTTATCAGTATCATCATGATCGGTTACTGGCTGACTTATTTGGTGACCACGGTATATTTTTTCGTCTTTCACTTCCCAAATAGCCATGAAATGAGCGATTCCTAATTCTTCATCTGGGTTTTCGATGGTTTTGATGTAATATTTATACCGAACAGTTACATACTTTTCATCTTCCAGTAAATGACTTACCTCTACCCTGAGGTCGTCATAGGTTCGACGCATTTCAGCAAAATAGTCTACCAGATCTCCATGATTCATAATTGTTAAACCATTGGTACTATTCCATATAAGCTCTAGATCTGGATGAAAAAATTTTTCTAAAACCGAACTATCATTTAATACATCTGAAAGGTAGAATCCTCTCACTATTTCCTTTGCACTTTTACTCATTTTATTCTATCTAATTTATCGATTATATCAGGTATCAAGCGAATAGACGCTAATTCCTTATATTTTTTTCTGAATTCATCTGCTGGTGTTCCAAAATAGGATTTATGCCCAGGAAGCGATTTGCTCACACCACTTTGTGCCGAAATTACTGCTTTTTCGCCAATGGTTACACCACTTGTAATGCCAACTTGGCCCCAAATGGTCACAAAGTCTTCAATAAACACACAACCAGCAATCCCTACTTGCGAGGCAATTAAACAACGACTGCCAATTACGGTATCGTGACCTACGTGAACTTGATTATCCAACTTTGTTCCTTCACCAATCGTTGTGGATGCCGTTACTCCACTATCAATGGTGCATTGTGCGCCTATATCGACATTATCTTTAATAACGACATTTCCACCGCTTAAGAGTTTGTCAAATTTTTCAAGACGGTTTTTATAATAAAATGCATCGGCGCCTAAAACAGTGCCAGAATGAATGGTGACATTATTTCCAATTTTTGTGTTATCGTAAATGGAGACATTTGGGTGAATAATACAATCATCACCTATTTCTACATTATTACCAATAAACACATTGGGCTGAATAATGGTATGGTTTCCAATTGTTGCGGATTCTGCTATGACTGCTGAAGCTGCCACAAAAGGGTTAAAGTGTTTAATTAATTTGTTAAAGTCACGAAAAGGGTCGTCACTTATTAATAACGCCTTTCCTGGAGGGCAATCCACTTCTTTATTGATTAAAACTATAGTAGCAAGGGATTGCAGTGCTTTATCGTAGTACTTGGGGTGGTCTACAAAAACAATATCACCGGGCTGTACTACGTGAATTTCATTCAGCCCCAATACCGGAAAAGCTGCATCGCCAACGTAATCACAGTCAATAATACCTGCAATTGCTTTCAAGGTCTGGGGATTTGAAAATTTCATTTTTACGAATTTGAAACCAAATATAAAAAATCCCGTCACAATAGCATCATGACGGGATTTAAAATTTTAATAGTTAAGCAACTATTCTTTTATTCGTTCTTGGTATTGCCCCTTTTCTGTATCCACTCGTATTTTATCTCCTTCATTAATAAATAAAGGGACATTTACTTCAGCTCCGGTTTCAACGATTGCAGGCTTTGTTGCGTTTGTCGCAGTATTACCTTTTACTCCAGGTTCGGTTGAAGTCACCTCTAATGTAACGTGTGCGGGCATTTCTACAGAAAGCGGTGCATTATCTTCAGTATTTATTAAAACAGTTACTACTTCACCCTCTTTCATTAGTTCAGGCGTATCTAGAGCTTCTTTCAATAAACGTATTTGGGTATAATCTTCAGTATTCATAAAATGGTAAAACTCCCCTTCATTATATAAGAATTGAAATTTATGCGTTTCTACACGAACATCCTCAATTTTATGACCAGCAGAAAAAGTGTTGTCAATTACTTTTCCTGTAGTTACACTTTTTAGCTTTGTACGAACAAATGCTGGACCTTTACCCGGTTTCACGTGTAAAAATTCTATTATTTTGTAAATATCATGGTTATAATGAATACATAACCCTTTTCTAATATCTGAAGTTGTTGCCATATTGCATCCCGAAAAACGGGTATATTTTAATTAAACTTACTTTTATTTTTTTTTGTTTCAGAAATCTTAACTGTTGCTGAAATATCCTTTCATAATACCTCGCTTTGAGTTTTTAATAAACTGAAGAATCTCGTCCCTTTCTGGAGTCGCTTCCATTTCAGCTTCTATAATTTCTGAAGCTTGTGTGGTATTATAGTTGTTCTGATATAGTATTCTGTATATATTTTGAATCTCACGGATTTTTTCTGTGTCGTACCCTCTTCTTCGTAAACCTATGGAATTTATACCAACATAGGAAAGAGGTTCACGTGCTCCTTTTACGTACGGCGGTACATCCTTACGTACCAACGATCCTCCTGTAACAAAAGCGTGACTACCAATCATACAAAATTGATGTACGGCCGTCATACCTGCAAGTATTACATAGTCGCCTATAGTAATATGCCCAGCTAATGTGCTTGCGTTAGAGAAAATACAGTTGTTGCCCACAATACAATCGTGCGCTATATGGCAATAGGCCATAATTAAACAATTGTCACCAATTACTGTTTTGCCACGGTCTATTGTGCCACGGTTTACAGTCACATATTCCCTGATGGTGGTATTATCACCAATTTCGGCTGTAGTTTCTTCATCTTTAAATTTTAAGTCCTGTGGGACAGCAGAAATAACAGCTCCGGGAAAAATATTACAATTTTTTCCTATACGGGCTCCTTCCATTATCGTTACGTTGGATCCAATCCAAGTTCCTTCGCCAATTATTACATTGTTGTGAATAGTTGTAAAAGGTTCTATAACAACGTTTTTGGCGATTTTTGCGCCCGGATGGACATATGCTAACGGTTGATTCATTTAGTCATTTTTTGATTTTACTACCTGTGCCATTAATTCTGCCTCGGCACACAACTTACCATTTGCAAAAGCATAGCCTTGCATATGGCAGATTCCTCTACGTATGGGTGAAATTAAATCACACTTAAAAATTAATGTATCGCCCGGAACCACTTTTTGTTTGAACTTAACTTTATCTATTTTCATAAAGTAAGTAAGGTAGTTCTCAGGGTCAGGTACTGTACTTAAAATTAATATTCCGCCTGTTTGTGCCATAGCCTCTACAATAAGCACTCCTGGCATAACTGGGGCCCCTGGAAAATGTCCTTTAAAAAACTCTTCATTCATTGTCACGTTTTTAGTACCTAGCACATGACTGTCTGAAAGTTCGAATATTTTATCAATTAACAACATAGGTTGTCTATGAGGTAACATTTTCATGATTTGATTAATATCCATTAAAGGAGTACTATTCAAATCTACTTGAGGTACTTGGTTACGCTTTTCAGCTTTAATTATTTTAGTCATTTTCTTAGCAAACTCCGTATTCACTTTATGACCAGGTTTGTTTGCTATAACCCTACCTCTAATTCGTGTTCCAATTAAGGCTAAATCCCCAACTACATCTAGTAGTTTGTGCCGAGCCGCTTCATTGGCATGGTGCAGTGTTAGATTATCTAAAATTCCATTTGGTTTTACTGAAATTTCATCCTTTCCGAAAGCACCACGAAGTTTTTCCATGGTTTCTGGAGACAATTCCTTATCCACATAAACTATTGCATTGTTTAAATCCCCACCTTTAATTAAGCCGTGATCTAACAAGGTTTCAATTTCATGAAGGAAACTAAAGGTACGGGCGTTTGATATTTCATCCTTAAAGTCTGAAATACGCTGTAATGAAGCATTTTGTGTGCCTAATACTTTGGTGCCAAAATCAACCATTGTTGTAATCTGGTATGAATCTGAAGGTATCACTGTAATTTCACTGCCTGTTACTTCATCGGCAAAGGTTATTACTTCTTTTACAACATACTCTTCGCGTGGTGCTTCTTGTTTAACGATTCCTGCTTCTTCAATGGCTTCAACAAAAAACTTGGAAGAACCATCCATAATAGGTGGCTCTGAAGCATTCAACTCTATAATACAGTTGTCAACTTCCATTCCAACCAAGGCGGCTAAAACGTGTTCAGAAGTCTGTATTTTTACTCCTTTTTTTTCAAGGTTGGTGCCTCGTTCTGTATTGGTAACGTAATTTGCATCTGCTTCTATAACAGGACTCCCTTCAAGATCTATACGAATAAATTTGTATCCGTAATCTTCAGGCGCAGGTTTAAAGGTAATGGTTACTTCTTTTCCAGTGTGCAATCCAACTCCTTTAAGAGAAGTTTCTTTGCCAATTGTTTGCTGATTT